>Ga0182027_10004390_pt1 | contig 21864 bp, 19 predicted proteins | sample 712E1DmetaG_FD_121300 | JGI IMG/M metagenome (GOLD analysis project Ga0182027, IMG submission 121300) | Permafrost microbial communities from Stordalen Mire, Sweden - 712E1D metaG (Illumina Assembly) | ecosystem: Environmental > Terrestrial > Soil > Wetlands > Permafrost | place: Sweden... | reverse complement strand
GGCATCGTGCGCCGGACCAAAACCATTTTGAAAACCGAGGCGGTCGATCTGCCGGTGGATTTTGCGGCAATGGGAGAGTTTGCCGGGCGCATGATCCGCTCCGCGGTGCAGGCGCTGTTGGACGGCGACGCCCGCCTGGGCGAGTCGGTGCGCGAGATGGACGACGAGATCGACCGCATGTACCGCCGCGCCCACAACGACATGCTCCAGCTCATCCAGGAAAAGCCGCAGTACACCCAGCAGGCGATGAACGGCATCCTGGTAGCGCGCAACCTGGAGCGGATTGCCGACCACGCCTCGAACATCGCCACCGATGTCATCTTCTGGATTCGCGGCGCCGATGTGCGGCACCAGTACAGCGTGTTGATGGAATGAGGCGCTAGACGCATTTTCACAAACAGTGCAAGGTCATGGGTGCCCCACCCTCGCCGCGTCTTTGTATTTGCGGCTAGGGTGGGATAGCACAATGCCCGTGTTACAAAAAAAGTGAAAATGCGCTAGACGCCTATCACGGCGCAAAGTTCCTTGACGGCTGCCGCGCTCTTCTTGAGGGCGGCGTCTTCCTCTGCGGTGAGCTTGATCTCCACGATCTGTTCCAGGCCGCCCGCGCCCAGCTTGCAGGGAACGCCGATGAAGTAGCCTTGGATACCGTACTCGCCCTCGAGATAAGCCGCGCAGGGCAGAATCTTTTTCTTGTCCTTGAGGATAGCCTCGACCATCTCGACCGCCGCGGCCGAAGGGGCGTAGTAGGCGCTGCCGGTCTTGAGGTGCTTGACGATCTCTGCCCCGCCGTCGCGTGTGCGCTGAACGAGGGCTTCGAGCCGGTCGGGTGCGATGAGTTCTGTAATCGGAATGCCGGCCACTGTCGAGTAGCGCGGCAAGGGCACCATGGTGTCGCCGTGGCCGCCGAGCACAAAGGCCGTCACGTTTTCCACGCTCACATTCAACTCCGCGGCGATGAAGGCGCGGAAGCGCGCCGAGTCGAGGACTCCGGCCATGCCGATGACCCGCTCGCGGTTGAAGCCGGCCTGGCGGTAAGCGGCCTGGGCCATGGCGTCCAGCGGGTTGGAGACGATGATGAGAATCGACTCGGGCGACTGCGCAACGACTTTGGCCACCACGTCGGACATAATCTTGAAGTTGGTGTGCAGCAGGTCGTCGCGGCTCATGCCGGGCTTGCGGGGAATGCCGGCGGTAATCACCACGATGTCGGAGTGGGCCGTGGCCGCGTAGTCGTTGGAGCCGGTGACGCTGACGTCGCGCTTCTCGATGGGCATCGCCTGGAGCAGATCGAGCGCTTTGCCCTGGGGCACGCCTTCCACCACGTCGATCAGCACTACGTCGGCCAGTTCCTTGGCCGCAATCCAGTGCGCGGCCGTGGCGCCCACGTTTCCAGCGCCCACTATGCTTACTTTCTTCCGCATTCTATTTTTCTCCTTGGGGAATCTCTGTTCAGTTGTGAGTTTTCAATACTCAGGTTGTTGCTGACCACTGACCACTGACAACTGCTTTTACATATTGCCGATGATGCGCGTGGCAAACTCGCTAGTGCCCACCTTCGTGGCCCCGGCAGTCTGGCGCTCGAAGTCGTAGGTAACGAACTTTTGCAAAATTGTCTTCTCCAAAGCTGTCTCAATGAGCTTGGCGGCCTCTTTCCAGCCGATGAAGTCGAGCAGCATAACGCCCGACAGGATGACCGAGCCGGGATTGATGACATCCTTGTCGGCATATTTGGGCGCTGTGCCGTGAGTGGCTTCAAAGACAGCGTAACCGTCGCCGATGTTTGCGCCGGGAGCGATGCCCAGGCCGCCGACCTGGGCCGCGGCGGCGTCGGAGATGTAGTCGCCGTTGAGGTTGGTGGTGGCCAGGACCGAGTAGTCCTCGGGGCGAATGACGATCTGCTGGAAGATGGAGTCGGCGATGCGGTCGTTGATGAGCACCTTCGTCTTCCATGCGCCGTGGCCGTGGCTCTGGCCGATGGTGTCGAGAACTCCTTTAACCTCAGCGTAGACGGAGTCGCGAAAGGCCGGAGAGCCGAATTCGAGGCCGGGCTCGATGAGGGCGGCGTTTTGCTCGACGGTCAGGCCGGGATTGGCCTCAACGTTGCCGAGAATCCAGCTTTCCCGCTCGGTGACGGTCTGCGCGCGGAACTCCTCGACAGCCACCTCATAGCCCCATTCGCGGAATGCGCCCTCAGTGAACTTCTGGATATTACCCTTGTGGACCAGCGTGACCGTCTTGCGACTGGACTCCAGCGCATGACGAATGGCGTAGCGCACCAGCCGCTTGCTGCCGAAGATGGAGATGGGTTTGATGCCTACGCCTGAGTCGGCGCGCACCTTCTTCTTGCCGCCCTGGAGCAGATCGTCATTCAAAAAACTGATCAACCGTGCAGCCTCTGCCGAGCCCTGCTTGAACTCGATGCCCGCGTAGACGTCCTCGGTGTTCTCGCGGAAGATGACGATGTCCAGCTTCTCCGGGTGCTTCACCGGACTGGGGACGCCCTGGTAATACTTGACCGGCCGCACGCAGGCGTAGAGATCGAGAAGCTGGCGCAGCGCCACGTTCAGCGAGCGGATGCCGCCGCCAATCGGTGTAGTCAGCGGCCCCTTGATGGAGACGCGCAGATCGCGGGCCGCGGCCACGGAGTCGTCCGGCAGCCAGGTACCGAACCGGCGGAAGGCCTTTTCGCCGGCGAAGATCTCAAACCAGCGGATGGCGCGCCGGCCGCCGTAGGCCTTTTCGACCGTGGCATCGAAGACCCGCTGTGAGGCCTTCCAGATGTCGCGGCCCGTGCCGTCTCCCTCGATAAAAGGAACGATAGGATGGCCGGGCACCTCGAACTGCCCCGCTTTGTAGCCGATCGGCTGGCCATCCTGCGGCAATTTCAGTCCGTTGTAGGTGGCTTGCATTGTCTTTGAAGTGCTCCTCTTCCACAATGTTAGAGGATGAGGCTGACCTCTGGGATTCATGGATTGCAATGGCGGGGGACCGGCGAAGGGATGGCACTAAGGTGACAACCTCGACTGGAATCAGGAATGGACTTTTGAAAATTGCCTACTCGGATTCGCAATTTTATGACTTGCTGCTCGGAAAGCCTTGTGATCAGCTTTGCACTTTGATAAATGCCTCGGAATTGCATCAAGAGGTTAGGTCTGCCAATTCCCCGTCGTAATAGAGCCTTCCTGCACGCACTGTAATGGAGATTGAAGCCTCGTCTATGCGTCTCGTGAGCGCCCAAGCAGGATCGCCCTCTGCTGTCATCATCGAGACTATATGCAAGCCGTTGGTGAGACCGATGTCAATCTCTGGCAACCTTCCGAGCAGTGTTACCGTTGCCACACTTTGATTTTGAAGACGAGCGAATACTCTGGGCCATCGCTCCCCGTCGCTCCAGCTTCCACACCAAATCCGACGTTTGCCTTCGATCCGCCAACTCCACTCAATCATCAGGGTCCAGTCACCACGAGGCGCCCCGGGTTGTCCACCGCGCATTCGCGTGGAGTGAAGCCTGCCGAATTCCAGAAAAATGGCAGAACCATAACCCTGCCAAATCCGACTCACTTGAAGCCCTAATTAGAGGCGCGGCGAATGAGCTAAAGTCCGGATAGTCGCTGATTGAAGGAATCACAACTCTGATTCTACATGGGTTCGGATCGAATTGAGAGTCAGGTCATTCGATGAAGCGCCTGAGCTAATTTCAATCCCAAATCCGATTAGCTCCAATCATATCGAGTGCTTGACATCATGATGCCTTCCGTCGTAGCATCATGATGTGCGAACCACTCTCACCATCGACGACGACATTGCGGTGCTCGTGGAGCAGGAGCGGCGACGCTCGGGCGACTCGCTCAAGGGCACCGTGAACACTCTGCTCCGTCGCGGCCTGATGAACTCGCGGGAGAAAGCGGCTACGAAATCCTTTGAGGTGACGCCCTTTCCGCTCGGGGTCGGCGAAATGCTGGACCGGCATGACGGAAGTGTCTCAGCCTTGCTCGAGGAGCTGGAAGGACCGTACCACCGTTGATTGTCCCGGACGCCAATCTGCTGATTTACGCCTATGACTCCGAGGCCGTTCAGCACCATGCCGCACGGAATTGGCTGGGGGAGGTTGTTTCCTCGTCCGAATTGATTGGTCTGCCTTGGCAGACCGTCTCGGCATTCATAAGGATCACCACTAACTCCCGGCTGACTGGTGATCGCTTTCCAACGATCAAGGCAATCGGCATTGTGCAGCAGTGGATGGAATTGAAAAATGTGCGTCTATTGGTTCCCGGAGAGCGTCATTGGTCCCACTTCCAGAGAATGCTGGTTGAAGGACAGGTACGAGGACCGAACGCTACTGATGCGCAACTGGCGGCGCTGACCATTGAATACGGCGGCATGTTGCACACCACGGACCGCGATTTTGCCCGGTTTCCTGGGCTGCGGTGGGTCAATCCGCTGCTGGAATCCTGAAATTTGCTCCTCAAATTGCGACGGCGCGAAATGGTCCTGGCCGGAGCAGCTTGCCGCGGACCGACTCGATCCACGCCAACGGTTGATAAATTCACCGCAAAACCTGTTGATGCCCGCCGGAATGCGATAGACTCATGCGGGAACGTTCGACGGAGACCCCGATTTTCACATTCAAGGAGGACACATAGAAATTGGGAAAAAGCATGGTCCCGAAGAAGATTTTCTTCACCAAGGGCGTAGGGAGGCACAAGGAACGGTTAACCTCCTTTGAGCTGGCCCTTCGTGATGCTGGCATCGCCTCGCAGAATCTGGTGCGCGTCTCTTCCATCTTTCCGCCGCAATGCAAGGTGATTCCGCGCAAGGAAGGGTTCAAATATCTGCATGACGGCGAGGTGGTTTTTTCGGTGATCGCGGAGAACTCAACGCGCGAGCCGCACCGGCTCATCGTATCGAGCATCGGCGTGGCCATTCCCGCCGACCGCGACACCTACGGCTACCTGAGCGAGCACCACAGCTTTGGCGAGACCGAGGAGCAGGCCGGAGAGTACGCCGAGGAACTGGCCGCCGAGATGCTGGCTACTACTCTGGATGTGGACTTCGATCCCGACAAAAGCTGGGACGAAAAGAAGGAGATCTACCGCATCTCCAACAAGATCGTGCGCACCAGCAACATTACGCAGTCGGCCGTGGGCGACAAGCGCGGAAAGTGGACCACCACCATCGCCGCAGCCGTACTGATTTTGGAAGAGTAGGCATTGCATGCAGCAGACCTTTTGGGGCCAATTCCGTACAGACGGAGTTGGCCTCGCTGCATGAGTGGGAGAGGACTGTTCAGGGCACTATGGCGAAGACGCGCAAATACAATGTGGGGCTGGTGCAGATGCGCATGGGACCCGACCCGGAGGCGAACTTCGCGTCGGCGGTCGAACGCATCCGCGAGGCCGCGCGGCAGGGCGCGAAGATCGTCTGCCTGCCGGAGCTTTTCCGCACGCAGTACTTTTGCCAGCGCGAGGAGCTTGCGCTCTTTGACCTTTCGGAGGAGATCCCCGGCTCGTCCACGGCCCGGCTGGCGGAAGTGGCGCGTGAGGCGCGGGTCGTCGTCATCGCCTCGCTCTTCGAGCGCCGCGCGCCGGGGCTTTATCACAACACGGCGGTCACGTTGAATGCCGATGGCGACCTCGCCGGCGTCTATCGCAAGATGCACATCCCGGACGACCCGCTCTACTTCGAGAAGTATTATTTTGCGCCCGGCGACCTGGGCTTTCAGGCCGTGGATACTGCTTTTGGCCGCGTGGGCACGCTGGTTTGCTGGGATCAGTGGTACCCGGAGGGCGCGCGGCTCACCGCGTTGCAGGGCGCCGAGGTTCTCTTCTATCCCACCGCCATCGGCTGGCACCCGGCGGAGAAGGATGAGTATGGCGTGGCTCAAGTTGACGCGTGGCAAACCATCCAGCGTTCCCATGCCATCGCCAACGGCGTCTATGTGGCCAGCGTGAACCGCGTCGGCCTCGAGCATGGCGACGTTCTGGGCAATCGCGCCAGCGGGCCGGGGATCGAGTTCTGGGGCGGCAGCTTTTTGGCCGATCCCTTCGGGCGCGTGATTGCGAAGGCCTCGCACGATAAAGAGGAGATTCTGCTCGGTGAGATCGACCTGGAGCTGATTGAAGAGACGCGCCGCAACTGGCCTTTCCTGCGCGATCGCCGCATCGACGCCTATGCGCCGATCACCCAGCGCTTTCTCGATCCGGTGAAGACGTGGCCGGCGGACGGGGATTCCAAGTAGAAATGTCTGCACCCATTGCGCCCGCGGCAACTCCACGAGAACTTGGCTACCGTATGCCCGCCGAGTGGGAGCCGCACGAGGCGACCTGGCTGGCTTGGCCGCACAACCCCGACGACTGGCCGGGCAAGTTTCAGGCCATCCCATGGGTTTATGCGGAGATCGTGCGTCTGCTCGCGGCGCGGGAGCGGGTGCATATTCTCGCCGAAAACGCACGAGCCGAAGATCGTGCGCGCGGAATTTTGGAGCGCACCGGGGCGAATCTGGACCGGGTGAGCTTTCACCTTTGGCCCACCGACCGCTCGTGGACGCGCGACTCCGGGCCGATCTTTGTGCGCAACGCCGAGGGCCGGGTGGCCATCACCAATTGGCAATTTAACGCCTGGGCTAAGTACTCCGACTGGCATCTCGACGACCAGGTCCCCGGCCGCGTGGCTGCGCTGCTCGATTTGCCGGAATGGGAACCTGCGGTTCGGCTGGCGGATGGAGCTTCTCTCGGAACTTCGGAGCGACGATTAGTGCTTGAGGGCGGCTCAATCGATGTCAATGGCGCGGGAAGTCTGCTGACCACCGAAGAGTGCCTGCTGAGCAAGGTGCAAGAGCGCAATCCCGGCGTGAGCCGCGAGCAACTGGAGCAGGCCTTTCACGACTACCTGGGAATTGACCAGGCGATTTGGCTCAACCGGGGCATCGCCGGCGACGACACCCACGGCCACATCGACGACATTGCGCGCTTTGTTGCGCCTACGACGATCGTTGCCCCCGTCGAGCCGAATATGAGCGACACCAACCACGCACCGTTGGCCGAAAATCGGTCTCGCCTCAAATCCGCGCGCACGCTCGGCGGCAAGCAGTTCACTTTGGTCGAGCTGCCGATGCCGCGCCCCGTGGTCTTCAATGGCCAGCGGCTTCCGGCCAGTTACGCCAACTTTTATATAGCGAACGGCCTGGTGCTGGTTCCCACCTTCCACGATCCCAACGACCGCGTGGCGCTGAATACGCTGGCCGAGGTTTTTCCCGGCCGCGAAGTCATTGGCATCCACTCGGTAGACCTGGTCTGGGGCCTCGGCACGCTGCATTGCATGACCCAGCAGCAGCCCGCGGCGCTAGCATTGAGTAAATGATCGAAGACCTAGAAGCGATGCAAGCCGCGCTCGCCGAAGCCCGCCTGGCCGGTGAGGCGGGCGAGGTCCCGATTGGCGCGGTGGTGATCCACGAGGGCGCCATTCTGGCGCGCGGACAGAATCGCGTGCTGCGCGACCTGGACCCTACGGCCCATGCGGAGATCGTCGCCCTGCGCGCGGCGGCAGCGGCGCTGGGCAACTACCGGCTGCCGGGCTGCACGCTCTATGTGACGCTGGAGCCGTGCGCGATGTGCGCCGGGGCCATGATTCATGCCCGGATCGACCGTCTGGTCTTTGCCGCCGCCGATCCCAAGGCGGGCGCGGCTGGCTCGGTGCTTTTGGTCGTCAACCACCCCCAGCTCAACCACCGGATGCAGGTGGAGCAGGGAATTGCCGACGAAGAGGCGGCGGAGCTGCTGCGGAGCTTCTTCCGAGAACGGCGGGAAAACTAGCCAACTGCGGGGTGAGGCAGGAGCGCCAGCACGGCGAGCGCAAAGGCGGCGGCGCTGGCAGTGGAGAGGAAGTTCACCGCGTCGTTGTTGAGCCAGCCGCGACGCTCCAGGGTGGCGCCCAGCAGGCTATCGAAGAAGAAGCCGAAGACGCCAGCCGCGCAGGCAATCCAAAACATCTCCCAGCCGCCGCCCAGCGCCAGCGCTCCGGCTACCGCGACGATGCCCCCCGCAACCACGCCGGCCAGCGTACCGGCCAGGCTGATAGCGCCGTCGGTGCCAGGCTCGACCTCGCGCAGGGTGGTCAACATCCGAGGTCTACCGCCCAGCACCTGGCCCACCTCTGAGGAGACAGTATCCGCAGCCGCCTCGGCCAGCGCCGCCAGCCCCACGGCAAACAAGGGCATCGGCGCCAGGGTTGCGCGCGTGAACCAATGTGTGTTGGTGAGCCAGGACTGAACAAACTCGCTGCACACCATTGCTGCCACCCCCAGGTTGGCCGCTACCTGGGAGGCGGACCGGCCATGCCGCCTCTCCGCCGTGCCCAGCCGCTCTTTTTGAGCACGGCCCAGCCGCGTGGAGATGGTTGTGAGCACGAACAAAACAACCACTGGCACGAGGGCCGTTTGCCAAGGCCGATAGGGGAAGATCGCGGTGGAAAATAGGAGGCTGGCGGTAATGATCGTGCCGGCGAAGGCCCCTCCGCGAGTGGCCGCGCGCAGATTCAACACCACCAGGCCGAACAGTCCGCACAGGCCAAGCGTCCAGATGGCCACCGGCAGCGATTGCGTCGCCCACCAGTGGGTTTGGAGCACCAGGCTGGCGGCCGCAAACGGCAGAACCATAAGCAATATGGACTTCGATTGCCAGACCAGCTTCATTTGGGCCACGCTTCATCGTATCGTCTGACCACGAAGTGGGGAAGGCGCTTAGGCCACCCAACTGGGAAAGCACGAGTGAATCGGTTTACACTCATGGTCGCGGCGCTTTCTCATGCTTTTGCGCGCCTACGGAGTTTTCGATGCAAAGATTCTCAGCCGTCATCGCCCTTTTTGCCGGAATCGTTCTCACCGTCGCTTCTGCACTAGCCCAGACCCCCGCCCAGCGGCTCGTACTCGACCGCAAGGGCGAAACCATTGTGCTGGAACCGTATGCGCCCAACATTCTGCGCGTCACGCTCAGTTTGAAGCACGATCCTGCCGTGGCCGCCCCCGGCTATGGGTTTATCGCTACGCCAGCAGCCGATGGCTGGAGCGCCAGCCAGACTCCGCAAGCCGACGTGTACAAGTCGAGCCGGATCGTGGCTACCGTGGAACGCTACCTGCCCAGCGACAAGCCGCCCATTCAGACCCAGGTCGACATCGGCAAGTACTTCAACGGCTCCGTGCCGGGGGCGCACATCACGTTTACTACCCTTGAGGGCACAAAACTGCTGGAGATGACCGGTTGGACACAGGCTGTTCCCAATCAGAAGGATGGAACCGCTGAGGTGCTCGGCGACCGTCGCCCCACCGATCCGGAGTTCTTCACCGTGGGTGCGAGCTTTGTCTCGCCTGACGATGAGCACTACTACGGCCTGGGCCAGAACCACGAGGGATTCCTGGACCATCGCGGCCATGCCGTCCGCTGCTGGCAGGATTATCTGGCTACGGCAGCTCCCAGTGTCTGTGTGCCGTTTCTGGTGACCAACAAGGATTATGGGGTGGTGTGGGACAACCCCTCGAAGACCATCATCGAACCTGGCTTCAACGAGCAAACCCGCTGGACATCCCAGGTGGGCGACCGGGTTTCGTTCTTCGTAATCGCCGGCGCCACGGCGGACGAGATTTACGCAGGCTACCGGCTGCTCACAGGCCCCACGCCCCTGCTGCCCAAGGCCGCCTACGGCTATATCCAGTGCAAGCAGCGCTACGCCAGCCAGAAAGAGGTGTTGGACGTTGCTCAGGGCTACCGCGACCGCCATCTGCCGGCCAGTGTGCTGGTGGTGGACTGGTTCTACTTCACCAAGATGGGCCAGTTCGACTTTGATCCGAAGTTGTGGCCCGATCCGGCAGCGATGAACAAGAAGCTCCACGACCTGGGCTTTGAAACCATGATCAGCGTCTGGCCGCGCTTTGTGCCCGCGGACCGCTATTACGATGAACTGCTGAAGAAGGGCTGGTTGATTCACAGGGCCGACGGCACGCCGATTGATGGATTACCGTATGACCGCGCCGGGTCGGACATCGACACCACCAATCCCGATGCCGCCGCCTGGTACTGGAAGACCCTGCGCGAAGACATCATCAGCCAGGGCTTCGACTCTCTGTGGGCCGACGAAACGGAGCCCGACCTGCCTCCCAACGGCGCCTACTTCCATATTGGGCCCGGCACTCAATTCTTCAACGTCTACCCGCTCTTCCACACCGCGGCCCTCTACGACGGCTTCCGCAAAGACGAGCCGGGCAGGCGCGCGCTGATTCTCTCCCGCGACGCGTACCTGGGCGCACAGCGCAACGGGACCATCTTCTGGTCCTCGGACATCGCTCCCACCTGGGACACGCTCAAGCGGCAGATTCCCACCGGCCTGGATTTCGCGGCCTCGGGAATCACTTACTGGTCAAACGACACCGGCGGCTGGCAGTATCTTCCCCGCGAGCACCATCCGGCCCACAAGCCGCTGCTGGACCCGTCGGACGCGCGCGCCAACGTGGGCGGCTACGACGATTACCCGGAGCTTTATACGCGCTGGTTCCAGTACGCTGCATTCCTGCCCATCTTCCGCACCCACGGAAGCCGGCCGGCCAATGAGGTTTGGTCCTACGGCAAAGAGGCCGAACCGATTCTGGAGAAGTATCTGCGGCTGCGCTACCAGCTCATGCCCTATATCTATTCGCTCGGCTATCGGACCTGGCTGACCGGAGCGCCGTTCATGCGAGCCTTGCCACTGGATTTCCCCAACGACCCGAAGGTGGCCGATATACGCGACGAGTACATGTTCGGTCCGGCCTTCCTGGTGGCGCCGGTCACCGAACAGGGCGCGACCAGCCGGCAGGTTTATCTACCGGCTGGCGCCGACTGGTACAACTACTGGACCCAGGAGCGCGTGAAAGGCGGCCAGACAATCACTGTGCAAGCGCCCATCGACACGCTGCCGCTCTTCGTGCGGGCAGGTTCGATCGTTCCGCTGGGAGCGCCGGTGGAGAGTACGCACCAGGCGCAGGCGATTGCCAGCATTCGCGTCTATCCCGGCGCGGATGCCAACTTTACGCTCTTCTCCGACGACGGCACAACCTACGCCTACGAGAAAGGCGCCGGATCCCTAACACGGCTGCATTGGGACGACGCCAGGCAAAAATTGACTCATGAAGGCGCCCCGGCCTGGAGCGGGCCAGACAGCGCAATCGTGGAAGTGGCCGGCCACTAAGTCCCGGTCGGTGATCCCGGCTGCGGCGGTCAAGAACAGCTACGCAAGCCACCTCAGGCTCGGCTGTGTGGATACCGTTGCCGCTTAGCCGCGTCTAAACTGCTTCAACGGCTTCCGTGGTCCAGCCGCCTGATTTACAATCACGGGTAAGCAGGAAAGAACTGAATGAGGCTTTTTCCAATGAATTTTGACCACGCGCGCGCGCGGTTGGTTCAGGCGGGCGCGGTCGTTTCGGCTGTTGCCCTGGTTGCCGGTTGCGGCAGCCAATATCGCCCAGTGGTTACGCCCGTTAACCCCAGCGGGCCCGCCGCGCAGCCGTATTCGTATGCGGTGGTTGTTTCGGCTCCTTCGCCTAAAACACCTGGCATTGTCACAATCATCGACTACTCCGGCGATACGGTCATGGCTCAGGCGCCCATCGGCCCCGGCCCAACGACTTTTACCATCGACGAAACCGGTTCCACGGGCTATACCGTCAATAGTGACGGTACGATTACCAACTTCCCTATTTCCACCAGTTTGCAGGCCAAGAGTGTGACCTACACCACTCTGCTCACAACCTCGAAACCGGTGAGCTTGTTTACGCCCTCGGCGGGACTCTGGATCGCCGATCTCGACGGAAATGTTGCGGATGTATTTACCGGGAGTCCCCAGACCTTCAAGCTGGCCATACCGGTGGCGGTCGCGCCTGTAATGATTGTTGGCTCCAGCACCCTCGGCCAGCGCAATTACGCGATCAGCCAGAACTTCGATGCCCCCAGCGGCACGGTTCCCAATGGCGTGGCGTGCAATCTTTCGCCCACGACCGCTCCGGTGAACGGCGAGGCAGACGCGCTGGAGACATCGACATACACGCTATCCGCCCGCATTCCGCTGGGCAAGTGCCCAGTTTTCGCCGTGCAGGGCACGGATAACAAGCGGTTCTTCGTGCTGAACCGGGGGAGCGACACCGTTACGGTAATCAACAGCCAGAACAACACGTTGAACTCCTGTACCCCGTTTATCGATCCCGAGACCGGCCGGACGGTGACCTGCCACCCCACCCTTCCTCTTTCAACCACTGCCGTAACCGCAACAGGCATTACACCCCCCAACGGAACCAGCGGCATGACTGCGCACGCCGGCCCGGTCTATGCCGAGTACAGCGCCGCCACCAGCAAGCTAGTGGTTGCCAACTACGACGGCAACTCCATCAGCGTCATCGATGTGAGCCTTGACGAGTACGGGAACGACAGCCCGACTTTTGGGACCACGTTTACGATTCCAGTGGGCAACAATCCCGCCAGCGTCACAGTTTTGGCCGATGCCAGCCGCGCTTACACGGCCAACCAGAGCGATGGAACCGTAACCATCGTGAACCTGTCCAGCTATACGGTGGAGAAGACACTGCCGGTGATCGGCCACCCGCGCACCGTGGTCTCCACGCAGAATTCGAGCTATGGCAAAGTCTATTCCGCCTCGCCGGACAGCCCGTACCTCACCATAATCCGTACCGATCAGGACATTGTGGACACCACGGTCCTGGTTGAGGGCAACATCGTGGATGTTCGCGTGACCACGTCGAACGCAGTGAGCGGAAACAGCAACAGCATCAGCCGCAGCCCAGGCCATGGCCAGCCCTGCTACCTGCCGGGCGCAACGGCCGCGGCTACGCTGGCCTCCTGCCAGACGTTGCCATAGCGCACCATCAGAATCGGCTGACGCTACAAGAGCCAAAGGGTCATTCCTTGCAGTGGGAATGACCCTTTGAGTTTATTGGCGGGATTCGACGGATAGGCGGGCTGAACGGCCTCTTGCGTTCGATTCACTATCATGATCCCCAGGGAGTTGACTTAAAGCATGACCAGTGGGGCAAAAATGCGCGTGGACCTTCTGTTGGTGGAACGGGGTCTTGTTCCCAGCCGCGAACGGGCTCGCGCGTACATCCTGGCCGGCCGGGTTCTGGTCAGGGAACAAAAGATCGACAAGCCAGGTGTGACGGTACCGGCGGATGCCGCCATCCGCCTGCTGGGCGAGGACCCGCCCTACGTGAGCCGCGGCGGGCTCAAGCTGGCGGCGGCGCTGGAGCACTGGCGGATCGCGGTGACGGGCAGGGCCTGCCTGGACGTGGGCGCCTCCACCGGGGGATTTACAGATTGCCTGCTGCAGCACGGCGCAGCGCACGTGACGGCCGTGGATACCGGCTTCGGCCAGATCGCAATGAAGCTGCGCAACGACCCCCGCGTCCGCCTGCTGGAGCGCACCAACGCCCGCTTTCTCTTGCCCGGCGCATTGGCAACGGAGCAGGGAAGCCCTGAACTCACACTGTTGACGATGGACGTCTCGTTTATCTCGGCTACCTTGCTGCTGGGGCCGGTGCTGGAGGCCGCTCCCCACCTTGCGGAAGCCGTGATCCTGGTCAAGCCGCAGTTTGAGGCAGGGCGCGGGCATGTAGGCAAGGGAGGCATCGTGCGCGATCCCGAGGCGCACAAGCTGGCGGTCGATCGAGTGGCCGATTGCGTGCGGTCGCTGGGCTGGGAGGCGGTCGAGAGCATTCCATCGCCCATCACCGGCGCAGAGGGCAACCGGGAGTTCCTGCTCTATGCGCGGCGGGCCGCAGAGTAAGGCAAGTTTGGGCCGGTTTTCGGGCTTGACTCCGGGCCCGATCCGGTACACTGGGACCGCATGGTTCGCGTAGCGATTGTCTGCAAATCCGAGAAGAAAGAGCTGGCCCATCTTCTGCCCGAGCTGATCGAATGGCTGCGCCAGCACAACTACGAACCGCTGCTGGACCGCGAAGGCGGCGAGTACACCGCGGCAGCTCCGGTCGTCGAGCGCGCGGAGATGCCCTCCTGGGCGCCGGGGCTGGTGATCGTATTGGGCGGGGACGGCACGCTGCTCTCCGTGGCGCGCATCTTTGCCGCCACCGGCACGCCCATTCTCAGCGTGAATCTGGGTTCTCTCGGCTTCCTGACCGAGGTTCGCCTCGCCGACCTCTATTCGACGCTGGAGGGCTGGTGCAACGAATGCTACCAGAAGGATGAGCGGACAATGCTTCATGCCGCCTTGTGGCGCGAGGGCGCGGAACACTCCAGCTATCGGGCGCTGAACGATGTCGTGGTCACCAAGAGCGACATTGCCCGCATGGGGGATTTTGCGGTCGAGCTGGACGGCAAGCTGGTTGCGCGCTTCCGCTCCGACGGCGTCATCGTCTCTACCCCGACCGGCTCCACGGCTTACACGCTGGCCGCCAATGGACCCATCCTCACTCCGGACGTGGACGCAATGGTGGTGACTCCCATCTGCCCGCACCTGCTGACGCTGCGGCCCATCGTAGTGCGCGGCGACGCCTCGCTCACGGTCCGGGTCGTGGGCGCCCCTGGCCAGGCGCTGCTGACCGTGGATGGGCAGCAGACCGTCGATCTGCATCGGGGCGACGAGGTTCGCTGCCGGCGCTCCAGCCACACCGTCAAGCTGGTCCGGCTCCACGAGGGCAGCTTCTTTGAGGCCTTGCGCAGCAAGCTGAGCTGGGGCGAACAGTAGGGCCTTTCATAGGGCTGCTCCTGGAGCGGTTCCACAATTTGTCTTTGCAATGCACGAACGGCAGACGAGGCGCGCCTCTTCCGGAGCGCCTCGTCACGATGCAGGACCGTTATTGAGCGGTTGAGGACAAGATGAGAGGAATCATGCAAAGACGTTTCGTTTTACTGGTATCGTGCTTTTTCCTGCTGTTCGCGGCGGCTGTTTCCGCTGAAGTGAAGCCCGCTGCGCTGTTCAGCGACCACATGGTTTTGCAGAGCGGCATGTCCGTACCTGTCTGGGGCATGGCAGACCCCGGCGAAGTGGTGAAGGTTACGCTGAACGGGCAGAGCCAGTCCGCAACCGCGGGGCCGGATGGGAAGTGGATGGTGCGCCTGAGCAAGTTGAAAGTTGGCGGGCCCTATGAGATGCAGATTCAGGGCAAGAACTCGCTCACGGTGAAGGATGTCCTGGTCGGGGAGGTATGGGTTGGCTCCGGCCAGTCGAACATGGCGTTTACCGTCTCGAAAAAAGTGGCCACGTATGCCGGAATGCTGGATGAAGAGAAGGAGATCGCGGCCGCGAACTACCCGAAGATCCGCATGTTTACGGTGAAGGAGCGGAAGGCCTACACACCGCAAAATGATGTGGCCGGCGAGTGGAAGATATGCAACCCGGAGACCGTACCCGGCTTCTCAGCGGTGGGCTACCTGTTTGCCCGTGACCTGCAAGAGAAATTAAATGTGCCAGTAGGGATTGTGACAGTGGCGTACGGCGCCAGCACGGCAGAAGCGTGGATGCCGCGCGAGGCGGTTACCGCCGATCCGCAAATGAAGCCGATGCTCGACCGTTTCGATGAGCTGGAAGTTTTCTTCAAAACACATCCGGGCGCCACGGCGGCCGAGGCGCCTCCCGCGCCGCAAACCATCAATGGCCGGTCAGCGGCGCGGCCGGGACCGATGCGCGATCCGGTGCAGGACCAGCATGAGCCCACAGTGCTATTCAACGGCATGTTGCATCCAGTCATCCCCTATGCCATCCGTGGCGCGATATGGTACCAGGGCGAATCCATCGTCGGCGGAAAAGCAGGGTTGGCGCTCTATCCGCATGTGATGGAAACCATGGTGAACCAATGGCGCGAGTTGTGGGGCGAGGGAAATTTCCCGTTCTATGCGGTGCAACTGCCGGCGCTGAAGAATGTGAGCAACAATCCCTTGGTGCGCGAGGGCCAAGCGCAGATTCTGACGTTGCCTAAGTCTGGATTGGCTGTCACCATCGACATCGGTGATTCCGACAACGTGCATCCCAAGAACAAAGCGCCCCTGGGCATACGCCTGACGCTGATCGCGCTGGCCAATGCCTACGGCCACCGGCTGGAGTATTCTGGGCCGCGCTATCGCTCAATGAAGGTGAAAGGCAACACCATCCGCATCGACTTTACGCACGTTGACGGAGGACTGGTTGCCAAGAACGGGCCGCTGAATTGGTTCCAGATCGCAGGCGACGATCATCAGTTTGTCGATGCGGAAGCAACCATAGTTGGCCACTCGGTCATCGTGAAGAGCGAGAAGGTGGCAAAGCCAGTCGCTGTGCGGTATGCGTGGGACAACTATCCCTTCGGCTGCAACCTCTTCAACGCCACCGGATTGCCCGCCGCCCCGTTCCGCACTGATGCGTGGGATGCAATGACGAAAATCTCCGAGGAGTTTACGGACAAGTAGAGATTGCCGCCAGCCGGAGAGGCGAAAGAAATGCGTAAACTGTATTTTGGTTGATTTTTGCTGAAAAAAGCGAGAGACTTGCGCACATATCATTGAATCTGAATATCTTATTGAAACATAGGCAGTCAGACCTGCCTCCAGAAGGGGGGAGGGGGGTAGGGATACCCGGCTCTCTCCACTCTTTCTTCTATTGACCATTGTGCGCCGAAGGAGGGTAATTTTCGGCAAAGCGTGAAAGGGGAGAGATTGTGGTTTCCAAGGTCCCAACCACCCCTGCGGCGACGACCTGTCCCTCCACCCCAAGAAGCAAAGATCGCTTCTTTGGGACCCCGGTGTGGGAACCCTGGAAAAATCGGAAACCTTCGACTTCGCTCAGGGCAGGCCCTAGTTCAACTTCAAGCGGTTAGGGAACTAGGCTCTTTATTGCTTGCCGCTCACCTGCTCCAGCCAATCGACGGCTTTTCCGCCGAGCTTTTCCTGAATGGCAATGTGCGTCATTGCTGTGGTTTGGGTTGCGCCGTGCCAGTGCTTCTCTCCTGGTTCGAACCAGATCACATCGCCTGGACGGATCTCCTCGATAGGACCACCCCAGCGCTGCGCGCGGCCGCATCCGGAGGTGACAATGAGTGTTTGACCGAGCGGATGCGTATGCCAGGCGGTGCGGGCGCCGGGCTCGAAGGTGACGTTGGCGCCGCTGACGCGTGCTGGGTCGGGCGCGTCAAACAACAAATCGACGCGCACCGTGCCCGTGAAATACTCCGCCGGTCCTTTGCCCGAAGGCACCGAACCAATTCGCTTGATCTCCATTCTTGAATTTCCTCCCCTGATATTTCGTCCGATTGCTGAACCGCTCGAAGCAATGTTCCGGGCCAACTACAGCGCCTTACCCATTTCATACGCTTGCTTCATGGCGCGGCTTGTCAGGATGTCGCCTATCTCCCACGCGCCTGTGCCATAGACGATGCCTTTTTCTTTAGCCCCTGGCAGACAGGAAGTGAATGCACGAAAACCTGCGATGGTTGGCTCCAGAGCTGCCTTGTTGCTGTCTGCCGCGGTCACGATGAAATAGAAATCCTTCTTCGCGATCTTCGTGTACCGTGCCACGGTCCGGTCAATCACGGTCTTCATCTGTGCGCACATCGAGTAGAAGTACACAGGCGTCGCCAGAACGATCGCGTCAGCCGCGACCATGCTGTCGAGGATCTGCGCCATATCGTCTTTCTGCGCGCATCGCCCAGTCCTCCGGCAGGCATAACAACCCGTGCAGTAGTTGATTTTCTTTTCCGCCAACACCACTTTTTCGGCCTCGTGGCCGGCTTCGCTCGCGCCTTCTACAAAACGGTCGCACAAGGCATTCGAGTTGCCCTTCTTTCTGGGACTCGAGGAAAGGATCAGGACTTTCTTGCTCATTAAAAAGCCTCCAGCAACAAGAATCGAACGCATTGATTGCCGCGAAATGCCGCGTCGATGCCTATAGCTCCTGGCGCGTGGGGCGGAAGAGAATTTCGTTGATGTCAACCTCTTCCGGCTGGCTGATGGCAAAGGCGACCATCCGGGCGAAGGAGTCGGCGGGAATCGCAACCTCCGCGTAGAACTTCTGCATGCCTTCCGCGATGTCCGGTTCGGTAATGCTGCCGGGCAACTCCGTGGCGACGGCGCCCGGCGAAAGAATTGTCGTGCGGATATTGTAGGGTTTGACTTCCAGCCGCAGGCCTTCGGAGATCACCCGGACCGCATGCTTGGTAGCGGAGTAGACCGTTCCTCCAGGACGGATTTTATGGCCGGCTACGGAAGAGACATTGATGATATGTCCGGATTTCTGCTGCTTCATATACGGCAGCACGGCTGCGATGCCGTACAAAACACCCTTGATGTTGACGTCAATCATGCGATCCCAGTCTTCGATTTTGAGGCGCTCAAGCGGCGAAGACGGCATCAGGCCGGCATTGTTGATCATCACATCGATCCGCCCGAATGCCTGCGCGGCCGCATCGACCAGGGCCTTGACCTGGTCCGCGTGTGTCACGTCGGTTGTGACGGCGAGCGCCTTGCCACCACTGCTGTTTAGCTCGCCGGCCAGCGACTGGATGCGGCCGGCACGCCGCGCGCCCAGTGCAACCAGCGCGCCTTGCGCGGATAACATGCGCGCGGTTGCCTCGCCGAGTCCACTGCTCGCGCCCGTAATTACGACAACTTTCCCTTCGATGTTGTTCCTCATCAGCGCGTCTCCTATCGGCGTTGCCAGGCTGCTTAGCGGCCGGTCATCTTCTCAATGTGTTCCGGGTACCGCGCGCCCTCCACGGGAATCTTGGCCGCGGCGCTTTCGATTTCGCGCAGGTCGTCGGCGGAGAGTTCGATCGCGACGGCTCCCAGGTTCTCTTCCAGACGATGCAGTTTCGTCGTACCGGGGATGGGAACAATCCACGGCTTCTGGGCCAGCAGCCATGCCAGCGCGATCTGGGCAGGCGTCGCTTTCTTCTGTTTTCCGATGGTTGCGAGCAGATCGACGACGGCTTGATTCGCCTTCATTGCCGCTGGCGTAAAGCGAGGCAGAGTGCTGCGGAAATCGCCGCTGCCGAGTTTAGTGTTTTCGTCCATCTTTCCCGTCAGGAAACCCTTGCCAAGCGGACTGTAGGGAACGAAGCCGATGCCGAGTTCCTCGAGGGTCGGCAGCACTTCGGCTTCCGGGCCGCGAGTCCACAGCGAATACTCGCTCTGAACAGCCGTCACAGGCTGGACGGCGTGTGCGCGGCGGATCGTCTTCGCGGCCGCTTCAGAGAGCCCGAAGTGCTTCACCTTGCCCGCCTGAATCAGCTCCTTCACCGCTCCGGCCACGTCCTCGATAGGCACGTCCAGGTCAACGCGGTGCTGATAGAAGAGATCGATAGCATCGACTTTCAGGCGCTTGAGCGAGGCTTCCGCAACCTGCTTGATGCGTTCTGGCCGGCTGTTGAGACCCTGCCAACCCGGAGTTCCGTCTGGATTGAGATTGAAACCGAACTTGGTGGCGATCACCACCTTCCCGCGGAAGGGCTCAAGGGCCTCGCCCACGAGTTCTTCGTTGGTAAACGGGCCGTAGACCTCCGCCGTGTCGAAGAAGGTGACGCCGCGCTCGACGGCCGCCCGCAGAAGAGCGATCATCTCCGGCTTGTCCTTGGGCGGCCCGTAAGAAAAGCTCATGCCCATGCAACCGAGGCCGAGCGCAGAAACTTCCAGATTTCTTTTTCCCAATTTGCGTTTTTGCATTGTGTCTCCTCTTGCTTGTTCAGAACTGTTTTGGGCCGAGGCGCCGCTGATCGGATTGAGGACGCATCGTTCCGTCCTCACTCGGATTTGAGGGAAGCCATATCGATCGAGAAGCGGTACTTCACATCGGACTTGAGCAGCCTCTCGTAGGCTTCGTTGACCTTCTGGATGGGGATGACCTCGACGTCGGCGGTAATGTTGTGCTGGCCGCAGAAGTTAAGCATCTCCTGGGTTTCGGCAATGCCGCCTATAAGCGAGCCGGAGAAGCTGCGGCGCGCGAAGATGAGGCTAAAGACCGCGACAGGCAACGGTTTTTCCGGCGCGCCGACCAGCGTGATGTTGCCGTCGCGGCGAAGCAGGTTGATGTAGGCGTTGATATCGTGTTCGGAGGCAACGGCGTCGAGAATGAAGTCGAAGCTGCCGGCGTGCTTGGCCATCTCATCGGCGTTGCGGGAGAGGACGACTTCATCGGCGCCGAGGCGATGGGCGTCGTCTCTTTTGCTGGCGGAAGTGGTGAAGGCGACAGTGTGGGCTCCGAGCGCGTGCGCGAACTTGACGCCCATGTGGCCGAGCCCGCCGAGACCGACGACGCCTACCTTTTTGCCCTTAGCGACGCCCCAGTGGCGCATCGGCGAATACGTGGTAATTCCGGCGCAGAGAAGCGGCGCGGTTCCGGCAAGATCGAGGTTCGACGGAACGCTGAGCACAAAGTGTTCGGTGACCACAATGCTGTCGGAGTAGCCGCCGTAGGTGACGCCCCCTATGTGCTTGTCGGGCGAGTTGTAGGTAAAGGTCGCGTTCCTGCAGAACTGCTCAAAGCCGGCCTTGCACTCCGGGCAGGTGCCGTCGGTGTCCACCAGGCAGCCGATCGCAGCCAGGTCGCCGGGCTTGAACCTGGTAACGGCGGAGCCGACCTTTGTGACGCGGCCGACGATCTCATGGCCTGGAACGCAGGGATAAACGGTCGGCATGACGCCGCTCCACTCGTTGCGGGCCTGGTGAAGATCGGAGTGGCAGATGCCGCAGAAGAGTATCTCGATCTGGACGTCGTGCTCGGTTGGATCGCGCCGCGAGATCGTGGTGGAAGCAAACGGCGATGTTGCACTGGAAACGGAATATGCTTTGGCGTTATACATGGGGGTTACCTCCTGGGCATCTTGGCCAACCTTTGAGATGCAGGGTAGATTGCCTTGATTCACACTTTCTCTCAGTCCAAAGAATAGGCCCGGATATTCTCGGAGCGGTATCCAGATTCTTCCTATTATTTGCCTATTCCTGTCGAGACCTGATTATTCTGTACATGGAGGATGAATTCAACGGTACGCTGAACAGGAAGGATTAGGGCGAAGTTCCAATGGCAAAACCGAAGAGTGAAAACGGAGAATCCCGGCCACGCACAGTTGAGATGCGGGCCGGCCTGGCGCGTACAATCGCTGCTCACATCCGCGTGGATGGCAAAGAAGCAACCGGCGTGCCCGGCCTGAGCCTTTACCGCAGGAGTGCACCGACGGAGTGCTTGTGCGCGACCTACGAGCCCGAGCTGATCGTCTTTGTCCAGGGAGAAAAGCGCATCAATGTCGGCGGAACAACGCATGTGTGCAACGGTTCCACCTTCCTGCTGACTTCAATCGAAATGCCGGTGGTCAGCCAGGTGACCAGGGCATCGAAGGAAGAGCCGATCCTGGGTTTGATCCTCAGGCTCGAAATGCCTGCGGTGCGCGAGATTCTCAGCCAGGAGGAGTTCCTTGCGCCCGAGGTCTCTACCGGCGCCCGCGGCATGGCGGTCGGCGTCACCTCGGTCGAGCTCCTCAGCGCCTGCTCCCGCCTCCTGGATCTGCTGGACACGCCCCAGGACATTCCCTTTCTCAGCGGCCTGATGCAGCGGGAGATCCTCTACCGGCTGCTGCGCTCGCCGCAGGGAAAACACCTCCGCGCCATCGCCACGCTGGGCGAGCAGAGCAACCGGACGGCGAAGGCGGTTGCCTGGCTCAGATCACATTACGACAAGCCCCTGCGCGTCGAGGAACTGGCCACTGTTGCGCAGATGGGCGTCTCGACGTTGCACCATCATTTCCGCTCCCTGACCGCAATGAGCCCTTTGCAGTATCAGAAGCGGCTACGCTTGCACGCCGCGCGCGTACGCATGATGACGAACGGCCTGGATGCCGCCAGCGCTGCCTTC
>Ga0182027_10004389_pt1 | contig 21868 bp, 22 predicted proteins | sample 712E1DmetaG_FD_121300 | JGI IMG/M metagenome (GOLD analysis project Ga0182027, IMG submission 121300) | Permafrost microbial communities from Stordalen Mire, Sweden - 712E1D metaG (Illumina Assembly) | ecosystem: Environmental > Terrestrial > Soil > Wetlands > Permafrost | place: Sweden... | reverse complement strand
TGTATCCGATCAACGAAACGATGGTCAGGATCAAAGCTACGCTCAATAAAAGGATCGCTGTCCCTCGTAATAGGATGTTGGAATTGCGGTTTCTCACTATGCCTCCAAAAGGTGACATTTGTCGCGAAAAAGTATAACACAAGCATGGGAGGTACTTGTGCTAGAATAGGATTAGCCTTTGTTAAGAAAGGAAAACTATGCTTCGCTCGTTTTTGATCTATCTTTCCAAAGCCGCCTGGGCGCAGAACATGGTTACAAGATGGAAGATTGCCTGGCGCACGGCTTCCCGCTTTGTGGCCGGGACGAAAGTGGAAGACGCCATCCGGGCCATCCGCGAACTGAATGCCAAGAACATCAATGTCACGCTCGATCATTTGGGGGAAAATACCAGCACTCCAGAAGAAGCTTCTGAAGCAACCTCCGAAATCCTGGCTACGCTCGATGAAATTAAGAAAGAAGGCGTGCGCGCCAACGTCTCGATCAAGCTGACGCAGATCGGCCTCGGCCTCGATGAAAAGTTGTGCGCCGAGAACCTCGAGCGGATTTTGTCGCGTGCCAGGGATAACGGCAACTTCGTCCGCATTGATATGGAGGATACGCCGTATACGGATAAGACCCTCAACCTGCATGCTCAAATGCGCAAAAAGGGTTATCAAAAGGTGGGGACGGTTTTGCAATCCTATCTTTACCGCACCGAAGCCGATGCCCGTAAATTGCTCGCAGACCAGACGCCGATTCGCCTGGTCAAGGGCGCGTATCAGGAACCTGCGGACAAGGCTTTCCCCAAGAAGGCCGATGTGGATGCAAATTATGATCTGCTCGTCAAGATCATGATGGATGCCGCGCTGGCGAATAATTCCCCAAGAATTTCTGCTGACGGGCTCTTTCCGCCCATCCCTGCCATTGGTACACACGACGAGAAGCGGATTGAGTTTGCGAAGCAATACGCGGCCAAGGTTGGACTTCCCAAGGAGGCGCTCGAGTTCCAGATGCTCTATGGAATTCGCCGCGACTTGCAGGATCAATTGGTCAAGGAAGGCTATCCCGTGCGAGTCTATGTTCCGTTTGGGACTCATTGGTACCCGTACTTTATGCGGCGGCTGGCGGAGCGTCCTGCCAACGTTTGGTTCTTCATTTCGAATTTCTTGCGCAAGTGATCTAAAGACCTTGCTTAATTTGCAGAGGATGTAAAGAAAAGATTCTTTATGTCCTCTGTTTTCGTTCCACAACCCCTGCAAGGGCATACTAATGTTTCACCACAGAGAACACAGAGTCCACGGAGAAAAATAAAGAAAAAACGGCTCATTGGGAATCGCCGTGATTAAAACCTTTTGAACACGGATTACACGGACGGGCACGGATAAACTTGGATTTTTTTAATGCTTTGTCCGTGCAATTCCGTGAAATCCGTCCAATCCGTGTACAGAATCACGGCAACTTCTAAAGAGCCAAAAAGCTCTGTTGTCTCTGTGTGCTCCGTGGTGATGGATTTAAAAATCCACGAAATCGGCTACCCCTCAATTTTGACAGGCCATCAAGCGCGGGGGATTTTGTGGTAAAACAATGCCATGTCTGACCAACCTTTAGCCTTGGTTACAGGCGCAGCCCACCGGCTGGGTAAGGCTTTCGTGCTTGCCCTGGCGCGGAAAGGCTACGCCATCTTATTGCACTATCGCAACTCTGAATTGCAGGCTTCCAATACGGCCTCCCAAATTCGCACCTTGGGGGTGCCGGTCTTTCTCTCGCAGGCCGATTTGACCGATCCCAAACAAATTACTTCCCTGTTCGCCATGGTGGACAAGATCCCGCATCCATTGAAGGTGTTGGTCAATTCGGCGGCGATCATCCCGGTTGGAGATCCGCACACGCTTTCAGTCCAGGAATGGGATGCGGCTTTCGACCTTAATCTACGTGCACCGTTTTTGTGTGCACAGGAGGCGGCCAAGCGCATGACCCATGGCGGCTTGATCGTCAATGTCACCGATGTCGGCGCGCACAAAACCTGGAGCCGGTATCCTTCCTATTCGGTCAGCAAGGCCGGACTGGAAGTGTTGACCAAGATACTGGCGCGCTCGTTCGCACCTTCCATTCGCGTCAATGCGGTTGCGCCGGGGCTTGTATTACAATCCGACCTCGTGTCAGCCGATGATTGGAATCGCCTTGTCGAACGCCTTCCTCTGAAGCGCACGGCTACGGTCGAAGAGATCGCGTCCGCCGTGGAATTCCTGCTTAACAATGAATATGTGACCGGTCAAACGCTCGTGATTGACGGCGGTTATTCCCTGCTTGGATAGATCCATGTCTTTTGTCAAACGCCATCCCGATTTGACTGTTTCCATCCTCCTGCTGATTCTCCTGGCGCTATTCGCAGCCTTCTTTGTTAACTTCAGCATCCCGCCCTTTGAAGACGCGGCCATGCTCATGCGCTATGCCGATCATTTGGCGCACGGTTACGGCATTGTCTGGAATATCGGCGCGCATCCGGTGGACGGCGCCACCGATTTTCTATTCATGGTCAGCGTCGCGGCGCTGATGAAGATCGGGGTGCCGCTTGCGCGCGCCGTGCGCGGCCTCGGAATCTTTTCAGTCGCGGCCCTGGTTCTGTTGGTTTATTGGGTCAACCGCAAACTCTGGAAATCCCATATCGTCTTTGCGGCCTTATCAGCCTTGTATCTGGCTGTTGGCACAGGCTTGACCTATGTGGCCGCCTATTTTGGTACACCCTTCTTTGCGCTCTTCGCGGCTCTCACCTGGGCTTTGGGCCTGCTCCTGATGCAAAAAGAGAATCCACCCCTTTGGCTTTCCTTGCTCTTTGCGCTTTCAGGGCTGGTTATGGGACTCATTCGCCCCGAAGGCGTCATCCTTGCCGGATTGATGCTTGTTGCGGTGATCGTCATGAAGGGTTGGCGTGCCTCCGCCAGGACGATTTCAATTTTCGTCGGCGTGTTCTTGATTCTGGGCGGCGCCTATTTTGTGTGGCGTTGGAGTTATTTTGGTTACCCTTTGCCCAATCCGTTTTATAAAAAGGGCGGGGGGGCTTTGCATTGGGACGGACTTCAGGCCTCCTTCACCAATGTCTTTTCGCTGTGCGGATTATTCCTGCTTGCCTATTTGATCGGTTTTCGTTCCTCGAAGACCACGCGGCAAACCATCGCCTTTCTCATTCCGGTGATCGGATTCGCGTCTGCCTTTATCTTGATCTCGAATGAAACGAACTTCGGCGGGCGCTTTCAGTACGCGCTATTGCCGATTGTCCTGCTTTCATGGTTCCCGCTGGTGCGTGGCCTCGACCGGGAGATAGGTGCGCCCTCCCTGGCTGGTGTTGGGTTGCGTGCGCGCGGACTGCTCTACACCGGCTTGTTGCTCCTCGCCGTTTTGGTTTTGAGCTATTCATACAATCAGGGCGTCTCCATTAATTACTCCCGCGACGGGCGCTATGACATGGCTCAGGCGCTCCAGCCTTATTCCAGCCGCGGCTATATTATGGCAACTTCGGAGGCCGGACTCCTGCCGCTCTATTCGCAATGGCAGGCGATTGATACCTGGGGCTTGAACGATGAATGGATCGCTCATAACGGCGGCATCACGGCGGATTATCTCGACCGCTATAAGCCGGAATTGATCATTTTTCATGCCCATTTTTCTCCGCTTGCCCCCCCGACCACGCCCGATCATTATCTCGATCCCGTCTGGTTTGAGATGACGATGACGTTAAAGGATTATGCTGAAAGCCATCATTACATCCTGGCTGCCGTGTTTGGTGTTTCACCCTACGATGCGCATTATTATTATGTCCGCCCTGATTTTGCGGATAGTCAAACCATTGTTCATTTGATATCAAAATTCAGCCGCTATGCGTGGGCGGCCGATGGCGGCACCAAGGCCGTGAATTACGCAAGTTATGCAAATCCGTGAACACATTTTATAGTTGGTAATCTCTTTTAGGAGGCTTGATGCCTGAAACTGCGGTATTGGCTCAGAAATTAAAATCCGAAGGCGATAAGTTTTCCGCCTTCTTCGCTGGCTTGACCGACGATCAATGGAAAAGGGAAGTCTATACGGAAGGTTCGGTGTGGACGATCCGTAGTATCCTCGCCCATTTGATGACTTCCGAGCGCGCCTTTGTCAAGTTGTTTGAAAGCATCCGTCAGGGCGGGGCCGGTGTTTCGGAGGATTTTGTAATTGATCGTTATAATGCCCGGCAGCAGGAAAAGACCAGCGAATTAACCCCGGCTGAATTGCTGGAACAATATAAAGCCGTCCGCGCCGAAATGATTGCCTGGGTTTCCGGCATCGCTGATTCCGATCTGGAGAAAACCGGGCGCCATCCCTTTCTCGGTGTGACCACCCTGCACGAGATGGTGAAGATGGTTTATATCCACAACCAAACCCATTACCGCGATTTGCGCCGCGTGCTAAAGGATTAAACGGAACCGAATCGAAGGGCACAAGTATTTTTTTTCTTCGTGCTTTTCGTGTTCTTCGTGGATCAAGAGGAAATTATGGAACTTCCGCCTTTCAAGCTCGAACGCTATTTTGCAAAATACGAATTCAACACGCAATATTTGCTGTGCAGTTCCGATTGTGAGTCGCTGACGATTGCAGACTTACTGGCACTCGAGCCGGGCGCTGCGCAGAAATTTCAATCGCATTGGCTTGGCTATACCGAGTCGCAGGGCAGCCCTTCTTTGCGTGAAGCGATTTGCGGCTTGTATCAAACCATGCAGCCGGAGGATATCCTCGTTCATTCGGGCGCTGAGGAAGCGATCTTCCTCTTCATGCACGCTATCCTCGAAGCGGGCGATCATATCATCGTGCATTCCCCCTGCTATCAATCATTGGCCGAGGTGGCGCGTACCATTGGCTGCGATGTCAGTCCCTGGGTTGCGCGTGAGGAAAATCATTGGGCGCTGGATCTTGCGGATTTGAGTTTGATGGTTCAGCCAAATACAAAAGCGATCATCCTCAATACGCCGCATAACCCCACCGGATTTCTGATGTCCCGTGCTGATTTCGAATCCGTATATCGCTTTGCAGATGAAAACGACCTGCTCCTGTTCTCGGATGAGGTCTATCGCGAATCGGAATATGATCCCGCCGACCGTCTGCCTGCCGCATGTGATCTGGGTGACCATGCCGTTTCGCTCGGGGTAACGTCGAAGACCTATGGCCTGGCCGGTTTGCGCATCGGCTGGATTGCGACCAAGAATCGGGAACTCTATCAGAACATGGCGTCTGCCAAGGACTACACCACGATTTGTAATTCCGCGCCCAGCGAATTTCTGGCTGAGGTTGCTCTGCGTAACCGCCAAAAGTTAATTGATCGAAACCTGGGCATTATCCAGCATAATCTTGCGGTCATGGATGGCTTCTTTCAACGCCATGCGGAGCTCTTCTCATGGGTTCGCCCGCATGCGGGTTCCATGGCTTTTCCGCATTATCTCGGCGGTGATGTAGAATCGTTTTGCGATGACCTGGTGCGCAAGGCCGGTGTCCTGCTTTTGCCTGGAACGATGTATGATGATCGCTTGAATCATTTCCGCCTGGGCCTCGGCAGAAGGAACTTGCCGGAGGCCGTCATCCGACTCGAAGAGTTCCTGAAAAAGGTTTCTTAATCTCGTAAGAAAGTGTTTTGAAAATTAAAAATTCAACCGGAGACCCTGAAAGGGCGCAGGGTGTTGAACGAGGATAAACGTTGATTGGGCTTCGATAAACACCGAAAGATCTATTTTCAAGAACGAAAGTGACCCAAAATCGTTGTTCATCTCTGTTTACACTTGCACCTGGCGCAAGTGCAGGTGTCTCTGGTGAATCCGAATTTCCAAACACTCTCCAAGGCTGTTTTTTTCTTCCTGCATTTTTACGTTTTTCTTACGTGCATTTTGTATACTTCATGGATAAAGAATATGCAGGCAATATCGAATAGCAAATGAGATGCTTTTGCCTTTTACGCTTTTTTCTTTCGTGCTCTTCGTGAACTTCGTGGACGGATAAAAGCTATCTTTGCGTTTTACGTTTTTTGTATACTTCGTGGATAAATAAAAACTATGCAGCGTCTCATAACCATCTTTCGTCTCTCCCGTCCTCTCCATCTTCTTCTCGCCGCGCTGACCTATATTCTCGGCGCCGGCATCGCGCATTTCCTGGGCAAGCCGCAGGTCTCAATCGCTTTTTGGCTCGGCTTGCTGGGAGTCTTGTTCGCCCAGCTCAGCATGAGCCTGTTGGTTGAAGTTTTTCGCCCTATGAATGAACCCATCGTTTCCGGCGAAACGCCCGCCGACCGCCGGTTGACGCGCGATGCAGCCTTATACGTTTCGATAGCTGCCCTGGCTTGTTTGGCTGTGATCGCCGTTCTACTCTATAAAGATCGCCTCTTGAGTCCTCCGGCCTTTCTTTTTATTGCTATTTCCTTGTTCGTCCTGCTGGTTTACTCGGTTCCGCCTCTTCGTTTGGTGGACAGGGGCTTTGGCGAATTGCTCCTATCCATACAAGTCGCTTATTTGTCACCCTCCATTGCCTATCTTTTGCAGGCAGGCACTTATCACAACCTGGTTGTTTTTGTTTCCATGCCGCTAGTTCTTTTAATGCTTGCCATGCTGCTCGCCCTTGACTTTCCAGCTTATTCCGGCGACCTGAAATATGAACGGCGTACCCTGCTTGCCCGTCTCAGTTGGGAACGCGCCATCCCATTCCATCATTTCCTTGTGCTGGGCGCTTATGTTTTCTTCGCCGCCGCGCCTTTTTTCGGTTTCTCTCTGAGCCTGCTTTGGCCTGCTTTTCTTACACTCCCGTTTGCGCTTCTTCAAATTTATTGGCTTCGCAATGTATCGTTCGGAGCCAAACCTCTTTGGAATCTTTTGACCGCCAATGCCATCGCCATCTTCGGCCTGACCGCCTACCTCCTGACCCTAACCTTCTACCTCCGCTGACCTGACCTTTCAGACTTTAAGACTTGTAAGACCTGTTAGACTTTTTCGACTTATCAGACTTCTTCGACCTCTAAGACTTTTTAGACTTGTCAGACCTCTTAGACTTGTTAGACCTGTAAGACCTGTTCGACCTGTCAGACTTCTACCCATGCCCGAATTTCTCCATCTCCTCCCTCCCGATGAAGCTCGCAGCCTCCTGCTTTCGCATCTCTCCGCGCCGATTACGGATTCCGAGGAAATTGATACAGCCTCCTCTTTGAACCGTGTGACGGCCGAAGATATGATTGCCCCGCATCCGCTGCCTGAATTTCCGCGTTCGGCAATGGACGGATATGCGGTGCACGCCCGCGACACCTTCGGCGCAACCGACTCCCTGCCTTCCTATTTAAACCTCATCGGCGAAGTTCCCATGGGCGCTGCACCCTCATTTGAATTGAAGCCTGGCCAATGCGCCTTGATCCATACCGGCGGCATGTTGCCGGATGGTGCGGATGCGGTTGTGATGTTGGAATATACACAAGTTGTTCAACACGGAGACCACAGAGAACACGAAGAAGAAAATCAGAAAATTTCTGTGCACTCCGTGTTCTCAGTGCGCTCTGTGGTGAAAGATGAAATCGAAATCCTGCGTGCGGTCGCCTCCGGTGAGAACCTCATCCGTGTGGGGGAGGATGTTTCCGCCGGGACGGTTGTCCTGCCCAAAGGTCGTCTGCTGCGTCCCGCTGAGATCGGTGGTTTAATGGCGCTCGGCCTCGTCCGCTTGAAAGTCATCCGAAAGATTCGTGTTGGGATCATTTCGTCCGGTGATGAAGTGGTTGATCCAAGTCAGCAGCCTCAGCGCGGTCAGGTGCGGGATGTCAACGCCTATACCTTGTCGTCATTGGTGACGAAGTCCGGCGGCAACCCTGTGCTTTATGGGATCGTGCCGGATGATATGTCAGAGTTAAAAAGGATCGCGGCTCATGCTTTGACGGAATGTGATGTGATCCTGATTACGGCCGGTTCGTCCGCCAGCGCGCGCGACATGACCGCCGAAGTGATCGGGTCTTTGGGCGCACCGGGCGTATTGGTGCATGGCATTAACACCCGTCCCGGCAAGCCGACCATTCTGGGTGCTTGCCATGGCAAAGCCGTCATCGGCCTGCCCGGCAACCCTGTGAGCGCGCTGGTGAATGGATATTTATTTGTCGTTCCGGTGATCGAGAAATTATTAGGCCTGCCGCTGGATAAGCCGCGTGCCTCTGTGATGGCGCACTTGACCGTGAACCTCGCCTCGCAGGCCGGCCGCGAAGATTGGATTCCGGTAAAGCTGACCCCCCTCATTCTCTCCCCTAATTTTCGCAGAAAATGGGGGGAGACGGAGGGGGGTCTCGTAAATATTGACGCCGAGCCTATCTTTGGCAAAAGCAACTTGATCTTCACCCTTGCCTCTGCGGATGGCTTGCTTCGCATCCCGCCGGACGCCACCGGTCTCAGCGCAGGCGAGCTGGTGGAAGTAGTTCTTCTTTGAATTCAAAATTTATCCACGATACCTATGTCTCGAATTCCCGAAAAGCTCGATTACGCAATCTGGACAATTGATAAATCGCCAATCGAATCATCAATCCTAAATCGTAAATTGCCATGTCCCTCTACCTCCACGATATCCCTCTCCCTCAAGCCCGCTCCCGCCTCGAATCGGCATTGAAAGAAGCCGATCTCTGGCGTGTGCTTGGCGTGGAAACCATCCCGCTCGATGAAAACGCGTTGGGACGCGTCTTGTCCGAATCTGTGTGGGCCAGGATTTCCTCGCCGAATTACCATGCCTCGGCCATGGACGGTTTCGCTGTCCGCGCCGAGGACACCATCGGTGCTCAACCTTCAACACCCCTGGAATTTACGCTTGTCGATTCTTCATCGTCCACGGTCCACCGTCCACGGTCACATTACGTGGATACCGGCGATCCCTTGCCTGATTGGGCGGACGCGGTGATTCCCATCGAGAATGTCGAATCGTTGGATGAGCAGGGTGAGATCACGCACGATATTCGCAAACCCGAATCGATTCGTATCCGCGCTGCGGTCGCTCCGTGGAGCCATGTGCGGCCCTTGGGCGAGGACATCGTCGCCACCCAATTGGTCCTGCCCGCCGGACATGTTTTACGCGCTGTGGATTTGGGCGCCATTGCCGCTTCGGGTTACGCTGAAATTAAGGTCTCACGCAAACCCCGTGTAGCCATCTTGCCGACCGGCTCGGAACTTGTCCCGCTTGGATCGAAACTTGAATCAGGTGATATTCTTGAATACAACTCGCTGGTGCTTGCGGCCCAGGTCAAAGCCATGGGTGGCGAACCGACGCGCTTCCCGATCACGAAAGATGATTTTGATTTGATCTGCCAGCGTGTGCAGGGTGCCGCGCAGGATCATGATTTGATCCTGTTGAACGCGGGTTCCTCGGCCGGTGCGGAAGACTTCTCCGCCAAAGTGGTTGAGAAACTCGGGAACCTCCTCGTTCATGGTGTCGCCGTTCGTCCCGGCCATCCGGTGATCTTGGGCATGGTGAACCGCCAATCGCCAAGCGAAAATCGAAAATCTAAAATCATGGATCAAGCACCCGAAGGTTTGACACTTGGCACCTCGCACTTGACACCCATCGTTGGCGTTCCCGGCTATCCCGTTTCTGCTGCCTTGACGATTGATATCTTTGTCGAGCCGCTGCTCGCCAAATGGCTGGGTCGAAAACCGGAAGAGCTTCCCGTTGAGACTGCCCAGCTAACCCGCAAGATCAATTCGCCCGCCGGCGATGAAGACTATGTTCGTGTTGTCGTGGGCAGGGTCGGTGACAAACTTCTCGCCGCGCCGCTTTCGCGCGGGGCAGGGGTCATTACCTCCCTGGTTCAAGCGGACGGTCTGGTGATTCTCCCGCCCGGTGTTCAAGGCCTGGAGGCCGGGGAGAAAGTCCAGGTCCATCTTTATAAAAGCCGCTCCGAACTGGAGCGCACCATCTTTTGCATCGGCTCGCACGATTTGACTCTCGATCTAATGGCCCAATTCCTTTCTGACCTTGACCGTCGTTTTGTCTCTGCCAACGTCGGCTCGCAGGGCGGATTGATCGCCTTGCGCCGCGGCGAGGCTCATCTGGCCGGTTCACACTTGTTCGACCCGCAGACCGGCGAATTCAACATTTCCTACATCCGCCAGTACATGCCGGGTATTCCGGTGAAAGTGGTTGCGCTCGCCCGCCGCGAACAGGGCCTCCTGGTGAAGCGTGGCAACCCGCTGGGGATAAAAAGTTTGGAAGACCTTGGCCGTTCAGACTCTCCCGCGGGTCGCGGAGTTAGGTTTATGAACCGCCAACGCGGTGCGGGCACGCGCGTCCTCTTGGATTATCACCTGAACCTGTTGGGGATTTCACCCGAAAAGATTCAAGGATACAATCAGGAGGAATATACCCATCTGGGCGTGGCTGCGGCAGTCGCTTCGGGACGCGCAGATTGCGGGCTGGGCATCGCGGCCGCCGCGCAGGCTCTCGATCTGGACTTTGTGCCGCTGTTTCAGGAGCGTTACGATCTCGTAATTCCGAAGGAATACGCAGATAACCAATTACTGGCGCCCCTGTTCGGATTGCTGAGTGGGCGCGCCTTTCGGGATGCGGTTTCCCAGCTGAAAGGGTATGATGTGTCCGTGATGGGCACTGTGATTTTGGAGGATCAATGAACGAAGCATTAGTGATTGACGATAACCGTTCGACGGCTGACGCGCTGTATCAAATGTTGACGGTGTTGGACGTTCCTGCACGCGTGGCCTATGGATCCAGCCCTGCGATTTCGTTATTGAGCAGCTTTACCCCTGGGTTGATTCTGCTTGACATCAATATGCCCGGCGTGGATGGCTTGGAGATTCTGGCTTATTTGCGCCGTGAACCGCGATTAATTCCCGTTCCCGTGATTGTGATCACCTCCGATGATCAGCCTGAAACCGGCGACCGCGTGCTAAAGGGCGGTGCGAACGCGATCATTATCAAGCCGGCTACACTGGAAATCCTGGAGTCGAATCTGAAAAAAGTTGGTGTCCTGAAATAGACCGCCGGTACAGGTTTTATGGTTCAGCTTTGGCAGGTGGTTGCTTTTATCCGTACGTTGAAATAACATGTAAAGGAGTTTACTGATATGCCTATCTTATCTGGAATACCCGCACCCGCATTTGAATTGCTTGACGATACCAATAAAACGCACCGCTTGTCGGATTTCAGCGGCCAGCCCTTGATCCTGTATTTTTATCCGGCGGATGATACTCCCGGCTGTACAAAGGAAGCCTGCAATTTCCGCGACGATTATTCCGCCTACCAAAAAGCGGGCGTGACCGTTCTTGGCGTCAGCCCTGATTCCGTCAAGTCGCATGTTAAATTCAAAGAGAAATATCAATTACCGTTTTCCCTGCTCGCCGATGAAGATCATCGCGTCTGTGACCTGTATGGCGTTTGGGGACCCAAGAAGATGATGGGACGCGAATATGAAGGCGTTCTCCGTACCACCTTCCTGATCGATGCCCACGGCAAGATCGCCCGCGTCTTCGAAAATGTGCGTCCCTCTGAGCATAGCGCCGAGGTGCTGGCTGCCTTGAAAAGCCTTTGATCTATTTATCGTTTGATTGTAGGGGCACAGCGGAGGGTTTCGCTAAATTTGACAAGGGATCGTCCCGCTGTGCCCCTACTAAATTCATTAAAAACCTATCAAAAATGCTGACGGGAAATATTTTGACCTTTTTTAGTTATAATATCGTTGTTGATGCTTTTTTGGAACTTCACAAAGAAAGGAGGCTGCTATGCTTTTCGCTCCCAAAGAAAATGGGCAAGGCCTGGTCGAGTACGCGTTAATTCTTGTTTTTGTTGCTATTGTTGTCATTGCGGTGCTTATGATTTTTGGCCCGAGGATTGGCAATGTGTTCAGCAGCATTAACAGAAGTTTCTCCGGTGCTTAGGTTTTTCAATCAATTCGTAAATCAATAAACATAAAAGTTCTGATACCCGTCAGAACTTTTATGTTTTAGGTTCAAAATTTCTATGTATGGTGCTTTATCTACGCCCACGGAAAGATCGCCCGCGTCTTTGAGAATGTGCGTCCCTCCGAGCACAGCGCCGAGGTATTGGCCGCGCTGAAAAGCCTCTGATTGTTCTTGGCGTGAAAAAGATATTCTCTCGCGAAGTCGCAACCCTCAAAAAGCGAGGGCAGGCGAGCGCAAAGTATTTTTGTTTTTTCTTAGCGAGCTTGGCGTTTTGTCGTGAAAAAGGTTATATCCCGCAAAGCCGCTTTTGACGATAATAAGGTTGCGAAAGCGGAATGCTCACTTCGTTCGGATGCTTACATGACTTACCCAGGCGGCAAGAATGGGACTGGTACATTTCAGAAAATCATCAACCAAATGCCGCCGCATGACGTGTACATCGAGGCGTTTCTTGGCTCGGGTGCGGTGATGCGGTTGAAACGGCCTGCGACTCTAGGCTACTGGCATTGTCATGTATGTTTTTTGTGTTGGCAAGAGGGAAGCATCGTCAAATATGACGATGGAGGGAAGGGGGATAGGGGATGGGGGGACGGTGGATGATGATTACTGCTGCACCGAGAAGAGCACTCGGTATCTTCGACCCTCGCGCACTGCGTTCACATCTCAAACGAGCTATAATTCACTTGCTATTCACTGACCCCGGCAGCGGCTCATGTTTACCGTTGGGCGGCTATAAGGAACACCAGGAGTAGCATTTTGGCAACTCTCCATTTGATGGTTGGACTTCCTTTTTCAGGGAAAACGACGCTTGCGAGAAAGCTTGAACGGGAGTGTTCGGCACTCCGATTGACAACTGATGAGTGGCATGTGCTTCTTTTTGGTCAAGATGCAAAAGAGCCCGACCACGATGACAGGCATAGTCTAATCGAGGCCATGCTTTGGAAAATAGCAAGTAGAGCGCTTGAATTAGGAGCGAATGTGATACTCGATTTCGGCTTTTGGGCACGGGAAGAACGTGAAGATTATCGGTTGCGAGCGAAGCAGCTTGGTGCCAGTAGTGAAGTCCATTTTCTAGATGTGTCGGAAGACGAGCTATTGAGGAGACTCGAGAAAAGGAATTCACAACCTTCACACGAGAGCTTCTACATATCTATCGAGATGATGAAGCCATGGATTGAGTTTTTCCAAAGGCCGACGCCAGATGAACTCGTGCGGAGAGAATAAAGGAATATAGGTACGCTGCCTAAGACTTACCCTGGTGGAAAGAATGGCTCGGGTGTGTATCAAAAGATCATCAATCAAATGCCACCCCATCGAACGTATATCGAAGCGTTTGCTGGATCGGGTGCGGTTCTGCGTTTGAAGCGTCCGGCCTTGGCCAACATCGCTATAGATATCGATGCCAGCTCTACAAACAAATTGAAATGTGCCCTACCTGGTATCACCGTTATTTGTGACGATGCGATATCCGTTTTGAAGGGCTATGACTATAAAGGGGATGAGTTGATCTATGCCGACCCTCCTTATCTCGGGTCAACGAGGATGAGCAAGCGCAAGATTTACCACCACGAGATGATGAGTGATGATGATCATCTCGACCTGCTGGCGGTCTTGAAGTCCCTGCCCTGCATGGTAATGATCTCCGGCTATTGGTCGGAGTTGTACGCGCGTGAACTAAAGAACTGGCGTTCAATTTCGTTTCAAGCAATGACACGGGGCGGGTTTGTGGCTACGGAATGGCTCTGGATGAATTACCCTGAGCCGTTTGAATTGCACGATTATTCTTTTCTTGGGAAGAATTTCAGGGAACGTGAGCGGATCAAGCGCAAGAAGGCACGCTGGACCGAGCGGTTGAAGTCAATGCCTGCGCTGGAGAGGTTCGCGATATTGTCAGTCATCAAGGAACGGGAGTTTGAGTAAAAGGGCTTTTGACCGAAAGAATTTCGTCATTACTGGCATTTGTAAGGGCGAGATTTTTGACATATAATTGGTATAGATAATATCTTGAAACTTATGTACAAATGTGGATGGCGTTAGATGAAGCATACCGAGAAACGCCGAAAGAAAAGATAAGCAATAGATCATGAAGAACAATCTGTCAGTTGGAACCCTTCAAGACCTTCATAATATCTTTGTTCATCAAGGATGGGAAATTCAAAACGATTTTGTTTTTAACCGGTTTTGCGAAATGTTAAGTTTTCTAAATACTGATCAGCAAGAGTGTATACTAGAATTAACAAAGAAATTTCTCAGAGTAGATTTATCACAATATCACTTCCACATAAAAAAGGCATTGCAGAAAATTACAGTTAAGGACTTGAGCAATATTGAAACTCTGTTTGTTTCACCGCTATTAACAAATGAAGATCGTAACAAGAATACTAAGAGTTCTCGTTTTCTTGCATATATTCTAGCTGGTAGAGAAATAAGAGCAAAAGACATCTTACATGTAAACACAGTTAAAGTTCTTGTGAAAAACGAATGGTTACATCCAATATTAAAGGCGAATAACTGGAAATTATTGCTTGTGGATGATTTTATTGGGACAGGCGAAACTGCTGAAACCGCCCTAAACGAATTAATTCAAGAAACTGGTATTAGTTTAAATAGAATCATAGTTTTAGCCCTCGTTTCGCAAAATGCTGGATACCAAAGGCTTGTGTCACACGGGGTTACAGTTGTTTATTCTGAAATGCGGAAAAAAGGTATAAGCGATGAGTTTGTAGACCCGACACGGCAACAATTCTTGTCCATAATGAAATCAATCGAAGATATGCTACGAGTTAAACCCATAAATCGTTTTGGTTACAAAGGCTCGGAAGCGTTAGTAACGCTAGAACGCACACCTAATAATACTTTTCCGGTATATTGGGATGCGTCAAATGTAGAAGGCGAAAAGTTCATTTCACCGTTTCCAAGATATGACTGAATTTAAGAATATCTATATCCTTAGGATGCTGCATACAATTCGCTATCGAGTCTCTCTTGATAGCATACTTGAGCTTGGATTGGATTATTCCCAAATTGCCGATCTCCTCTCCAATGTAATGCAGGAACAACTTGTTGAAGACTCCAATGAAAACGGTCTAATACTTACGAATAAAGGGCTAGAAGTATTAGAATGGCTAAACAAACAAATCTATCCAATGAACTCAAAAGCCTGGATATTACCACTAGAAGAAAATCGTATTCCCAAAATTGATAAATTTGATATATACTTACCAAGAAAGAAAAAACCAGCGGAGTAACCCTGCCAGATTCATTAGTCTCAAGTGGCTTCGGTCACAAGGAATGGCGATTCGTCATTCTGAGCAGTACTTACCTTCGAGCCTACAACGTCCAACCAAAGAACGGTTGGCCGTTCATGCGCAAGAACATCATCGAAGAACACGATGATGCGCATCACTGGAAAGCGGTCACAGAGTTCCCGCTTTCCAGTGTCCGATATAAATGTTTGTAATGGATCTGGCAGGGCATTCCTGATGAATAAATGGGAAGAATATTCTGAAGAATTCAGAAAAGCGGGCTATCGCAATAATTTCACTCAAGAAGAAATAGATTCTTTGCTGGATTATGCCAAGAAAATTTATAATTATAAAGTGCCAATTATTTATGAACAGGAACATCTAGCGCTTTTGGTTGGATATAAATATGAATTCTTGCTGAGGATATCAAATTCAGCAGAAAGATTTTATAGAACCTTCAAGATACCAAAGAAATCTGGGGGTAAAAGAGAAATATCAGAACCTTTGCCCAGTCTCAAAGAAATTCAGCGGTGGATTCTAGATGAAATTTTAAACCATCACCGTGTTAGTAGATATGCAAAAGCTTATATCCACAAACGCTCCATTCGCGAAAATGCCAGATTTCACGTAAATCAAGAAATTGTATTGACTATTGATATAAAGGATTTTTTCCCTTCCCTTCGTTACGAAAAAGTTTATGGTATTTTTATTGGTTTAGGCTATTCTGTTTCCGTTGCAACCATGCTAAGCAATTTATGTTGCCTAAATGGCAGTTTGCCTCAAGGCGCGCCCACCAGCCCTGCTTTATCGAACATACTAATGATAAATATTGATAAGAGAGTGTCAGGTTTTATAAAGGAAAAAGAAATTCGGTATACTCGATATGCAGATGATATGACTTTTTCTGGCAATTTTGAGCCAGGCATGATTATCAAGTTTATTCGTAATATATTAAGCGATGAAAATTTGCGAATTAATGAAAAAAAGATTCGTGTTAGGAGATCAGGTCAAAGGCAAGAAGTCACTGGCGTAATAGTAAACGAAAAAATCCAAGCTCCAAAAGAAATAAGGAAAAACCTTCGACAATCTGTTTATTACATTGAAAAATATGGTTTAGCGTCGCATCTCAAAAAGACTGAAAATCGAAAGGCTAATCATATCTATCATTTGCTTGGAATAGCAAACTTCATTCTGTTTCTAAATCCCGATGATCAGGAAGCCCAAAGTTATATAGAAATACTTCGCAAGTATTTACCTCGACGGGAATAATTTATTGCGACCTAGCAGCTCAATTTGATTTATTGGTGATAAATCCCGAGTTCCAGGACTCGTTTGTTGTGAAGAAATGTACATCATTAGGAATAGAACCTCGAACCGCTAGGTTCGAGGTTCTATTCCTCGACGAGGGGTCTTTGATTTATGCAAACTTCATTTGCGAGACGGCCTGCTTTTCGACTTTGGCGTGTAGGGTCATGCGGTGGTTGAGGATGTCACGCCCCGGCAGGTATGGAAAGTCCCCGGCAATAAAGTGGCCTGGACCATGTACCGTTGGTCGAGTATGTATTTGGCCTTTTTATTTCTTGCGCTTATGATTGACGCGGTTGTATAATTTTCCTGCTTTGGGAACAGCGTCTTGAATATCGCCCTGCATAGGGGCAAATCTTAATTTCAAAACGCTTCCGGGCAAAATGCCTGGAGGAAATCATGCGAAAAAAAATAGGTTGGGCGGATTTATTCTTTATCCTGTCGGTACTGTTCGGCGCGCTGGTGCGCTTTTTGCCAACCATCGAAACCGGCACAATTATTAACGATGGGGGCATGTTCTTCGTGATGATCGCCGATTTGCGCGCGGCTCATTTTTTGCTTCCCGCTTTTACTTCCTACAACAACCTGAATATCCCTTTTGCGTATCCGCCTCTTTCGTTCTATGTGGCCGGACTGGTTTCCTTGCTTGGCATTTCGACCTTTGATCTTCTGCGCTGGCTCCCGCCTCTGGTTTCGACCCTCTCCATCTTTGCCTTTTACTGGATGGCCAGCCTGATGTTGAATTCACGCTCGAAGGCTGCGCTGGCCGTCATGGTTTATGCCTTGCTGCCGCGCCTGTTTTCGTGGTATGTGATGGGCGGCGGACTCAGCCGGTCTTTCGGCTTGCTCTTCCTTCTTTTGGCCTGCGCTTCCTCCTGGGCTTTGTTCACACGGCGCGCGCCGAAGTATCTTTTACTGACAGCCTTGTTCGGTGCAGGCGCCATCCTCAGCCATCCCGAGACCGGGCTTCACACGGCCGCCGCCTGTGTCTTGATCTGGCTTTTCAAAGGTCGCACTTGGCGTGGCCTGCGCGATGCCTTGCTTGTTACCCTGGGTGTGATCCTTTTCACCTCTCCCTGGTGGGGGACCGTCTTGTTTCAGCACGGCTTTGCGCCTTTTCAATCTGCGCTCGATACGGGCGGGCACAGCGCGCTCTTCTGGCTTCCCTGGATCACCTTTGATTTTGCCGAAGAGCGCTTTGCCACCGTTCTCACGGTGCTGGGTTTGATCGGCTTCGCAGTTCAATCGGCGCGCCGGGATTGGTTCCTGCCTGTCTGGGTTTTGTTTCCCTTTGTGGTTGAACCGCGCAGCGCCACGGCTATCGCTGCCATTCCGCTGGCACTCCTTGGCGGGATCGCCTTATCTGACCTGCTGATTCCCGCCATCGCCTCTCTCGAGTTAAAGCAGAAGCTCGAGTCGCATGATTGGACGGAATTGATCACTCAAGGGCGCGTGGCTAGAATTGTGGTTAGTTACGTTCTGTTCTTTGCATTGATCGGCGCGCTGATTTATGACTTTAGTCTCACCAATTATGTGGTCTCACCCGACGACCGCTCTGCGATGACCTGGGTCGCCGATCACACTCCCTCTCAAAGCCGCTTTATTGTCATCACCGGGCGGGCTGATCCGTTGAACGATCCCGTGGCCGAATGGTTCCCGGTTTATTCGCTGCGTACCAATCAAAGCACGGTCCAGGGCCGCGAATGGCTGCTCGGAAAAAGCTTCCTGCCTTTTCTTGGCAGCTTGGATGGTCTGCAATCCTGTCTCGATTCTGCTCCCTCCTGCGTTCAAGCCTGGGCGGACTCGAATCATCTCTCTTTTGATTATCTCTATCTTCAAAAGCCTACCAAAACCAATCCGACCCCCTCTCTGCTTTTGTATTTACTGAGAGCCAGCCCGGACTATACCCTCGTCTTTGAAAATAACAGCGCCGTCATCTTTGCGCATAAATAACCTTGACCTTTCCCCGTTTTTCTTAAAGTGGTTGGGTTTTTGAACTTCTGTATTGTTCACCACAGAGATCACGGAATGCACAGAGAAAAAACTCTGTGAACTTCGCGAAGCACGCAAAGCGCCTGTGCACTCCGTGGTGAGCGAATCACTCCCAACTATTTTTCTTTGACGAATATGACCGCCATGTTGTCCTCGTAAACTTTCCTCCATCCCATGGACGGCAGTAGTTTAATGACTGGCCAGCTTGGCTCCAGCAGGATGGTTTGCACCTTCCACCGATCGAGCACTTCCAGTCCTTGCGGTGTGCCATCCACTACATTCCACCATTCGTTCATCAATTCGGTTCCATACAGGTCGGCGCGCCCGTCAATGAAGACCGGCGTTTGCGGCAGCGCCCAGGTCAGGTATCCGCCCCAGTTATACGAGTTGAATAAATTGCCGCCGGTTGGATTTTCCTTCAGCCATTGCACTGCTGCAACTGGTATGTTCTTATTAACTTCCGTTGGCATGGATACCAGATAGGCGCGGCCCAGCGCGGTCACTCCGATGATGAATAGCAAGACGCTATTCAAAACCAAATTTGTTTTTTCCGATAACAGCGGACCCGCACTCATATCGAAATGGATGGCCAGGTCTGTTTTTATGTTTTCTATGGCCGCGTTCGTCCATTCCGCCAGCACCGGCGCGGCAATGATTGCGAACACCGCAATACTGCGTGCCGAGACAAAGGTCAGGTAGGCAAAACCGAGCACCTTGAAGAGTGTCCCCCAATTGGTTTTTGGTTTCGCCAGCACGGCCGTGATCACCAGCAGGAATACCATCCACAATAACGGCTGGAATTCAAGTAGGTGAAAATCCGGCGAGGCCCATTCCTGGATTTGCATCGAGACGCTGGCTGTGTAAAAGGGCAGCCGCCAGATCGTAATTCCATTTGGGTTCAAGCCGATTGCCAGGCATGCGGCCGCCGACCAAAATACCAGCCTCAGCAGGAATTTCCAATTCTCAATGTCCCCCCGCTTTTCTTTGGATAAATTATTGAGCGCCATCCCGGCAATATGTGCCGCCAGCAATAGAAATCCCCACATCCATCCGCCGTGGATATTGGCCCACAATGCAAAGATCGGTATTAATAACCACAGCCATTTTTGATTCCCCTTTTGGATTTTGCTTAACCATCCATCCAATAGCGCCAGGATCAGGAAGGAAAAGATTTGCGGCCTCGGGCTCCAGATGGGTGCCGCCGTGAGCACGGCCAGGACGATGACGAAGGCGTTGACGAACGGATTGCCCTCCATCCGCCGGTATATAAAATAGAATGTCAGCGCTCCGACCAGTGCCACCAGGCATGTGAGCGCCAGGAATCCTCCCAATTTGTAGGAGAGATAGAAAACGATCTCCGATACCCAGAACGCATTGACCCATGGCTGTCCCGCCCGCGTATAACTAAATGTATCCGTCAGCAGGATGGATTTCGATTGCCACATGTTCTGGCCTGCCCGCAGATGCCACCACATATCCGCATCTTGCGGTGTGCGTGCCAGGATGATAAAGACCAGGAGCGCCGATAGGAGACCCAGGAAAATTGTCGTTTGAATAATAAATGCAGAAGCTTTGTTTTTCATTCAGAGCAACTCCGGAGGAATAATTGAGCTATTATAAATTCAGTAGGTGAAGTTGTGTGCTAAAATGTGGTTATTCATCCATTTGAATTCATGAAGAATATATCTCCTTTCACTCTTTGGGCGCGCTTGCCGGCGGCATGGCGATTTGCCGTAAAGGGGTACTTTGCCCTCCGTGTTTTTTACTTTCTTTGGTCGGCATTGATATTAAATGCCACTCCACTGGCAGTGAGTGAGTTTAACATTTTTGGCCAGCCTATTTTAACCGTGTTTGACCTGCGAACCAGCTTTCGTGCGGCTTACGAACCTATTGTTGATAACCATCTGCTGACCTTTATCGCAATCCGAAACGTTAATGGCCAAATTGCCGATCTCCAGACCGGCAGCCGCTGGGATATTTTAAACGGTGAAGCTGTATCTGGTGAATATGCTGGAAGGAGTTTGTCCCGCGCAGATTATTCTGTCGACAAAATTTTCCCGTACTTCGGTTTGAATAGCTTTCCAAATTCATGGGTATCCGTTTGGCAGCGTTTTGATACCAACTGGTATGTATCAATCGCAGAACGCGGATATGGCGTGATACCTGACGATATTCATTTCCCACCGTTGTATCCATTGCTGGTCAAATTGTTTGCACTGATTTTTGGAGATGGATTTGTTGCGGGCATGGTCGTTTCGGGTTTGGCAACTTTGATGTGTTTAAAGATGCTTTATGATTTGTTTCAAAGCTGGGAAGGGAAAAGCTTGCAAAAAAGCTCTGCATCTAGAGGATGGGTGTATTTCTTAATCTTTCCAGCATCTTTTTTTCTCTTCGGCGCCTATACCGAAGGGTTATTTATTGTTACAGCGATCTTGGCATTGCAGTGCATGCAGAAGGGTCAATGGCTATATTCAGGCATTTGGATTTCTTGCGCAACATTGATTCGCCTGCAAGGTATTGCGCTCTTTTTACCTTTACTATATTGCATGTGGAATGCTCGGAAAATATTGCGCCGCCTTTCTGCTTTAACCGGTCTTTGCCTCGCCTCAATCGGCATCTTGGTTTATGTATCTTTGAGAGCGATCACCGGTAGTGGCGGCAATGTAATTCCTTTGGCGGAAAGCAACCTTTACGCCCGCATGGCTTTTCCCTGGGATAATTTCATTTATGCGTTTCGTGTTTTAACGGCTGGCAGTCTGAACTACATAGATATTTTGAACCTCGTCGTTTCTCTATTATTTCTCGCCCTAATCGTTTTGGGTTGGAAGTATGTTCCATTTGAATATAATTTGTATTTGGTCGCAACATATCTCGTTTTGACGATGCGCGTTGTTGACACCCAGCCGCTCAATTCTATGCTGCGCTACGTTCTTACACTATTTCCGTCTTTCTATGTTTTGGGGATATGGGGAAAGCGTCCTATCGTTCATCGTTTGATTCTTTATCCATCTTTTATTCTTCTCTTGTTTTTGTGCGCCCAGTTCTGGATGTGGGGTTGGGTCGCTTGATAACCCAATCTGGGCCAATTGGTTCCGGTTGGGTTATTTCTTTCACCAAGATAATCGTGTAGTTTGCGCCGGGTGGACGGTTGCCGCCAGTGTCCCATACAGCATGGCCGCCAGTCCCTTTTCCGAAAACAGGATCGAAAAAGCCTCGTCGTACCAGATCGGCCGCCTCCCAATCCCCAGGCAGCGCACGATCATTCCCAGGATGAAAACAAGGATGACTTTATAATTGGACTTTGGACAAATTCAACGAACCTTGTTTGCGAAGTAGAACAAGGGAATATCTTAACAACACTATAACCGAACCGGAATTTCTCAGGCCGGAGCTTTTTTCATCACCGGTTGGCGG
>Ga0182027_10004388_pt1 | contig 21868 bp, 16 predicted proteins | sample 712E1DmetaG_FD_121300 | JGI IMG/M metagenome (GOLD analysis project Ga0182027, IMG submission 121300) | Permafrost microbial communities from Stordalen Mire, Sweden - 712E1D metaG (Illumina Assembly) | ecosystem: Environmental > Terrestrial > Soil > Wetlands > Permafrost | place: Sweden... | reverse complement strand
GCAAGAGATCTGGTGGGGGGCCGGCGGCTGGGCGGCGCCCGATCCGGCCATTTATTCATATAAGACGATCGGCCTCGAGGCGCAACGCGCGCTGGGCCGGCCGGGCAAGCACACCCTGGCCCTTCATGCCCACAACCCCGGCGGCACACCGACCGGCGAGACGCTTTATATCGATGCGGGGCTGGCGGAGCTCAGGGCGAACGAATGACGCGTCCAAGAGGGTGTACGGAAAGGGGGCGGGTGAAAAAATCGGCGAAATCAGGTAAACTGACATCCGTTGTGCTTAATACTAAAAAGACTCGCTCACAAAAGGAACTAAAATGAAATTGGAGGATTTTGGATATAATGATAAACTCGAAAAGTTGAGGATTGAGAATAACCTCAAAGACTTTGAGATTGGAAGGGTCGTTTCGGAACATAAAGAAAGATATACTGTAAAGACGGAAAAGGGAGAATTGGAAGCCGAGATAACAGGGAATATGCGATTTTCGGCAAAAAGTCGTGAAGATTATCCCGCAGTGGGCGATTGGGTTTCATTGACAATTTATGATTCGGATTTTTCCATAATTCACAAAATACTGCCAAGATTCTCAATTATTTCAAGACAGGCTGTTGGTCAATTCGGCGAGATGCAAATAATTGCAACGAATATTGATTATGCGTTTTTAATTCTGGCTGTTGACAGGGATTTTAATGTCAATAGGCTTGAAAGATACCTGGCAATTTGTTATTCATCAAAAGTAAGCCCGATAATTGTATTAACAAAAACCGATTTGATCGATGAACAAAAGATCGTTGAAATAATTGATGGCATCCATCAACGAATTGCAAATGTACCAGTTATTGCAATTAGCAATGAAACACAAGCTGGATACGAAGCCCTAAAAAAGCTGATCGAAAAGGGAAAAACATACTGTATGCTTGGTTCTTCGGGAGTTGGAAAATCAACTTTGTTGAATAATCTTTCTGGCAGAACCATAATGAGAACATATGCAATAAGCAAGAGCACAAACAAAGGCAGGCATGTCACGACCCATAGGGAATTAATTGTGCTGGATAATGGCGGAATACTTGTTGACAACCCCGGGATGAGAGAAGTTGGAATCGTGGATACCGCCCAGGGATTGGAGACCACATTTGATAGAATAGTTGGCTTTTCTCAAAATTGTAAATTCAAAGATTGCACACATACCAATGAGACGGGATGTTCGGTTCTTGAAGCAATTGAAAAAGGAGAAATAGACAAAAGTTCTTATGAAAATTACTTGAAAATGGAAAGAGAGAAAGTTCTTTTTGAATCATCGGTTGCCGAAAGACGAAAAAAGGATAAGGATTTTGGGAAAATGGTAAAAAACTATAAAAAAGATATGAACAAAAAAACGTACTAATGAGTATGCCCACGCAAAGAGCGTAATCGCAATTCGTCATCGTGCTCGTCATCGTCATCGAATTAGATATCCGATGGCGATGACGAGCACGATGACGATGACGAAATTCAATTCACTCTGACTTCTGTTTTCTGACTTCTGACTTCCTCTTCATTCCGCAATTTCCCATGTCGCTCCCGGCGGGAGCGACCTACTCAATGGCCGCCCGCGTCGCAGGCGGCGCGCAGGGCCAAGTTGGCGCGCGAGCCGATGTTCATCTCCTGCGCCCCGGCCACCTCATTGAAATCGCCGCGCACGGCCTTGAGCGTGTAGCGCTCCAGCTCGATCTCGCCCTGCGTGCGAAACCCGAGCCGGCGCAGCACCGGCAGCGGCGGACACCACCCTTGCAAGGCGTGCAACAGCAGGAACGAGGCGATGACCCCGGTGAACAGGAACCACTTCCTGCTGACCGTGGCGCCCAGGAACAGGCTCGCCAGGGACAATGAGGAGGCCTGGGTCTCAAACACCCGCTCGATGTCCCACTCGCGGTCCAGTTCGGCCAGGCGCTGATCGATCTGGTCGGGATGGGCGAGGAAATAAACGATATTTTCTTCAATCTCGCGCGCGATCCGGCGGTTGGAAGATTCGGGCGTATGGAGCGGCACGCGCATCGTCGTGGAAGGTAGCATGGCACGGACTCCTTTCCGGCCAAGACTTTACGCCGAAAAACAGTGCAAGACCCGTGCCATTTCCCTTTCCGTCTTGACCCTTCCGGCGCGATTGGCCAGAATGTTCGCAGTTACTCCATTCGTAGCGGAGTGATGAGGGGACACGCCATTTTGAGCCCCGCAGAGGAAGGAACCCACCTGAAGATGAGCCTCACGATTTCTCTACCCGACGGCAGTCAAAAGCATTACGAAGCGCCCGTCAGCGCGCGCCAAGTCGCCGAGGAAATCGGCCCGGGCCTGGCCAAGGCCGCGCTGGGCGCCAAGATCGACGGCGAACTGGTCGACCTGGACCGGCCGATCACGCGCGACGCCAAGCTGCAGATCGTCACCGGGCGCGACGCCGACGCCGACGCGCTCTTCCTGATCCGTCACTCCACGGCGCACGTGATGGCCGAGGCGATTCAGCGCCTCTGGCCCGGCACCAAGCTGGCCTACGGTCCGCCGGTCGAGAGCGGCTTTTATTACGACGTCGCCTCGTCGCACGCGATCACCGAGGAGGACTTTGCGGCGATTGAGGCCGAGATGGAAAAGATCGTCGCCGAGGACCGCCCCTTCACGCGATACGAAATGGCGCGCGCCGAGGCGCTCGCGAAAATGAGCGCCGACGAATTCAAGACTGACAACATCAACCGCGCCGAGGGCGACGTGATGAGTTTCTACGCCACCGGCGCGCCGGGCCGCGATTGGGAAGACCTCTGCCGCGGGCCGCACCTGCCTTCGACCGGCAAGATCGGCGCGTTCAAGCTGCTCAGCGTGGCCGGCGCATACTGGCACGGCGACGCCACCAAGCAGCAGCTTCAGCGCGTCTACGGCACGGCCTTCGCCGACAAGAAGCAGCTCAAGGCCTACCTGAGCGCGCTGGAGGAGGCCAAGAAGCGCGACCACCGCGTCATCGGCCGCCAGATGCGGCTGTTCCATATCGACGACGCGGTCGGCCAGGGGCTTGTTTTGTGGCTGCCCAATGGCGCGGTGATCCGCCAGGAACTGCAAACCTTCATCAGCGAACAATTGCGCAAGCAGGGTTATCACCAGGTTTTCACTCCGCACATCGGCAAGCTGGGGCTGTACAAGACCTCGGGCCACTTCCCCTATTACCAGGATTCGCAGTATCCGCCGCTGATCGACCACGACGAGATGGCGCGCTTGGCCGACGAGGAGTGCACCTGCGGCGAGCTGGCCAACAAGCTCAAGTCGGGCGACATCGACGGCTACCTGCTCAAGCCGATGAATTGCCCGCACCACATCAAGATTTTCGCCAGCCAGATGCGCTCGTATCGCGACCTGCCGGTGCGCCTGGCCGAGTTCGGCACGGTTTACCGCTGGGAGCAATCGGGCGAGATCGGCGGCATGACGCGCGTGCGCGGCTTCACGCAGGACGACGCGCACCTGTTCTGCACCGAGGAGCAGGTGCCCGGCGAGATCCGCGGCTGCCTGGAGCTGGTCAAGATCGTGCTCGCCACGCTGGGCATGAACGATTACCGCGTGCGCGTCAGCCTGCGCGACGCCGCGAGCGACAAATACGTCGGCGACCCGGCCAACTGGGATAAAGCCGAGGCGGCCTGCCGCGAGGCCGCGCGCGAGATGGGCGTGCCCCACACCGAGGAGCCGGGCGAGGCGGCCTTCTACGGGCCGAAGATCGATTTCGTGGTCAAGGACGTGCTCGGGCGCGAGTGGCAGCTCGGCACGGTGCAGGTCGATTACAACTTGCCGGTGCGCTTCGACCTGAGCTACATCGGCGCGGACAATCAGCCGCACCGCCCGGTGATGATCCACCGCGCGCCGTTCGGCTCGATGGAGCGATTCGTCGGCGTGCTGATCGAGCATTTCGCCGGCAACTTCCCGCTCTGGCTCGCGCCGGTGCAGGTGGCCGTCCTGCCGATCACCGATAACCAGAACGACTATGCGCAGTCGATCGTGGCGCGGCTCAATGAGTTGGGCGTGCGTGCGCGGCTCGACGACTCGAGCGAAAAGATCGGCAAGAAGATCCGCAACGCCGAACTGGACAAGATCCCGGTGATGTTCGTCCTCGGCGCCCGCGAGGCCGAGCAGAGCCAGGTGGCCGTGCGCCGCCACGGCCAGGGCGACCTGGGCGTCAAGCCGCTGGCCGAGGCGGTCGGTGAGATTAAGGCGGAGATCGACGGGCGGCGGCTGGGGTAAAGCAGAAGAAAGGGCAAGAATGGCCGGCGATAAGACAATCTATATCATTGCCGGTTCCAATGGCGCGGGGAAAACCACCTTTGCCCGAGATTTCCTGCTTGGAGAAATCCACTGTTCCATCTTTCTCAATGCCGACCTCATTGCCGCCGGCCTTTCGCCTTTTGCGCCGGAGCGCGCCGTATTGCAGGCTGGCCGGCTGATGCTGGAACAGATTCAGATTCAAATCAGCAAAGGAAACAGTTTTGCTTTTGAGACCACATTGAGCGGCAAGGTTTATGCGCGGCTTATTCCGCAGTGGCAGGCATTGGGATATGCGATCCACCTGGTTTATCTGACTCTGCCGAATGTTGAGATGGCGATTGATCGCGTTGCGGCCCGCGTCAAGCAAGGGGGCCATGCGATTCCGGAAGAAACCATCCGTCGCCGCTTCGCCGCGGGACTGATCAATTTCCATCAATTCTATAAGCCCCTTGTGGACAAATGGTTTCTATATGATAATGCAACTGAAAAGTCGGTTCTTCTTGAGGAAGGAGGCCAGTCATGAAATCACCAACGCCACCCAAATCCCCATCCCTTGAGGCAAAGCAGGCCGAAGCCGCTCTCATCCGCGCCTCGCAGCGGGCTTGGGAGCTTTCGGTGCGGACCGGCACGCCGTTCATTATCTACCATAACAATCGGATCATCGATCTGAACGATCCGCCCAAACCGATTGGCACGCCAAAACCCAGCCTAAAAGATTAGAGCGATTGACAAAAGTTTTCCGGGTTTGATTTCTTTCGTCCCTACCGGGACTCGGAATGGTGATTGCTGATTTCCCAGGACTAAAGTCCTGGGCTGAAAGCGAGTCGTCCCTGACGGGACTGCGAATAATCCCTAGGAACTTTATCCCCAAAGCTGAAAGACTGAATCGAGGACGAGGACGAGCACGAGCACGAGCACGAAAAATCGCGAAATTGTTTTTCAGGGTTACTCTATAACTCGGTCATGACAGATCAACCCGGCAATGCTTTTTCCGGCAGGAGGGGGGGATCGCGTTTCGAATAAACGCGGCGCGCATGGCGCGGGCCGTGGGGCCGTTCCAGATTTCCTCGAACGGCAATTCGTTCAGGTTGCCCCACGAGACGTCGGCCCAGCAGCAGGGGCGCGCGTCGCCGTCGGTGTCGATCAGCAGGTTGTGCCAGGGGAAGGCGCATTTCTCGATCAGCGTTTTTCCGTTGCCTGCGCCGGGATCGTTTACAACCCTCTCGCCCTCCGGCCCGGCCTGGGCGCCGTGGCGGAGCCCCTCGGGCAGGATCGGCGAAGCGGCCGCGTACTCGGGGCCGATCGGCGCCGCTCGCGTGCCCAGGGCCTCGATCAAGTTCAAGATTGCCGGGTGGGGCAGAACGGGGAAGCCGAGTTCGAGGCCGCGCGCGAGCGCCTGAGCGACCGCCGCGCGCGCCCTCTCCGGATGCAACCCCAGAAATTCCCGCTCCTGCTCCGGATTTTCGATCTCCATGAGCTGCACGCTGAGCGCCGCCGCGCCGAGCCCGCGCGCCCAATCGACCATCGCCGGGAGCTGACCGATGTTGCGCGCCATGAACGTGGCGTTGATCGTCATGAGCGGCCAGGGGCTGGCGAGCTTGTCTTTCCATTCCCGGACGCGGCGCACGCCCGCCTCGACCTTGCGCAGATCGCCGCCGACGCGCATCGAGGCGTAGACCTCCGGGTCGTTGGAATCGATCGAAAGATAAAGATCGTGCAGCCGCGCGCGCACGAGCCGCTCGGCCATCCCCTCGCCCAGCAGCATGCCGTTGCTGGTCAAGGCGAGGTTGCCCGAGCCGAGGCGCTGGTAATAATCGAGGAAATCTTTGAGTCCGGGCCACATCAGCGGCTCGCCGAGCGGGGTCAAGGTCATCGTTTCGGCGTAGGGGAGGAGGCGGCGCACGGTCTCGAGGACGCGCTCGCTCAATTGGAGTTGGTCGCGCGAACGGCGCCGGATCTCCGCCTGGGTCCAGGGCCGGGGCAGCCGGCAGAAGGAGCATTGCAGGTTGCAGGTCCAGTTGGTGCCGACCTGAACCAGGCGCGGGAAGGAGGCCAGGCGCGTGCGGCCGTGCCAGAACTCGCGCCAGTTGAGCGCGGCGTTCCATTGCTTTTTGCGCGCCGCTCCGGCCCAATTCCTGCGCCGCGCGAGCGCGCCGCGACGCAACGCGCGCGCCAGCGCCCGCCACCAGGGGGCTTCGGGCTGGGGAAGGATGAACTCAGCGTGTTGTCGGCTCATGCAGGAATAACACCTTCATTAGCAGCCTAGCATTAATAGCGGGCAAAGACAACCCGGCGGCCGGCTCCGCTATCCGGCTCCAGAGCGATTGACCAGAGTTTTCCGGGTTTGAAATCTGCCGTCCCTGCCGGGACTCGGCATTCCAATTGCTGCTTTCCCAGGACTAAAGTCCTGGGCTGAAAGCGAATCGTCCCTAACGGGACTGCCATCAACCCTGCCAAATATTGTCAACGACTCTATGTTTTCCGTGCGGGCGTGCGCCGCGTATGGGCCTCTTTCGCGCGATGGCGCAACCATCTCCCCAAGGCGATCAGCGGTTTCTCAAGAAAATAAAAGGACACGGCGGCAACGGCCAACGTGACGAGAACTGCCGCGGCGGCCATCCAGACGGAACCGGCGCCATAAAAGATCCCCATTTTGGAAAAGATATAGAGATGGTAGAGATAAATCCCATAGGTCATCATGCCCAGATCCTGAAGCCACCAGACGCGCAGTCGCCCGGCCCAGGGCTGTTTCTCGACCGTCAAGAGGCAAAACAAGACGACCGACAAACCGATCGCCGTCCGGGAATATTCAAGAAAATAGCCCTGCAGATCGACGCTGCGCGCGATATACCCCGCCTCAAAGAGCGGGGCGGGAAGAAGCTTGTCGGCGGGGAAATGGCCTACAAAGAAAGAAAAAGACAGCCAATGGATGGCGATGCCGGCGGCAAGCAGCGGGAGGGCCAACCTTCTCGCCAAGGGTCGCGCGCAAAAACCAGGGCTCAAGGCAATGAGCGCGCCCGTGCACAAGGGAAAGAACTGAACCGACGTGGTTAGATGCGCTCCGATGGGGCTCGCAATATAAGCCGCCACCCCGTATGAGATGGCAAAGAGGATGCCGGCGATGGCCAGCCGGGTGGTTTTTTCGCGATCGAGAAAAAACACGATCACGGGCCAAAGGAGATAAAACTGCGCCTCGACGCAAAGGGTCCAGGTATGGATGAGATAGCCATAGTCATGGGGTCCGCAGCGCGGCCCGTAGAAATTCCACAGATAGAGCCAGGACTGGAGTCGAACCGGTTTTTCCCCGGCGGAGCCGACCACGAACTTAAGGAAGAGTAAATAGACGAAGTAAGCCGGAAAGATCCGCAATGCCCGCCGAACCATGAAGTTCGAGCACGAAACCCCTTCCAGTTTGTCTTTGAGCAGGACGCGGGTGATGACGTAACCGGAGATGACAAAAAAGACGGCCACGCCGTAGCTGCCCAGGTCGTTTTTCCACCAGAATTCATGAAGGCGGCCGGAGATCGGAACAAAAAGCTGGTGCGCGCCGAAGACGCCGAAGACGGCCAACAGGCGCGCGACGTCCAATGACCCCTGCCGGTGAGATCCGACATTCCCCACGCCGCTGACCGCACTGTTTGACATGCTCCAACCCCATCGTATTAAACTACGAATATAGCATTGCCTGGCGATCGTGCGAGAAAAAATAAAAAGACAAGGGCGGCGGAATCGCGTATTTTAAATTGGTTTTTGAACTCACCCCCACAGGAGCGGTTGAATGAAACAGTTGATGGTTTTTCTGACCTTGAGCGCGCTGCTGCTGGCGCCGGGCCTTGCGCGGGCCAATATCTTCGAGCTTAAGGGGCCGGTCCATGGGGTGGCCGTCGCCGCGCAAGCTTCGCCGCAGGAGGCGCTGGCCGCGCGCGAGCTGCGCCGATACGCGTATCTGCGCAGCGGCGCTCTGCTGCCGATCGTGCGGCTCGGCGCGCAAGACGCAGGGAATCTTGACACGCGCAGCATCGTCGTCGCGGGCAAGGACAGCCCGCTGCTCGGCGCGCTGATCGCGGACGCCCGCCTGAAGAAAGAAATCGGCTCGCTGGCGCCGCAGGAATACCTGCTCAAGTCCATCAGGATCCATTTTAAACCGGTGCTGCTGGTCATCGGCGGCGACGCTTCGGGGACGCTTTACGGCGCGTACCGGCTGGCCGAGCATTGGGGCGTCCGCTTCTACTTGCACGGCGACGTGGTCCCCGACAAGCAGGCCGCGCTCGACTTTCCCGCGCTCGACGAGCGCGCCAAGCCGCTTTTCGCCCTACGCGGCATCCAGCCGTTCCACGATTTTCCCGAAGGGCCGGACTGGTGGAGCGGCGACGACTACAAGGCCATCATCGCCCAGCTCGCCAAGCTGCGGATGAATTTCTTCGGCCTGCACACCTACCCCGAGATGCGCCCCCACGCCGAGCCGACGGTCTGGATCGGCCTGCCGGGCGAGTTTGATAAGGACGGCCGGGTCAGCCAGAGTTACGCCACGGCATACTTCAACACGCGCCGGGCCGACTGGTCGGGCAACTGGGGATACACCTCGATGAAGACGGGCGATTTCCTGTACGGATCGAGCCTGCTTTTTGACCAGGACGACTATGGCGCGGACGTGCAGCGCGGGATGATGCCCGCGCCCAAAACGCCCGAGGCCTGCAACGAACTCTTCAACCGCACCAGCGCGATGCTGCGCGGCGCCTTCGAGGAAGCCCGCGCGCTGGGCGTCAAGACCTGCGTCGGCACCGAGACGCCGCTGACCATCCCCGGGACGGTCTGCGACCGGCTCAACCAGCGCCCCGATTACGTCGGCCCGCTGGGTGGGCGCATCGCCCAGTATCGCGACCGCGTGATCGCCGGGACCGGCGATTCGCTCCTTTACAACACGGCGCGCTACGACCTGAAGGGCTACGCGCTGGCGGTGCCCAACGGCTCGTACCGCGTGACGCTCAAGTTCTGCGAAATCTCGCACGAGAACCCCAACGGGCGCGTCTTCGACGTGACGCTGCAAGGGGTCAAGGTGCTCGACAAGCTCGATATTTTCGTCCGCGCCGGCGGCAAGGACAAGGCGATTGATTATACCTACCACAACATCAAGGTCAGCGACGGGCGGCTGCGCATCGGCTGCATTCCCCACCAGGAGTATCCGTTGATCTCGGCCATCGAGATCGCGTCCGAGGGCGGGACCCCGTTCAGCCTGAAGATCAATTGCGGCGGGCCGGCCACCAAGGATTACCTGGCCGACGACGGCAACCAGCTCATGGCCGCGGAGGACATCAAAACGGTTTACAAGGCCATGTTCCAGCGGATCATGGCCGCCTATCCGATTGACTACTACTGGTTCTGGACCAACGAGGGCTGGACGTGGCAGGGGGCCGACGCGAGCGAGGTGCAGTCGGCGGCGCGCGACCTGGGGCTCGCCGTCAGCGCGGCCAAGGAAGTCGGCGCGCCGTTCGGACTGGCCACCTGCGGCTGGGTGCTGGGGCCGGCGGGCGACCGGGCCAAGTTCGACCGCGACCTGCCCAAGGAGGTCGCGCTGAGCTGCATCAACCGCCAGGTGGGCCGCGCGCCGGTCGACACGACGTTTGCGCAGATCAAGGGCCGGCCGCTGTGGGCAATCCCGTGGATGGAAGACGATCCGACGCTGACCAGCGTGGAGCTCTGGGCCGGGCGGATGCGGCGCGACGCGGCCGATGCGCTCGCCTACGGCTGCACGGGGCTGTTCGGCATCCATTGGCGCACCCGCGTGCTGGGGCCGAACGTGGCGGCGCTGGCCCAGGCCGGCTGGGATCAGAAGCCGTTCAGCCTTTATCCGGAGGCCGCGTATGAGGGGCCGCTGGGCGGTCGCGCGGTCGCCATGCCCGGCCAGCGCATCGGCAACACGGCCGAGCCGGCGCTGTACCGCACGGCGCGCGTCGGGATGAGCGGATACCGGTTCAAAGTGCCCAACGGCGTATACAACGTAACGCTCAAGTTCTGCGAGCTGGCCAGCGACGGTCCGGGGGGGCGCGTCTTCAGCGTGCGCGCCCAGGGCCAGTTGGCGATCGATAATCTGGATGTCTACGCCCTCGCCGGACCTTCCTCGCCGTACGATTACGAGATCGAGAATGTGTTGGTGAACGACGGCTGGCTGAACCTGGAATTCCTGGCGCAGACGAACCATGAGGCGATGATTTGCGCGATCGATATCGAAAGCAAGGGGTATGCGCGCAAGATCAATTGCGGCGGGCCGGCCTGCGGCGCGTATGCGGCCGACCTGGCCCCACTGCCGCGCGCCCTGCCGACGGCGGACTTCTACCAGGACTGGGCGCTGAACCAGTTCGGGCCGGAGATCGCCGCGCCGGCGGCCGCAATCTTCACCCGGATCGACAGCGCCTTGCCGCTGACCACGACCTGGACCGACGGCCCCGGCGGGCTGATCCCCGAGGCGCGCCCCTGGGAGCAGGTGGCGAAGGAATACCGTTTCGTCGATGAGCTGGGCGCGCTGAGCGGCAAGGTTCGGGGCGCGGGCAACCGGGAGCGTTATGAATACTGGCTGAATAATTTCCGCTATATGGAGACGGCCCATCGCCTGCGCTGCGTTTGGACCGACTACAACCACGCGATGGAACGGGTCAAGGCCGCGCCGGGCGCCGAGGAGCGAAAGAAGCTCGCCCGCGAGCTGGCCCTGCCCTTGCGCAAAGAAATGATCGGCCTGACCGATGAAGTCTTCGCGCGGCTGATCGCCACGGTTAGCAGCAACGGCGAGCTGGGGACGGTCGCCAACTGGAACTCGCACATCGTGCCGACGCTCGTGACCAAGCCGGGCGAGGAACTGGCTGCGGCGCTGGGCGGACCGCTGCCGGCCGAGGCCCAGCCCAAGACGTGCTACTGCTGCGGGCCGAACAAGGTGATCGTGCCGACCGTGCGCGGATGCCTCGACTCCGGCGAGCCGCTCGACCTTAAGGTGATCGTCCTCGCCCGCGAGACGCCGAGCGAGGCGGATCTCTTCTGGCGGCCGCTGGGCCAGGGTGCTTTCAGCGCGGTGGGGCTGAAGCACGTCGCGCGCGGAGTTTACCAGGCGCAGATTCCGGCCGCGGCGATTGGCGGACGCGATATCGAATATTACGTCCAGGCGACGATCGGCCAGGACAAGCCGCTGACCTTCCCGGCAACCGCGCCGACGCTCAACCAGACGGTGGTGCAGCGGTAAGCGGAGCGGATCACAATGAAAAAAGCTCTGATCAAGTTATGAGAAAGGAAGATGATGGATTTGTGAAGGCGCCCATTCCGCCTGATCCCCGAAGGGAATCCATGTGAGTCAGTGGTCAGATAGGGGATGGATTCATGAAAAGCGTGAATTCCGCCTGATCCCCGAAGGGGATCCATGTGAGTAGCCGTGGGTTTTAACCCACGGATGCGGACACAACATTCCCCCAACCCTGAAGGGGTTGAATAAACATAGGAGAGATGCCATGTCCACCTATACACAAATCTATTACCATATTGTGTTCTCGACCAAGGCGCGGCGTCCTGCTCTTTCGGCGGACCGGCGCGAGGAACTGCTTCGCTATATCTGGGGCATCGTTAAGAATCTCCATTGCCATCTCTACCGCGTCAATGCCGTCGATGACCACGTTCATATCTTCAGCAGCCTGCACCCCACCGTCAGTCTTGCCGACACTATCAAGACCATCAAAACGTCCACGACCACATGGATCAAGGAGCAGGGCGTTTTTCGCGATTTTGAGTGTTGGCAGGAGGGGTATGGCGCTTTCACCAAATCGTATGAAGACAAGGACGACGTGATTGTTTATATCAAGAACCAGCAGGAGCATCATAAGCATGAGACGTTTCATGATGAATTGAGGCGTCTGCTCAAAGAGGCCGGCATTGAGTTTGATGAAAAGTACCTCGATTGATGATTATGGTTTTTGTTCGACCCCTTCAGGGTCGGAACGATTTTGGATACGCTTTCCGTGGGTTAAAACCCACGGCTACTCACATGGATCCCCTTCGGGGATCGAGAAGAAAGGCCAGGGGGGCCTATTTGATCCCCTTCGGGGATCGAGAAGAAAGGCCGAGTCTCAAGGTGTCGCCCAAGGCGGCATGAACGGTTTTTATGAACGCTTTGTCTGAATCCTGGTGGATCGCGGGAGGTGGGGCGATGAGAGAGCCTTTCATGCGCGCGCTGGTCGGCGTGGGGATCCTGATCGGTCTGGCCGGGCCTGTTCGGGGTGCGATCGGCCTGGCTGGGCCTGTTCACGGGGCGGTGACCCGCGAGCAAATCAAGGCGCGCCTCACGTCCGATTTTCACCAGAACCTTTACCGCCAAACGTACCAAAGCCTGCTGCGGCGGGTCGAGCCGGACGGTTTCTTTCAGGAGTCCGTGACCGGCGCGTATCTGGGCATGTATCCGCGCACGGTCGGCGCGCTGGTCTCGCTGTTCCTGGAAACCGGGGAACTGGAGCGCTCCGAGCGGCTGCTCGATTGCGTGCTCAAGGCCACCGAGGCCAACCGGATGGAGCGGATTCCCCACGTCTTCGACCGGTCGCATACCGAGTGGGATCCCGTGCCCGGCCGCAGCCTCGTCCAGCCCGGCAAGGGCGAGTGGACCTTCAGGCTGCGCCAGGATTGGGGCGGCTCGCAGCATTTCAAGGCCCCGGCCGGGCCGATCAAGGCCGCCGAATTTTATCTCGCGGTCAAGGGGACGACGGCGACCCTGACCTTGACGATCCGTAAGGAAAACGAATCCGCGCCGCTGGCCACGGCGCGGGTTCAGAGCGCCCGGATGCCCAATGGCCGGCGCTGGGTCCGCTTTGACTTCGAGCGGCCGGTCACGCTCAGCGAGGGGGCGCCCTATGTCCTGCGGCTGGATTCGGATGGCAAGGAAGGCCAAACCGTTTACGGAGCGCCGGTCGGCGCTGACCCGCGGATCGGCGCCGTCTCGATTCATCACGTCGGCGCTCAGCCGGGCTGGACCGATCAGCCGGCGCTGGCCGCGGCGTTCGCGCTGGACACCGGCCGGCTCACGCACGTGGCGCGGCCGCTCGTTTATCCGGTCCTCTCCAGCGTGGATCAGGTCGATGGCCAGGCGCATGTGATCATGGCCTGGGCCCGCCTGGCCCAGCGGCGCGGCGCGACTGCTTTCGAGGAGCGCACTTACCCCCTGGTGGCCAAGTTGATGGATCGCACCAGCGACGAGCCGTACGTCAGCCCGATCGTCCACCTGGTGCGCAATAACGCGCTCGAGCACTCGCGCGAGACGCGCTTCTGGGACGCCTACGACCTGTTGACCCAAAGTTTTGTCGGCGCGGCGCTGGAGGCGATGGCCGACGTGGCCCGGCGGCGCGGCGACGGCCCGCACACCGCGCTCTGGCGGGAGCGGCTTGGCCACCTGCGCCAGGCCATGGCCGCCAAACTCGTGCGCCGGGTCGACGGCCGGACGGTTTACCTCGAAATGCTCCTGCCCGACTCCAACCAGGGGGTTCCTTATTTGGGGATGAGCTGGGTCAATCTGTCGCCGGTGGCCGCCCAGTGGGAGGGGCTCGGGTGCCAGGTGCTGCGCGACACGGTGGCCCAGTACCGCAAGAGCGGCCTGGTCCAGATTGGCGGGCTTACGATTCTCGGCTTCGAGACTTACGCCGACAAGCCGCCGGCCAAGGAAGTGCTGGGCAAGGCGCTGGGCTGGGAACTCGATTACGCGCGCCAAGAAGGCGAAGGGGAGCGGATGGCCCAGATTTTGGATTTCCTTCAGGCGGTCAATGACAACCCGCTGATTATGGAAGGGGCGTTCTTCGAGGGCGGGCGCTGGACGCTCAAGGACCCCGGCAACGGCGAGCAGGCGGGCTGGTATTGCTGGGCCATGGCGCGCCTGCGCAAGGCGATGGGCCTGCCGGTTGATTAACGCGATTGACAAAAGATTTCCGGGGTTCGTTTCTGTCGTCCCTGGCGGGACTCGAACGTGGTCTGCTGATTTCCCAGGACTAAAGTCCTGGGCTGAAGTCTGGCCGTCCCTGACGGGACTTCATTCAAAACATGGATTTCTTTTGTCAAACGCTCTGGCAGGGTGTTGAAGAAGTCCCGCAAGGGACGACAGACTTCAGCCCGCCACTTCAGTGGCGGGAAAAAGACCAATAAAATGGGCGAGTCCCGCAAGGGACGGCAGAAATCAGAATGCCTAAAATTTGTTTTTCGACACCCTGCTAGAGCGATGACCCGGGCTGGAACTCGGCCAACGGGGCCAAGTCCAGGTCTTTGCCGGCGAGGCTGGGATCGGCCAGCACGCGGCGCAGTTCGGCCAGCGCCAGGGCGTCGGGTGGATCAAAGATATTCTCATCGCCGAAGGCGCCGCGGATGCGCGTGAAATAGGCGCCAAAGCCAAAGCGGCGCGCCATCGCGGCGAACGCCGGAATCTCGCGGTAATTGCTGCGCATCACGGTCATATTGATGTTAACCGTCGTCAGGAGCCCTTCGTCCTTGCCGTCTTTGAGCACCTGCAGTGCCGCCTGCAACGCCTCCCAGCGGCCGCCGCGGCGGATGCTCTCATACGTTTCGCGCGTGGCCGCGTCGATCGAGACGTTGACCGCGCTGAAGCGGCAGTGACGGATCTTGGCCCACATCTCGCGCGTCCAGAGCAGGCCGTTGGTCAGGATCTCGAAGCGCACGCCGGGGTGGCGCGCGCTGGGGAAGTTGATCAGCAGCTCGCGGGTGTCGCGCCGGGCCAGCGGATCGCCGTTGCCGGTCAGGACCAGCACGACCTTTTCGTCAAAAAACGCCTTGAGCTGCTCATGCGTGTGCGCAACGTGCGCCGGCATCGGCTGACTGCTATAGTTATTGCACATCCGGCAGCGCAAATTGCAGGCGCCCCAGTTGGTCAGGGTGAAAACGGCCGGGTGGGTCGTCAGGAAGGTCTGGCCGGCCGCCAGGTGTTCCTTGAGCGTTCGCTCGTGAGCCGTTTGCTCGGGCAGAGCGGCAATCGGAATGGGCGGTTTGCTCAGGTAGGGGCAATTGGGCTGACAGACGCTCTCGACGCGCCCCAGCAGCAGGCGCCGGCGCAGACGCTGCAGAGCGCGTCCGTTCCAGATCCGCGCGACCGAACCGCGTTTCATATTCCCCACGCTATAGACTTTGGTAAAGGTGTGACAGCAGGAGGTGACCAGCCCCTTGCCCAGGAATTCCAGCCGGGTGAAAGGGACCAGACAGCGGACGTTGGTCAGTTCGCCGCGCAGCTTTTTGCGGCGCAAGGCCAGACGCTCGAAGGGATCCGTCACGGCGCCCAGCCGCCAGGCCAACTGACGCAGAGCGAACCGTACGATCTTGATCGGCCAGCGGAGTTGTCCTCGCGCGCTCATTCCACCGTGACGCTTTTGGCCAGGTTGCGCGGCTTGTCCACGTCGCAGCCGCGCAGGACGGCGATGTGATAGGCCAGCAGTTGCAGCGGCACGACGTTGATCAGCGGCGACAGCAGCGGGTGGACCTCCGGCACGAAGATCGTGTGCGTGCAGTACTTGGCGATTTCCTGGTCGCCCTCGCTGGCCACGGCGATCACACGCCCCTTGCGCGCGCGGATCTCCTGGATGTTGCTCGCGACCTTGTCGTAGACCGTGCCGTCGTGGCTGGCCACCACCACCACCGGCATGTTTTCGTCGATCAGCGCGATCGGGCCGTGCTTCATCTCGGCCGCCGGGTATCCCTCGGCGTGAATGTACGAGATTTCCTTCAGCTTGAGCGCCCCCTCCAGCGCGATCGGGAAGTTGACCCCGCGCCCCAGGTAGAGGAAGTTACGGCTGTCGGCGTATTCCTCGGCGATTTTCTTGATCAGGTCCGAGTGTTCGCAGACCCGCGCCACCAAGTCGGGGATGGTCACGAGCTGGCGGGTCAGCGCGGTGGCCTCCTCGCCCGAGAGGTGCCCGCGCAGGCGGCCCCACTGAATGCCGAGCATGGTCATGACCGCCACCTGGGTGATGAAGGCCTTGGTCGATGCGACGCCGATCTCGGGGCCGGCGTGGGTATAGATGCCGTGGCCGGCCTCGCGGGCGATGGTCGAGCCGACCACATTGCAGACGCCCATGACCTGCGCCCCCTTGGTCTTGGCCTCGCGCAGCGCGGCCAGCGTGTCGGCCGTCTCGCCCGACTGGCTGATCACGATCAGCAGGTCCTCGGGGCCGATCAGCGGGTTGCGGTAGCGGAACTCGCTGGCATACTCGACCTCGACGGGCAGGCGGGCCAGCTCCTCGATGATGTATTCGCTGGCCAGTCCGGCGTGCCAGGCCGTGCCGCACGCGCTGATCACCACGCGGTCCAGCGCGCGGATGAAGTCATCGCCCAGATCCTTGACCCCGCCCAGGTGCACCAGCCCCTCCTCGGGCCGGATGCGCCCGGCGAAGGTGTTGCGCAGCGCCTCGGGCTGCTCGAAAATCTCCTTGAGCATGAAGTGGTCGTAGCCGCTCTTCTCGATCTGCTCGATCTCCCAGTCGATCTCGGTCGCCTCGTGGCAGACCGTCACGTCCTTGAAGGTCGAGGTGCGGTATCCGGTCAGGGTCAGCTCGGCGATCTCGCCGTCGTCGAGGTAGACGACGTTGCGCGTGTGCTGAATCAGGGCGGCGGCGTCCGACGCGGCGAAATATTCGTGGTCGCCGATGCCGATGACCAACGGGCTTCCCTCGCGCACGGCGATCAGGCGGTTGGGGTCTTCGCGGTCCATGATCAGCAGGCCGTAGGTCCCCTTGATGCGGGCCAGCGCGTCGCGCACGGCCTGCAGGGTAGAATTGCGGAACTCGTGGGCGATGAGCTGGGGGATGACCTCGGTGTCGGTGTCGCTCTTGAAGACCACGCCGTGGTTTTCCAGGTATTCGCGCAGCACGGCGTGATTCTCGACGATGCCGTTGTGCACGACGGCGAAGCGGCCGTCGGCGCTGAAATGCGGGTGGGCGTTGACTTGGCTGGGCTGGCCGTGGGTGGCCCAGCGGGTGTGGGCCATGCCGATGTGGCCGCCGTTGGTCTCGGGGATGTAGGCATCCAGGTTGGCGACGCGCCCGGCGTCCTTGTGCATGACGTAATGGCCCCCGTGCAGCACGCAGATGCCGGCCGAGTCGTAGCCGCGATACTCCAGGTTCTTGAGTCCCTCGATCAGGATCGCGCCGACGTCGCGGCGCGAAATCATGCCGATAATTCCACACATGGCCTTGGTCCCTTCGTGTTCAGCGTCGTGGACGAGGCGTCCCCTCGCCCCCGCCATCCGGATGTCCTTGATGAATCACCCTGCTGAATGAGAATCGCTCAAGAGGTCAGTCCTGTTTATTGGGGCAGCTTTTGCTCTCCGCGCAGCCGGCGCAGGGCGTGGCGTCACTGCTGGGCGTGCTCTCGCTGCTTTTCTTGTCTTTGGATTTTCCGGCGCCCGAGCCGCCGCGTCCGTTCTTATAATCGGTGGCGTAAAACCCCGAGCCTTTGAAAATCAGGCCGCCGCCGCTGCTGATGAGCCGTTTCACCGTCCCCTTGCCGCCGCAGGCCTTGTCCAGGCAATCTTTTAAGGGAAGAGACTTCATCGATTGGAAATGCTCAAACGTCTTACCGCACTTGGAACACTCATACTCGTAGGTCGGCATCAGTTTGTGTTCCTCCTAACCTCAATCTCTACAATCACTCAATCATAAGCAACCTTTGTGATTGTAACAAGAAACGCACTTTTGCGCTAGGGGAAAGAATGCGCCGGTTGGCTGCGGGCGCATCTCAAGCTTGTTGGAACTCGATGCCTGAAGGCGGGATCGAGAAGCCGCGCTCAAGCGCGCTGAATTGTCAACGCCCTGGCCACCCCGCCGGCTGAAGCCGGGGGCAAGGGGGAGCCGGCTGGAAGCCGGCAAAAAAGAGACGAACCGAAGGCGGCTAGAGAGATGCGAACTGAAGGCGACAAGGAGCAAACCTCCCTATTTCAGGCTGTTTTCAGCCCGCTTCAGCTGGCTCCTTCTTGCCCCCGGCTTCAGCCGGTGGGTGGAGTGTCCAAGGCTCCATTTTGAGCGCGCTTCAGCGCGGCTTCTCGAATGGGCTTCAGCCCGCCGGACGCGGGCGGAAGCGGAGGTATGCCGCCAACAGCAGCGAACGCGGGATGAATTTCATCAGCACGATCAACAGCCGGGTCAGAGCGCCGTCGGCGACGCTCGGCCGGCGCCCCAGGGCCTCAAGCGTCGTGCGCACCACGTCGGTGGCTTGACGCGTGAGCAGCGGCGTCCTTTTGAGGTTCGCCCCGGCGTGGAAATTGGTCTCGGTCAGCGTCGGCAGCACCGCCAGGGCGTCGATCCCGTAGGACTTCAGTTCGCCATGGAGCGACTCGCCCAGCGAGAGGTCGAAGGCCTTGGTCGCGGCATAGGTCGCCAGGTATGGGGCGGGCATGACGCCCAGGACGCTGGAGATGATGATCACCGCGCCGCGCCGGCGCCGCTTCATCGCCGGCAGGAAACGCCAGGTCAGGTCGATCACCGCGCGGCAGTGCAGGTCGACCATTTTCAGGTCGCTGGCCATCTCGCCCGTGCCGAACTGCTCGTAGAGGCCGAACCCGGCGTTGTTGATCAGGAAATCGACCGACCAGCCGGCGGCCTCGACCTGGCGCTGGACCGCCGCCCCGGCGTCCGGCTCGGCCAGGTCCTGCTCGACAACCAGCGTGCGCACGGCGTGGCGTTGCTCCAATGTTTCCGCCAGGCGGCGCAAAATCTCGCCGCGCCGGGCGACCAGAATCAGGTCCAGGCCGCGCCGGGCCAGCTCGCGGGCAAAGGCCTCGCCGATGCCCGAACTGGCCCCCGTGATCAGCGCCACCGGTCCGTATTTTGCTTTCAGATCCGTCATCGTGGGCCTCCCTATCTCGATCCCGTCGCAGAATTATATTGTATTTCCTGGGCATTTGGCCATCTTGGATGAGTGAATGTGGAGTGCGGCGGCTTGCCGCCGCTTTGGCCACCCGGATGCCCCAAGCCGCCAGAAAAGCGGCGGCAAGCCGCCGCACTCCACATGTAGATCAGAATAATCAACGGAGCATTCCCCATGAACGATACACGGCGTGTTTTTCTGCGTCTGGTTTTGATCCTGGCCCTGTTCGGGGTCGGGTTTGGAGGACTGGATCGACTGGCCCTGGCCAAGGGCTCCTCCCATGCCAAAAAACCAAAAAAAAGCAAAAAGGTAATACCGACCGCAACCCCGCTCCCCGGGGAAACCTATCAGATTCAATTCGATCAGATGCAACTGCTGCTGAGCGAGCCACGCGTCGTGGCCCGCGCCGAAAAGGGCGAGCATTGCTCGTATCCGGAGCTCAACAAATTCGCCGGCGGCACGGTGATGCTGACCTATGCGCTGGGGACCGAACTGGCCAGGGTGCCGATGTTCAATAACACGAGTGCGGCCGCGTACCTTTCCACCGACCAAGGCAAGACCTTTGCCGCGGCGGGTTACAAACTCGAAGGGGCTATTCGTGCAGGGATGCATGAGCCGCGTCAAACGCTACCCGACGGCCGGCTGGTCGGCCCCTCCTCCGGATTCATGCTCACCAATCAAGCGCACCAGGCGCGACAACGATTCGCCACCGAATGGCAAACGTTCAGCGACGCCGGCAAGCACTTGAGTGTCGAACCGGACGGGACATCCATCGAAGGCCTGCCGCGTGAAGTGAGGACTGAAAATACCGGCAAGGGGTATGCTGGAACCATCGAATGGACCGGCGGGATCGTCGCGCTGGGCGGCAAGCAATGGGTCTCGGCCTGCGCGGTGCGTTTTCAAGGCGACAAGCGCTTTTCCACCGTGGCGCTGGGGTCCGAGGATCAGGGCAAACATTGGCGCTATCTGGGGACCGTGGCCGGGCCGGACGCCATCCCGAGCGCCGAGGAAGGGTTCCACGCCCCCAGCCTGATCCGGCTGGCCAGCGGCGACCTGATGTGCGTCGGCCAGGTCGGGAGCTTTAACCAGCGCCTGGGGCGCGCGTACAGCGCCGACGGGGGCAAGAGCTGGTCGCCGGTCGATCAATTGCCGGCCGCTGGGGTCGCCCCCTGCCTGCTCCAGCTCAAGGACGGCACGACGCTGCTTTCCACCGGCCGACCGGGGTTGACGCTCTGGCTGGCGATCGATCCGCGCGCCCAGAAATGGCAAAGCGTCGATCTCAAGCAGTTCCACAACGGCGTGGCCCCGCTGCTCGACCACATCATTGCCGATCCCCTCAAAGCGGGCGGCCTCCAACAAACCACCGGCCACACGGCCCTGGTCGAGACGACCGAAAACCGCCTCTTGCTGGCTTACGATCGCTTGCCCGTGGACGATCCCGGCGACCCACCGACCGGCGAACGGATCTTCATGGTCGAGCTCACGGTGCGCCGGGCCGGCGAAGCCGAGCGGAGCCATGAGCCCAGCGCTCCGGCGTCGGGAAAAGCCCAAAAGAAATCCAAGAAGCGTTATTGAGTGGGCGCGCGGGCGTCGTAGCGCAGGCATCCCTGCCGGGGCTACTTAGGTAAGCGCGATCTCTATGAAATATCAATCGTCCTCGTTCTCGTCCTCGAATGATTAGAGCCGTTGCCAAAAGGTTACACGGGGCGATTGCAGTCCCGTAGGGACGACTCGCCTTCAGCCCAGGACTTTAGTCCTGGGGAATCAGCGGTTTGGATGCCGAGTCCCGTAGGGACGGAAGAAATCATTACCGGAAAACTTTTGTCAATCGCTCTAAAGGTTTATCGATGACGATGACGATGACGAGCACGAGCACGAAAATACAGAAAAAGTCTTCTCAAAAACGCTTTAGGTAGGTGATCTGGCCCGCTACGACCATTTGAGCGAGCGCAGGATCTGCAGGCTCTGCATGCCGAGCATGATCAGGAGGATCAGCATAAAGGTGCCGGTGTGAAACATAATGGACAGCCCCACCCCGGCGGCGCAGAGCAGCACGGAGATAAAGGCGACGATCAGCAGCGCGCGCTGCCAGGCCAGCAGGTACGAAAGGCCAAAAAAAAGCGCCTGGCCGCCGTCGAGCGGATAAATCGGAAGCAGGTTGAAAATCGCCCAGAATAGGTTCAAGAACATAAACTCGCGCACCAGGAACCGCGAGGCCGGCAGGCTCATGAACGCCGGGTCCAGCCGGACCAGCATCCAACCGGCGAAGACAATGGCGATCGTCACGGCCGGACCGGCCAGCGTGATCAGCAGGTTGTGGCCGCGCGTGGCGCTGGGGTGGGTCGTGGCGCCGCCGAACATGACCAGCGTGACGGAGATGTCGCGGTAACCGAACAGCCGGGCGGTCAGGGCGTGGCCGGCCTCGTGCGCCAGCAGGGAAAAGAAAATCACAAAGCCAATCATTCCGGCCTGTTCGATCGGCATGTGGCTCTCGATCTCTGAAATCAGGATGATGCCGATAAAGAATAGGAACGAGGGCGCGATGGTGAAGGGAATCCCGGCCAGGGTGAAAAGCCGCCAGCCCGAAGGCGAGCGATCCGGACGAACTTGATAAAACGGCATGGACGATGGACCTCGTGTGTTGTTTTGGCGTGTTTCTGAGAAGCGTTCTCCGGTTTTTTTCGTGCTCGTGCTCGTGCTCGTCATCGTGCTCGTCATCGT
>Ga0182027_10004387_pt1 | contig 21870 bp, 23 predicted proteins | sample 712E1DmetaG_FD_121300 | JGI IMG/M metagenome (GOLD analysis project Ga0182027, IMG submission 121300) | Permafrost microbial communities from Stordalen Mire, Sweden - 712E1D metaG (Illumina Assembly) | ecosystem: Environmental > Terrestrial > Soil > Wetlands > Permafrost | place: Sweden... | reverse complement strand
GTTATTGGTCATCGACGTGTGGGAGCACGCCTACTATTTGGATTATCAGAATCGCCGCGCAGATTATGTTAATGCTGTTCTCGATAAACTAATCAACTGGAGTTTCGCGGCGGACAATCTCAAAAGTAATTAATTATCAGTTAAAAAGGGAGGTGAGATATGTTATACACGTTAGCGATTGTTTTAATTGTGCTTTGGCTGTTAGGATTGGTTTCGTCATACACCATGGGTGGGTTTATTCACATCTTGCTCGTTATCGCCATTATTGTTATTGTTTTGCGTCTCATCAGTGGCAGGAAAGCGATTTAATCTACAGAAACAACAAAGACATTATTACAAAAACAAACTAAAGGAGAATAAAATGAAAAGATTTACTTTATTGAGCTTGTTAGCATTGGTTTTAGTTACTTCGCTTTTAGGATGTAATACTGCCAGGGGCGCGGGAAAAGATATATCGGATTCGGGCAAACATATTCAAGATATCGGTAAATAAATTGTGAGAAAAGATAAAGAATAAGGGCGGTCATCCGGGAATTGTAAGTTCTACCGTACATGCGATTGGTTGGGTTATTGCCTTACCGTTTAGACTCATTGGTGGTTTGATAGGATGGATCTTTTAAGGGAAAACGGCGCCAGAAGCATTGGATGCAATATGAAAAGCTACTGATAAGTAACCCCGTAATATAATTTTCCTCAGGGTAGTAACTCTATGATGCCGGATATAATTCTTGTGGCGTAAGATAAGGTTGTGAGAAAATATTTTTAACTAAAATTAAGATAGGATAGGTGCGATGAGAACGCCGGGCTTTGAAGCAGTTATTCCTGTGGTAGTTAGTGGAACGCTTACTACTATTGATCATCAGGAAATATCATTCCAGCACTTTAAGAATGGCTTTGAAGCCGTTATCATTATTGCGCATGGTTATTATAATAGCAAACAGTGTTTGTTATTACAGCAGTTGGCTCAAGCGCTTGGGAAAGATTATGATATTTTTATGTTTGATTTTCGTGGGCATGGTAAAAGCAGTGGTGTATTTACCTGGTCGAGCCGGGAGGGGGATGATTTACGAGCGGTATTAGATTTTGTTGCTCCACAATACTCTAAGAAAGGATTAGTCGCCTTTTCTATCGGAGCAAGTATTAGCATTAATGTTCTCGCCAATGATAAACGTGTAGATAGTTTTGCTTGTGTTAGCGCTCCTTCAGATATGTCGAAAATTGATTACTGGGTATGGGCTCTTGACTGGAAAGGGGACGTGGCATACATTTTATTTAATTCTAAGGGGAGGATCGGTAAAGGAGTCCGGCCAGGGCCATTCTGGCTGGCTAAGAAGAGGCCTATTGACAATGTCGGTAAAATTACCATTCCGATTATGTTTATACACGGCAGCCGGGATTGGGTAATTAGGCCGTGGCATTCTGAGCTCTTATACCAAAAGGCAGGTGGAATAAAGAAGATAACTTTTATCAAAAACGGGCCGCACGCGGAGTATTTAATGCGGGATTATCCCGAGCAATTTGTCGCAGAAGTAAAGAAATGGTTCCTTGAAACGCTATGAAAGAAGAATTAGTTATCCATAAGATATTTGCCCAAATTTCTTCCCGGTTTTCAGATAGGATATGCCTGCAAATAAAAAAAGGCTCTATCTGGGAGAGATGGACATATGGGCAAATAGAAGATTTTTCCTTAAGGATAGGTGCATTTCTTATTAAAGAAGGTTTTAAGAAGGGCGACTTCGCAGCTATATGTATGGAGAATCGTCCGGAATGGGCAATAATTTATTTAGGCATAATGGCTGCGGGTCTGACCTGTGTTCCATTAGATCCACAGTTTTCGGAACAAGAAATAGAAAATCTCATCAAAGATTGCTCCTCAAAAATCATATTTGTTTCCAAAACAATCTTTCAGGCAAAGAATATTCAGAAGATAGAATCCAGGTTGGGCAAAATCGTTATATTGGATCTGGATATTGAAAAAGATAACCTTATAGGCCTGGCGCAGGTTAAATCTACATTATCTGAAGGTGTCGTCTGGCCGGAGATCTTTCCCGAAGATGCCGCTTCGCTTATTTATACATCAGGTACCATTGCCAAACCAAAAGGGGTAATTCTCACGCATAAAAATTTTTGCTCTAATTTTCAGAGTATCAATAAAATGAGGCTTTTTTCGGATAAGGATAATTTCATATCTATATTACCGCTACATCATGCTTACCCTTTTATGGTTATGCTGGTAACACCTCTTTTTTGCCGGGCGCGGATTACGTATGCTTCAAGCCTTAGGAGCGATGAATTGCTGAATTTGATGAGAGAGGAAGGGGTAACGGTATTGGTGGGGGTACCGCAACTTTTCTCTATATTTTATACGAATATATCAGAGAAGATGAAGAATATACCGATAATCTTTAGGATCTTTTTTTTCGGTCTGATAGAAATATTGTGGCAGATAAGAAGGTTTAGCGGAATTAATTTAAGCAAGATGGTTCTATCGAAGATACACCGGCCCTTCGGGAAAACTTTAAGGTTTTTTGCGAGTGGCGGCGCTAAGTTAAATGAAGAAGCGGCTAGATATCTGGTCAAAATCGGTTTTACAATACTAGAAGGATACGGGCTTACCGAAGCATCTCCGGTTGTAGCTTTTAACCCGTTAAAGAGGCAGAAGATCGGTTCTGTCGGTAGAGTGGTTCCGGATGTAGAGTTAAAAATTGAAAATACCGACGCAAGTGGCATGGGTGAGGTAGTAATCAAAGGCCCCAACGTTATGAAAGGTTACTACAACCAGGCGAAGGAGACCTCGAGTGTTTTGAAGGACGGCTGGTTTTACTCTGGGGACTTAGGCTATATAGATAAGGACGGCTATATTTATATTACGGGGAGGAAGAAAGAGCTCATTGTTTTAAGTTCCGGCAAAAACATCTATCCCGAAGAGGTAGAATCCCATTATACTAAGAGCCCCTATGTCAAAGAAATGTGCGTTCTTGGTATCGGCACAGCCGAGGAGGAGAGGTTGACTGCCGTAGTCGTACCCGACACTGACTATTGCCGTAAGGTTGGGCTGGCCGATATTAATAGTACGATCAGGTGGGAATTGGAAAATTTATCTGAAGGGCTTGCTCCCTACAAACGCATCAAGGGTTATATTATTATAAGGGAAGATTTGCCGCGCACGCGGTTGGGCAAGATAAAAAGGTATGAAGTTAAAAACAAATATTTAGATGAGCTTAATGGTATAAAGTTAAAAGGCGCGATGGAGGAGATCCCTGCTACAGATGATGACCTTAGGTTGCTCTCTTGCGCTGCCGGCAGGAAGATAATTGAGGTTTTGGCTAAACACACAAAATTAGAAAGACAGATATACCCGGCTGATCATATTGAGCTGGATCTCGGTATCGATTCGTTGGGCCGTGTAGAACTAATAATAGCGTTAGAACAGGCGCTTAACATTCGCATACCGAATGAGTTAATGACTAAGGTTTTTACTGTCAAAGAGCTTATTCTCGAGATAGGGAGATTGGTTCCAGATGAAGGAATTCAAAGAGAGTTCGCTCCTCATCTTAAGAGCCAGACTTTATGGAATGAAATTTTGAACGAAAAGCCCGCCGGAGATATAATAAAAAAGGTAAATCTAGCGCCAAACCGGATGACAATTCTAGGGATGCTGCTATTCGCTGAAATTTTACGCCTTGTGTTTAGGGTAATCTGGGGCTTGAAGGTTTTCGGAACAGAAAATATTCCGAGAAGGGGAAAGTGCATTTTGTGCGTTAACCACGGCAGTTACCTGGATGCGTTTATTGTTGAGGCTGCCATGCCTGCGAGTTTGCGAAAGGGTGTTTTTTTTATCGGTTTTAGAGCCTATTTCGAACAGCCTTTCATTAAAAATATCATAAAATATATCAGGGTTATTCCCATTGATCCAGGTATGTACTTCATGGAAGCTATGCAGGCATCTTCTTATGTTCTCAAAAATGATAAGATGGTTTGTATCTTTCCAGAGGGGCAAAGAACTATTGATGGGGATGTTAAAGAATTTAAAAAAGGAGTCGGGATACTGGCAAAAGAACTGAATATTCCACTGGTTCCTGTATTAATAACAGGCTCATACGAATCCTGGCCGAGAACAAAGCCGTTTCCGAAGCCGCATTCTATCAAAATAACTTTTGGAAGGCCTTTTGGGTCTGACGAACTTAAGAAAGAGGGGCTAAAATTGGGGGCTAAAGATGAATATGAAGCAATAGCCTTTGGCATAAGGGAAGAGGTTATAAAGCTCAAGGAGAGGCAGTAAAACCCCTATGATTATACCTAGGTACAATTGATTCTATTTTGAATACCTACATAATGCTAGTAGGGAGTTGGGGTGGGGTTAGTTCTTCCAGTACGCAGTGTTTTATTGGTTAAAGAAATACAGAAAATATGAATATTAAAAGAATACTTATTTTAGTAATGGTAGTATTAATTATTTTTGTGGGTAATAATTTATTGAGAGCAGAAGCTGATATTCATGATTATGCTGGAGAGAGTATTTTGTATCTTATAAGTCCTTTTGGAAGATCTGAGTACAATAATCTTGGGATGGTGGATTTAAATGGAATAAAGGTAAATTTAGTAATATTTAAGACCAAAGTATTATTGTTTGAAGATACGGAGAAAATCTATAGCGATCCAGAAAGCTTATTGCCGTTAAAGATAGAGCGTTCTATTTCCAAGCTGTGGGGCAAAGAATATATAACAGAAGAATATGATCAGAAGAAATTTACAGTTGTAATGAGGAAGTTTAAAGGGAAAAAGTTAGTAAAGGAGCAAATAACCAAAGCAAATGGCCCTATTCATAATGCGATTACGCTTCCTTTTTATCTTCGCGGGCGCCCTGATCTTAAAATAGGTTGGCATTTTATTGCGCGAGTTCCCGATGAATTTCAATTAGAGCTAGTTTCAATAGACCAAATAACAGTTCCTGCCGGCAAGTTCCAGGCTTACCATTTTAAAAGTATACCCAACAAATTTGAAATCTGGATCAATAAAGATAATCCGCGAGTTCCGCTTAAAATACAAGGTAAGGGCATCTTTGATTATGCTTTGTTAATGAAAAGATATGTCTTTGCCAATACACCTGTACAGGGCCGGTGACGAATTATGTTTAGTAACTTATTAGAGCTCCTATAATATTATCAGGAAGATAAGCGGTAAGCTTTAATAATTATTAAAACAAAACATGGCAGGTAAATAAGGTAAAGGAGACGGGAAATGAAGAAAATCTATGTGGTAGGTGCAGTTTTATTTTTAGTTTCACAATTTTTATGTCAAGTGTACGCAATAGAACTTTGTGAACCTCAGGATTATTATAATCTCGCGGATTCTTCGAAATGCTCAATAAAAGACAATAAGGCGGCCAACAAAAGCGACTCCAGGGAACTTATGTTTGAAGCTTTGAAAAACTATCCCTATGAGAATAAGGATAGGTTTGTAAAATTATTGCAAAAGAAAATCGAGCTTGTAGATAATTATATAACGCAACAACAGAATCAAGGGCAGACAAAGAAAGTTAAGGCTAATATCGCTAAACTTGTGCAAGCAAAACAGGATCTTTCCAGGCAGTTGGAGATGGTAAATGCCTCTGCTAAGGATAATTGGGTTAGCGTAAGAGACCAGGCACGTAAGGCGCTTGAAGAAGCAGAAAGTAGACTGCATGAAATTGAATAAAGAATAAATCCGCATTACAAGCTGTTAAAAAAATTCCTCTAAAAAGTACTGTTTATTAAATAGTGGTATCTGGTTACTTTGATTTATATATAAAATTCATTGAAAATTATTTTGTATATAGTAAAATAAATACAAAGGATGTGTATTCACAATGAAAAAGAAAACGAAAAATCCTGCATCGAAAAATAAAATGCGTAAGGGGGAGCGCGTGCGTCTTGAGGGTTTAGTTCAGCAGCAGGCTGATGAGCTCAAGGTTAAAAATGGGCAATTGAGGAATGGGGCCAAGAAACAGGCAAGGTCAGACGAGCAGATTAATATCCGCACTAAAGCGATGGAATCGACTACTGATGGTATCTTTATTATTGATGCCAAAAAGCAGGATTTTCCTGTTGTCTATATCAACCAATCATTCCAGAAGATGACCGGCTATGCAAAAAGTGAGATCCTGGGCCGAAATTATTTCTTGCTTTATGGAGTCGGTGTTGATCCCCGCATAGTCAAAGAAATTAAATACACGATACGTAAAGGCAAGTCTTTCCACGGAGAGATGCTTAACTTCCAAAAGAATGGTAAAAAATATTGGAATTTATTGCGCATCGCACCGGTGCGTGATGCGAGCGGTGCCGTCACCCATTATATAGGTATTCAGACAGATGTTAGCCTGATGAAGGAGAAGGAGTTGGAGATTGATGAGCAGCGCGAGGAGCTTTTGCACGTCACCAGGGTAGGAAAGCTCGCGGAGTTTGTTTCGTCTTTGGCTCATGAGATTAGCCAGCCTCTTACGGCTATTCTTTCTTACGCTCAAGCCGCTCAACGCATGCTTGCAGAGAGGGAGCCTGAACTGCAGAAGATTCTCTCGTATGTTATTAGTGATGACCAGCGTGCAGTCGAGGTTATCAAGCGATTACGTTCACTGTTAAAGAAGGGTGTACCTGAAAATAAGCCACTAGATATAAATGTTGTTATTAATGAGGTTGTTGCGCTTCTCTCTACTGATGCCGCTGTGAGGAGCAGTGTTATTAAAACTGAATTGGATGTTAATCTTCCGCTTATCCACGGCGATCGCATACAGCTGCAGCAGGTTCTCCTTAATCTTATCAGTAATAGTTTCGATGCCCTGGAGAATAGTCTCGATCCTCGTGAAATATTGATCCGCACATGGCGTAAAGATACCGACACGATTATCGTGGAGGTAAAGGATTCCGGTTGCGGCATTCCCGCACAAAATATGTCCAAGCTTTTTACCCACTTTTTTACGAACAAACCAGATGGTTTGGGCATGGGGCTGTCTATTAGCCGTTCCATTATTGAGTCGCATAGCGGGCGATTGGATGTGAAAAACAATTCTGATCGCGGTGCAACCTTTTATTTTACCATTCCTATTGATATGAAGGGCGCTTAAGTGAACAATCGTAGGCCTATCATCTATATCGTTGATGACGATGTTTCTGTGTGCAGGGCCCTGCTCTTATTGTTAAAATCACACGGGTTTAAGGTCAAGACGTTTATATGCGCAGAAGATTTCCTGGCATTTAAGCACCTTAAGTTGCCATCGTGTTTGATCTTGGATATTCAGTTGCCGGATATCAACGGACTCGTTCTTCAAAAAGTAATGGAGCAGAGAGGGATTTCTATTCCTGTCATTTTTATTACGGGACATGGTGATATTCCAATGAGTGTTAAAGGTATGAAGGCAGGGGCTGTTGATTTTCTTCCCAAACCTTTTACTAAGCAGAAACTGTTTGATGCCATTACGCAAGCTATCGTAAAAAACAAATTCCAAATTAAAGAACAAACCGCGATAGCAAAGATTAAGCGCCGCATCAAAACTTTGTCTCCGCAAGAGCTAGAGGTTTTTAGACTTGTAGCCAGGGGGATGTTGAGTAAACAGATTGCCCGAAAACGGGGGACTGTTCTTCAGACGATCAAAGTTCACCGTGGCCGGGTTATGCAGAAGATGCAGGCTAAAACCGTAACAGAACTTATACACTTCGCTCAAAAAGCGGGTATTCCTTCCTCCTGACGATTATACCCAGGTACAATTGATTTAATTCCGGTATCTTGCTAATAATAGATACATGTTACCGGAAAATCTTGCCTTCGATTATGCAATACCAAAAACACTCCTTATTAAACTAAGCGGAGATTGGCAGATTTCCGCGGGTCTTCTCTCGGTAAATGAGGTTACTTCGCAACTTAGCAGCCATCCGGATATCGCACAAATCAATCTTAGCGTTGCTCAGGATTTAAAGTGGGACAGCGGGTTGATTTCTTTTTTACTTAAGTTGACTAGGGAGTGCGCTCACAAGAATATTCAGGTTGCCCGTCAAGAGCTACCGCAGGAAGCGCAGAAACTGCTTGCGCTTGCTTTAAAGGTACATGAAAAAAGTATTTCGTCTCTAAAAGTGCCCGAGCCATTTCTTGAAAGATTAGGGGTGAAAGCTTTGCAAATCGACGAAGGTTTGCGTTCAGGGCTTGATTTCTTAGGGGATATTGCTGTTTCTTTTGGCCGTCTGATTACAGGTAAAATATATTTTCGCTGGGATGATTTTATGCTCATCATTAAGAGATGCGGAGTGGATACTTTGTTGCTTGTTTCTTTGATAAGTTTATTAGTGGGCATGATCCTTGCTTTTGTCGGCTCGATACAGCTTAAAATGTTCGGGGCTCAAATTTTTATCTCTGATATAGTTGGGATTGCCATGGTGCGCGTATTGTCAGCGGTGATGACAGGTATTATTATGTCTGGCCGCATCGGGGCGTCTTTTGCGGCGGAGCTAGGGATGATGCAGACAAACGAGGAAATCGATGCGCTTAAAACATTAGGTGTCTCTCCTGTTGAATTTTTAGTTATACCACGCATTTTGGCAGTAGTAATTATGATGCCGATTTTGACCATCTATGCGGATCTTATGGGTGTTTTAGGAGGTTTTGTTATCAGCGTAGGGATGCTTCATCTTAATCCGATAGAATATTTAAATCGTACCCAGCAGGCTGTAAAGCTTAGTTATGTGTGGGTGGGGCTTATTCACAGTTTTGTTTTTGGTGTGATTGTCGCAGTTTCCGGATGCCTGCGCGGTATTAAGTGTGAAAGAAACGCAGCTGGTGTGGGGATTGCAACTACCTCGGCTGTGGTTACTGGGATAACCGGTATTGTAATTGCAACTGCAATCATCACCTTTATTTGTCAGATTTTGGGAGTATAAACTATGGATTCTTCAGTGCATCCGGTTATTGAAGTACGAGATCTTGGTTTAGGATATAACGATTACACTGTGATGCGTAATCTTAGCTTTAGCGTCGATAAAGGCGATATTTTTATTGTCATGGGGGTGAACGGTTGCGGTAAAAGCACTTTACTGAAGAGCTTGATTGGCCTTAAAGCTCCGGCTAAGGGTAAAGTTTTATACTCCGGAAAGAGCTTTTGGGATGAAGATGGAAGAGGGCAGCAAAATATTATGCGGCGTTTCGGAGTTCTTTATCAAAGCGGGGCCTTATGGAGTTCTTTGACAGTGGGGGAGAATGTTGCGCTTCCTTTACAGTTGTATACAAGGCTATCTTACGAGCAGATACAGGAAATAGTGGCGTTAAAACTTTCGCTAGTGGGTCTTCAAGGCTATGAGGATTCTTATCCTTCGGGAATAAGCGGTGGGATGCGTAAAAGAGCCAGCCTTGCGCGGGCAATTGCACTGGATCCGGATATTATTTTTTTTGATGAACCATCTTCCGGGCTTGACCCAATAAACGCGCGAAAACTTGATGATTTGATTCTTGAGCTAAGAGATGGTTTAGGCGCTACGATAGTTGTGATTACGCATGAGCTCGCCAGTATTTTTGCTGTCGGGAATAATTCCGTCTTTCTTGATGCAGAAAGTAAGACTATGATTGCTACAGGCGATCCTAAGGTCTTGTTGGCTAATTCTAAAGATCCTAGGGTTGTTCAGTTCTTAACGAGAGGACCAGATTGCAAGGAGCCTAAACAATGAGTAAAAAAACTGGCACAGCGAGCAAAACAGCGATTGGTTTATTTGTAGTAGGGGCATTGGTATTGTTGATGATAGGAATAGTGGTTTTTGGTTCAGGAATGCTTTTTAAACGGACCAATAAATTTGTTTTGTACTTTGATGGTTCCGTTAAGGGCCTTTCCATAGGAGCCCCGGTTATGTTTCGGGGAGTTAGTATAGGCAGCGTCAAAGACATTAGCCTGATTTATGACTCAAAAATTGGCACTATTATGCTTCCTGTAATTGTCGAGATTGAACAGGGTCGTATCAAGGGCGCCCCCAGTTTTGGGGAAATGGGCGGAGATAAGAAAATGATTGAGCTTGGCCTGCGGGCTAAGCTTGAAGTGCAGAATTTTCTCACCAGCCAGCTTATGATTTCATTTGATTTTTATCCGGATAAACCGGCCCAACTTCGTGGTATCTTGAAACCTTATCCAGAGTTGCCTACGCTTCCTATCTCTCCGGATATCTTCGAGTTTATGGACGAAATACCGATTAAAGAAATTGCGAAGAATCTGGAGGCTACTGCCAAGGGGATTAATAAATTGGTAAATTCAAGCGATTTACCAAGGAGCCTTTACGAACTGCGCAATACCTTTCAGGAGACTAAGCAGGCAATGCGATCGTTGCGTTTACTTACAGAATATCTTGAGCAGCATCCGGAAGCGATTTTAAAAGGAAAACCAGTTATTAAAGGAGAATGAGATGAGACAGTCTGGGATTAATCCTTGCGTGGTTATAAGTGGTGTGTGTTTTGTTTTACTCTTAAGCGGTTGCATATCTGTGGCAAATAGTCCCACGCCGCGGTTTTATATGCTCCAGGCCATACATGAAAATCAGGTAAGTAAAAAGATGAATATTGCTTCTGATATGCTTATTGGGGTCGGACCGGTTAAAATTCCGGAATATCAGGATAGACCGCAAATTGTTACTCAGGGCAAAGAGCAGCTTAAATTCGCTCAATTCGACCGCTGGGGGGAATCTCTTGATCTTGGTGTGGAGCGTCTGATCGCTGAGGATCTAACAGTTATGCTTCCGGGAGCAAAATTTATTTTGTATCCCTGGAATTTAACTATTGCGGTTAAATACCAGGTGGTTGTGGAAATTGTGCAATTGGATAGTGAGCTTGATAAGGATCTGTTTTTTGTTGCGCAATGGCTGATTATTGATGCGCAAAATACGAAAACTATAATTATAAGGAGATCAGAGTTCCGGGAGCCGATCAAACCGCAGAATTACTCCGGTTTAGCTAAAACGCTAAGCACGGTTTGCGCCTCATTAAGCAGCGAGATTGCTGAAGCACTGGCAACGCTTGAAGATCATCCTGAAAACAAGAAATAGTGGTTGTCTATCTTAAGTTTTACGATTATACCCAGGTACAATTGATTTAATTCCGGTCTATTTCTATAATCATTATAATACTGTTTTAAATTAGCTGTTTTATCTAAGGAGGTTAGTATGAAAAACACAATAATTATTTTCTTATTACTGATGTTATCGGGGTGTGGTTTCGTCTTTAAGAATTTCGACCAAAGTGAACGTAGAGACTTAACCTATGGAATGTCTAAAGAAGAGGTAATCTACAAAATTGGTAAGCCGCAAAAAATAAGCACGATGATAATAGAGAATAAAGAATATGAGGTTTGGGAATATCCAAATAATAACAGGTCAAAAATAGAGAAAATGAACGCACTGGGTGTTATCTATTCAAAAGTATTTTTTCTTCACGGCAAGGTAGTGCAGCGCGATAAGGATAGGGTTTACGCTCAGCCGGCATATGAATATATAGAGTCTATCGATCCCAAAGGTGGAGTTAAAACTAATAAAATTACTGGACAAAATAATAATCTTAAATAGTGCAAAAAACTATTCTAAATGAAGTTAAGGGCAATGAAAATCTAGGGCGTGGTGAAATGTTATTAAACAATAAGCAAATTTATATTGTGGATGATGATGAATCAGTTTGCCGGGCGCTGAGTATCCTGCTGGCTACGTACGGGTTTACTGTAGATACCTTTAATCTTGCAGAGGATTTTTTTAAAGCTGTGCCCAATAGCGCTTCCGGTTGTTTACTCTTAGACATTCATATGCCGAAACTCGGGGGATGGGAAGTATTGCAACATCTTCTTGCGTCAGGATCCAGCCGTCCGGTAATTATTATCTCGGCTGAGAAAAACGCAGGGCTCAACGAGAGGGCTTTAAAAGCGGGGGCCGTAGGATTTTTACAAAAACCATTTCATGACCAGGCGTTGGTCGATCTCATTAATATCGCGATTGGAAATAAAAAAAAGGCATAAATAACGTTGTAAGGAGGTGGATATGGATATGTGCGGTTATCATTTACGATGTTTAAATTATGGGAATCATTGTTTAGACTGCGGGCATCAGGATGAAGGTAATGAAAAAGATTATCTTTATGATGTATTAAACTTATGGCCCAAAGGTAAAGAAGCGGTGTATGTAGCTGAATGGGAAGTGATGGAACAGGTTTTATTCTCTTAATGATTAGGCGTTAGGGGTAAAAAGTCAATGAAAAGTGGATTGTGCCAATTATTATATTTTCATTACAGGTTTATAATTAAAATGGTTAGATATAGTTGATAGGTGTAATTTTACAAAGGTTGAAAGGAGGAGGCAGATGCGGGGATTTAAGGCAATTTTGATCGGAGTTTTTGGTATTTTGTTCTTTGGTGCGTTAATGCAAGTTAATGCTGCTCAAGTGGAATCTAATACAAAGATACGTAGTGTTTCAGGAGAAATTTCATGGATTGATGTTAAACTTGGTAAGCTGCAACTTAAGAGCGACGTAGGCCAGGATACCAGGGGAATAACGGAGTACAGAATTAACCAGGATGAGACTCGTGTGGCTGATCCCTCGGATAAAAAGTTTATCGTGATTAAGGATTTGCGGGTAGGCCAACATGTTACAATTCAACTAATTGATAGTCCTGATGAGACGCTGGTTCGAAAGATCATTGCTGAACCTATGCCGGAGCCTGTCTTGCCGGAAGCTGCGGGCACAACCACAACAACGACAACAACAAGCACAACAGTAACACAGTAAAGGTAATAATAAAAAACCTGCCTTTCGTAGGCAGCCAGGGAGAGAATGGGTAAGGAGGATGATATGAAGAAATTTACCTTATTGAGTTTGTTAGCGTTAATTTTAGTGACTTCGCTTTTAGGGTGTAACACTGCCAGAGGCGTAGGAAAAGACCTGTCGGATTCGGGCAAACATATCCAAGATATCGGTAAATAAATTGTAAAAAGACAAAATAAATTGGTTTAAGGAGGATCTAATCTATGGGAGGATTATTAGGACTGATAGTTTTGGTTCTAGACATTATTGCCATTGTTGATCTCCTAAAAAGTTCCAAGGACACAGGCAAAAAGGCATTATGGATTATTCTTATACTTATTTTACCTATTGTCGGCATGGTGCTTTATTTCCTAATTGGCAATAAATAATAAATCAAGAGGGTAAAAGCGTCTTTTTAAAAGGCGCTCTCCAACATTAAGGATGACAATATGAGTCAAGAGAAATTATATCGTTTACTTATAATAATAACCTGTATTTTGGCATTATCTGGGTGCGCCCATGTGCGGCATGCTGTTCCGGAAAATCTTGTCGGCAAGGCTTTTGTTGTCGGTATGCCGGATATACGTTACTATGCAGATAAACCCGATTCTTTCTCGATGGTGCGGCAGAGCCTGGTAAATTCGTTTAAAGATGAAGGTAAATTAGAATATCTAGTTAATGGTATAAAGACTTATCCTGTGCTCATTATTGGAGGTGGTGTATCCAACAGCGCTTACGGTATAGGTCTATTGAACGGGTGGTTAAAAGAAGGCTCTCGGCCAGTATTTAAAATAGTTACAGGCTACTCAAGCGGATCAATTCTCGCTATTGCTACATTTTCAGGAAAAGAATATGAAGACCGGCTTGCGGATTTGTTTCTTTCTATATCGACCAAAGATGTCATAAGAGAAAAAGGCATCTTGGGTATTCTATTCGGAGATTCCTTGTATACCTCAGCCCTGTTTGCTAAAAAAATTAATGATATTATGGATAAGAATTTAATGGCGAAGATAGCCCAAGAACATGCAAAGGGGCGCAGGCTATATGTGGGAACTACGGATCTTGACGCCCAGGGGTTTGTTATCTGGGATATGGGAGCGCTTGCATCCAAAGGAAGCCCTGATTCGCTGAAGATGTTTCGCAAAATAGTTCTGGCTTCATGTTCGTTTCCCGCTACGCTTCCTCCGGTTTATTTTCAAGTTGAAGCCGGCGGCAGGAATTATGACGAGATACATGCTGACGGCGGGGTTGTTGGCGGAATTTTCCATGTTTACCAGTTAATGGAAGGTGCGGGGTTTGCCCCCATAGGATTCAAAACCCGGGTTTATGTTTTAAATTGTTGTTATATGTCGCCGCACTCGAAACAGGTAGAAGATAATTTGACGGCGATAACCTCGCGTTTGATTGAAACCAATGGGGCGGCAAAAATGAGCGGGGACACTTACAGGATTTATGCGTTCGCGAAGGAAAAGGGATGGGATTATAATTTAGCCTATATTCCGGAAGACTTTAAGCCTAATCAAAAAGAGATGTTTGATAAGCAGGAAATGCAGAGGCTCTTTAAGCGTGGATATGACGACGCGGTAGAAGGGTATAAGTGGCATAAGGCTCCTCCCGGGCTTGTGAAAGAGGGGAAATAAAACAGGGGGATATATGAATAAAAATATGTCAGTTGCGCTTCTGGTTGTAGGAATTATTTTGTTAGTTTTTGGGGTTAACGCCTACCATTCGGCTAGTTCCAATGTCTCGCGCTTTTTCACGGGCGCGCCTACGGACAAGGCGCTCTGGTTTTTGATTGGCGGAGCGGCCGCTAGCATAGCCGGGTTTTTAGGTTTAGTTCGCAAGTAAGGGTGCTTTAGTTTGAGATAGATAAATATGAAAGCCAAAAAAGAGATTATCCGGTTTTTAATCGCGGGTACTATTGTTAATGCGACAGACTTTAGTATTTATTATATTTTATTTCATTTCTTTCCTTTTAGCGTATCTAAGGGAATTTCTTTTACATGCGCGGGTCTTATCGGGTATTTTCTTATTAAATTTTGGACATTTAAAAATAACAAACCATTATCGTTTATTGAGGTTGGCCAATATGCGCTAATTAATTCTTTAGCTTTAGGCGTTAATGTTTTAACAAATCAAAGCATTCTTAGGGTGTGGCCTGGAGCTGTTTTTTTAGCTTTAATTATTGCAACGATATTAACAGGTTTGTTTACCTTTGTTTGTTTCAAATGGTGGGTTTTTAAACCCTTAAAGAAAGAGGGGGTTTATTCCGTGTCATGGAAATGGTTACCTTTTGGATTTATAGCAAGGATTGTCGCGCGCCAGTATAAATTCTTGGATCCTATTAAACTCATCGCTCAGTTGCAGAATTTTACGCAACCATCAGAGGTGGTAGCCCCGCTAGAGCTTTTACGTTCAGGTGTTGTTTTACATGCTCGCGGTTTGATCAATAGTTTAGCAATCCAGCATAACCTTGATTGGATCTGGCCTTATTGGGTGGAATGTCAGTATAACCCCCGGAACGAGGCTTTTATCCCGCGATCTTTCTCGTTAACTCAAATTAATCTCACCCATAGAAATTGGACAGCCTTGGGCGTTCCCGACGGCACTGAATTTCCTCTCGTAGACCCCCGTGGCTTGGTTACTCCCTATTATGATGGCTGGTCTGTTGATGTTTGGATTATTCCAGAAGAGGGGGAGCCATTAATTCCGTCGCGCCTGCCTGCCGGACAGGCAGGCAGCCCAAATGTGTCACAAAAAATGATTATGGATGACAATCTTTGTGTGATTACAGAATCACATCTTGATCAATTAAAACTTTATTTGGAAGCGCGAGTTATTGGATCAGCCGAAGCGCCTATTTGCCAGGTTAAAATCACAGGAACAGCTGGCGTTAAGGCGAAGTTAGTTGTTTCTCTCAGGCCATATAATCCCGAAGGTGTAAGTTTTATAAATAGTATTACTCTCCTTGAAGATTCGTTGGGGTGGAAAGTAAATGGAAAAGATTTTATTCATTTTGATAAACCTCCGGAACAATATGTATTTTCGGATTATAATCGAGGCGATGTTTATAGCCGATTGTCAAGCAAGGATAATGAAAACGAAGTTTTATCTAAAGTCGGTATGGCGAGCGCCGCCGCGTTATATATATTGGAAACAGGAGTTGCGCAAAAGGTTACCATTTCAGTGCCTTTAGGGGAAAATAAAGCTGAAAAAGGGCCATATCCGGGATATCAAGAAGTTGCTCAATTGGCATGGAAGAAAAGCCTTCAAGGAACCTGTTTATTGCAGATTCCCGATAAAACTTTTAAGTTCCTTTACGAAGCCGCTATCCGCACCATGGTTTTGCATTCTCCCAAGGAAGTCTACCCTGGGCCTTATATTTACCGGAGGTTTTGGTTTCGCGATGCCGCTTTTATATTAAATGGTTTGTTATGCGTTGGGTTAAAGGATCGTGTCCGGAGAGCCCTGGATTGTTTCCGTTCGCGTCAGACAGCCAAAGGTTATTTTCTTTCACAGGAAGGAGAATGGGATTCTAACGGCGAGGCCTTATGGATTATGCGTCGGTATTGTGAGATGACAGGAAATACCCCTCCGAAAGAATGGAGAGAATCAATCAATAAAGCGGGTAAATGGATTTATAAAAAGCGTTTGATCGGTGATTTGCAATCTCCTCACGCGGGTTTATTGCCGTCAGGATTTAGCGCCGAACATTTGGGGCCGAATGATTTTTATTATTGGGATGATTTTTGGGCTGTCGCGGGATTAGAGGCAGCGGCATTTTTGTGCACTGCTTACAAGGATGATGATCAGGCTCATTTATTTGAAAGCCAATCACAGGATTTACTGGAATGTATTAATAAAAGTTTAAGAAAAACAGAGTTTCGTTTAAAGAGACCGGCGATGCCCGCCTCTCCTTATCGGCGTTTAGATTCGGGGGCAATTGGTTCTTTGGTTGCCGACTATCCGCTTCGTGTTTTCCAGCAGCTTGATCCAAAGATTCTAGACACAGCTAATTTTTTAATGAAAAAATGTTTAGTGCATGGCGGTTTTTTTCATGATATGACCCATTCGGGTATTAATCCTTATCTCACATTACATTTAGCTCAAGTGTTTTTACGCGCAGGTGATCCTAGGTATTTTAGCTTGATGACAGCGGTAGCTAAATTAGCAACACCCACAGGGCAATGGCCTGAGTCAATACATCCACGCACCGGAGGAGGTTGTATGGGTGACGGACAACATGTTTGGGCAGCAGCGGAATGGGTAATGATTATCAGAAGTTGTTTCGTGCGTGAAGAGGGCAACCGATTAATAATATGTTCAGGAATCCCGCGGGTTTGGCTTGATAAAAATCAAACAATTGCGTTTGGGCCTGCACCAACAAGTTTTGGGGATATTCAAATTTCCATAAAACCACAGGGGGAAAATATCCTTATTGAATGGCATGGAGTTTGGTTTGAGCAAGAGCCGCCGATTGATATTCAATTACCTGGTTTTAAGAGCGTAAGAATTCTACCTGCAACAAATTCTCTGGAATTGAAATATGAGGTAAATGAATGAGTAAAACCCTAATTGATAGATTCAAAGATTTTATTATAGTGAGCTTAGAGGAGAAGATTTATCCAGAAGAGATTGAGGAGTTTTACACAAAGGCTGCTCCGATTAAAGAGATGTGCGTCTTTACAGTCTCCGGGATGCAAGGCGTAGGGGAGGGGAAAGTTCTTTGGGCGGTTATCCAGCCGGATCTTGAAAATTTCAGGAAATTCGCCTCGGTGAATTTGCATTTAGCGATTAAGGAGAGATTTGATAATGTCTCGCAATCGCTGCCTATTCATAAAAGACTTAAAGGTTTTACGATTACGCTTGCGGATCTACCGCATGACCTGCTCGGTAAAATAGAAAGAGGCGCGGTTAAGGGGATATATGAACCCAGGGTAATTGCCGGAATAGAAGGAGCTCTCCCGGTATCAGGAGAGTTAACGGTGGACGACCATCTGTTGATAGGATCACAGACTAGTATAAAAGTTTTAGAATGTTTAAAGGAAATATCTGGTATTAGAAGGCCGATAATATTAGAGGATTCTTTGGAGTTGGACCTGGGCATAGATTCATTAGGCAGGATAGAATTGGCTTCGTGCCTGCAGTTAGCTTTTAGAGTCGAAATAAAAGATGAAGCAATCTCGCGTGCCTTTAGCGTAAAGCATCTTATTTTGGGAATAACGGATGCGTTAAAAGGAGCTAAAGAGATTGCTTCGGAGGATCAGGCAGTGCCTTTAGAGCCAGGTTATTGGAAAAAACATTTAGGAGTTTTGCCGAAAGAAGAACATTTGGGGGCGCTGGAATTCAGTCCTGGTTTTTTCGGTTGGCTGCTACGGTTCAGTGTAGCAGCGATAGATTATTTAATTTTTAAATTGTTTTTTAGTATCAAGGTTGAAGGGGCAGAGAACGTACCTGAAGAAGGGGCTTATATTTTATACCCCAATCACACCAGTGATCTTGATGGCCCGGCCATCACCGCTTGTCTGCCGCGCAGGCCAGTGTTCCAGCTTTTCTACTTTTTATTTATACCGTTCTTTTTTAGGCCGTATGTAAAATCTCCGGCATTGAGGAATCTCATTAAGATGATAAGATTTATTCCCTTTGATTACTCAACGCATTTTTTGGAGGCGCTACGAGCAAGTTACTTAGTATTACAACGCGGTAAAGGTTTGTGTTTCTTCCCGGAAGGGTTGCGCAGCATTACCGGCGAAGTCGGAGAATTTAAAAAAGGGTTTGGTATTTTGGCTAAGGAGACGGGAGCAAAGCTTGTGCCTGTGGCTATAGAAGGAGCTTATGAGGCATGGGCCAGTACGGCAAAATATCCCAAACGCCACCCGATTAGAGTCAGATTTGGTAAGCCACTTCTTGCTGAGGATTTAGAAAAGGAAGGGTTGGCCATGGGTGCGCAGAATTGTTACGCAGCAATATGTGCGGCAGCTAGAAAAGCGCTTATAGAATTAAAAGAGCAATCTTAATGAATATTAGCACAGTGCACACGTCCGTATCTGATCGGCCGGTGCTCCGTTGGTACGGAGATAAATAATGAGAATTCTCATGATGACGAATACCTATTTCCCGATTGTGGGGGGGTTAGAGCAATCGATTTATTCTTTTAGCGAAGAGTTTAGAAGTTTAGGGCATGATGTTTTGATTGTTACCCCGGCCTTTGGGGGGGCGCCGGCAGAGGAGCCAGGCGTCATTCGTATTCCGGCCATCCAAAAATTTAGCGGGACTATTTTCTCGGTTAACTATCCGGTCTCAGGACTTTTAACGCGATTAATGAAAGAATTCATGCCGGATATGGTGCACAGTCATTGTCCGTTTTTCATGGGAGATTTTGCGTTACGGCTAAGCCGGCAGCACGCCATACCGTTGGTTTTTACATATCATACGATGTTTGAGCAATATATGCATGATTGGCCGGTTCATAATGAGGGAGTCAAACGTTTTATTGTCAAGCTTGCTGCCGGATACGCTAATTTGGTGGATCAAGTGATTGTTCCCAGCGAAAGCGTAAAGGATATTCTGCTTAAAAGAGGCGTTAAGACTCCTATGGAGGTTATTTCCACGGGGGTAGATTTGGAACGTTTTTCAAAAGGTGATGGAAAAGCTTTTCGGCAGGAGAATCAGATTCCTCTTGATGCCCTAGTGGTCGGCCATGCCGGGCGCCTGGCTTCGGAGAAAAATTTAGAATTTCTAACAAACTGCATGGTTGAATTACTGAAAAAAGAGCCAAGAGCCCATGCCTTGATCGTTGGCCTTGGCCCATCGGAACAAATGATCAAAAACACCTTTAAGCAGGCCGGTCTAGAAAAAAGATTGCATTTAACCGGAGTTTTACATTATCAGCATTTGGTTGATGCTTATTTTGCCATGGATGTTTTCGCATTTGCTTCATTAAGCGAAACGCAAGGGATTGTTCTTATTGAAGCTATGGCAGCAGGCCTTCCGGTGGTGGCTTTGGATGCGCCGGGAGCGCGTGAGGTGGTAGTTGATTATCACAACGGCCGCCTGCTCAAAGAAATGGATCGGCAAAGTTTTGTTGATGCTCTTATTTGGGCTTTATCTCGCACTCCTGAAGAGTTACAAACCGTAAAGCAGGTCACAAGAATGATAGTACAGAAATATCCGATTAATGCTGCTGCTAAACACATGTTAGAAGTTTATGAAAAAATTAGATCAAGAAAATCTATTTCTCTGGGTAAGAAAAATAGTTCGCGGTATCTCTTCCAGTGGCGGATGAAAGCGGAGTGGGATATTTACTATAATTATATTAAATCCGTAGTCACATCAGTGTTTGAAGGAAATTTTCAGAAAACAGAACCTATAAAGATTTGCGATACGACTGGCGGAATCCATAATGGAGCAAAGCCTTGCCCTGCGGGGAAGAGTAAGCCTGATGGATCCGTGATGACTGAAGATGGGAAGCGCATCGCCTTAATCCACATTAAAGGAGGTTTTTCTAAAGTTGTGATTATCGCGCATGGTTTTTATAACAATAAGGATACATTTTTATTTCGCGGGATAGCTGGGGCGTTTAGTAAGGAATACGATGTTATCGTGTTCGATTTTCGAGGGCATGGTAAGAGCAACGGTAAGTTTAGCTGGACAGCACATGAACAAAAAGATCTGCGGGCAATCACTTCCTACGCCAAAGAAAATCACTATGCTAAAATTGGCGTAATCGGTTTTTCGCTCGGTGCAGCGATCGCATTGATTGAGGCAAGTAATCATCAGAATATTGATAGCGTGATTGCAGTTAGCGCTCCGGCAGATTTGGCAAGCATGGATTATCATTTTTGGGAAAAAGATATGTGGGAAGATTTAAAGCTTAATTTTGGGATCAAGGGATGGGGTAAGGGGGTCAGAGCAGGTAATTATTCTCTTGAAAAGATCCGGCCCATCGATATCGTTGATAAGATATCTCCTACGCCGGTTCTTTTTCTCCACGGTGAAAAAGACTGGCTGATCAAGCCAAACCATAGCCAGCGTTTATTTGAAAAAGCAAATGAACCCAAGGCTCTGACAATTATTAAAGATGGCGGACATGCGGAAAGAATGTTTGATGTTTTTCCTGATCAATTTATGAAAATATGCTCAGACAGATTTAGGGAGACTTTATTATGAAGACCTATAAGACACTTATTGCATTAATATTAGTATTAATGATTTTTGTGGGTAATAATTTATTATGGGCAGGAACTGATATTCAGGATTATACTGGAGAGAACCTTCAGTATCTTATAAGCCCGCTTGGAAGATCTGAGTACAACAATCTTGGGATGGTGGATTTAAATGGAGTAAAGGTCAATTTAGTAACGCTTAGGACTAAAGTATTATTGGTGGATGATTTGGAGAAGATTTATAGCGAACCGGGAAGCTTATTGCCGTTAAAGATAGAGCGTTCTATTTCCAAGCTGTGGGGTAAAGAATATAAAACAGAAGAATATGATCAGAAGAAATTTACAGTTGTAATGAGGAGGTTTAAAGGCAAAAAATTAGTGAAGGAACAAATAATCAAAGCAAAGGGACCTATTCAAAATGTAATTCTGCTCCTTTTCTTCCTGCGTAATAATCCTGAACTTAAAGTTGGCTGGAATTTTACTGTACGGGTCCCCGCTGAATTTAAACCAGAATTAGTTTCAATAAAATTAGAATTAGTTTCAATAGACCAAATAACAGTCCCTGCCGGCAAGTTCCAGGCTTACCATTTTAAAAGTATACCCAATAAGTTTGAGTTTTGGATCAATAAAAATAACCCACAAGTTCCGCTTAAAATAAAAATTAAAAGTATCATTGATTTTGGTGTTTTAATGAAGAAATACAGTCGGCATAATAATTAAAGATGAAGCTATGAAAGATAAAAGTAAAAATACTGAATTACTTAAAGGGAAAAAGTTCTTTGAGGGAATAAAGTTTTGGCAAAAACAGATATCAGAGGTAGGAGATTTGAAATCTAAACTCAAACGCAACAAAGCAGAATCAAAAAGATTTCCCCAAAAACTCCAGAATCAGGTAGAAATCCGCACTGTCGCTGAAAGAATGATT
>Ga0182027_10004386_pt1 | contig 21880 bp, 28 predicted proteins | sample 712E1DmetaG_FD_121300 | JGI IMG/M metagenome (GOLD analysis project Ga0182027, IMG submission 121300) | Permafrost microbial communities from Stordalen Mire, Sweden - 712E1D metaG (Illumina Assembly) | ecosystem: Environmental > Terrestrial > Soil > Wetlands > Permafrost | place: Sweden... | reverse complement strand
GAACTCGGCGAAATGCTGAGTCACCCCGACCACACCGGCATCCTCCGGATTCCAGTCGTCGTCATGCTGAATCAAGACGGTACTCTCCGGGAATCCCTGTTCCCCTCCCCAGATCCTATCGGTATGCCCAATGTCTACTCGACCCAGGACGCACCACTGGAGCATGTGGACCAGCTCGTGGACGTACACCAACCGAGACTCACATAGCATGCCGGTCATCACAATCCGACCAGCCAGGGCATCGTAGTACCCACAGGTAAAGCCAGACGAATACCAGGGAGGGCTGAATCCATCCTGCAGGACAATCTGTTCCCCCTCGATGCATTGGTAGGCCTTATTCTCGAGGGTGACACCGTAGTAGCGCTTGAAAAGGTTAACCGCTGCCTCTTCCTGCTTACTCATCAACTGAGTGTCCACCCTGCTGTCGAAGCGGGCCCCATGGGCAGTCACATAGGACGAGCCGGTGCAGGCAGCCAGAAGCAGGAGGGCGATGAATTTCACAGTTCCTCGCACCTGAACTTGCAACAGAACCCGTTGGAGTACACTACTTCCCCGGACTCATCCAGAAACATCGGAGTTCCTGCAGCAGTGCATCCAGCGACGGCGGCTCTGCCCTTGAGATCATAGCTGCACCACTTCTCAGCATGGCACTGGAGGGAAATGACCGTAGTCATCATCTCGCCACAGAGCATGAAATCGTAACTGGCGGGTTGATTAGGCTTGATGGCAATGATGCCGCATCCAGACAGCAGAAGGGCGAGTAGGATGGCTTTGATCATAGAGTCAACCCCGCGACCACCCAGCCCAAGACCGCTGTAGCTGCAGCCAAGGCAAGAACGAACACCGCAATGACGATTGGACACCCGCTGTTCTTCATTGCATCCTCCAGTTGCAGATACAAAGCCTCTGCACAGGCATTAAAAGAGGGGGTCGCCCCCATGCCCGGTCGGGGCGACCCCAGGGCGCTGGTTATCGGCCAGCCGCCTCCACCACCAACGGAACAGAGCCGTTGGACTCTCACGTCTTCATCGGACACCAGTCACTGTGGTAATTCGAGTCGCAAGCGTGTGCTCCGCACTCACAAGAGACATTGGGAGCAGGAGGAGTTCTAGGTGCATCGATACCTATATTGAACTTGGGCAGCGCAGTCGGGCACGATCCGGAGGGTGGGCTTATAGGTTGATTCATGTACGTCGCAAAATCCTGTGGGCTTAATCTTATCTCGACAAGGTCCCTATTATTCATAGCCCAAAAGACGAAAGCATCCTCCACATCACTCTTCTTAGAAACGTATCCCCCAACAATTCTGAACCCATCATACATGACATTGATGCTGTATCCAGAACTCATAAGGAGGTCCGGAGTGACACTGACCACCCCTCCTGAAGTCATTTGCTTCACAGTCTGCATCCCAGTGTTGGGCATCTCAGCCTCCCAGCTTCATCCGCACCATTTCCCCACAACCATTACTATAGCGGACCTGATGGATCCCGTTCTCAAGGAGGAGCTTCTCGCACTTGGGGCAGGGCTTTGCCATAACCAGCTTACCGGTTCCAGTCACACGGAAACTCCAGAGGACGAGGCCGGTTCTCTTGTTCGGCCAAATCTTCTGGAGGGCTTGGTGTTCCGCGTGAATCCATCCATGATTGTAGCCCGTGGCCACGATGGACCCGCCCCGGGTCAGGACTGCTACGTGGAAGGCGAAGTAATGCTGAGCCTTCGCCGCCTGCTTCATAATGGTACTCATCGAGAACATATGACCTCCAATTAAGGACAGCGGGCCCCTGCCCGAATTAACGGATAAACACAGGGTTTTTTCTCGCTGTCCATGGACCCGCCGGGAATCGAACCCGGGTTCCAGAATTCAGAAAGAGCCAGTCCTACGTGCGTAGCCCCTACCTAGGGCCAGGGTCCAAACAGGGTGATTCCGTACCCAGCGACAGGATGCCTAAATGAGCAACCCGGAGATAGAATAAGGCACCTACGTTCAATCCCCGTCCTACATCCCGATTTTTAACGTCCCTGGCCCGCTATCGGGGTACCGGCAGAGACGGCAGGCTTACGCAGCCATGCGGATCTGGGGCTTTTCGGCCTTTGATCGTTTGGTGGACATTTTACGAGGCCAACCACCATCCTCGGCACGCGCTAGTTCTCCATCCTCCTGGTCGAAAACCAGTTCAGGCCCAGACTGCAACTACGTTGAAACTGAAGCGAGGAACGGACCGCAGTCATCGAAAGACATCTGAGTTTTACTCTTGGACTTCGCCTCGGCCTGTCGGGTGTGGATACCCAAGGCAAGCCTGACCTCAGCGATGTCGCAATTGGCCACCCCTCCACAATGAAGACAGGAGAGGGCTTTGTTGACCTGCCGATTGGTCATCTTAGGGCGATTCCTCAGCATGACCCAGAGCATGAGTTCTTTGCACTCGACTTCCTCGACAGTCACAGCCCTAACCTTCTTCATTTTCGTCTCCTTGCTCTATTTATAGCGCAACAGTGAGATCTACAGCCGCCCGAACCTGAAGCTGCCCAGATAGCCGGGGACCCCGAAGAAGTAGAGCAACCCCATGATGACGGCAATGACCACAAAGACGTTGAGAATGGTCTTGATGGACTGGGCCATGGGGACCCAGCGGTTGACAGCATAGAGGCACATACCGATGACGATGAGCAGCAGGATTACATGAAGGATGAGCATTTGATTCCTTGGTTGGTTGTTTGACTACCCTTCTGTGACTAGCGGGATACGAGGCTTGAACTCGATCTGCCTCCCTTCCTCCAGCCGGCTTTCGGAAAGGAGCAGCGCTCCATTGGCGATCCCGCAAAAAGCCCCTTCAACAGAGGGGCCTACTGGACGCGACCAGCCAAGCATGGTAAAGGCAGGAGTTGAACCTGCTACCTCCGGTTTAGCCTACCGGCGCTCTACCGTTGAGCTACTCTACAATGTTACCCGGAAGGAGGTCTGGCATCCGGGGCCCTTCCTATTGCGTACCAGACTAAGTCCCGAACCTGTCGGGCCAGTTGTTCTTTTATGGACTCTCCCCTGTCAAGCCTAGACATCGAGTTCCGAGCGGCTTTCCTCGCCCACAATTTTCCCGGCGCTTACCGGCTAGCAAGTGGGCTGCATTGGCGCCTCATTTTCCTTTTTCGAAGATTAGTACTCCTCCCTCTCCACCTTCACCGGCTTCGGCATGTTGTGGACCTTCTGCTCGGCGACGATGCAGACCGGGCAGGAGGCTCCCTCGACACTCGCCACGCAGCACCTGCCCACCAAGCCAGCCAGACGCTTGTTGCAGTGGGTCAGCTCTGGCTTCTCATCGGGGAGAGAATTGGGGCGAACGATGTGAGTGTAGTACTCCGGGGTGACCTTGGCGCGGCGAATCGTCTTGCGGGTATCCATTCTTGCCTCTGGTACTGCGGGTTTGTTTGCTGCTTTCATCTACTTTATAGCATACCGCTCCAGATCTATCAAACCTAGAACGCCTCTGCCTCTTCCTTTGTCATGAAAAAGTGAATTCCCGAGGTACACTCAACTCGGATGTCGTCATCCCACTTGTCGGCCTTCGTAGTCCTGCCGACAGAGTACCTAACCACTCCATAGCTCTTGATCCTAGAGGTGTAGACTTCACCCAAATCCTTAGGGCGCCCAATGGCTTCCACGACCACGACCTCTGAAGCTCGACACTTCCGGCCAACCAAAGAGGAAGTCCGCTTGGCCTTAGCTGGAATCCGCAGCTCCAGGATGACCGAGCCCCCAACATAATTATCCACTTTTTTCCAACCAACGAAAGATCCTTTCGAAGGGACAATCTGGAATGGAAAGAGGTCGGCGCACTGGAGGTGGGCGCCCTGGAGGTCGGCGCCCTGGAGGTCGGCGCCCTGGAGGTCGGCGCCCTGGAGGTCGGCGCCCTGGAGGTGGGCTCTGACCCCAAAGGGGTCATTCCGCAGCCAGAGGAGATGGAGGTCGAGAACCTTCTTGATTTCGGCGGAAGTCATCGTTTTTCTCCTTTGCTCTACTATAGCGCCCGCAACAGCTTCATTGGATCCATGTACTTCCCATTCTTCAACGCACCGAGATGAAGATGAGGCCCGGTTGAAAAACCGGTGTTTCCAGACTTACCAATGGGCCAGCCACGGCCCACGTACATCCCGACGACCACAAAGAACTTCGAGAGGTGGCAGTAAATCGACTGGACACCGTCAGGGTGTTCTACGGTGATGTAATTGCCAGCCATCCTATTCCAGCCCTTCTGAATCACCGTCCCATCGGCAACTGCACTTACTAGTGTACCTCTGGAGGCTTCTATGTCTAGTCCTTGATGCCTCTGGCCATGGCGCCAGCCGTAGGATGATGTCACAGACAGCTTCCCTGGGACGGGGCTATCCCATACAGGCCCCAGGGAAGCTGGACCAGACATCAGTGCGACTAGGGCGAGTGTGGCCAGGGCGAAAGTCACTGGGCCTTCACTGCAGTCTTGGCGTCCTTGCGGGCCTGCTTCTCAGCAGCCTCAGCAGCCTGAGCTGCACGCGCCTCGACCTCGCTGCGGATACAGACAGTCATGAAGTCCTGGCCAGTCGAAGACTCCAGCTTGGCCTCGACTGCCTCACGAGCGGGGGTGCCCTTCGGGTACATCTCGTTGAAAATCGACAAATTTGCAGGAACTCGACCGTTGACGTTTCGGGGGACTCGGCGCTTCATGGTTTTACTCCTAGGTTGGGTGTTCGCTGCTGTCTTGAACTATAGCAAGCCGCACGGAATGTGTCAAGTACTTTTGTGCAGCCTCTACAAACCCTTGTAACTCTATGGCTTCTAACCTCAAATTACAAATGTGATGCAACAGCCCTCTGACCAGACCTGTTTTGTGGTCATGATCTACCGCTGGATCGTAAGGCGAATTCAGGAAAGGGGAACCACATATAGCGCACCTCCCGTTCTGCTCAACAAGCATCTCATCGAACCTCTCCAGGGACAAACCAAACTTAGCACGAATACCACGGCAGAAACGATTACGAATATCTTTAGGGGTGGTGGCAGTCCTGATTCGGCGCAACTTCCTGACCCGGGATAGAGCCTTTGCACACTGACCACAAAAGCTCTTATTGGCTCTCGCCTTTCTGTTATGGCATTTTACACATAAACCAGCGATAACACATTGGCTATAAGCTCTACGGGCGCAACTTCGTCTATTACCAACACAGATATTACACACCATTTTCTCTGAGTCTCTAGCTCTACCGCAACCTATACAACGCCCCTCAGCGGCGTATATCCTACATGTTTTGGCCGATGGCATTGTCAAGTGCCCAGTCACTTTTTTGTTGAGTCAGGGGGGCACTCGTTCAAAACCCCTTCGATTTTGATGAGTTGCCTAGCGTAGAAGCCCTGATGCACGAGGGCCCTCTTGAGGCTCTCTTGAAGAGCGGCTATCTGCTCCTTGGCCTTCTTCAGTTCTTCAGCGATATCGCGGGCCTTCCCAGACCGATTGACCAGGACGATGTCCCAGTTGCCATTGGGATACATGTCGCGGATAGAGGGGACCTCAAATCGATACCGTAGACCTTGGCCTGCAACTACAACATAATGACGAGGAGGAGCATAAGAAGCCATTCCACAGATGTAGTCAAGGGTGTCGAGGCCCAGGCCCTCCGACCCTACTTCCACCAAGCGGCAGTCGGTCTCCAGGCGGATTTCCTCCTGGTATTCCGGCTCGTTCTCGTTATGCTTCATTTCAGTCTCCTTCTCGATAGAACCACTGGAGCGGCTCGTCCGTGTCCAAGTTGTCGTTGCACACGACCTTGTGAGTCTTCAAACTGAAGTGCTCAGCGACAATCGCCCGGACCCAAGCCTTGGCCTCATCTTCGGTGTCAAACTTCTCGTGAAAAGACAGGCCTTTACCATAGCGGTCCACCCAGGGATAGCGCCAGAGTTCTCCGTCCCAGGCCGGATTGTCTTCCTCTACCACGGATGTGTAGAAATGAGTACCGCAGCCGTAGAAGACTGACATTACTACCTTAATACTGCGCTTATGTCGAGGGTAGGGGAACATTCGGATCAGAGGATGGACACACTCCTCGAGAGTCCCACCATAGGAGATACAGGAGTCAAGCGGCGGCTTTGCCGGCTTTTTCACAGCACCACCAGCCTCTTCTGAATCTCGACGGGCCACTGCTCCACGGGCATCTTGAGGTACCTGTCTGCATCCTCCAGGTACAGCTCCCTCTCATCCTGGGGAATCTCTCCCCAGGGCATCTTCCTGGGGTACATTCCCTTGTAGTTCCTGTCGAATTCGAAGGACCACTCCGCGAAACGCTGCCGGGTCACTTCCGATGCCAACATTGACGCCTCCCTACTTGGTGAGCTTCAAATACTCCTGACGGGCATCCTCACGAGCCTGACGGAACTTCTTGACATCATCCTGGGCCACATCGAACCCGTGGAGGGTCTCCGCTGTCGCTGAGGCGATTTCAGCAGCTCGAAGGGCCTCGCTGGCCTCGAAGTAGGCCTTGAGGGCCAGAAAGGGCTCCAGAGTGCGGTAGGAGCAGACTTCACAGGCAGAAGCCTCGTAAGGGCAGCCGGGACACTCTCTCATTTGTTGCCTCCTTGTCCTAACTATAGCGAAACCACCTTGAACCCATTGATCTTCTGAGGGAGGCTGACCTGAACCGGCTGGACCTCCAAGAAGGGCCCAGAGGGGCCCAGGACGATTTGGGCTTGAACGGTAGGGTAGAGGGCAGTCAAGGTACGCTTGGCTTGGACCGCTGCGCGGAAGGGGTTGTCAAGAACGTTTCCCATGCCGCCAATATAGCAGACCGAGCCTGGATCTGTCAAGATAAAACGATGGCTCCGAGGAGAATCCCAGGGAGCCATCGAAGGTGCTTGCTTCGCTCACTTCACACAACGGGTGGGATCTAACAACCACCCGGGGACTGCCAATTGCCGGTTCAATGCCGGGAACTGGCCCTTCACGTACTTCCTCGTACAACGGCCTATGTGGCCCCACCGGGTTCTTCAGGTCCCGGGCCCTGTGCTGCACTGATGCACTGATGTATAGCGCAAGGGAGGGGGCTGGCTTGGGCGCTAACCGACGATCAGGTACGGGAACTATTTGAACGGGATTGCTACTATTGCGGGAACCCCGGAGGGGGAATAGACCGGATAGATAGTAACCTGGGGTACCAAACGAACAACGTTTGCTCGTGTTGTACCATGTGTAATCGAGCAAAAATGGAACACACCAGAGAAATGTTTGCGAAGTGGATCCAACGTGTCTACCACGGCAAGTGGCTCCAGTCTATTATAAACAAAGACCCCAAATAAATGAGGTCTTTGTAATCAGGATGCAGACACTATATCATTACGGAAGGTCCGACGCATTTGCGCTTTCTGAATTTTGAGTGTCCTCGTCATCGACCAGGAGGCCCTGGAAGGTGACTGTGATCTCGGTTAAATTGCGGGAGTTGATGGTGGTATCGTAGCTCAGGGCCCGCACTTCACGAATGGTGGCGATGTTCCTATTGGTCTGCCTATCCATGATGACCAGAGTCAGGTAATCCGAATTGAGCAGGTCCTTCAGATTCGGGATCTTGCCATCCTTATGTCCACCGTGACCAACGACCCTCCAACCCGTGGCCGAAATCCTGACTGGCTCTTGGGCGGTATACTCAAGGGCCGCTGGGCTGAAACGGCCGAGCAAGTATGCCGGCTGAGCGTCGAAGGTGAGTCCATATGATACGTTGTTGAAGATGCCCAGGAACTGAACGGAGTCGCCGCTCATGATTCCTAATTTTGCCCTCGCACCCGTAAGGACTTTCGGAGCCGCCATGTTATTTCTCCTTTACCAATGCAAACACATGTCCATGAGTCTGCCGTTGAACACCGTTTAGGACCCTATGGACAAGATTGTCTGTGATCCCGAAGAACTTTGCCGCTTCTCTGATTGACCGGTATACATTACCGGATTCATCCACGATTTCCCTACGCTTGGGTTGGTTGCACTTCATCAAATCTACTTCAACCCGGGTTCTCTTCCTGCCTTTTTGCGCCGCTGAGATATTCCTACGTCCCTCAACAGAAATCTTACGGCCTGGACTCGCCCCATCTCCACCATCTGTACCGTTTACCAAATTACATCCAACCCCACGAAAATAAGCTATCCAATACTTCTCTGCTTCATTCAGGTCGCCTAAAGTATTGAGACATTGCAACGACCGTATCTCGGGCTTATGATCTTGCGAAATCAGTCCTTTAATCCAAAGCGAATCGCTATGCCGACTGCTGAACCTGGGACACGAGGAATGAAATCGGAATGAAGTAAATGCATCCAGCGAGCTTCATTTCAGCCGAGACGATCATGCTGGTCCCGCTGATTCGGATGACCACACTCTTGAATCCCCGTGGAGCCCCGTCGTCAGAGGCGGCAATGAGCTTGAGCTTGAAGAAGTCGCCCATGATGGTCTCAAAGAACGCCTTCGCCAGGGGAGCGCTCACATCGGCCAGTGACTGGCCCACGAAAGCGTTTTCCATGCGGGTGGCAGAGGTCATCGCGATGAGGTCGGCCACATAGCAGGCCTGGATCGAATTGAGGACGAAGTTGCTGTCCTTGCCGTAGGTCGTCTGGTCGCTGACCCAGTACCAGCCACCCGACTCAGAATGTCTCAGAGGCAGAAGGCCGGAGAGCAGTGCATTCTCCATGGCGGTATCGTCCTGGTCATCGAAGTCAGCGGCAGCCTGGACTGCTCCAGAGATGTTCGCATACTTCCTGACGATGCCCCTGTAGAATCCAGCGGCCTGCATTCCTGCTGCATCGACTGCGTTCATCCAAGGTGCATACTGATGAATTGCACCGTCGCTGCCAACTGCCTTGCAATCCTGGAAGGTCATCGCGCAGCGGAATGAGGCGATGTTCGAAGAGGCCAGACGTGCATTGGCGAAGGTGTCCTTCTTTGACAGGAAGGCCTGACGATTTCGCCGCTTCTTCAGGGTGGACATCTTCAGAACGTGAGTCCTGCAGTACGCATTGATTGCGTCAATGGCGTATGTCGAAGTGCTTTCAGTGAGGCCAGCGAGCTTGTCAACAGAAGCATCCCTAGAGAAGCAAGGCACCAGGAAGTTGCAGCGAATCTTCTCGCAGGCGTCGATTGCCAGAATTACTCCATTCTGCAGCGTCCCACCCTTATCTCCACCGGAGAGGTACGAGTAAGCCGTGGTCGGAGCAGGAAGGCCAGCGACTGCAGCAGCATTGACGTTGCTGGAATTCAGGAGCTGAACCAATACTGACTCATTGGAAATCTTGTTGAAGAACCTGTAGGCATCGATCTTGATGCGGCCAGTCTCCTCGCCCCACTTAGAGGCGAATGTGAAGGTGAGAGGAGAAGTTGTAGTGCCTCCATCCAGAGCTGTAGAAGGGAGCTGCCCAAGCAGGTTATTTCCGAGGTCGCAGGAGTAGCCGGTATGAGAGTCAAGGAAGTTAGCCAGATCCGCCAAGGTCGGGTAATCAGCGAGAACCAGGGTGACGGGGGTGAGGCCGTAGGTTCCGGATCCACCGACGATAGTCAGGGTCAGCGTACCAAGTGTCTTGTCGATGACTGCCGAAGCGGAAGTTCCTGCGTAGCCCAGCTTCAAGGCGACTTCGCCACCAGAAATCAACTCTTCCTGAACGTTGTCGAGCTGGCGATTCACCTTCAGGTTCGCCGAGTACTCGACTCCCGAGGTGAGTACGTAAGCCGCACCGGTCTTGCTGATCCAGCTAACTTTAGTAGAGGTGCCTAGAACAAAGCAGCAACATTCGAGAAGGGCCGCTGCTGGGGACCCGGGGAGTTGGGCGATTTCAAGAGACTTGCCTAGCCCGAGAGAAGGATTGGCAGCTTCTAGGCTGATTACAACTGGAGAATAGACCGCAAAGCTAGCAGCAGCAGCAGCACCAGAAACAGCAGCCAAGGGCAGTGCCACAACACCATCTGCACCGCCAACATGACCGGCATCGCTGAGCTTGGTAGCTGTAATAGTTGTGGCGTCAGCGGCAGTAACAACATAGGCCCCTTCGTTGATACTCGCGGCTCCCTTGAGTGTGGAACCTGTGACGATGATTAGCGTGTCACCAACGGTGGGGATTGTGGTCCAACCAACGCTGGAGGTCAAACCGATAACCGCCGTAGAGCCTACAGGAACAAGGTCGACAGTACCAGGAGTGACCGTGGGGATAACAACTCGAGCCACGCCACAAACGGTTGTGTCGGAGTAGACGCCAGAAAGGGCATTCACTCCGGAAACGAATGCAGTGGGAGTCTGATTTGCTGCTACAGTGTAGGCGACAGCAGCCCCGCCATTAACGCGGAATTCAACACCGCAAGAAGACACAGTGGGGATGTATGTGAAGGCACCCGTGGTCGGAACGACCTCAGTGGTAGCAGCGACAGTCTGCCAATAGCTCATGTTGCCGGGCTTGCCGTAATTCTTGTCAGCAAGGGTAGCGTAAGCACCACCACCGTACTTCAGCATGGAGCCGGTAGCGCGAACGGAGACGTTGGTCTTGACGATAACGATGCGCGAAGGAGAGCCGGTGATGTTCGGGTCATTTGCGGGAGTGGCCGCAATGCGGAAGGCATCGACAACGGGGCCAGAGCGATACTTCGCGAGGACATCCGAGATTTGGTCAGGGCCAAACGAATTCTGGTCCAGGGCCGTCTCAAGGGTGTAGTCCGGGCCGGCATCGGCTTCGCCAACCAGTGCGATCACGCCGGAGGTAGCGAGACCACTGTTTTCCGTGGCCACGGTCCAGGTGGCTGAAGCCGATGGAATGATTAGAGTTCCAGAATCCGTCTGAAATTGCTGGGCCATGATTTTATCTCCCTTGTTCAACTACAAGATTAGGGTTCGTTTGGTTGTTATTTCTTGGAGGGCTTTTTGTAAGCTTCATGTCCAAAGCTATGTCCACAGTTATGGCATTGGACGCTAAAGGGGACCCTCTCACTCCAAGGACCTTCGCCCCCTCTGTTAGAGGCGGAAGTCACAGTCAATCCCTTTTCCTTAGAACCGAAATGCTTAGTTCCACACTTAGGACAACCAGCGGCAATGATCTTCTTTTCTCTGGGGCTATCATCCTCGCCCTTTTGAATTTCGCTCAGAGCCAAAGGCCGCCGAGATGCCGCACGGATTTTCGCAAGGCCTGTTAGCTGTGGTGCTGCAGGCTGTGGAGCAGTAAGGGGCACTCCAGGTGAAGCTGCAGCGGCAGGAACAGGAGGAGCTGCACCGATAGGAGGAGGAGCTAGATGGGCCGTACCGGCCGGAGGAGTGAAGCTCGAGAGCATGTCAGCCCTGGCTGCATGGTCCTTCGGGCTGGGCATTGCTGGGGCAGCAGGAGGAGGAGGTACTTGTGTCGTAGCTGAAGTATTTCCGCCGACAGCAGCAGGCATCCCAGGCTTCTTGACTGCAGCACTGCCAATAGCAGAGATTGCACCCTTTGCCATCGGAGCTTCCATGGGGAATTCGTCCTTCATAGCCGGCATGCCAGCGGGCTTAGGGGCCAAGGGCTTCGGGGCTGCCGCCATTGGAGCAGGATTGGGAGCGGCAGGCTTGGAGGCTGGGACAGCCATAGGATTAGCCGTAGGGGGCTTGGCCATGGGGACATCGGCCTTCTTGAAACGACGACCCGGGATGCGACTGATCTGCCCACCACTACCAGGAGCCGCCACTACCTTGCTCTTGCCGGTAAGCTCACCCTTCTGAACCTTCTTGCTGCAGTTCGGGCAATTCCCACCAGGAGGAATCATTGCCCCACAACGAGAGCAGCGACGTTCCTTACCTGCAGTATTGGGATTCGAGGCCCGGCGCTGGGTCTTACCTAGGTCGTCCTCTGCCTTAGCAGTAGGAACAGGAGGAGGCGCAGGTAGCTTGCCGGCCGTAGTCGCGGGCCCCGGAGGGGCAATGCTGGGCCGTGGAGCTGGCGCACCGATGCGCCCAGACTGCGGCTTGATAGCGCTCATCGAGGCAGCGGCACCCCAATTGGCCTTCTCAAGCTTATCAGCCTTTGCAAGCTCGCGTTGGCGAAGCTCCAAAAGGTCCTTCTCGTAGTCAGCGACACGATCCCTGAGGGCTTTAGCTAGCAGCTCACGGACCTCTTGAACGGAATATTCTCTTTCGTTGGCCACGGTATTCTCCTTGATCTCAAACCCTAAGATTGTCGTTGGGGTAAAAGATGATGTGACTCGATGGGGACCCAATCTAACCTGCTTTGCTTCATCAAGTTATCATCTGCCCATAACGGCTGCAAATTCGAAAATAAAGATAACTTCAAAACCTCACTCTCGCTGGTGGCACTTGACAGTGGCAAAATATGGTCTATATGCCACTCACCCATATTCTTCCAAGTCATCTCAGGCCAGAAACGCGCCTCGAGATACACCTTAAGTTCCTCAAACGAACACCCCAAGATAGACTCCGTATTACCACCCTTTCGGAATCCCATGTGAGTTAAGGCCTGTCTAAGTCGGCTCCGAATACTACACTTGACCCTAAATAAAGAATCTACAGTACGACGTTCTCGAATGCGGGCATTCCTCTGTCTCTTATGTGTATTATCATAAGTCTTCTGATAGGTGTTCCTCCGCCCTCTATGAGCTTTACTATAGACAGTGCCGTAAGCAATGAGTTCATCTTTATGGGTCTTGCGATACGCTGAGATATAGGCCTTGTCTTCCTCAGCGTGAACGTTGTGGTGAACTCTATTTCTTACCCGCTGACATCTCTTGCACCCACCCCTCGCATACCTATCTGTCCCGCCACACTTGACACAAGGTTTAGAATCCATGTTTTTTCAAAACCTCACGGATCCTACTAACTACAATCAAACGGACCTCCTCTAGAGTATATTCGACCTCACTCTTATTGAGATCGTGTACACCCTTGAGGCCCATATTCTGGGCGCCTTCGCGCACCATACTCAAGGATGTCTCTAGTGGAATTTGATGTGAGTATGGGGCGAAGCCCTGGCTGCTGGGCTCCACTACATTGCCAGTCAGTGTACGATGAACTGCATCGTGCATCAAGGTGTTCAGCTCTTTGTTGAAGGTCTCGTCAGGGATGTGGACTCCCATCTGACGGACTAGCTCACGCTGCTTGTGGGCGGCAAGCCACTCCCAGTGTACTGCCCGTAGAGCTTCATTTGTGGTGCGGTGTTTGCCGAGTTCACCAGCTCGCCTGCCTTCTCCATACACCTTGTCGATGTCGGGCTCGGTGAGTGCATGGGACAGCTCGTGCATCTTGCGCCACGAGTCCATGTATTCGGCTGCCGCTGGGTTTGCATCTGGGCTACCATGAACTGGCAGCCACTTGGAGTCATAATTCTTGCAATCAAGATCAGGCCGCCCGTGGCCTGCGCCGACAGGATCGACCTGGAAGCCATAGTCACGGACGACCTGATCAACTTGGCCACTCTTCCCCTGCAGGGGATAGTGGTGTAGGTCCTCTGCTCTATCGGGCTTCACTGAACCAAAGGGAACTGCAGTCTGGGCGTAGCTGCTCTCAGGTGCATTGTTCTGCTGATGCTCTGGAGAGTCACGATTGATGTGGGCGTGTATGTCGTCTTCTTGAGCCTTCTGCAAGGTATTATGAAGGAGTACACCCTGAGAGCTGTGGTGCATGCAGTGGTGGCCGCTTGAATTACCCCAGGGGTATGCATGAGGGAAGGGAGCTGGTGGTTGTTCCAGCTCAAGGGACTTCTTGAGGACCTGGGCTACCTTGCCCAAAAGCTGTCCCACAGTGCATTCATTCTTCTTCACTTCATGTTGGGCCCTCGACATCAGGGCGCTAGAAGCGTGAGGCTCGAGGAGATTGGCTGAATGAAGCTGATCCCAATCGAATTTCAGTCTGAGATAGCCATGTGGGTCAAATCTAGTATAGTAATCCTCAGGAGGCTTATCGAATACCTCGTAGTCCAGGGAGCCGTCAGGCTTACGCATGGCAGGATGGAATCGCCCCGCCTTGGGTCCGTTGCAGTACAACATCTCAGGATTGCCTCCCTGAGAATAGACTACGGACTCCTGACCGAGACGCCGGCCGATATCGTAGGCCTGCTCCCTAGTGGGGCCGTGGACGATGTAGCTTTTCTCTGGGGTCTCGTAGCGACCTTCAGTAGGGAATGCCTTGAGGCCCAGGCCCTTGAGGTGAACACCCAAGCCTTCGTGGCCACCGGGGACCTCCACAGGGAAGCGTGGATTATCTGCTGAGACAAGACAGACCGAAGACTCCCCGGAAAAGAGAGGGTGATCCGAAATGGAAGTAGTCTCCTTATCTGGTTCCGGTGTCTGCGGGAGCATGCAATGAAGATTGTTGCCGGACAACAAGCCTGTACGACACCAACGTATCGATCCATGCCATAAAATCCTCCAATGGCATATCCCGCTTAGCCCTATTGCATACAGCACAACAAGACACGCAATTACCCGGCTCATATCCTATTCCGCTATTCACACGGTCTATTCCGCCTCCAGATCGACCACAATAGACACACATACCAGACACAAGCTCATCGAATTCAGCCTTGGCTAGAGAAAAAGAGCGTCCCTTTGATTTTGCGTTAGCCCGATAGATGGTCCATTTGCCGCTAATCGACTGGCGATAGGTTTTTCTCCCCTGTTTATGATCTCTGTAATTCTCTGATGCTCTCAATCTCATCTCCTTCAGATGTCCATGATAATAGACCTTTTTTGCGCCCCTAACACGGTCTCTGTTTTTCTTGTTCCAGTCTTTGGCGTAGGCCTTAAGTTTGTCCCTGTGGTCACTCCTGTAACGCTCATGATACTCCCTATTTCTTTTAGGATCAGCGTACGGCATCACCACTCCTACGGCTTGATGCCTATGCCGTCACTTTCGAGCAGCCAAGCGTCTTCAGAATCGACATCGATGACAGGCTCAGGGGCAGACACTTCGTCTCCCACGGCACTAAATACAGGAACAGAAGCCACACCAGTGATCTTGGAGGTGATTAGCTTGGGCCAAGTCTGCCGCACTTTACCCTTCAGGACGATGTGTCTACTGAAGACATTCTCTGACTCAAAGTAATCGTTGCGCCTGAAGTCAGCGCTGTTAATAGAGGAGCACTCAAATCCACGGGCCTCAAGAAGAGTCTCCCTGTAGCGCAAGAGGATGAACGAGATGATGGAATGCAAATAGGTGAGGTATACTGCTTCTCCCTGGACGTGACATCCAATCTGATAGCTCTCTGTCATAGTACAGGACTCAAGCGTGATAATCCGACTCGGGGGAGCGCCTTTGATGACGGCATGAGTGAAGCTGGCCACCGTCCCGATGGGTAGAACTATCGTGCTTCGATCATAGACATCCTGGATAATGTGCGAAACACCGAAGTCGTCAATGACGACCATTCCCGTCGCTAAGATGAGTTCGGCTGTAACAGCATCTGGGATTACCATGACTCCAGTGGATGACGTGTAGCTCGTAGGGGAGAACCTATTAGTGAGGGCAGGCCATTCATCGGCGTTGTCTTCCTGAGGCTGATAGTGTGTGTCCGATAGGGTATTGTCTGCTTCGCTGGACTCCACTAGACTGATGCTGACGCAGGGGAACTTCGGCTTGTCCAGACGGGTGGACATGAAGACAGGAAAATCAGTGGCCCTGAACCACTTTGCCGCTTGGTCGATTTCCTTCTGGCCGTAGACGGCCTTGGTCAATTCGTCTTGAGCCAACGAGGCGAAGATGAACTTGATTAGTTCAGGATGTCGACGCAGGTCAGCTATGCCCTCGACTAGGGCAGATCTAATAATCAGGTCTCCCTGAAATACCCCACAAATTTCACTCATGACCGTTCCTTTAGGTACAAGATTGCCGCCTCTAATATATCTACCCTATCGTGGGCATAGCCCAAAAGTACAGTCTATACATATTTTGATTTCTTTGGACATAGACAATCGCCCCCCACTACCCTATAGCGCATGGATCTCAGCCCAATCTTCTTTGTAAGGAGACCATCATGAACAAACAGATCCAAGAGACCGTGGGGGTATTCTGCCGCTTCGCCAATATCCGCCTAGCCAAGCTCCAGCATGGAGCAGAGCTACGCATCGAGATGCATCGTTCTCTACAGCAGGGACGCAGGCCGGGAGGTTACCGAGCAGACTGGCTGAAAAAGAGTTCAACTACACTGATGGCTGTGCTAGGAAAGATTGCAGAGGAATTCGACAAGGAGCATCCCGACGACAAGGCGAGCTTAGCCGACCTCATGGATATTACAGCGACCACTATGGGCATGCTCAAGAAGGAAAATGGAGACGACGACGAGGATGAGGATTGCGAATGTGAAGAATGCGGGATGCCTATGGATGACGAGGAATACTAGACCTGGGACAAGATAGAATCCAGTATGGCTGGGCATATTTCTTTATCCCACTGTTCGTTCGCCCATTCCCTAGCTTCCTCGAAGAAGTTGCAGGGCTCGAGTCCTGGGTGTTCCCAACGCCCCTGCCCACGATGCTTCGAGCTGGCCACCCTGAATGTCACAATGGACTTCTTGACGTGCTTCTGGCCAGCAGCATCGGTCACCTGCCTCTGGTAGACGTTCACACCCTGCAGAAAAGGGATACCGGTCGGTCCCTGCTGAACCTCACCGACAGCACCATGACCCAAGCTCGACCCACCCCAAGGCCCCTGAGTCTTCATTGGGGCATCCATGATGTCGAACTTGTGCAATAGGCCAGTCTTGGCGCTACCACCAGCATCCATCTCAAGCTTGCCGTAGGGGATGCCCTTCTGCTTCATCACCGATTTCAGGGTATCGGTCAGGGTCTGCTGGGCGGGAGTTAATTGGGTTGGACCCTTGTTCAATTCGAAGGGGACAACCGTATAGGCCGAACCGTCTTTTGCCCTCTTGACGTTCTTGCTCTTCAATAAGTCATCCAGCATACTATGTTCAGGCATTCCCTCTTCGATCCACACTGCCTTCGCAGCTAGGGAGATAACCCACACGTCTCCATCTTGAAAGTGGCTGAGGTTCTCGATGTACATCGCACGTCTCGTGTGGAGACGCTTGTTGACTTCCTCTGTAATGTGTCCTCGGGTCTGGGCGACCAAAAGGGCGACTTGCTCCTTAACGGCCTTCTCCATGGCAGACTTGAGGCCGCCGGCCACGGAGATTAAGGAGGATACGTCTAGATTAATCCAGATCGTTTGGCGCCTCCACATAACTGAAGGTGTAACCGTTGCAAGTCCGCCCCCTATTTGCCTGTAGGATTACGGGAACTTACGGGGGCCCCCTCAGGCCCCATTATTTGGCCTGATCTGACCTCTCTCCAATGGACCTTCGAGTCAGCCCCCTGAGTCTTGATCTTGCCCACGTCTCTGGTCCCAGAGGCATCACAGTCCTTTTGTGATCCCACTGGGAGGATAAGGTGCTCCCTGGTCGTCTTAGCTCCAGCCTTGGGGAGCCTGCCGATTCCAGGAGCTGCAGAAAGAGCTTTCTTCTCCATAGGCTCCTTGTTCTCGCCCTCCATTACAGCCAGCTTCTCATAATACTTCGGGTCTTCCGTGAGGTGGTCCATGGCGATTTTGACGGCCACCTCGATTTTGTCGGTGTGCTCAAGTTCGACCAGGACGCCCTTGGCGATAGCCTTGGGGTTGAAGTCTGAGAGCTTCTTTCCTTCCGACAGCCCGCCAGTCAGGTCCTCAAGCTGCAGCTCGGCTTTCCTCACTGGGAACGGGATTACCTTAGCTTCTGGCTTTTCTCCAGGTACAACTTCTGGGGCTTCCTCTTCATCTGCCTGCTGCTGGTCTACATGTTTCTTGCCTGCGAGATAATGCATATGTGGCACATGCGCCCGAAGGGCAGAAAGCATGGCTTCTTCTGGAACTTGATGCCCCTGAACCTTCACATCAGTAGAGCCAGGGTTGATGTCGTTTGCTCCGACCCCGGAGTAAGCCCACTTTGTAGCGATAGGAGAGTCGCCATGGTGCAAGGTGGCCGTTGTGAATGGAGTAGTAGACCCGTCATTGTGAGACTTAATAGACATGGTATATCCCTGATCTCGCATCTCCTGAGGAAGGTGATGTGAGTAATCAAAGATATCCTCTGTATTTGTTCCAATACCCGGGACAACAGGCCGGGCCTGCGGGCCAACATCGGCTTTACCCTGAAGCCTCTTCTCCCAGAAATCGGGACGGGCCTCATACACCTTAGCGTTAGACCTGAACTTCTTGCCAGTCGGGGCCGGGGGGTTCAGGGGAATCAGGTCGCCCTTCTCTAGCTCGCTTCTCCTCAGCTTAGCTGTAGTCGCGCCGCTCTCTTCGGAGATCTGCCTATTTACTTCATTCTTGATTCGACCCCAGTTCTCATTGTGGAAATCCTTAGTCCCAATACCGGGGCAGTCCACAGTAACATGACCCATACCATGATGCCCGTACAACTTGGATAGACTCACGGTCTGCTGGTCCGTGATAGGCTTGTTTGTATCCAGACCTAGTTCGTCCCCACCATGAACAAGTCGAACATATCCTGCATCATGCAAATGCTTGTAACCCATATGGGGTTCTACCTTGCGCTTGTACTTCTGGCGCAGGATTTGAAGGGCACTATCCAAATGCCCACCGGTATCCACTTCAGTTAATTCACCTTCAGGGGAGAGCCACCATCCATAAGGTACGTTTGCCTCGCTCTTCGCATACTTCTGATTGTATTTACCCCAATTCGTCCGCAACCGATTTAGCACCCTAGGGTCAGATAGATCAAGGCCTCCATCTGTTTCTAATAGGTGGCTGCCTACAGTGGGATTTTGTTTCTCGCCGAAGTACCTGGAAGACTCCAGGCCATTCAGAATCTCAGGAGGGGCATCACCACCGTACACCTTCATTACTTCAGGCGGGGGAGCCTTTAACTTGAGCTTGTTGGCGGCCTCCATCCGGGTGTAAAACTTGCCCTGGTGATCGACAAATCCATCGTCCCAGTTTTCCGCATCAATGACGCCATTGGGCAACTGCTCTACATCATGAAATGGCCCTGTGCCTACGATTTGGCCGGTTGTCTTGTGTCGAAATCCCGCCTCGCGAAATTCGCCCGCCTTTAGCAGTGCCTCGGCCTTGATGATGAAGTCTTCTTCAGCCTTGGATAAGCCAGCAGCCGCATCGATCTCAGCCACGCTGTGCATTCCAGCGCCTTCAGTGGTATCAGAAGGCAGCTCCCTGGCCATAGAGATGACAGCCCTGGTCATGTTCATGACGGCTTCATAGACCTCAGGGGACGACTGTGCCATCTGCTCTAGGATGGGAGCGGCTTGCCTCACCTGTTGTAGAACCTGCACCACCTGGGCCTTGATGGCATTTCCTGAGCTGGCCTGCTCTGGCTGCTGTTGTTCCTGCTCGTCCTGAGCCTGGGCCATCTCGTGCATCTTGTCTTCGAGGTCGGCAGAAGCATTGGTTTGTTCGGGCTGCCCTGGGGCTTCCTCGAGCATCAAATTCATCCGCTCGCCCTCGGAATGCTCAGAGCCCTCAGGCTTGGGCTTGGCTACAGAAGGGACTGCAGGTGTGGACTGACCAGAGATGCCGGCACCTTCACCTTGATTCAGGGCAGGATCGGCTTTGTTCAGGAACTGCTCTGTGATTTTATCGATGTTGTCCTTGGGGTCCTTCTCCTTGTTCATCTCTTCCAGCTCATCATCGACTTCAGGTGTATATAGGACGATGCCACCTTCGGCTTTGTGCCTAGCTACCCTCAGGGCCTTCTGGGCCTCGGAGAGCTTCATCCCAACGCCCACAGAGACGACGCAGTCGACGCACTCCTTGTACTGCAGGAGGATGCCGGGAAGTTCATCGAGATGCTCTGCGTCAATCTCCAGGACGCCAGAGTCACCAGTCAACTCCACAACGGAGCCGTGCTCCTCAGCCCACGATCTCCAGGCTTGGGCTGCATGCTCGTTGTTTTGTGTCTGGACCCTCAGGGCATCAATGTCGTCCTCAGGTAGAGACGATTTGATGTCCCTACGCTGGAACGAAATGATAATTCTTCCGAAGCTAGCCATCTAGCACCCCGGGATTATGCTAGGACCACATAGAAGATATCTAGAGAGAAAGATCCTTTGTCCAGAGTATTCAGGTCCACGTCACTGGTGAGTGTAGTGGTAATTGTCTGGCCCGAGAAGGACAACCACGGAATAACCTGGGCTCCAGTGCATGCGATCTTTGTCGCCGAGCCACCGCTGCCCCCAGTGGATACATCAGTCAGGTTCAGAAGGCCATTTACTGTGGTGCCACCAGAGACTAGACTGATAACTCCGGTATCCCCCGCATTGTCGAAATAGGTCAGGGAGTAGAGAGCTGTGATAATCCGAGCATCGGCAGGTAGCACGGTGGTTCTGGCCAGGGTCTTGACGCCGTTGGCGGCTGCTTGACAATCCGCCAAGGTAATTGTTTGACCCCTACGAACTGCACAGGCTGCAAATACCAAATCAACTTGGCCTTTGGTTGCTGCATCACTGGTAGCAACACCATCCAGCATGCCGGTGATCTTCTGGCTGTTGACAGCAATCGATGCATTGGCAGCGGCCAGAGCGGTATTTACCGCACTAAACTTCAAACCGGTGCCAGTGGACAAACTAGCTACGGTAGTCTCTAGAGCCGAGACGTTATCGCCGAGCAACATGGAGTGAACACCCGGGCCAGCATCCTGGTACCAAGCGTACGGATAACTCAATGCCCCCACAGCCTGATTAAGAAATGCTACCTGAGCAGAAGTGAGAGCCGCCATGTTAAGACCTCGTTGGAAATTGGTTTGTTGTCACTACAGAAGATTGCCTCCCAAATACAGCAAGCCCCCAGATTGCTCCAGGGGCTTGCGAATTGACTACTGAGACTGATTACCGCTGCAGGCGAAGGGCTAGCTTCAGCTCGTTGCCAGTGGCGGGCACAGTAGCCGTCACGCCAACTGCGAACTGAAGGACAACGCCGGGCTGCATCGTTCGAGCAACGTCGACTGTGTTGAGAACGTCAGTGACGATCGTTTCCTTCGTGGCGTTATGCGACTTGATGGTCGAGCCGGCGTAATTGGCGACCAGGACGACGCAGGTACCAATCGCGAGAGCGGTGAAGGGCATGACACCATTGGCTGCGTAGAAGGCCACGAACTCAGCAACGTAGCCAGCGGCTGCAGTGGTTTTGTTGATGCAAAGGGCCAAATTGCTGGCAGCAGTAGCATCTCCACCGGCCACAGTGAACAGGTTCGCACCGTTGGTGCCAGCAGTAATCACAACTGCAGTCGAGATTCCAGGGCAGGTCAAGGTGATGTAGTCAGCTCCAGCAGCGCTGACCAGGGTGATCGTCGCCACGCCACCAGCAAGACCCTCTCCAACGACCTGGACTGCCGAGACAGCAGGAACCGCACCAGTCGAGACCATGCTAAGGCCTAGTTGACTGGAGTAGTGCTGATCCGTGCAGAGCACGTAAATCGAGCCACCCTGAGCGGCGACATCTGGGGCTGCCTGGACGAAGGAAACAAAGCCAACATTCTTGGCTGCGGTGAGAGCCACGGCTGCGCCGTTTGTGGTAAAGACCACATCAGCGTTCAGGGTAGGTTGGTTCTGAAGAGCAACCAACAGATCGCCTAGGAGGACGTTCTTGGCTCCTTGGCACATGCTATTCAAAACCTTCTGCTGCGATTCAGTGATAAGAGCCATTTGGTACCATCCTTTTGTTGCCCGTCAGGGCGACCCCTCAAAGAGTGAGGATGCTCTGAGGCCATTCGACCTCTTGCAACGGAAAGATTAAGACGGACCTTGACTGGAGATCGTATATGCGGTACGCTATGATATAGGCAAAGGAGAGTCACATGGGCGACAAGATCTTCGACTACATCATCTACACCGTAGCCATCCTGGACCTCTTGGT
>Ga0182027_10004384_pt1 | contig 21880 bp, 13 predicted proteins | sample 712E1DmetaG_FD_121300 | JGI IMG/M metagenome (GOLD analysis project Ga0182027, IMG submission 121300) | Permafrost microbial communities from Stordalen Mire, Sweden - 712E1D metaG (Illumina Assembly) | ecosystem: Environmental > Terrestrial > Soil > Wetlands > Permafrost | place: Sweden... | reverse complement strand
TCGCCGCGCTGGCGCGCCATCCGGCCGCAAGGCCAGCGCCGGCCGCCTGCAGGAATCTCCGTCGGGTGTTCATTGCTATTCCCTTCTCTGCGAGTCATGGAACGCGCGTAGCCTGCGCCATGCCGTGCACCTCACGAATAGCCCCCGGTTTGCCGTATAGAGCGTAGATGCGGGACGTGTACCGCCAGGAAGGCGGCAGCGGCGTTAGCGACACAATCTCGCGCGGCGCCAGCATAGCCGCCGTTTCCGGAAGGTCGGTGAGCCGCAACACGTTCAACAATGCCGGGCCCTGCCAGTGCGACGAAGGCGGGTCGTCCACAATCACACGGGTGATGCGCGGGTCGAGCAGCGCCGCGTAGATGCCCAGAGCGCCCATTTGCTTTCGTCCGAACACGGCTATGGACGACGGCTTCAATCCCTCGCCGGAACCGAGATACTCCACCGCGCGCAGGATGTCGGAAATCTGCATGGACTCGAGCGTCGCGCCCAGCAGCGCGGCCGTACGCTTCACCGTGGCCATACCCTCACGGTCCAACGGGTAGTCCACAGCGCGAGGCCGCAGCGTGAGCACCACCTGTTTGCCGAGCGCAGGAAGAATCAGGTCGTAGTCCACCGCGTCCACCAGGTCTTCGGCGCCCTTCACATAGATCAGCACGTGATCGCGCCGGCGCATGTCGCGCGGAAGAAATAGCTGGCCGGTCACACGCACGCCCGGCTCCGACGTGAATTCCACATTCCACGCCTCGGCGTAACGGTCCGTCCAGCCGGTCTCGCGTTCGCGCACTGCGTCGAACGGAACCGGCGCATTCGGCAGCGCGCGAAACACTTTGTCCTTCAGCGCCGCCAGCAGCTCGGTGCGTCGATGCTTCCACTCAGCCAGCGTCTTCCATTCGCGCAGCTTCGCAGTGGGAATAAAACTCTCCTGGATGTGGTCGTTGATGGCATCCGCCGGACGCTCCGCCAGCACGGCAAGCTGCGCGCCCTCTTCGCGTTTGATTTCGCCCTCGTCGAAAGGCGTGGTGTCGTCTTTCAACCATCGGTTAATCCACTCATCGGCCTCTTTGCGAAATGCGGGAATGTCCTGATGGTGCGCGTCGTGATCGTATGCGGCGAACTTGCCGGTCGCGCCATAGCCCTCGTAAAGTCCTCGAAGCTGTCGCGCCACTTCGTTGTACCCCGATGGCGGGAACATCTCGTCGCGCCGCGCGCTCAGGGGTTTCAACGGCCGCGGCGCGATCAGCGCGCCCGCAGTCGAGAGATCGAACCCGTATGTGTTCGGGAAGTAGACGCAATCGCAGTTCTCCACAACGCTCCTCTCGACCACCTGGCTTCCGGCCGACCAGGTGGCGCACACCGGCGAGGCTACCCGAAAGCGCTCGTCCACGGCGGCCGCGTACCACGTGATGGCGCCGCCGCCGGAGATGCCGGTCAGCGCGACTCGCGCGGCATCCACTTCTGGCCGCGTGCTCAAATAGTCCATTGCACGAATAGCGTTCCACACTTCAGGGCCAGCGGGCGAATAGCCCAGCGACAACCAATTCCACATGTTCAGATTGTGCATGCCGTGATGAATGCCCGGGATCTCGCCGAATTCCATGGTGTCGATCAAGAATGCCACGTAACCGTGATTCGCGAGCCAGATGCCATGGTGCTGATATTGCACCTTGGCGCCCCAAGGTCCGGGCGCATGGCCGCACAAGTAAAGCACCGCGGGTTTCCACCCAGTCTCCTTGGGCACGTAAAGGTCGCCCGTAACGTACAAGCCCGGCAAGCTTTCAAAGACGATTTTGTCCACGCGATAACGTTCGCGCTCGAGCTGCCCGGTGATGCGCGCGTGAAGCGGAGTCTTCGCGGGCATCGGGTCCAGCCCCAGCATGTAGAGCATCTGCTGACGCACGCCGGCGCGTTTCCGCTTCCACGCCTCAGTGTCCGCCAAAGCCACTGCCTGCGCGGACGTTATCGCCTCAGCGCGCCGTGCCAGATAGGCCTGAAAGAGACGCAAACGCTCAGCGGCAGGGGTAAGCTGCGCTTGCGCAGGGAGCGTGGAACCGGCCAGCAAGAGCACCAGCGCGAGATGGAGAGGGTTTCTGTATGGCAAGGTCATTTATTTAGTGACTGCACATATTCACTTGGTTATTCTATAGGGTATGCGATCGAACGTGTCAAGGAAAATCGCGTTTCTGGCGGTTTTCGCGCCATTCCTGGGGACCGCTTGCGAAGCCGTCCACTTGGCCTTTGAATCTGCAGTCACTAAAGTATTCATTGACGCCAAGGCCCCCGAAGGCCAACCTTCCTGGCGCGTATCGATGGCGCGTGGAGAGCGGGAATCCTTCCAGTTGCTGATTTCCCCGCAGCGCAGCCTGAGAGACGTCCGCGTCCGCAATCGCTTTCAGGGCCGAGCGCCGCTCGAAGCCGAAGTCAGCCTTGTCGGGCATGTACGCACGGTAGCGGACGATCCTCGACCGTGGAAAAAGACAGAGGGAGTGGGCCGCGTTGGCTGGTGGCCGGATCCGCTGCTTCCCAATCGGCCGTTCGATCTGGCCGCGGGGGAAACGCAGTCGGTGTGGGTGACGCTGTTTGCGCCCGCCAGCGCCCGTCCGGGCGAGTATGAAGGAACGCTCGAAGTTGAACTCGGTGGCGGAGTTCGCCGCAAAGCCCGCTATCGCGTTCGCATCCGAAATGTCGAGCTTCCGGCGAATCAGTTCTACCGCAATGCGGCCTTCATGCCTTCGGGAAATCTCGCTGCGCACTATCAGCCCGCCGGCGGACTGGATGGTCCCGAGTTTCTGGCGCTGTACAAGAACTGGGCGCGACGCGCGTTCTCGCAGCATCTCGGCCCGACGTTCGACATGATGATGGGCTGGAACCAGAGCGAACTGCGCAGCCCATTGACCGCCGGCCCGCTCGGCCCCACTGAACAGATGTATCTCGGCCGTGCGGGAACGCATCTGGTGTGGCCCGTCCTCGGTCAGCGCGGCAACTACGACTTCCGTGTTGTGGAGGAACTCGGCGCCCTAGGCCGCGAGTACGGTATGCGCCAATATGCCATTGCGATTTTCGCGAAGGACGAAACATGGGAGCGGCACAGCGCGCGCATGAAGGATGACATGGCCGATTATCTGAAGGTGTATGCCGCGCACTTGCGCGAACAGAGTCGTCTCGACGAGGCCTACGTGTACAATGTGGACGAGCCGCCCGAAGCTCAGTGGGACACCGTGCGCAACAACTACGGCTTCGTGAAGAGCGTGGTGCCTGAATTGAAGACCTGGCTCTGTCTGAACCAGCCGAAAGCCGTCCGCGATCTGCAATGCTACACCGACATTCTTGACGTGTACATTCGGCAGTACGACAAAGCGGAGGTGCCAAAATACCGGCGCGACGATAAGCAACTCATCTGGGCGGTCTGCGTGTGGCCTCACGAACACCCGAACCTGTTCATTGAATATCCCGCGGCTGACGCGCGCATGATCGGTTGGCTGACCTATCGCTACGGCATCTCTGGCTTCGAGTACTGGGGGCTGAATCAGTGGGGCAAGAACACCGGGCGCCGCGACTGGGCGAACTTCACGCGCGGCGATACGCGTACTTCCTGGCAGCGAACCAAGTTTCCGTGGGGTGACGGCTGGCTGCTGTATCCGGGCGACCACGGCGAGGCGCTATCTTCGATCCGCTTCGAGAATCTACGCGACGGATTCGAAGATGCCGAGTTGTTGCAGCTTCTGGTCGCACGCGGCAAAAAGGCCGACGCCGACCATCTGGCGGCGTCGCTCGCGCCTTCCATGACGTCGTATGCAACGGATCCGGAACGCATCGCAGCGGCCCACGAAGAGTTACTTTCGCTGCTGGAGCAGCCGCTTGCAGGCAAATCAAAATAGTTCGTAAATGTTTGTTTGATGGGGCGGAACAGTAACCTCGCCGCCGGGCGTATGCTGTCCGCTGCGCAACTCAGTGAGCGAAGCGATGCAGCCCTCGCTCGTCTCCACCCGCGCGCGAACGGGGTGCGCATTTGCGTTGAAGACATACAGCAGGCGCCGCTCGCCCAACCGTGCGAAGCGGACCTCTACATTCTTCTCCGGTGCACTAGCAAAACGCACGCGCACTGGCCGCGAAACGCCTGCCTCGCCGGCCAGCGCGTCCACAAGTCCCGCATAGCCCGTCTCCGCCAGCGACGCCGCCGCGTACTCGGCGACACCGTTGCCGATGCGCGTGCGCACAATGGCTGGTCTGCCGTCCCCATAGCGATACAGTACCTGCGCGTTGGCCGCCGGTTCGATGGTCTGCCGGACGCCGGCTGTTACCAGCGGGCCAACAGCCGCAAACTCCGGGGCCGCTGCGGTCAGCGTTTCGGAAGCACCGCCGCTGAAGGCCATGTCCTGAGCGAAGCTCTGGTCGTAGCCCTGGACCATGCGCTCGCTCCCGGCGGCGCGTGGCCGCTCCGTGGCGCGCAGCGTCACGCCAAACTGCGCCAGAAACGGCTGCGGGCGATTGTATTCGTCGCCCAGCAGCGACTCCGGAAGTATCAGCGCATGCCCGCCACCCTCCAGATAGTCCCGCACGCTCGTCACCACCTTTGCGGGCAGGTTGCGCACGCCGGGAATCAGCAGCAGCCGATAGCGCGCGAGGGCGCCGTGCAGAGCTTGCCGTTCCGTAACGAACGTAACCTTGGCATCCATCGTTCGGCTGGCCTCGTAGGCGCGCTGCAATTCAGACAGATAAGGGGTAGTTCGCCAGGTCAGCATCTCCGGCGGCAACTGCAGCGTCGAGGTCTGCGAATAGAGGATCGCAATCTCCGCGGGCGCGTCCACAAACGCGGCGATTTCCTTGTTTAAACGGCGCACATCGAGCGCCACGCGCAGAACCTCGTCAACATCCTGCAGCGAATAGTCCCAACTGTGCGCCAGCGAGGAGCGATCGTTCGAGTAGAACTCGTTGGCAGGCTGCGCGGGCCAGTGAAATAGTTGCGCCACCGACTTGCCATGGAGGAAATGCGGCAACAGGTACTCCGCTTTGCCGAGGCTCATCTCCGGATCCGCGAGCGGCTTCTTCCGCTTTGAAAGCGCCATCTGCAGATCCATCCCAAGTGTCGAACCGCCGCCTTCGTGGATGATCACGTCGTCCACTTCGTTCACGATTTGCTCTTCGTCAATGCCGCTCGTCCCGGCATGTCCGGCCAGCATGCTGGAACTGCCTCCGGCGGCCAGCGGGATGGCACCGTCCAACTTACGAAGCTCTTCGCGCACCCAGAGCAGATAGTCCGTAAAACGATCCTGATTGAAGCGCGCCCAGTCGTACCAGAGTCCACGGTTGGTTCCCGCGAGCGGCCGCTGGTCTTTCACCGGCGGCGCCACCACGTCGCGGAAAGATGCATACGACGTTCCCCAACATTGGTTCGCCTGCCCGATGGAGCCGTGCCTGCGCTCCAGCCAATCACGAAACGCCTTCTGGCTGCGCTCGCAGTAGCACATGTAAGTCAGCTCGTACGCCATAATGTCGTACAGTAGCTGCGGGTTCCGGTGCATGCGCGGGATGTTATCGCGAATATACTGCGCTACAGCTTCGCGAATGCGAGGACTCTCCAGGCAGATCACCACGTTTTCTTTCTTCGTGCCGCCCATGGAATCGAGATCGCGCACGAGATGACCGCACCAGCCATCCCATCCTACGCGGCGCGTGTCCGGATCCTGCTGAAACACCTTGTAAACGGGCGACTCGTCAATGGTCCAGCGCGATCCGCCGCCCACAGAGTAACTCTCGATGTGTTGCAGCGGACTGGCAAAGAAGCGCTGCAGGGCCTGACTGGGCGAGTGCAGCGAGAGAATCAGCAATGGCTCGCCGTGCTCGTCCCGGAAAAACCAACCGTCGGAGCGCAAGCCCTTCAACCCTGGATATGGTCGAACCGCCGTCTCACCGGCCTGCGTGTCGTCCACCTCGGCTCGCAGCGTGGAACCGCGCAGCAGGTCTTCCAGTTCGTGGCGGCTTTCCTGGCAGCTCTGCGCCACCCAGGAAAACATCTCCCGCTTCCGGTCATCGTTGTTGAACCACGCCAGCAGCGGCCGGACACGCAGGCCCAGGTCCGCGGTCACCAGCCGGCGTTCCGCATAGATAGTCTCGAGCCCCTGCGTATGAGCCGCATCCAGCGTTTTCTTGAGCAGGTCCGTTTCCAACTCAGCGTCCTTGCGCAAGCGAATCACTTCGTCCGATTCCGGGACGTCCTCCGGGCGCGCCGTCTGGCGCGCCGTGATCCAGCGATTGTCGATGATCGAAACTACATCCTGGGGCGCCTCGCGCGACTTAGTAGCGGCCGCCTCCACGCCGGAAACCAGGCGCAGATTGTCCACCAGCACCGCCGCGGGGCCCGACTCGAAGGACAGCACCAGTTCGCGAATTCGATCGAGCGCCATGTCGCGCTGGAACGTTGCGGCGGTCAGCGGCGTCAGCTTCACCTCCACGTGGTTCCAGCCGTTCACCAGCAGAATCTTCTCGTTGCCATCGAAATACTCGTTACGCGACGCCGTAGCGGCAGTGCCACCCACCGCGTCATAGATGCGTATAGAGGCGAGCGAAACTCGATCGCTCTCGCTATACACGTCGAACAGCAGACGGTCGTAGCCGCGCCAGTCGCCGGCCAGATGGGTGGAAGAGATCTGCGCTCGATGTCCGCCAAGGCGCACGCGCGCAGCGTTCGCTCCATGCGATGCATGCCCGCTTCGGATCTCCAGCGGGCCCTGCCAGCGCGCCGCTGCCTGCGGCGATTCGAAGTCCTCCAGAACCAGAACGCGGCCCGCAGGAGACTGCGAGGCCGTTCTCCAGCCGGATAGCGCAATGAGCGGAACAAGCGCGATGAGAAAGGAACGTGAGAAGGCCATAGTGCGAAAGTGAGTGGTCTCTAATTGATGGCAGTACCTGTCACGAGCGCGCAGCGAGCAAGGACAATCCGGCGCTTCACGCCGATGCGAGAATCGAAACCGACTTGGACGGCACAGCCCGGCTGTCGTTGTCGAAGCTCTGGAAGAAACGGGTCAACACCAGCGCCGCGGCTCCGACGAGTGCCATGTCCGCTTTGTAGCGCGACGGGACGATGCGCAATCCGGTGAGGAAGTAAGCGGGAGCGCGGCTCCGCACAATGGACCACACTGGCCCTTCCATCAGATCCCAGGCTTCAGCCAGATAGTCGCCCACCACAATGGCCTCCGGGTTGAAAGCCATGATCAGACTGACGAAGCCGAGGCCGACATTGTGCGCCGTTTCATGCAGCACCTGCAGGGCGATCTTGTCGCCCGCGCGCGCTCGTTTCACCACATCGGACGCTTCCGTCTCCGCGCCCTTCGCGTCGCCGCTCGCTTCGCGGTATAGACGGGAAAGTGCAAGGTCGGATGCGTACTGCTCCCAGCATCCGGTATTGCCGCACTGGCAGCGTCGGCCGTCGGGATACAGGATAATGTGGCCGAATTCCGATGCAGCTGATATGGCTCCCTGCAGGATTTGTCCGTTGACGATGACACCCGTGCCGAGCCCGCTGTGCGCGGTGATGGACACAAAGTCGCGCAGTGGGCGCGGGTCGCTGTCGGAAGTCCACATTTCGGCCAGCGCAGAGAGCTTCGCTGTGTTCTCGAACCAGAAGGGAAACGTCAAGTCGCGGCGCAGCAGGCGGCCAGCGTCCACATCGAACCAGTTGAAGTTCTCCGCAGCAATCACCCGGCCTGAAGCACGGTCGATGAAACCTGGAATCGCTACGCCGGCTCCCAACAACTGACCGGATGGAAGCGGATCGGTCAGGCTACGGATGGCCACGTTCACCTTGTGGAAGAACGCATCCGAATTCGCGTGCCAGGGCACTGTTTTCCGCTTCAAGATTTTCGCGCCCAGATCCGTGAGCGCGATCTGCGCGCCGGCAAGCGTGAGATCGATGCCGAGCGCCACGTGCGCGTCCTGATGGATGTACAGCGCAGTGGGTTGTCGCCCTACCTGCGAGGGCGCTGCCGTTTTTTCTTCCCCGACGAGTTTATCGCACTTGAGACGCTTGACAATGAAGGTAACCGAGCTCGGCGACAGGCCGGTGATGCGACCGATATCCGCCCGCGAAACTCCGGCGTTCTGCCTGATGGCATTGAGCACCAGGCGCTCATTCGCCTGGCGCAGCGCGGATTTCCCGAGGGCGCCGGTCGTGGTAAACGTGACAGCAGGCATGGTGTAAAGAAATTCCTTTCAATTCTTTGCAGTATGTGGATCGGTGGATCAAATGTTGATCGCGCCGAACGCCCTCTCTGAAGCGCCGTCCCCGAGCAGTCTGCGAAATCCCCGGGATCGCCGGGCCGCGTACAGCAATCCGAAAACGCACCACGCCATACCAATATGCTTCGCGGTGGCCGAAAGATTCACGAACACGTACAGGCATGCAGAGAATCCGCCTGCCGGCAGCAGCAGGTTGCGCAGCAGTCCCACGCCCGCGCGCCGGCCGCCGCGCACAAAGTAATGGTTCACCACGCTGAGGTTCACGAACATGAAGCCCAACAGCACGCCGAAATTGATGGCCTCCGCGGCCAATTGAAACGAGAGCACAAAGCCGCCCAGCAGCGTCACCACACCCATCGCAAGAATGCCGTAAGTGGGCGTTGAGTACTTCGGGTGAATGTAGGCGAAAATGCGCGGCGGCAGCAGGTAGTCGAGCAGAACGGTCCAGCCCGCGACGATACCCGCCAGCGGATGCAATGCCTTGCCGGCGTACGCGTGGGCGGAACCGGCCTCGGGAAAAGCGCTGGCCATGCGGCCGTAGCTGAACGCGGTCAGCATCATCACCACCATGACGATGAGATAGGCCAGCGCCATGTGCCCTTTCGAAGCGCTGCTCACACTGCCGAACATCGGAAAAGGCGCTGTTGGACCGACGAAGGTGACACCGAACAGAATCAGATGACCGAGCGAGAAGACGCGCCTGAAAGAAGCTGGGGAGTCGCCGTTCTGTGCGGACAGCGCCGAGGCTTGGCTGAACACAATAAATTCATAATACATATCTGCAGTAACAAAATAAATATCCTTGCCATAGATTTTCGCGAAAGCGCGAGGTCGTCATCGCCTCCTGCACCGTCGCCACGCCCTGCCGGAACAGCGCGGGAGTATCGGTTTCGGCGAGTAGCACGCCGCGCGTCGCAACGAGGAGGGCAATGGCGATGCGGTACTTTCGTACTCAAGCGTCCTGTATCTAACGCCTCCGAGCACTGCAGGACCGTCCGCACAATTGAACACTCCGCACAAGACAAAGCCGAGTGCGAGACTACGCGCGAATGCGGTTGGTGAGCCGCCGCTCCTCACGCGCAGCACCGAGACGCGGTTGGATATGACGATTCAAATCTGCAATAACAGAAGAAGTCGTATTCGCCATTTGTTCGCAAAAGACGCGGTGTGATAGCGCCTTGATTGAGATTTCTCTTGACAATGATCTTTCGTTTCGTTTTAATTTCGGTTAGTGAACAAATAAAGCCTTCAGGCCCAGTGTCACAAACCTCTGCGCGTGCGGGTACTCGCCCGTGCTTCCGCGGAGGCGCAGAGGAGTCAACCATGTATCGTTTCATAGCAAAATTAGCTCTCTTGCTGTTAGTGGGGATGCTCATTCCGACGCTCTCCCTGTTGCAAGCACAATCCACCGAAAGCAGCCTCCTGGGTAATGTCCGCGACTCCGCGGGCGCGGTCGTCCCCGGAGCGAAAGTTACGCTCACCAACCAGGGCACCGATGACGTAAGAAGGCAGACGACGGACACGGCAGGCGACTACCGTTTCTCCGGGATTCTCGCGGGACAGTATAGCGTCGCGGTCGAGGCGCCAGGCTTCAAGACCCGTCTAGTGAAAGACATCAGCGTCGATCTGAGTCAAATCCGCCGGGTCGACGCCACGCTGGAAGTGGGCGACGTCTCCACCACGGTCACAGTGGAAGGCGGCAGCGGAGGGCACATTGACACCGAGTCGGCGGTACTCTCGGTGATAACGACTGCGCAGGATTTCGCCGAGTTGCCAATGAGCGTCTACGGCCGCTCCTGGGTCAACATCGCAAAGGTGTCCGCCGGAGTGCAAACGGCCAGCGGAGTCGAAGTCAACGGCGGGCGCGACACCGCCAACAACTTCACCGCCGACGGGCTGTCGGCGAACGACATTGTAAGCAGCCGCCAGACCCCGAACGGCTTCTCCGGCGACATCGAAGCCTTTCAAGAGATGCAGGTCACGACTGCGAACAACTCCGCCGAGTACGCGCAGATCGCGCAGTTCGCCGCGATCAGCAAGTCGGGCCAGAACACGGAGCACGGCAGTGTGTTCTTTTCTAACTACAACAACCATCTCAGCGCACGCTCGTGGCAGAATCCTACCTCCGTTCCAGGTTTTGAGAACTACAATCAGTTCAGCGTCACCAACGGCGGTCCGGTGTACCTCCCGCATTTGTACAACGGCAAGGACAAGACCTTCTACTTTTTCACGTACGGCGGCGCACGCTACCGCACCAACGCTGAGTCCGATATCTCGGTGCCCACCGCGGCATTCCGCAGCGGCGACTTCTCCGCCCTGCTGGGCTCCATCCCGATCCTCGATCCCACCACCGGCAAGCAGTTCACGGGCAACATCATCCCGGCCAGCCGCATCAGTCCGGTGGCAACGGCTCTCCAGAATCTGATCTACCCCAGCCCCAATCTCCCCGGGCAGGGCAGTCTGGGCCTGGTGGCCAATTACTATACGAATCCCGGCGCGCTGTTCAACGCCGACAACGTTTCCACGCGTATCGATCACAAGTTCAGCGACAAGAACTACTTCTTCGCGCGCGTGGGCCTTACAATCCACAACCAGGACTACGACCCCGGTCCCCTCCTGCACGGCTACGGCGGCACAGGTGACAACGATCCCGGAACCAGCGTGGTCCTCTCGGATAACCAGACCATCACCCCCAAGCTCGTGAACGAGGTCAAACTCGGCTACGCCAGCCAGAGCTTCGACGTTTGGGGAGTGAACAACGTCTCCGACGTCGTGGGGAAAATCGGACTGCAGGGCATTTCCAATCCCGGTAACACTCCAGCTCTTTCCGCCATGCCCGATTTCGAAATCGGAGGAGCCAACGGCTTCCAAGGGACCGGCTCGGCGGGTTACACTTCGCAAACCCAGAACACGTACCAGGCTACCGATAACCTCTCGTGGTTCCAGGGCCGACACAACCTGAAGGCCGGACTCGACATTCGGCGCTACCAAGTGAACGATTCGAACCAGCCGCAGGATATCACCGGCTCGCTGTCGTTTGACGATCAGCTCAGCGGCTTCGCGTACGCAAATCTCCTGCTCGGTAATCCGTCTTATGTGAGTCTCGCCATCGCGCGCCCGAACGCCTACATTCGCAGCACTCAGCAGGGCTACTATATCCAGGACGAGTTCAAGGTGAACCCGCGTATTACGCTCACCTACGGGCTGCGCTACGAATATCAGACGCCCTGGACGGAGAAGTTCAACCGGATGACGTCCTTCGATCTCAAGAACGGCGATATGGTCACCGCCGGCAGCAGCATGCCAACCGACCTGGTGCCCGCCGTGGCGGCTACACTGCCCATCGAAACCGCCGTACAGGCGGGACTGCCCACGAGCAGCCTGATGAAATCCGACAAGAACAACTGGAGTCCGCGCCTGGGACTGGCGTTCCGCCCATTCGGCAACGACAAGACAGTGGTGCGCCTTGGCTACGGCTTATTCACGTCCATGTGGCCCGGCCTGCTCGGCCTGGGTGCGACCGGCGGCCCCTGGCAGTCCACGCAGAGCTGGTACATCGCCAATAACCAGCCAAACATCTCGCTCCCGAATCCCTTCACGTCCACCGTCCAGGGTTACAGCGGAGTGTATAGCATCAACGCCAACGACCCGAACTTCCCGCATGAGCGCGTCCAGCAGTGGAACGTCTCCGTCGGCAGGCAGATCTGGAAGACGGCCATCGACGTCGCCTATGTAGGCACGAAGGGCCAAAACCTGCCGTTTTACGCAAATCTGAACCTGCCGGCGCCGAGCACGACACCCTTCAGCTATAGCAGCCTGCCCTACCAACTGTTCAGTAGCGTCGGCTACAATCAGACCGGCGGCTCGTCCAGCTACAATGGGCTGAACGTGAAGGCCAACCGGCGCGTCGGGCGCGGTCTCACCTTCAACGCCAATTACACCTGGGCGAAGGCGCTGACGGACGTCGGTCTGAACGGGTATCTAAACGGCTCGCAGCAGAATCAGTACGACCGTGCTCTCGAACGCGGTGACGATCCCGCCATCCGCCGTCACCTAATCATTTTCAGCTACATCTATGAACTGCCCATCGGCCATGGCAGAGCGTTGCTCGGCAACGCCTCCGGTCTGTTCGACAAGCTGGTTTCCGGGTGGCAGGCGGCCGGCACCACGACGATGACCAGCGGCGCGCGCCTCTCGCCTGGGTTCTCCGGCGTCGATCCCGCCAACACTAATGAGTTCAGCGGACGGCCCGACCGCGTGGGCGCGGGGACGGTCTCCGGGAATATCGGCGATCTTATCGAGAGTCATCAACCGATTTTCGACAAGTCGGCTTTCGTGGTCCCCGAAGCTGGTCGCGGTTACTATGGCAACTCCGGACGCGACATCCTCACCGGCCCCGGAGCGGTTACGTGGAACATGTGCCTCGGAAAGAACGTGTACCTGTTCTCGGAGCGCGCTCGCGCGCAGCTTCGTTTCGAGGGGTATAACGCGTTCAACCATCCGAACTTCAACAATCCGAGTACGAACATCAGCAGTTCGAGCTTCGGACTTGTCACCGGTGCAGGTACCGCACGCCGGATACAGATCAGCGCCCGTATCGATTTCTGATGGCGCCCAGCTCGCCCGGACAGGCGGCAGGATCGCGGAACACTTCCGCGGCCTGCCGCGATGTCCTTTGGAGGTTTCTTGGCAATGCATGCAGCGCTACCCAAATCGAAGCTTGAGCAACTGCTCGACGATATGATGGTCGAACTCCAGCCCGACCTCCTCGCCACCCTGCGGGATCTTGTTCGCATTCCTTCGGAGAACCTTCCCCCGTATGGCAACGAGCAGGCCTGCCAGATGTACGTTGCCGAGCGCCTGCGGGAGTTAGACATTCAACCGGACATCTACGACATCGATAGCGTGCCGGGCATGGCGGCGCATCCGCAGTTCTGGCCCGGGCGCTTCTATCGCAACCGGCCCAACGTGAACGGCAGATTGCGTGGCGGGGGCGGACGGTCGCTGATTCTGTCAGGACACATCGACACGGTTCCCGCGAACACACCCGTCGCCTGGAGCCACGCGCCCTACGGCGGAGAACACGTGGACGGACGCATTTATGGACGCGGTTCCTGGGACATGAAGGCCGGCGTCGCCATGAACCTCACGGTGCTCAGGGCGCTGCGCCGCCTGGATGCGACGCTCGGTGGGGACCTGATCTTTGAAACCGTCGTGGATGAAGAGTTCGGCGGGGCCAATGGCACGCTGGCTGGGCGGTTGCGTGGCTATCACGCAGATGCGGCGGTCATTACCGAATCCACCTCACTCCGCATTTGTCCCGCGCAGCGCGGCGGACGCACCGTCCATGTCCTGCTGCGTGGTCCGGGTGGCCTGCTCCTAACTGGTCAATCAGCCGGCCGCGTCACCGACCAACTTGCCTATCTGCTCAACCGTCTGCCCGAGTTCGCAAGCCTGCGCCAAAGCCGGATCCCCGTCGATCCGTACTATCGCAACTGCTCTGACCCCTTTGCCGTGTGGGTCACCAATATCGCCATCGGACAATGGGGGTGGACGCAGCCCATCAGCGTTGCCGAATCGTGCCGGGTCGAGCTGTACTGGCAGACCATGCCAGATGAGACCGGCGAGCGTGTGATGCAAGAGTTCCAAGCATGGTGGAACCAGATTCTCGACGCGCGGCCTGATCTGTTTTCCGTGCATCCCGAGGTGACTTTGCCGATGCGCTGGCTGCCCGGCTGTTCAATTCCCGCCGATGCACCGCTGGTGCGGGAGTTCGCGGAGACCGCAGCGTCGCTGGATGCTCCGGCGCGCGTCGAGGGACTCGATGCACCGAGCGATATGTTCGTCTTCCACCAATGCTTCAACACCCCGGCCATCATGTGGGGACCGCATGGCGGCAACGCGCACCAGGCCGACGAATACGTAGAGATCGACTCGTTGTTCACCGCCGCACGCGTCCTCTTGCGCTTTGTTGGCCGCTGGTGCGGACTGGATCTCCTGGGCGATTCGCTACGATAGGGCCGAGTCTCATGCCCGAAGTCACTTTCACCGCCGCCGGCGGCGCACTGAAGAAGTCCGCGTTGCGCCAGGTCAACAAACGGCTGGCGGTGAACGTGGTGCGTCAGTATCCATCAGTGTCACGCGCCGATAAAGTGCGCATCACGGGCCTTTCGCCGAGTTCGTTACGTTCATCGTCCAACGTCTCGAGAGCCAAGAGATGCTGTGCGAAGAAGCGTCGGAACCGCACTCGAAAGTGGGGCGGCGATCCACGGCGCTGCGCCTTCGCCTGCAGGCCCGCCTCGCCGTCGGTGTGGGGGCGCTCTCTCCGGCGCGCTCATCGCGGTAGCCAACATGAACGACGCGATTGTTTGGAAAGGTGTACTCCACACTGCGTTCACTGCTGGAGCCAATGTCCCCTGGACAAGCTTTGGGAGTTTGCGTGGCCCTGCCAGGTTTCATCGACGAGGTCAACGGGCGCGTGGCTCCGTACTATCTGCGCGGCCTGCGTATCTTTTCTTCCCGCCACGGCGCCGAGTCGTCGCTCAGGGGTGCGGTAACGCTTGCGTTCACTCGCTTTTGGGGCGGTTTTGGGGGCGAAAGCGATTCACAAAGCGCCAATTCAGTGCACATGCGCGGATAACCAGAACATGCCTTTCCGAACCTGGGCTGTGGCCCGTACTGAAAACCAGGAAATCCATTGAAAACAAGCGTACTAAAATCCAGGATGTCAGTGCAGGGCCACGGCGGATGTGGTCACGGCTGCATCCGGCTCAGTGGATTGAACATCCTTGCAGCTAGCGTCTTTCTCCGACGCCCCCCAAAAAACAGAAGCCAGGAAAATGATGATGACTCTATCGATCGCACGCCAGGTTAGCCACTCGGTTCTGCGAACTCACAAGAAGCGAACGAGGGCGGTGTCTGCCTTACTGTTGCTGGTCTGCGGTGTTGCGGCCGCCGCCGATTCTGACAGGCCGCCCCGGGTTCTGTTTCGGGAGAGCTTTGAAGACACGAACTTTGGTTCGCGTGGGTGGTACGACGGTGATGCCATCGTGGTGCTTTCGTCCGAGCAGCACATACCCGGTAGCACGAAGTCCTTTGAGGTTCACTTTCGGGCCGGTGACGTCAGCCCCGCCACCCCTCGCCGCCATCCTTTCACGGAAAGCGACTCCGTGTACATTGGCTTCTGGGTCAAGTTCAGCCCCAACTGGATAGGATCCGGCAAACCCTATCACCCTCATTTCCTGCACCTGATAACCAATCAGAACGATGGGTTCCGCGGTCCGTCGTGCTCCCATTTGACTACCTACGTCGAGGACATTGCGGGGATTCCCCGGATGGCGATTCAGGACAGCCAGAATATCACCGTCAACACGACGGGAGAGGACCGGGCAGTCGCCGGCTGCAATGGGGATTGGGACGGCCATGGATCTGGGGAGTGCTACGAGTTGGGCGGCGAGGGTCGCAATGGCAAGGGTTGGCGGGCGAAACAGCAATATTTCCAAGACAGCCCCGGACCTTACTATAAGGGTGATTGGCACCACATTGGAGCATATTTCAGGCTGAACACAATTTCTGCCCAGGGGTGCTCCAACAAGGACGGGGTGGTCCAGTACTGGTACGATGGCACCGCGATCATTGATGTCAAGGATGCCATTTTGAGAACCGCCAAATACCCCGGAATGAAGTTCAATCAGTTCCTTATGGCGTCGCACATCGGGGATGGTTCGCCGATCGACCAGTCCCTCTGGGCAGACGATTTGTTTGTGGCCACCGGGAAACCGGCGGCCGGTGTGGACCTTAGGTTTCCACCGCCTCCGCTCCACATCCGGATTTCGCCTGCGGGAAGAGTTGAGTAGCACGGGACCTGTTTATGAACTCACAAGAAAAACGGCCAGGACTTCGGCGTGTGCTAGGTGTGTGGGGACTGGTGCTGTTTGGCGTCGCGTTCGTCTGCCCCACCGCACCCTTTCCGATGTTCGGTATCGTCAGCAGCATCTCCCGAGGACACATGGCGCTGGCCTACCTGTTCGCCATGACAGCCATGGTGCTGACAGCAATCGGCTATGGCCGCATGGCCAGCGCCTATCCTTCTGCGGGTTCTGCATATACGTATGCACGAAAGACGTTGCATCCCATGGCTGGCTTTGTGGTCGGCTGGACGATGCTCCTCGACTACGTCCTCATGCCGCTGATGAGCGTGATCTACATGGCGCTAACCGCCGAGCGGTTTTTACCCGCCGTACCCCATGGCGCATGGTTGATCTTATTTGCCGTCGGGATCACAATTACTAATCTGTTCGGCCTCAAAGTCACAAACCGCGCCAACTTCGTCATGACGGTCATCATGAGCCTATCGGTGGTCTGGTTCGTCGCTGCGGCAGCGAAGGCCCTTTCCTCTGGTATTGGCGCGGGCACATTGCTCTCACTGAAGCCCTTTTACAATCCGCCGGCGTTTTCCTTTCCGGCCGTGATGACGGCGACCTCCATCGCCGCATTCAGTTTCCTCGGTTTTGACGGTGTCAGCACGTTGGCCGAAGATACCCACAATCCCACTCGAGACATAGGCCGGGCCACGATTCTGGTATGCCTGATCTGCGGCGTACTCTTCATCCTACAGGCCTATCTCGGCCAACTCGTCTGGCCCGACTTCACCAGTTATCCCAAGACGGAAACTGCATTTATGGATGTTTCGCGCCTGGTCGGAGGAAACCCGCTATTCCTCCTGGTCTCGTTTGTTCTCATGGTGGCTGGCATCACCAGCGCCGTGAACGGGCAGGCCAGCGCGTCGCGCCTGCTGCTGGGGATGGGGCGCGATCGTTTGCTGCCGCCGCGCATTTTTGCCTATGTGCATCCCAAGTATTCGACTCCCACGTATGGCATCCTCTCCATGGGTGTGGTAACGCTCGTCGGGGGGGTTCTGCTGTCCTTTCAACTGGCCGCGGAAGCCATCAACTTCGGCGCACTGATCGGCTTCATGGCGGTGAACCTGAGCGTCTTCAGTCACTACTTCCTGAGGCGTGGCGAGCGGCGCGGCCTGGCGATTTTGTCCAACCTGCTGATTCCGGTAGCCGGCTTTCTCGTGTGCTTGTACATCTTTTTGAATTTGTCGAAGACGGCCAAGGTGATTGGAATCATCTGGTGTCTGGTGGGGCTGGTGCATGCCTGCGTTCTGACCAGGGGATTCCGCCTCAAACTGGCATCTCTTTCCGAGAGCGCCTTGCTCAACTAGCCCGCCTGTTCGAGCACAGGCGCTTGAAAAGCCTGGCCGAGGCCACACGCGACAAACCGGGAGGCATATTCAAAGTCCGAAGTATACTCACTCCCCTAGGGAGCGCTCATTAAAGGACAGCAATCATGATTATCGGTGTACCAAGGGAAACGAAAGATCACGAGACCCGCGTGGGCCTGGTCCCCAACGGCGTGACTGTGCTGCGTGAAGCCGGCCACTGCGTTCTGGTTCAAGCGAGCGCGGGCCATGCGAGTTGGATCAGCGATTCAGAGTACTCGGAAGCCGGGGCGGAAATCCTGCATGATCCTGCTCAGGTGTGGGGCCGAGCGGACTTGGTCGTCAAGGTAAAGGAACCTCAGCCAGCAGGGCGTGAACACGTGCCGCGGGCACGTGACCTATGCGGCGGTCGCCGAATCGCAAGGGCGGCCGTGTAGGGACCTCACGAGTCTTTTTTAGCCGGATGCACGCCGTATGTCATCGCAATCCCGATCCTGGGTTGAGATTTCGAAACACCAGATTGCAGACAATTTTCACGCGGTCCGCGCCGCGGTCGGGCCGGCTGTGGAAGTCGCCGCGGTTGTAAAGGCCGATGCCTACGGGCACGGCGGAATCGAAGTTTCACGGACACTCGTGGCCGAGGGAGCGCGCTGGCTGTCAGTCACTTCGGCTGCGGAGGGTATCGCGCTAAGGCAGGCCGGCCTCCAGCCGAGGATCCTGGTCATGGCTGATTACCTCCCGAGGGTACGCGCGGCGCTCGCGGACTACGACCTTACACCTGTCGTTCATTCGCTAGCGGACCTGCAATGCCTGGACACCTTCGCCGCGGCGCGCGGTGCCCGTCTTCGATATCACCTAAAGCTGGACACCGGCATGGGCCGCCTAGGCACGCTTGCTACGGCTTCCGAAATCGCGTCGGCCGTTCGCGCCGCGAGCCATGTGGAACTCGAAGGGCTAATGTCCCACTTCGCCTCCGCGGCGGACTACACCACGGAGCATGCGGCCGCCCAGACTAGCGCATTCGAAGGCCTTTGCAGCGACTTGAACAAGCTCGGGATCGTACCGGAATATCGGCATCTTTCCAGCAACACTGCCATCGCCTATGGCCGCCGCGAAGCCTGGCACAATATGGTGCGTCCCGGACTCGCGCTCTATGGCTATATTTCACCCGCGCGCGGCAACGCCCCGCCCCGCATCCTCAAGGTCAAGCCGGCCCTGACCTGGAAGGCGCCCGTCATTTTGACAAAGGATCTGCCCGAGGGAGCGCTGATCGGCTACGGCGCAACGTTCCGTGCACCGCGCCCCTCCCGCATCGCCATTCTCGGGGTTGGTTACGCCGACGGGCTCCCACACCGGCTTTCCAACCGCACCCAGGTCATCGCCGCCGGCAAGCTCGTGCCGATCCTCGGGGCCGTGTCCATGGATGTTACAACGATCGACATCACTGATTGCCCCGCAATTCACGACGGCGATGCCGTCACCCTGTTGGGCTCGGAGGGCGAGGTATCCATCAATGCGCAACACATGGCGTGTGCCGCCAACACCATCTCCTACGACATCCTCTGCGGCATCCGTGCCCGAGTCAAGCGGGTGTACGTATAGCCTGCTCCGCGGCGACGGGTCGTTCACGGTGAATGATCGATGGTTATGGCGGGCTGATAGGTCTAAGCTGTGTGATACGTCAGCTCGGTGGCGCAGGCTCGAGCTTGCTTTCTCTTATCGAGATCGAAACCCACGAGACCTGCCGAATTTTAATTTATCGGGAGCCTATCGCGCGCAGAGAATAGTCTTGGCCTTGTGGACACTTTTTTGCTCGGGATACTGTAAATCGTAGTGTGTGGTTTAGTTGCAAAAATCGCTTTAAAAAGAGAAGCTTCAAGCCTGCATTAGTTCAAACACTCTATTTACGGGCCTTCCAGCAAACCTGGACTCTAACTGCAACGGTGCGAAGTCAGTTCACGCAGCGGAGTTGTTCTCTTTGCTTTTGACGCCGAATGTCACAGATTGATAAGCGTAGTCTAGGCGATCGATACGCGAGTCGCAGCAAAATTTACCGCAGCGCTTGTCACTGTCTTGTGTGTGATTCCGCCTTCGCCGGGCGCCGATCGCCGGGAGTCCCTCGTCTTAGTGCGGGGACAACGCCTTTGTGCCCTTGCGGGGTCCGGTTACCCTGATTACACACTTAATGGAAAGTGGAAGCTTGAGGGGTTCGCGAATTGGACTGCCGGCTATTTCGCCGGGATGCTATGGCTGATGTACGGCGAGACCAGAGATCCAGTCTGGCTGGAGCGGACGCGGAGGTGGACGGGACCGATCGGCGCCTTTCGGAACGATAACAGAGACCTGAATTTCGGCTTGTCGTTTATGCCAACATTCGTCGCCGGGTGCCGCCTGACCGGTGAACCCGGCTACAAGCAGTTTGCGTTCGATGCGGCAAGCGCGATGGCTCAGCGCTATATCTCTGGCGGGAAATACATTCGCTCCTGGGGTACAGTGGGGGGCCCCAGAGAGCAGGAGTTCATCATCGTCCACTGCCTGATCGATCTCGACCTGCTCTACTGGGCGGCGCAGCAAACTGGGGAGAAAAGGTGCTTCGACATTTGCGGACTTGACCCAGGTGGGGACCGGAACTGTCCGGACATGACCGCCCTTCCCGACGAGATCTGCGATAATTCAATACTTGTCGCGCTGCTGCAGATTCTCGACCGCCCCTTGCACGTCGAAATGAAAGACTGACTTGGCCGCGCAGGCACGAATGTCCGTTAGACGCCGCCAACGTAAATCCCCAGATCGCGCGGCACCGTTTCCACAAGAACCTCTGCGAACGAAGTCAACGTACACGTTGGCTTCATCCGTGGGCCAACGCTGTTGGAAATCCTCTAAGAACGTCGTCCAGTCGAGCGGCAGATTATGTTGGCGGAAATACTGGAGCGGAAACGAGAATGCGTGGTCTATACTAACCAGCATCACCTGAGGTTCTCGTAATCTGGCGACCAGCCACTGGGCAATGCCGCGCCGAGTCCAGTACTTGCGCGGGCTTGGTGGCGGCCCCACTTCGCCTGGGAACGAAACTGGATCCGCCATAAACACCCGAAGGCCCTTAAGGCTGGAAGCCGGTGTCTGTGCTCCAGAATAGTCAATGCCGACGTAGCGCTCGAAGGCCGGAAGTCGGTCCATGTTTGCCCTCCCTCTTTCGACAAATCCTATCCCCCAAGCCCACGACCGCGTTTCGCTTCGTCCATGCCGCTGGTATTCAACTCGATAGCCCCCTCAAAAGCATTGCTGTTCATGAGGGAAGGGCGACGAATCGGATTCGAACGGCTACGCGGAAGACGTTCGACAATCTCGTTGGTCCGGCCAGTGATGAGGATACCTCCTTCATCATCATCGCTGGAGATCTGTACGATGGCGATTTGTGCGACTATCCCACGGGGCTGTTCGTCGTGAATCCCTTGGGAAAACGGCTACTGCGAATCGTTCAACGGCAAACTGAGCGACGAGTGCCTGAACGGCGAGATCTTCTATTCCCTGCGCGAGGCGCAGGTGATCATTGGAATGTGGCGCGAGCACTACAACACCGTCCGTCCGCATAGGTCACTCGGATATCGCCCGTCGGCACCGGTCGCGCGCTTGGAGGCAGCGTAGGCCAGGCCGCAACACAGACTCCCTTCACGCCTGCCAGATCCTGGATGCGGCCGGACTGCGGCCGCCGTCCAGGCTCTACGATGAACCCGCTGCGCTCGGCCTGGACTCCGGTCCTCGCCCGGCTGCCCGAAGCTCATAGGCAGGCGAAGGGAGCCGCCGAAGTTCGTCTCCGCACGCGATCCGCGGGCAGAGCTATACTCTCAATCAGACTGGTACAAAAGCCCGGTCTGGCCACCGCACGGATGCGAAGGAGATGACATGATCGTAGCTACGTCAAATCGCCAATCAAACAACCCGTGGAGAATTCTCAGCGGACTGCTATTGGCCATTCTGTTCGTGATGCCCATGATGCTCTTCGGCCAGGGGTACTTCGGGACCCTGAGCGGTAACATCACCGACCCAAGCGGGGCCTTAGTGCCTGGGGCGAAGGTAACGCTTGTTGACCAACAGAAGGGATACCAGTTTGCCACCACGTCGGATAACAGCGGACGATACCTGTTCACGACGATTCCGCCGGGATTGTATACCGTGTCCGTGGAACTGGAAGGCTTTGAGAAAACGGTGCGTACCAACGTCACGTTAAACGTCAGCGATAACGCGACGGCAAACCTCGGCCTGAAGGTCGCCATCTCGAAGCAAAGCGTTGACGTGGAGTCCCAGGCGCAGAGCCTCCAGACCGAGGATGCGGTGACGGGCCAGGTGGTCAATCGCCGGTTCATAAATGATTTGCCCTTGGTTGACCGCTACGTGCTGGATTTTGTCGGGCTGGCGCCGGGT
>Ga0182027_10004383_pt1 | contig 21880 bp, 22 predicted proteins | sample 712E1DmetaG_FD_121300 | JGI IMG/M metagenome (GOLD analysis project Ga0182027, IMG submission 121300) | Permafrost microbial communities from Stordalen Mire, Sweden - 712E1D metaG (Illumina Assembly) | ecosystem: Environmental > Terrestrial > Soil > Wetlands > Permafrost | place: Sweden... | reverse complement strand
TACAAAAAGCTCGTCGTCGCCATCGCAGCCTCCTTTCGTTCTCTCGTCAAGTCCGAAAGTACGACCGCTTTGGCGACGACGCTACCTCACCCTCTCATTTCCCGGATGAACCGAACTTTCGAACGTTTGAACCCGTGAACCCGCGAACGGTCTCCTGCTCCTCTGCCCCTCTGCCCCTCTGCCGTCGTTAGAGTGCGTGTAGCCGCGTCGCCGCCGTTGGGCCTATGGCAAGGCGCGCGAGCGGCCCGCGCCGGAGCGTAGCCGAAGGCTACGTGAGATCCGAACCGGCGAGCGCAACGCAGCCAGAGGTCCGACGCCGGCGGCACCGGGCCACCGACCTTGACAGGCGACCGGGCGGACGCTCAAGCTCCGCGGGATGGGCAGAGCTCTGCTGCGGTGGCTCCTGGTGGGAGCCTTCATCGGTATCGGGATCGGGGCCGTGGTCGGTCTCGTGCTTTCGCGTTTCGTGGAGCTCCCTGCCGTCGAGTCGCTCATGACATACCGGCCGGCCGCAGCCACGAGAGTGCTGGCCCGCGATGGTTCGATCCTCGGCTCGTTCGCCGCCGAGCGGCGTAACCCCGTCGGCAGCGAGGAGATCCCCAAGGTCTTCCGCGACGCCGTGATCGCCGTCGAGGACGCCAACTTCTACCGCCACACCGGCGTCGACCCGCAGGGGATCATGCGCGCCGCGCTGCGCAACCTTCTCTCGGGGAAATGGTCGCAGGGCGCCTCCACCATCACGCAGCAGCTGCCGCGCTCGCTTGGCCTGCTCTCCCGCGAAAAGAAGTTCGCCCGCAAGGTCAAGGAGATGCTGTTCGCGATCGAGATCGAGCAACGGCTTTCAAAGGACCAGATCTTCACCCTCTACGCCAACCAGGTGAATTTCGGGCACGGAAACTACGGCGTCGAGGCCGCCTCTCGGTTCTACTTCGGCAAGTCGGCCAAGAACCTCACGCTCCCCGAGGCCGCGCTGCTGGCCGGGCTGCCGCAGCGGCCCGGCGAGCTCTCTCCCATCGACTACCCGAAACGCGCGCTGGAGCGCCGCAACCACGTGCTCGGGCGCATGCTGGAAGAGAAGTACATCACGAGGCCCGCGTATGAGGCGGCCCGCCAGGTATCGCTGAATGCATCCGCGCACTACGACCGCGAGGTCACGGCGGCGTATTTCGTCGAGGAGGTGCGCCGCTCCATCGAGGACCGCTTCGGCACCAAGAGGATGCTCGAGGGCGGCCTCGAGGTCGAGACGACACTGGACGAAAGCCTCCAGACGCTGGTTGAGAACTCTCTCCGCGAGGGCCTCGTCGAGCTGCAGCAGCGGCTCGGCTGGCCGGGGGCGCGGCGCAACGTACTGACCGCCGTTCCCGATCTCAAGGAGTACCGCGACGAGAGCTGGCCGTTCATCCGCTGGCGCAAGGACGAGCTGGTCTACGCCCTCACCACCGGCGTGCAGGCCGCCTCCGCATCGATGATGATTGCCGGCAGAATCGCGGTGCTGCCAGTCGAGGGCGCGAGGTGGACTGGGCGCACGAACCTGCTGCGCCTGACTCGGCCCGGCGACGTGCTGCTGGTGCGGCTCGTCGAAATACCCGCTGACAAGGCGCAGCCGATCAAAGTCCAGCTCATGCCCGAGCCGAAGGTCGAGGGCGCGATGGTGGTGCTTGACAACCGCACTGGCGCGATCCTCGCGCTCGCGGGCGGGTTCGACTTCAACAGGTCGCAGTTCGACCGGTCGATGCAGGCCAAACGCCAGTGCGGCTCGGCGTTCAAGCCGTTCGTCTACCTGGCCGCCTGGGAGCATGGCTTCTCCCCCGCCGACACGATCTTCGATGGCCCGTCGCTGCTCCCGGACGAAAAGGGCGAGGCCACGTACGTGCCCCTGAACTACTACCGGCGCTACGAGGGGCTCGTGACCTTCCGATACGCCGTCGAGCACTCGCTCAACGCCTCGGCCGCGAAGGTCCAGCAGCTGGTGACCGGACAGGCCGTCATCGACGTCGCCCACCGCCTCGGCGTGAAAGAGCCCCTTGCGCCGTACTCCTCGCTCGCCCTCGGGACGTTCGAGCTGCCCCTTTTGGAGCTCGCGTCCGCATACAGCGGGGTCGCCAACCGCGGCCAGGTCGCGGAGCCATACTTCATCGCCCGGGTCAAGGACGAGGAGGGCAAGCAAATTTTCGAGACGAGACCCAAGGTCCATCAGGCCGTTCGCGAGGACGTCGCATACCTCATGACCCATGTAATGGAGGGCGTGATCCAGCGCGGCACCGCGGCGGCCGCGAACGTCCTCCCGGGTCATCTCGCCGGCAAGACCGGGACGACCGACCGGTTCACCGACGCGTGGTTCATCGGCTTCTCACCCCGAATCACCTGCGCGGTCTGGACGGGGCGGGACCTCAAGGAGCCAATCGGCGCCCACATGACCGGCGCCGAGGCGGCGCTCCCGACCTGGATTCGTTTCATGAAGGGCTACCTCGAGTCGCAGACCGACGCGGTCCGCCAGGAGGAGTTCCCGGTGCCTGCCGGCGTGACGCTCATCCCGGTGGACAAGAACACCGGCCTCCGTGCGACACCGCTGTGCGGCGATGCAGTGATTCTCGAGGCCGTCCCGGCCGGCCGCGAGCCGCAGGAGTGCGATGCGCGGGCCCACGCGATCGCTGCGCTGCCGTGGCTGCAGCAACTCGCCCACTACACCCCTCGCCCCGGTGAGCCACCGACGACCCCCGACGCGATCCTGGCGGCCGACCATAAGCTCGCGGACGAGACCGCGGCGGGCCGTCACTAGACGGCCACCGCGAGGGAAGTGGGGGCGTCCCTCTTCCGTCTCCCCTCTTCCTTCTTCCTTGGTGGAACGTGCGAAACTCCTACAGCTCCGATGCCTCTACGCCTTCCTGATGATGTCCTCGATCTCCGCGAGGAATGGCCCGGGTTCGAAGTACCCCGAGATGCGGCCCACCTCTTCTCCTCTAGCGTCCAGGAAGAGGATGGTCGGGTACTCGTCGACTCTGAAGCGCTCGGCGGCTTCGCGGCCGTCCTTCTCGGCGTTCAGCCGCACGGACACGACCCGCTCGAGCGCCCTCTGCACATTGGAGTCGGACAGCGTGTTCTGATCGAACCGCCGGCACCACCCGCACCAGTCGGTGTAGAAGTCGACCATCACGATCTTATTCTCGCTTCCCGCACGTGCCAGCGCGGAGGAAAGGTCACGCTCCCACGGGAGCGCCACCGCACCACCCCCCGGTTGCGAACTCGAGCCCGCACCGCGGTTCAACACCACAACGGCGACGACCAGCGCCAACACCGTCACCACGCCCCACACCGAAGCCTGCTTCATGCGATCCCCCGCGTTCCTACTTTGCCACACTCCGCCGTCCGGTAACACCGCGACGGGCCCGCCGCTTCCGCCTCGGACAGGCTCCTAGCCCCCGGTCGGGGAAATTGGCGCCGTGGGCAGGTACCACACGCGGCTGACCGCGACCCCAAGCGCTCTCGTATCGCCCCCGGGCACCATCGTCGAGCTCTCGATCTCGAGCCTGACACGGCCGGCATGCGCGAGCGAAGGCGGAACCGGCAGTGCGACGCTCGTGGGGTCGGCTCCGACGGTAACCCTCGCCTCGCCGTCGCCGAGCCGGACGACGACAGCCGCGGACTGCGCACGGGGTGCCAGCAGGTCCAGGCCGACCAGGCCAGCCCCGGCGGGAAAGCGGAACGAGGCACGGGCGCCGGTCCACGCCGCGGGCCTCGGCGGATCGCCGAGCAGCTCGGGTGTGTAAGTACCCTCGGCCTCGGCGAATGCGGCGAACAGCGAACCGGGCTCCGGGAAGAACGACAGCGCCGGAAGGGCGTGTGGCGGCGCCTGGAGCGACGCGCCGAAGATCCTGACCGCCATCCGGCGCCCGTCGCCCGTCGAGCGGATCTCGCGCTCGGCCTTGAGCTCGATGTGTAGGGGGCTGTTGCCGTCGGCCGGCCGTGGGATTGGGATCGGCACGATCCTGAATCCCGGCGTCATCCTGGTGTCGAGCGTCTTCACTCCCTCGACGAGCGCCACGATTCCGACGTCGCCGAGCTGCGGGTGCACCTCGACGGCGAGGGCAAGCGTCCCGGAGTCCTGCACGGGCGGCACCAAGAGCCTGGTGTGCGCCCGGCACCAGACGAAACGGTGGGTACCCTCCCACTCCGGGAAGGAGCCGCCGCGCGCCACGAGCACGGGGTTGCGGACCAGCCTGAGGCGCAGGAACCGGTCCTGCGAGAGGCGCCACACACGAGGCTCGGCGCACCTGCCCTCCACGATCCGGGACGCCGAGCAGCTCACATCCTCGCCGTCGCCCTCGGCGAGCAGCCATGTCGGGGTGCCGGAAAGACCGTGGGTCGACCGCTCGAGCTCGGTGAGCCGCAGCGAGTCCACCCGGAGCCACCCCGAGAGCTCGGCGAGGTTGCGGAAGGAGAACAGCTGGTCCTCGAAGATCAGCAGGCCCCGCCCCTCGGCCGCCACGGCCCGCAGCAACGACACCACCGGAAGTTCCGTCCGGTGAACGTGCCGCATCGCCGGCCAGGTCCAGGCGCCGAAGGAGAGCGCGGCGACCAGCGCAATCGCAGACGCGACGGTCCGCGACCGCACCAGCGCCGCGAGACCTGCCACGGCAGGGGTGGCGGCCAGGAGCCACACAAGGACGAAGTATCGGGGGTACGTGCGGTTGTCCATGAACACCAGTAGGACCAGGAGGGCGACCCCGGCGAGAGTCCCAGCCCACCAGCGTCCTCCCAGGAACTTCCGCCACGTCCACCACCCGATGACAGCCATGAGCGTGAACACCGCAGCGACGGGGATCGTCGCAAGCCCACGCACGAATCCGAGCTCCGCGATCGCCAACGATTCGGTCCCGAGTGTCGCGAAGTGCTCCCCCGCGTGGATGGCGCTCACGCCGAACAGGAGTCGCCACCCTCCTGCGGCCAGCGCGGCGGGCACCATCACCACCGCCAGCACCGCCACGCCGGCGGCCGCCCCGGCCGCGAGACGTCGGGTGTCCCGCCTCACGACCCAGGCGGCCAGGAGCACCGCAAGCGCGAAGAAGGGCGCGAGCGGGGGACGGACCAGCGCCGCGCACGTCATCGCCACCACACCGGGCACGAAGCCATCCCGGCCGCTGCGGAGCCAGAACGCGAAGCCGACAACGGCCAGCGCGGCCGATGGGGTCTCGGAGAACGCGCGGCCGGCGTGAAACCAGACTCCGGGGATGAGCGACGCGAGCGCGGCGCCCGCGAGGGCGACCGTCCGCCCCGCAAGCCCCTCCCACAGCCCCACGAGGGCCCAAATCGCGACGACCGAAAGCACCGCGCTCGCCACCTGGAGCGCCCGCACAGGGTCGGCGACACCGACCTGACGCACGACCTTCCCGATCGCGACCCAGAGTGGAAACCCCGGCGGAAGCGGCATGTGCCGGGCGGGGTCGAAGTCGAGGACTCCGCAGGCCATGAGGGCCTCGTCCTGCTCCCACGGCCCCGCAGCGAGAAGCAACAGACGCGACGCCAAGAGGGCCGCGACCGCCGCGGCGCTTGCGACGGCTGACGCGTTCGCACTCCCGAGCCGCACAAGCGGCCACGGGAACACCCGCGCTGCCAGACGCAACAGCCTGTCCGTGAAGCGCTGCACGGAGGGAGTCTAGCATCGGGAATCCCGGGGCCTGACCGGATGTCTCGCACTCACGCCTTGATGGGCGCTCAACGGGTTCGAAAGGAGTTGAGAGTTGAAAGTGAAGAGTGAAGAGTTGACGACGGGAAGCGAGACCGTCTGCGTCTGCGCCTGCGCCCCTGCCCCAGTCCGCCCGTCAGCTGTCTCTCAGCTCTTCACTCTTCACTCTGACCTCTTCACTTCGGTGCCAATCGGGTGGCCTTCCGATCCGCCCTTTGTTCCTTCCCTCACCTGCTCTCCAGCGACGGCGGCGTGGTAATCTCTGCCGCCATGTCGGGAGTTTCAGTCGAGTTCCAGAAGGTGGGCAAACGCTTTGGCAACCGCACGGCCCTCGCGGCCGTCTCCGGCACGCTGCGCCCGGGCCAGGTGCTGGTCGTGGCCGGCCCCAACGGAGCCGGCAAGTCCACCCTGCTGAATATCCTCGCCGGGGTCCTCCGGCCGTCCCGGGGTGAGGTCGTCTACCGGGGCTCCGACGGGACCGTGCCACGGGCCCACTGGTTCGAGCACCTCGGGATGGCCGCACCCGACATGGCTGTTTACGAAGAGCTCACAGCGCTCGAGAACCTCCGTCTCTTCGCCCGGCTGCGGGGTCTGAACCGTTCCGACGCCGACCTTGCCGCCCTCCTCGAGGAGCTTGGGCTCGGATCGCGGGAGCACTCCCGGCTGGTCGGAACGTACTCCTCGGGGATGAAACAGCGGGTCAAGTTGGCCCAGGCGGTGTTGCACGCGCCGGCCGTGCTGCTGCTTGACGAACCGTCATCCAACCTGGACGGAGCCGGGCACGACGCGGCGGCGGGGCTGGTGGCCCGCCTCCGCGAGCGAGCCGCCATCGCGGTCGCCACCAACGACCCGCGGGAGCTGGCCTGGGCTGATGCGCGCATCGACCTTGCTCTCTGAGATCCTGGCGGTGCTCGCCAAGGAGCTTACGGCCGAACTGCGCAGCCGGGTCGCGCTCAACGCCATCGGGCTGTTCGGCCTGACTACTCTGATCGCGGTCGCCTACCAGATCGGGCCGTATCAGATCCAGGAGCAGGATCGTCCTCATCTGCTTTCGGCTCTGCTCTGGATCATCCTCTTCTTCGCCGCTACCTCCGGCCTGTCGCGGGTGTTCGTGAAGGAGGAGGACGCTCACACTGCGAAGACTCTTCGGCTGGCGGCGCGGCCGCTCGCCGTGCTCGGGGGCAAGTATCTCTTCAACCTGCTCCTGCTCCTGGCACTCTATGCACTGATCGTGCCTCTGTACTGCGCCCTAATGGGCTACGCGGTACGCGGAGTCGGGGGGCTCCTTCTCGTCCTAGTGGCGGGAGCCGTGGCGCTCGCGGCGACCACCACGATCGTCGCGGCGATCATCGCCCGCGCCTCCGGTTCCACGACTCTATTTGCTATCCTCTCAGTGCCTTTGGTGTTGCCGCTCCTGGTGATGTTGATCCAGGGGACGAGGGCAGCGGCCGCCAGCAGCGAGCTGGCGGTGGTCCTCCCGGCCCTCCAGGGGGTTGTTTCGTTAGGAGGCGCAGTGATGATCGTGTCTGTGTACCTGTTCCCGGTGGTGTGGCATGACTGATAACCGGACGAGGGCGCTCCTTCACTTCTCGCTGGGCGGATGGGTGCTCCTGGTGATCCTGGCAGCGTTCTTCTATGCGCCGTCGGCGACTGGTTTCAAAGGCGAGTCGGCCCGGATCGTCTTCTTCCACGTGCCGCAGGCGTGGGTCGCCGTCCTGGCGTTCTGCGTGAACCTGGTGGCGTCGATCCGCTACCTCCGCAAGCGCAATCCGCTCGACGACGCGCGCGCCGCCGCCGCGGCCAGGCTCGGGCTCGTTTTCTCCGTGCTGGCGACGGTCACGGGCTCGATCTTCGCCAACGTGATGTGGAACTCGTTCTGGAACTGGGACCCGCGCGAGGTCTCGATCGTGATTCTCCTCCTCATCTACGCCGCCTACTTCGCTCTCCGGGAGGCGATCCCGGACGAGGAGCGACGGGCCAGCCTATCGGCCGCCTACGCCGTTCTGGCCTTTGTCACGATGCCGTTCCTGGTGTTCGTGGTGCCCCGTATCTATTGGTCTTTACACCCCGACACGATCATTGGGGCCACTGGGAGGCTGAAACTCCAGATGGAATCGCGGATGCTCCAGACCCTGTTGGGCTCGTTAGTGGGATTTACTGGATTGTTCTTTTGGTTGTACACTCTGGATGTTCGGTCGGCGCGGGTACGGTTGGCTCGCAGGGGGCGTGAGGAGGCATAGGCAATGCCAGCAGCTGAGAGTCTCGTTTGGGTCGCCGCTGTCACTGTCGTCATCTGGCTGGGGATCTTCGTGTACTGCCTCGCCCTCGACCGCCGCGTGCGCCGACTGGAGGAGGAGCAGTGAACCGAAGGATGGTGTGGACCATTGTTGGGATCGTCGCCATCATCGGCTTCGTCGCGTTCGGCGCCGGAGCCTTCAAGTCGAATCTCACCCCGTACGTAAGCTTCCAGCAGGCACGCGCGACCTCCGACGCTGTGCAGGTGGCCGGCAAGCTGGTGCAGGGCTCGGACCTTTTCGATGAAAAGGCGTCGGTCCTCCGCTTCGACATCCAGGATGATCATGGTGACGTCATGAGGATCACCTACAAGGGCCTCAAACCGGGGAACTTCCACGAGGCGACGCAGGTTGTCGCGATCGGGCGTTTCCGCGGCGGAGCCCTGGATGCGGAGAAGCTTCTGGTCAAGTGCCCTTCGAAGTACCAGGGCCTCGACCAGAAGGCGAGCACCAGCTAGACACGACCGGCGCCGCGCGCCGTTGAAAGCCAGGGGGGGAGCATGTTTCTACCAGGTGCCATCGCTCTGTGGGCGGCGTTTCTGTCTTTGGTCGCCTCGACGTTCTTCTATTTCCGCAGCGTGCGCGGCCACCAGGAAGCGCGGGCCTGGGCCCGCCAGGCGTACGGTCTCGCGACGACGGCCATCCTCATCGCCGCCGGCGTGCTGGTTTATCTGATCGTTACACACGATTTCCGAATCCACTATGTCTTCTCGTACTCCGACCTCTCGCTCCCAACGCGCTACCTCGTCGCAACGCTTTGGGCCGGGCAGGAGGGCAGTTTCCTGCTGTGGCTCGTGTGGGGGATGCTGGTCGGCCTGCCGCTGATCCGGTACGCCCAGCATTACGAAGACCGCACGATGGTGGTGTACAACCTCGCGCAGATCTCACTCCTCCTCATCCTGCTGCGGCAGTCGCCGTTCCGGTTCATCTCGGACCTCACGGCCGGCCAGGTACCTTTCGACGGGCAGGGGCTCAACCCACTGCTGCAGAACCCCTGGATGACGATCCACCCACCGATCATGTTCCTCGGCTACGCGGCCACTGCCGTGCCGTTTGCCTTTGCGGTTGCCGCGTTGTGGGGACGCCGCTACGACGAGTGGGCCAAGGCGTCGCTTCCGTGGGCGCTCGTCACGGTGGTGACACTCGGTTGCGCCATCCTACTCGGCGGCTACTGGGCGTACGTAACGCTCGGCTGGGGCGGTTACTGGGGCTGGGACCCGGTCGAGAACGCCTCGCTGGTGCCCTGGATAGCGTCGGCGGCGCTGGTGCACGGCATGATCCTGCAGCGGGCACGCGGGCGCTTCCGCAAGCTCAACTTCTCCCTCGCAATCCTGGCCTACGTGCTGGTCGTCTACGGCACGTTCCTGACCCGCTCAGGAGTGCTGGCCGACTTCTCGGTCCACTCGTTCGTGGACCTCGGGATCACCGGATGGCTCGTCGGGAACCTGGCCGGCGCGATGGTGCTCGGCTTCGGGGCACTGCTATGGCGCTGGCGCGAGATCCCCACCGAACCGGGTGACGAGCCGTTCTTCTCGCGCACCGTGTTCTTCGTCGTCGCGATCGCCGCGCTGCTCGGCACGGCGGCGACCGTGCTCGTCGGCACCTCTGCGCCGCTCATCACCCGCCTGGCGACGAAGACTTCGCAGGTTGGGCCGTCCTTCTACAACCGCGTCATCCTCCCGATCGGGATCGTCCTGGCCACGCTGTTGGGCACCGTGCCGTTCCTGCAATGGAAGGGCACCTCGAAGGACTTCCGCAAGCGCCTCCTGCTCGCAGGTGGCCTCGCCATCGCAGCCGGGGTCGTGAGCCTGGTCGCCGGAGCCCACGGCATCCTGTACGTGATGTTCCTGCTCGCATCGCTGTTCGCGTTCTTCTCCAACCTCCTCAAGACCTGGGACGAGGTGAGGCAGCGCCGGTTCCGCGCGGCGGGGGGATACCTCGCCCACGTCGGGCTCGGCCTCATGCTCGCCGGCATCATCATCTCCTCGGCGTATGACCGCTCCGAGAAGGTCACGCTGGCGCTCAACCAGAGCAGGCAGGTGATGGGATACACGCTGACGTTCAAGGGCGTGGACAAACCGACGCCTACGGCCCGGGAGGCGATGCTCATCGAGGTCAAGGATAAGAACGGCAGCACCTACGTCGCCCGCCCTAGGATGTTTCGCAACGAAAAGACGAACCAGATGGTGGCCAACCCCGACGTGCACGTCCAGTTGACACACGACGTCTACGTCTCGCCGATCGAATTCGATCCCGGCCGACTGCCGGAGCACGGCGACACGCTGGACATCGGCAAGGGCCAGACCGGCAAGATCGGCCCACTGGAGATCACGTTCGATGGCTTCGAGATGGCGGGCAAGCACAGCGAAACCGGCAAGGTCACGATCGGGGCGCGGCTGACCGTGAAAGGTCGCGGCCAGACACAAACGGTGATTCCGGCCATGCACGCGGCCGGTCCGGGCGAGTTTACCGCCGTGCCGGTCGAGATCTTGGGGTTCAAGGGCGCAACGGTGGCGCTTAACGGCGTCAATGCGAACACGGGGCATGTGCGCCTCTCGGTGACCGGGTTCGGCGGCGGCGGCGTGGCCAAGAGTGCGGTACTTCACCAGGGAAACGCGCTGACCTACAAGAGCGTGACGCTCACCTTCGACGACTTCGACCTCTCCGATTTCGACCCCGAAGCCAACAAAATCAACATCGGGGCCGTGCTCAAGATTACCGGCGGACAGAAGCCCGGCGAGATCACGCCGAGGTTCCACGGCGGGGAGGGCGGCCCGCGCTACGAAGACGCCGAGATACCGGGCCTGCCCGGCGTCAAGGTGCGCACCGGGAAGATGGATCCCAACGAGAAGACCGTCGAGATCCAAGTCCTCGACCCCGACGCCCCGGCCGATCAGGGCGAGCCGATGCGGTTCTCGGTGGACGTCACGGTCAAACCGATGATCGGCCTGCTCTGGAGCGGCCTCGTGGTGCTGCTCGCAGGCGGCATCATGGCGGTGATCCGACGCGGTGACGAGTTCTCGACCGCGATCGCGGCGCAGTCCGGCAGTTCGGCCTAGCCGACGACTGAGACTGCAGGGCACCGAAGTTCAGAGTTGAGAGTGAAGAGTTAAGAGTGAACGACAAGAAAGGGCACTTCTGAACTTCCGTCCCTGCGTAACTGAATCGGTCACTTGTCTTTCGACTCTTCACTCTCAACTCTGAACTCTTCACTGCCTGCTTGAAACCGTCGACCCTCCGAATCGGTCGGTCAGGGCTCCTCCGCTCACTTCGCGCAGGAGGTCGGCGTTTGGGGGGACGGTTGCACTGCGGGTATACTGTTTGAGCAATGCGAAGTGTGTTCGTGCTTCCCCTGTATCCGTTGGAGGATATTGTCCTGCTACCGGGCGAGCGGTGCGGCCTCGCCTCCTCCAGTGAGCAGTTGCGCGCGATCGTCGAGCGCGCCCACGACTTCGGCGGCGCCGTGGTGGCTTCGCTGGCAGACGGGGAGTCGGTGCACGAGGTGGGCGTGACCGCCATCGTCTCCGGCGAGCCCGGCAGCGAGGCGTCTCTCTACGGTGTCAGCCGTTGCCGGCTCCTTTCGCTGGTGAGCGAAGACGTGCCGATGGTCCGTGCCGAGCGGTTCCCGGAGGCACCGGCCGAGGAGCAGAGGCAGGCTACGGTCGCTCGCCTTCTTCACACCCGTTACCAGAGACTTCTCCTTCGCGTTGGCTGCGAGCCGGTCAGCATCTCACCCCAGGATCTGACGGCTCTCACCTGGAGGGTCACAGCCTACCTCGGCCTTCCAGCCGAGCAGCAGCAAGGCTTCCTCAACGTCCCCGATCCCCTCACAAGGGGAAGACTCCTGCTTGTGGCTTTGCGGGACCTCGAGCGCCGTGAACGTTTCTTGCAGCCGTGGGCCCATCTGCGTACGACGACCCCGTGGAACTGACGGACTCCTATGACCAAGCTCGACACCAACCTCGACGCCTGCCAACTCTCGGGTGAGATCCTCATTCGGCTCCGCAAGATCATCCGCGAGGGGCTACGCACCGCTTACGGCAAGACGTGGAATGAAGCCGGCATCCCGGGCGACATCCGGGAGTTCTTGACCCAGCGGCAGGCGCGAGAAGCGAGCATCAACTGGAACCTCTCCGACAGCGTCGACGTGCTCGATTTCGCCGGCTACCTGAACCTCTACGACATCATCTCCGCGACGCCCAACCTGCTCGAGCGTTTCCTGCCCCTCGCACCGGACGCGCACGTCCTCCGGATCAGGTTCCTCGAGCTCGACACGATCCTCAACCGGATCGGCTACTGCCGGCCGATCTCCGAGGCGGACGTCGGTCTCCTGGTCAGCTTCGAGGACCGCCTCAAGAAATCCACGGCCACGGTGCCCGCAGTCGTCGAGGATGGGGCCGCCCGACCGGCGCCGCGGCCGTCACGGTCCGCACCGCCGGCGCCGGAACCTCCAAAAGCAGTTGCTCCGAAGACGCCGCCACCACCTGAAGTGAACGCCGACAAACCAGCCGCGGCCGAGGCGGAGCCAGAACCGGCCCCTGACACCAAGCCCCCCATCGCCCAGCCCACACCTCAGCCGCCTGCGCCGCTGCCTGTTCCCGACGAGGCGCCGGCCGTCGAACCGCAACGGACTCCGCTACAGGGTGCCGGGCTGGTAGGGCCTCAGGAGCTCGAAACGGCGCTCAAACGGGGCGAAAACAAGACCGTCCTTACCGCCCTCTACCAGGAGGTGACTTCGCTTGCGGATGGGCTCTGGAACGGTTCCGTGACTTCACTCCAAGCCCGCACCTGGGAGAATGTTCGCGAGTCCCAGTGGTACCGCGAGGGCTTCGCGAAGCTGGGCCTGAAACCGATCTCCGACTTCTTCGGCCTCTTCGACACCGCCAAGGAGAAGATGCTCGCGGGCACCTCCCGTAACGAGTTGCAGGAGTTCCTCAAAGAACACAGCTTCGTGCAGGTGCTTCTGGCGCTCAAGGAGCTCTTCCGTAAGCATATGAGACCGTGAAAGGCCGGGCTCCGGGCTCAGGGCTCAGGGTTCAGGAAAAGGGAAGAGGGTAGAAGGTAGAGGAAAGACAGAACCCCTCTTTCCTCTATCTGCTGTTTTCCGTCTTTCCTCTACCCTCTTTCGTCTTCCCTCTTCCCTCGATCGCGCGCACTGCCCAATCAGCACGTTGACGAAAGGAACTTCCCGAGTAGCGCCAGCCCCTCCGGAAGATCCCGGCGCCCCAGGCCGATCCGCACGTGTTCGCCCGTGGCGTTGAACAGGGAGCCCGGCACCAGCATCACGCCGCTTGAATCGAGCAGCCCGGAGCAAAGCCGGTCTGCCGTGCCCTCGCCCCGCCAGCGTGGGAACGCCACCGAACCGGCGCGCGGCGCGAGCCAGTCGAAGCTGTCCGCGTGCGTGGCGAAGAAGCGCTCCGCCTCGGCCACGTTCGTGCGCACGATCGCGAGGTTGCGGGCGAGGATCCGGTCACGGGCCCCGAGCGCCGCGATCGCGAGCACCTCGGAGGGCGCGCTGCTGCAGATCGTCGTGTAGTCCTTGAGCGCGAGGAAGCGCGCGGGCAGCGCCGGGTCGCGCGCCGCGAGCCAGCCGATCCGAAGTCCCGGCAGGCCGAACGCCTTCGACAACCCCGACAGCGAGATCCCTCTGTCGTAGAGGTCCGCCACCGCGGGAAGGCGGTCGGCGGAGTCGTGCTCGAGCAGCCGGTACATTTCGTCCGACAACAGCCATGCGCCCCGCGAGGCGGCGAGCGCGACGATTGCCTCGAGCTCCGCGCGCGTCGGCATCGCGCCGGTCGGGTTGTGCGGGAAGTTGACCACCAGCATCCGGGTGCGCTCTGTGAAGCTGCTCTCGAGGCGTCCGATGTCGAGCCGCCACCCGTGCGCGCCGGCCTCGAGCGGCCACGGCGTCACCTCGCAGCCGATCGAGCGCGGCACCTCGTGCAACGACTGGTACGCCGGCGCCAGCACGATCACGTGTTCGTCCGGAGCGAGCAGCGCATGCATCGCTATGAAGATCGCCTCCTCGGGAGCTGCGACGACCACGCCCTCCGGCGCGACGCTCTCGTACAGCCCGGCGATCTCCTCCCGGAGCCGGGGATGTCCCTGGCTCTCCGTGTAGCCGAGGCGCAGCCCGCGCCAGAGCTCCGCCGTTTCCGGCGAAGCCATCTCCAGAAGCCCCGCGAGCGACAGACTCTCGCAGTCCGACGCGGAGAGCACGTGCTTCACCCTGAACTCGTGCGCCGCAAAATACCGCTCCAACCTGAACGGTTCAATCCGCATACCTACCACTCTGGCCTAGCATACGCGACCCACGGGCACCGCCAGGGGAGCTTCGTCATCCCGGCGGGGTGAGAACCCGGGTAACCCGGTGTTTCTTGGGCTCGCACGAGAAAGGGAGTAAGCCACACACGGCAATACGGGCCACCTTTTGGAGGGTTTGTTTCAGTCTACACAACAACGGGAGGACTAAGATAGAACGTGGTACCGCAGTTGTGGGTGGGTCAGAATGAGCGGCAGAATGAAGAAGAAGACAAAGGCGGTGCTGGCGTTCAGTGCAGCCACAGTCCTCGTGATTCTGGCCATGACCTGTCCGGGAGGATCCAACACGTCGCGCCGCGCAGCTCCCTTGACGGCGACTCAACAAGCCGCCTACGAAGCTGCGTTGAGGGCTACTCCTACCGACGAGGAGCGTGCAAGGCAACGACAAGCAGAACTTCTGGCGCGCGCTGAAGCGCGTGCACTCCTATCAACACCTGCAGGTCAGATCAGGTATCACCATCGGGACTGGAGCCCCGCTGATTGCGAGCGCATAGCTAGAGGCGAGGTCTGGGTCGGCATGACCATGGAGCAGGCCGAAACAGCGTGGCCGTCGGCATCCTCCAAGACGGTAACGCGGAGAGCCTCGGGCGACCATGTCCAGCTCTGCTATGGGAGTTTCTGCGAGTCGTCGCTGTACTTCGACAACGGGAGACTGACTACGATTCGGAAGCGGAACTGACTGTATCAAAGGTGAAGAGCAGAGCTCCTGCGAGCGGGGGGAGGCGGGGGCAAAAACGCCTGCGGGCCGAGGAGATATGGCTCCGAGAGCCCGCAGGGCAAGAGAGAATCCTCCACGCAGTGGAAGAGGGACGAGATCCTGCTCTTTGGGGAGATCCTTCGCCGGCCCGCCTCTAGCGGGCCTCCTCAGGATGAAGGGTCATCGAGGGGATTTTCTAGGCAATGACAAGGGCTCTACGGCTTGCGGGCAACAAGCAGGAAATCGCGCGGCCCCGAAAGCCATGCGTCCAGTTTGGACGCCAGCTCCCGCACGGGCTCGGGCTGCGCGGAGTTCGCCAGCGCCTGATCCGGCGGGAAGGGGTGCAGACGCCGTACCTCCACGACCTCGAGCCCAACCGCCTTCGCGACGAACGCCAGCGCGTCGGGGTGCACCGGCGCGCGGTGGGTGGGGTCAGCCCAGAACAACCCCGCGCCGACGCGCAGCGACTCGGGGTTCGGGGATTCGATCAGCAGCAGGCCACCCACCCGCAACGCCGCCGCCGCGGCGTCGACAAGCTGCATCCACGTTGCCGCCGGCAGGTGCTCGACGAGGTGGATTGCGGTCACGCCCCCGAGGCTGCCCGGCTTCGCGGCGCGCAGCGCCGAGAGGCAGTCGCCCACTTCGGCCGTGAGCCCGAGCCGACGGCATGCGGCCGCCATCGCCGGGTCGGAGTCCACGCCGCGCGCTTCGATGCCGGCGGCGCGCAGAGCCTCCAGCAGCTCGCCGCGCCCGCACCCGAGGTCGAGAACCGGCGCGGCACCGGCCAGCAGGTGCACATGCTCCGCGACGCGTCCCAGGATCTCGGCCCGCCCGCCGCGGAATGCATCTGCGAACCGAGTCGACGCGGCGGCGACCGCGGCCGGGATTTTCGCCTCAATCTCGGGCGCGACTGCGATGGTCAGCGGTTCGTGCTGCGCGAGCCGCTCGGTGAGCCCGGCCACCTCGGTCAGTTGCTCGTGGAGGCGCTCGATCAGGGCGTCGGCGTGGGCCGAGAGCGCCGGCATTCTGCCGTCTCTCAGCTCCTCGGCGAGCGACTGAACGCCGGCGACCGTCGCCTGGAGCGCATCGAGCGCACGCTGTAGGCCCGCAATGTCCTTGTCCCGGTCGTCGCGCACCGACTCCAACTCCCGCTGAAGAGTCTCGAGGGCTTGCTGGAACCGTGCGATCGCGCTCTCGGCCTGCGGGATGCGGGCGTCGCGGAGCGACTCCACCTCGCGCTGCACGGCGCCGGTCGCTTCGCCGGCCCTGCCCAAAGCCGCATCGAGGCCGACGAGGCGTACGTCGCGCACCTCCTCGAACTCGGTGCGGGTCGCGATGTAAGCTTGCCGGAGATCCCCGAGGGCCGCCGCCGAATCGTCCGCCCGGATCTCGAGGTGCTCGCGGCCCTCCTGCATCGCCCGTGACTGCCCCTGGAGTGCTTCATCGAAAGCCGTCCGAGTCGCAGCGATTTCCGCCTCGAGCCGTTGGAAGTCACGCCGCAGGAAAAAGAACGCTGCACCCCGCACCAGGCGCGCCAGCCACCCCAGCGGCATGGGCTCCGGCCGCGAGGGAGTCTGGGCAGCGTCCGCGGGGGGATGGCTGCCGCTCACAACTGCCTAGGCCTCGCTGCCCTGCTCCTGGGCCTCGGGCTTGACGTGGAGCGTGACCGGAACTCGCACATCCCGATGGAGCCTGATCCCCGCGGTGAAGGTCCCGAGACGCTTGATGTGCTCGAGCTCGATCTTGCGGCGGTCCACAGTCAAGCCGCGCTCGGCCAGCGCCTCAGCCACGTCGGAGGACGTCACCGAGCCGTAGAGGGCGTCGCCTTCGCCCGCCCGTCTCACAAACGTGAGTTCGGTGCCTGCGAGTTGCCCGGCGATCACTTCCGCCTCGCCCTTGTCCTTGGCCTCCTGCTGCTCCCAGTTCTTGGTCTGCTGCTTGAAGCGCGCCAGATTCGCAGGCGTGGCTTCATAGGCCAATCCCTTCGGGATCAGGAAGTTACGTGCATATCCAGGCTTCACCTCGAGCGTGGTGCCGCGGTCGCCCAGATGCTCCACGTGGTCGTTCAGGATCACCTTCATGCTTCAAGTCCTCCGTCGTCTGCTCCACCCCGGCGCAAGCGAAAGAAGCTGTCGGTCAGCCCCAGGGCGGAAACCACCAGGGCGACCGGCACCTGCAGGGCGAAAACCACCACGCCCAGCCGCACCCACCGGTTCTCGCCAAACCGGCGTCCGAGATGGAAAAATATGATAGCGAGCCCATGCACGAAATACAACCCGAGCACAGCCACCAAGAGGTTTGCAGCCAACCACTTGGCCGGCTCGGGTGCAAACACCCAACCGAGGCCTCCGCCCGCGAACGCGACGGGAAGCCACTCCTCCGAAGCGTATTGGGCGATCGACTCCGAGCCGCGCGGCAGCCCCAACAGCGGCAGCCGCGGCCGCAGCCAGAACACCACCCAGAGCACATACAGGGCCACCGCAGACGGTGCCAGGTATGCCACCAGGCGGATCGCCTGCGCCATCAGCTCCTCGCCGCCCGACGCCTCGCCGAGCTTCCGAACCAGATCGTTCGTGCCGCTGTTGCGGGTGAATATGTCCCCGAGCGCCTCGGCCGGTGCGGCGGGGTAGAACACCGCGATCATGACCCCGGCGGAAATCGCCAACGCCACCAGCGCAACCACTGCCGCCCACCGCCCCGTGGTCCACTGGCGGCGGAGCCACGTCTCGATCGACACGGTTGGCCATACCGCCACCAGCAGGTACCCGGTCGCCGCTGCGACCATCCAGGTCTGGTGCCAGACAAGCACCGCGCCAACGAGCCCGACCGCCACCCAGCCCCAGGCCAGGAACGACGGCCGGCCCGTGGCCACGACGTGGACCAAGGGCAGCGGCGCCAGCAGTGCCAGGAAGACCCCGATGAAAGGCAGCAGAATGAGGCTCGCAAACACCAGGAGTGAAAACAAGCCCGCCATCCCAGGGCCAGCGAAGCGCAGGGATGGCGGTGTCGGGATAGGCGAGGCCGAAGCCATCACCGGCCCGCCTTAATCTCCCAGGAAGGGCAGGAGCGCCATGAGCCGGGCGCGCTTGATCGCCCGGGTCAGCTTGCGCTGGTAGATCGGGTTGGTGCCGGACACCCTGCGGGGCAGGATCTTTCCGGAAACCGGCACGTACTGCCGGATGAGGTCGATGTTCTTGTAGTCGATGTACTCGATCCCCTCGGCGGTGAACTTGCAGGTCTTCTTGCGCTTGACGAAGTACTTTTTCTTCGACATCTCACACCTCCTCGCGGACCGCAGGCGCCACCGCAGCGGCCGCCTCGGCACGCTCCTTGGCGGCGCGCTTCGCGGCCTTGTGAGCGGCGCGGACCTTCTCCATCTTGCGGGCGCGCTGCATCTCGCGGTCGAGGTTGAGGTTGAGGTAGCGCATCACCTGGTCGGACAATCGCAGCCGGTACTCGAGCGGCTTGATCACCGTGCCAGGCGCCTCATACTGCCAGAAAATGTAGTACCCCTCACGCTTGTGGTTGATCAAGTACGCGAGGGTGCGCTTGCCCCACACGTCCTCTTTGACGATGGTCGCGCCCTCCTTGGCGAGAAGCTCCTTGAGCTCCCCCAGGAACGCCGTGCGATGCTCGTCTTCCAGAGTTGGGTCGAGGATGACACCAAGTTCATACAGCGGCATGGGCTCTCCTTTCGGCCTTCGGCCCCCGCGTCGAGGCAGGAGCAAGGAACCCGCCATGCCAGGCGGAACGGTGATTCTAGCTGATGCGCAGGAAAATGCAAATCCTCCGGCCGCCCCGCGCACCCCGCCCGTACCGCCCCGTCAGCGCTCCGCGACCTTGAGTACCCAGCAGTACGACCCGTCGTGCCAGGTGACGCGGGGATCGCTCCCGAGACGGACCTCGACATCCTCACAGGAGGCTTCATGGCTGCAGTGCTCGGTCCATACCACCGTCTTGTTCTTGGCGCGATACATATTGTCGCCGATCTTGTTGACGCACTTGAGGTTCAGTTGACGGTCTTCCGCGAGCCCCGCCGGCGAGAGGAGCGTGAGCGCAAATGTGGCGACCAGGGGAAAAGCCGGTCTCATGTCGATGCCTCCTGTTGCGGCGAGTATCCCACGGGAGGCGCCCACGCGCGGCGGTTGCCGATGGCCGGGCGCCGGTGCAGGATGTCAGGGCTCGGCGACGGTCGCAACCTGATTGAACTGTGTGGCCGCCCGGCTCACGCCGATGCGCAACGCCGCCTCGACGCAGTCGGCGGCACGGGTGATCATCTCGCTCACGGTTTCGCGCTCACTCTCTTCGAACGGGGCGAGCACGTACTCCGCGAGGTCTTCCCACGGGCGCGCGCCGCGGATTCCGAGCCGCAAGCGTGGAAACCCCTCCCCCGCGGCCTCCACGATCGACCGCAGTCCGTTGTGAGTGCCGGGGCCGCCGCTCGCCCGCAGGCGCAGCTGGCCCAGAGGCAACTCGACGTCGTCACCCACTACGAGGCACTGCGCCGGGACAACCTCCTCACCCTCGCAGAAGAGGGCGAACACGTCCCCGGAGAGGTTCATGTATGCCTGAGGCTTCACCAGGATGGTCGAGTTTCCGCCCGCGCGGCGAGCGAGCCGTGCGCGGTAGCGGCTCCGCCACGACAAAAGGCGCCATCTTCGGGCGAGTTCATCCGCCACCTGGAACCCTACGTTGTGGCGGGTGTCGGCGTACTCCTCGCCGGGGTTGCCCAAGCCGACGACCGCGGCGATCTGCATAACTGCGAGGCGCCAGGACTACTCGGCTTCCTCGCCCTCCTCCGCAACCGCCTTGCCGCGCTTGATGACTTCCGGCTCGGCGCCCTCCTCGGCAGCGACAGCGGCTGCCTCCTCGGGCTTGACCTCCTCGGCTTCCTTGCCGTGAGTCTTCACGGTCGCGATCATCTTGCGAGGATCGTCGAGAAGCTTGACGCCGTCGGGCAGAGACATCTCGGCGGCCGTGACGTGCTGGCCGAGTTCGAGGTTGCTGACGTCGACGTGGAAAGCTTGCGGGATCGCCTCGGCGGCGCACTCGACGTGCAGCGATCTGCCCACCCAATCGAGGAAGCCCCCGATCTTGACTCCGGCCGATTCGCCCTCGAGGACGACCGGAACCTCGACCTTGAGCCGCTGACCCTTCATCACTCGGATGAAGTCCAGGTGCATGTACTGACGGGTGAGCGGGTTGATCTGCGCGTCGCGCACCATCGCGTGACGCTCCTGCTTCGTGCCCTTCATTTTCAGCAGGAAGACGGTGTTGCGGCCCTTCTCTTGCTTCAGAAGCTCGGTCACGGTGTGACGGTCGATCACGACCGGCACCGCCTCCTTGCCCCCGCCGTACACCACCGCCGGGATCAGCCCTTGCTGGCGGAGCTTGCGGTTCGCACCCTTGCCAGCGGAGCTGCGGCGCTCCACCTCGATCACGAGCTCTTCCATGACACATACCTCCACCCTCGCGACAGGGCCGCAAGGGGGACGCACTTTACCACAGGGGAAGTCGATAGTCCACAGCTCTCCCCCAACCGCACAGCCAGTTGACAGTTAACAGCTTCCGCCCGCCCTCCCGCCCAGTTGACAGTTGACAGTCCCCCACCTTGAAGGACAGTCGACAGCTTCCGCCCACCCTCCCACCCAGTTGACAGTTGACAGTCCCCCACCCACCCTAGAAGCGCCGGGAAAGATGCAGCTCTTAGCTGTCAGCTTTCTACTGTCGACTGTTAACTGTGAACTGTCGACTGTCTCTAGACGAACAGGCTCGACACCGACTTGGCCTCGTGAATGCGCCGAATGGCCTCACCAAGCAACTCTGCAACGGAAAGCTGACGGATCTTCGCGCTCGCGCGCGCCGTCGGGTTGAGCGGGATCGTGTCGGTGACTATGATCTGCTCGACCACGGACTTCTCGATGCGCTCCACCGCCGGACCGGAGAGTACGGCGTGGACCCCGGCTGCCAGCACTCGGGCCGCGCCGCGCTCGGCCAGCACCTCGGCGGTCTTCACGAGGGTCCCCGCGGTGTCGATGATGTCGTCCACGACCACGCAGGTGCGGCCGGCGACATCCCCGATGATGTTCATGACGTCCGCCTGGTTTGGGCTGGTTCGCCGCTTGTCCACGATGGCCAGGCCAGCCTCGAGACGCTTTGCGAAAGCCCTGGCGCGTTCGACGCCGCCGGCGTCGGGAGAAACCACCGTGATATCGGGAAGGTGCAGGCGCCGCAGTTCCTCAATCAAGACCGGAGCCGCGAACAAGTGGTCCACAGGGACATTGAAGAACCCCTGGATCTGAGCCGCGTGGAGGTCCATCGAGAGGATCCGGGACGCCCCGGACGACGTGATCAGGTCACACACGAGCTTGGCGGTGATCGGCACCCTCGGCCGGTCTTTGCGGTCCTGACGGGCGTAGCCGAAATAGGGCATCACCGCCGTGATGCGGCTTGCGGACGAGCGCCTGCACGCGTCCAACAGGATGAGAAGCTCCATCAGGTTGTCGTTCACCGGCGGGCACGTCGGCTGCACGACGTAGACGTCGCCGCCGCGGACGTTCTCCTCGATCTGGCAGCCGTTCTCGCCGTCCGAGAAGTTGTAGAGGCGCACCTCGCCGCGGTGGATCTGCAGGTAGTCGCAGATGCGATCGGTCAGCTGGGGGTGCGCCCTTCCGGAGAACACAACCAACGGAATCTGGTCTTGCATGCCTTCCTCGCAACCGTCGGTCTGGCTGGGGCGGCAGGACTCGAACCTGCACATGCGGGATCCAAAGTCCCGTGGCTTACCCATTTGCCGACGCCCCAGTCGGGGCTCGAGTCTAGTGCGACGGCTCCCCCCTGTCCAGCGGGGTCACTGCTGCTCTTCGTCGCTCTCCTCGTCCGTCC
>Ga0182027_10004382_pt1 | contig 21882 bp, 17 predicted proteins | sample 712E1DmetaG_FD_121300 | JGI IMG/M metagenome (GOLD analysis project Ga0182027, IMG submission 121300) | Permafrost microbial communities from Stordalen Mire, Sweden - 712E1D metaG (Illumina Assembly) | ecosystem: Environmental > Terrestrial > Soil > Wetlands > Permafrost | place: Sweden... | reverse complement strand
TTGCAATCAAAAAAGCACGCACGGCTCCTTCTCGCTTGCTGCACCGTTATTCTTTTCCATATCCAGATGATCTATGGTGCGGTTTTTATAGTCTCCATGTTGATCCATTTAGTTTTAACAAAAAAAGAATTTTTTATACGCATATTGAGTCCTATTGTCGGCGTCATATGCTTCGTCCTGCCATGGATAATTTATGCTTCTGAAATATCATATCAATCGCGTTATGGCCAATTTCTTTTTAATCAAGATTTTTCTAAGGAATTCTTTTTTGATTTTATTCGTCAGTTACTACTCTATGTCGTTCCATTTTATTTTTTGCTTTTTTTATACATCGTAGTGGTGTGGCATAGGAAAAGCATCCGTACTGTGTGGAACAATACAAAAATATACCTGGGTTTTTATTTTATATACGGAGTACTTATTTTAATTACATTGTCTGTCACTGCCCCGAACTCGTTTTTCAGATATCTCGTACCTGTCTTGCCTGTTTGCGCCATAGTCATTGGGGAATTTATCGAATTGGGTTTTCAGGCTCATCCGGCTTTAGGTAGTGTCGGTATATTTCTTATTCTTTTTCATCAGCCATTATCAAATTATTGTTATGAACTTACGCATGATTTCAGAGGACCGATGGAGGGATTCGTTGGCTATTTACGTCAAAACGCGCAGCCTACTGATACGGTTGCAATTTCATACGGCGACATGCCCATCAAATGGTATACCGGTTTGCGCGTCATTGGAGGATTGACAGGTGAAAATTTGGAAGATGCGGATCATGCCCGCTGGATAATTATCAGAAAACATTTCAATTGTACCCAGGGTCTCGTTGTGACAAAATTTCTTCATTCGCAATTGCAAAAAGGACGATATGAGAAGTTCATTCTCGATGCTCCCGATACTCCTTATGAAAACCGGGAAGACCCTCAAAATCATCTCTACCGAACAGCGACAAAAGAAGATCGCGTGGTCATCTACGAAAGAATACTACAATAGCGATACGAAGGAAGTATCCTAGGGTGCTTACTAATCACGCGAGTGTTGTCGCGCTTTATTAAATTTCCTATATCTTGTTTGTATGGCGGGTTGACCCTTATTTTTATTTCCTGTTCACACTTTTCGATTGGGAGATATCGGACGGCGTGTTTGCGAATTCGGGTATAACCGTTCGTTCTGACGTATTGCTTTTTTACTATTTTCCATATCTCATAACTGCCAAACTTTACGGTCGGAGCATAAGCGGAACGAATAAAGTCATCAAGGAAATGAACTCCACTACTAACAGCGCTAGCATTAGACTCGCGGGATTCAGGCATATTCACAAGCACGATCCAATGTACGCTTTTCGATTTAATATTATTCGCGATCTCTTCCTGTACTGAACGTGTTGTGGCAACACCTGGAAACAAATCATGGTATTTTGTTGCGCTTGGGCGATTAGATAAAAAATAAAAACCAACATCGTTTATAGAGATAAGATCATGCCTTTGATTACCTACAAAGATTGATTCGCCGTCTCGAGTTTGCATCTTTATGAATTCTATCGCCTGCTCCTGATCTTTACTTAAATAAATGCAGCTTGCTCTGTCAATGGAAGAATAACATCCAAATGGAGAAAATTTCTTTACTGACAATAGAAGACATCTCGCAGGAAAAAGAAAATAGAGAATAACCAGAACAATGACAGCCGTTAAAAAGTAATACTTCAGAACGAGATTATGAATATGAAGAACTGTATGGTGAACAAGCGGAATAAACACAAGAAATGCGATAATCGAGCTGGGTACAACATGGATGTAATCGTATCGGCTAAGTGCTTGCGCAAATAACAGTATTCCCAAAAAAGTGAGCACTGTGGTACCAAAGAATTGTTCATAAACGACAATTCGTTTTCTCAGAAGGGAATGAATGCTATCAGAAAACGCTATACCATATATACCGAGAGGCAAGTAGAACTGCAGCCACTTCGATAATTCTGAGTTTGTGGCAATGAATGCAAAAATGTTCAATGTCCATGGAAGGCTGGAAGGGATTAATGAAGGATAGGATAACCAGCGTACATTATGATGCAGCACACTGGTTGGAAAAACTACGACTTGTGTCCATAAGTTGTTAAATCCGCTTCTATAGATGAAATAGCCATAACACGGAAGTACTATGAATAATGTTGCACCCAACAACATCATGACGAATTCCGGTGCGGTTGATAATGCTTTGACAGTGGGTTTTGTTTCTTGCGCCATATAAAAAAAATGGAAAAGGATGATAGTTAAAATAATGCTTGTTCCAGTGTATAATCCGATATCCCACCTGAATAATGCGACAATACCAAGGAGCAATCCGGCCGAGAGAGACCATCGCCGTTGGCCAGTTTGTGTATATTGAAGCATACTTAAAATTGACAAAAGGGCGAGAGCCATTGCGGGAAAAACCGCATAAGCATAGGAATCTGCAAACGCAAGTAAAAGAGTAGTAACAGCGCACCCAACCAAAGCCAAAGCATGAGATGTAATTTTCTCGGCAATTAAATACGCACAAATCACTATTACAAAACGTACAATCGTATCGTAGATACGGGCAACAAGTAAATTTGTACCAAATATTTTAAAAATGACTGCTAAAACACAATACTGACCAGGTGGATAGATTGTCCAAAAATCTTTGTACGGCACATCACCATCCATAATACGTGTTGCATTAAAGACGGCAAATCCTTCATCGTAGTAGAGGAATGGAGTCTTGATCTGGGCACAAAGAACGCACACCATACAAGAAAAAAACAATACGAGAGCGGTTTTTGAATGAACCTGCATATGTGTTCTCATCATGATATTGAAATGTGATTGATGGTTCCGATCCAGATTAATCGGGATGAAGGACTAAGAGCTTTCAAATTTTACAATACCCTTCTCACCTTCCGGCCTGTCAAATATTATCTCTTACGTAGATGAGTCCCATATAAATCGTAAATCTTGTTGATCATCTAAACATTCCTATGGAGTGAGGTTTCTAAGCGCAGGATGGGAAGCCTTACTGTTCTTAAAATTTGGTTGGATTGATAATCCGACCAACATTCAAAGCGTCTTTTTCAGTGTTCGTTAGAAAATAATCAGGCCGTAATGACTTGCATTCCGGATTTCTCATGAAAGGATCGATTGACCGAATGCGACACTCCCCATTTGCCGATTCCAACGTTGTCTTATTGAAATGAAGATTTTTCAATCTTTTCGTCTTTCATACATCGAGATCCAAAATAAATGCGTTGGCATTTTTAACATTCGTTTCGGATCCGTAATGAGGAGAGTGTCATCATATAGATATTCAAAACGAGCAATGGGATTATAGTGCGACTTTGCAAACCCCAAAAACCAATCATCTAAATCCTTTTGACCTTTAGATTTTTCGAAATAATCAAGTGTGGTATGTGTATAAATGAGAAGTTTTGGGACAGCTTTTTCGACTTGATGAATCATCTCTTGACGAAATTGTTCAGCAAAAGGTTGGTCTTCGACAAGAGAAAAAGTATAAATAAATGATGTCGCTGACCGGCGTTGAGAATAAAATAGAAATTGTGGTTCATTCCCAATGATTGCTATTCTCTCTTCCTTTGAAGTTTTCTCTCTAATTAATTTTGCAATCATCGATGAAAACGTGAAAGGACATGAACCATATATCATTTTCGTTACCCTGTCGGGTGAATACTGAAAGAGGACGTCCCGGTGGGCAATAAGAGTGCTCACCAATGTTATGATAATAATAAAAGTCGGCGGGATATAGCGGACAAGAGGAGACGATCCAACAGAAAATACACGGTAGATGAATCGAATTCCAATACCAAAAAGCAGAGCGATGCCGGGCAGCACAAGGACAAAATAATGCGGCCTGAAATAGAAACCCGCAGAAAGGGCTACAACGCCTGCAAGAGTCAATCCCAAAACGAAAAAACAAGACTGTCTGCAATGTGCCTTGAAGAAGAGCGCAATCAACCCAACACCGGCTATAATCCATACAAGGATTGTGTGTTGCCAGAGAGGATGAAATGATGAATAGAAATAGTACCAAATATCCGTCGCCGGCACAAGCGAGCTGTATTCCCTTGCATAGGCAAATGTCCAAAGATAAAATTTTTCAAAAACTCCTACGTAAACGAGATAGGAAAAGCATGCGATGAGTGGAAGAGCCACTCCACCGATGTACGTTGATATGTATTTCCAGTAATTTCTTCTTTCGAATGATTTATCTTGCCATAATGAAATAAGCAAGACTGCAAATCCAAAAATGCCAAAAAATGCACCTTGTTGTTTCACGACAGCGGCGCATCCGAACAAAACAGCGCTGAACAAAATAAAATCTTTTCGGTTTTTCCTCAGTCCGGAAAGTAAGAGAAGATAAGCGCCGATGACGAAGGGTAAAATGAAATGTTCTGCATTTGCCCAAAATCCTTGAACGTGGTAACTCATACTCAGGAGTGCAAAAGCACTTGCAGCTGCCGCCGCAACCCAATCATCATATGCTGTGCGTGCAAAAAAGAAAAGGAGGATAATTGAGATCACATTAACGATGAGAAGACAAAAATGGATTGCCATGTGTGTCTCACCGAAAAGCCATAATATTCCGGCATAGATAAAGTAAATACCGGGGAATTTCATATTATACGCTTCAGTATAAGGCGGAGTTCCATCAAGAATAAGTTGGCCTATATACGCATATTCACCTTCATCACGCTCGAGGGGAACATCTAATAATCGCATCCGCAGAATAATCGTGGAAAGGATGATAAAAAAAAGAAAAACAAATGGGAGAAAAATATGTAGTGTCTTTACTCTCATAACAGATTGCTGTACTTGCATTGCGCTTAAAGGAACACTGCTGCTGTGAGTTATTTTATCTGTCTTCCTTGGAGCAATTCCTGGCAGAAAATAATCCCGAACCACAATTGAAGAATTTTTTAGATCAGAATATTTTTCTGATCATGTATTGTAATGCAGTACCAACAGTACCAATGCCATATCGCAAACTGCGATAGAAATTAATACTTGAAGCCTCCGGGAAATAGCGAACAGGTACAGGGATTTCTCCAATTCGATAACCATGTTCCACAATTTGAAATAATACCTGGCTGTCGAAGACAAAATCATCGGAGTTCTTCATGTAATCGATCGACTCCAACACTTGACGGCTGTATGCCCTCATACCTGTATGCCACTCGGAGAGATTTTGTCCCGTTATGATATTTTCAATGAGCGTTAAAACCCGGTTTGAGAAATACTTATATCGAGGCATTCCTCCTGCCAGGGATTCCTTTCTTGTACGTATTCGCGTGCCAAGCATGACATCAAAGTAGCCGTTTTCAATAAAGTCGACAAAATGAGGAATGAGTTTCGGATCATATTGATAATCGGGGTGAAGCATCACAACTATATCTGCATTATGACGCAGGGCTAATTGGTAGCATGTTTTTTGATTGGCACCATAGCCAAGATTTTTTGTATGCTGCTCTATAACAAGATTAAATTTTCGAGCGATCTCGACGGTATGATCATTGCTCCTATCGTCAACCAAAATGATTTCATCAACGACAGAGAGCGGAATATCGCGAATAGTGAGTTCTAAGGTTTTCTCTGCCTGATAGGCGGGCAAAACAACAATAACTTTGGATTTTGGTTTCATAATAGGTATATACAAAAAGGTTGCTGAAATAAAAAGTGTCTCTTCATATTTTGTGGATAACGACATGATACGGAACGGCAGCAAAAGATATACACAAGACAAGGAAGTAATAAAACAGATTAACGATGGTTCAAAGATGACTTCTAAAAAAATCCCAACCATCTTCACGCAGAAGACAGTTGGGATGTTCGTAAAAACTTCTATACCCTTTTCAGGTGTGAACCTACCAGCAGCTCAAAAACCAGTGGGCGTTTGGGTTACATTACCGTTAGCATCTATTGATGCAACGACTTTGGAAGTTCCGTCAGCACTAGATGTACCTGTAATTCCAACCCCCGTCGCAGTGCCGGCCGTGGTTATTGCGTAAGTCGCATTAGAATTCGAAGACAGTCTTGTCGGAATAGCATAGCCTGCATAACTGTTATTGCCGCCGCCCATCGATGTTGTGCGAATTCTATACTGATACGCATTTGCCATAATATTGTTTAAATCATTCGTAATAGCATCTTTATTTGCCTGAATAGCATTTGCAGAGAACAGGCTCAATCCAACGGCAATTGCGATACCGACAATGATAACGCCGAGGATGATAAGTAATAATTGTTGTTGTCCCATGATGAATCCTCCAGTAAATTGTTAGTAAAAAGTGAATTGTGTATTTTTTGTTACGTTAACTAATTTAGTATACTATCTCCAATTTCTGTACCAACAAGTAGGATTAAATTTTATTTGCCCAACCCTCTTTTTCTGCGTAAAAAGCTTCAGCGACCTCTTGAAGGGGTGGAACAATTTACCGTACACAGTCAAGATGACACGTAACGGAATTACCTTTATCTTCTTTTTATCAATTAATCCGCAATCCTAAATCATGTTTGCTTCCTATCCTCCTCCTTTGTATCTTGGAAATATTAGCAAAGACAAGTAAAATGTCCGCAAAAAGAAAAAAACATATACTCGTAATAGACGATGAACCGACTTGGCTGAAGATAACTTCCCATATCCTAAAAAGCCGTGGCTATGATGTTCTGACAGCTGGAAGCGGAGCAGAAGCGTTGAGAGCGCTTGCAACGTTTAGACCGGATTTGATCTTTAGCGACGTACGAATGCCGGATATGAATGGTTTCGATCTCGTAGATAACCTGAAACGCAATCCTGCGACTTCTTCAACTCCAGTAATATTCTTCTCTGCTATTGATGATTATGATGCCCGCAAAGTGGCACGCACACTCGGCGCAGTTGATTATTTAATAAAACCGTTTAGCGAAGACGACGTGAGTTCCATTCTTTCCAAGCATTTACCAGTTTAAGAAACCTGCAATACCTCAACCTGGCTTAACGGAAACGAATCGCCTAAACATAAATATCCTATTGTAAATATGGTAAACTTCCGTAAAGTTCTGAAATTTCGCGCTTCACTTGGTCCAGTCGAGCAAGCACAGATTGTCATATCGACGGCTGTGGTCGTTACACTCGCAACGATTGTGGTTGTGCGAATGACCAGCGGTCATACGCTTGAATTACTGTTGTTTGGGAGCGTTCTCACTGTCGGTGTGTTTGGGTTTATTATTGTATTCTTCACATTAAAGTATGGACGATTGCTCGAAGAACAAAAACAAGAATTAATTGCGTTAAATGCGTTTGCTGAATCCGTCAATCGCTCCATTGGTATTCAATTTCTCCTCCACAATGCTCTTCTCGAGACGAAACGATTACTTGAGGCAGAGTACGGATGGATATTCAGTATAGAAAACAATCAACTTGTACTGAAAGCTCTTCGCGGAACTGAAGAATTAAATTTTTCTATTTTGGATACCTCTGTTGATGTCAACCATGAAAAAATGAGTTGGATTCATTCTCCTCGAATTGTGAAGCAGCCAAAAAAATCCGATTCCATGAAAGACTCTCAATGGGAATATGGCAATATTGGATCATTGGCATCGGTGCCGATTATGATGAAGGACCAGCTGTCCGGGCTTATTATTTTAGCAAGCAGAAATCGAGATGCATTCTCCAACAAACAAATTGATTTGATCATGGCATTCGCCAACCAAATCGGCATTGCTATGGAAAATGCAATGCTCTTTGAACAGGTGCGCAAATCGGAAGAACGCTATATCGACCTTTTTGAAAATTCGCCGGATATGTCGCACATCATTAACAAAGATGGCATCATCGTCAGTTGCAACCAAACAGAGGCAACACGATTGGGATATAGGAAAGATGAATTAGTTGGCAAGTCTATTCTCAAACTCTATCCAGGGGAATACTATAAAGAAGCCCTGCACATTCTCCTCGATATTTTTGAACGTAAAAGAGAAATCAAGGGATTAGAGGAAAGAATTGCAACAAAAACGGGCGAGTTAATTGACGTGAGCGTCAATGCATCAATTATTCTCGATGAAACAGGAGAACCGTTGGTGCGCGCGGTAGCGCGTGATATCACAGAACAAAAGAATTTCGAAGCGAAGATCATTCACGCTCAACGTATCGACAGCATTGGAAATCTTGCCGGCGGAATTGCTCATGACTTTAACAATATCCTCACATCCATCCTTGGGTCCACTTCCATTATGAAGCGAAAGATGAGACATGATGATCACTGGTATCGCTTTGCGGATATTATTGAAACTGCCGCTCGGCGCGGAGCAAGCTTAACGCGGCAACTGTTAACGTTCGCACGCAAGAGCAATGTGCAATTCCGGCCTATTGTCGTCAACGATATTATCGAAGAGACGCTGCATCTATTCGAGCGCAGCACCGATAAAACAATTCTCATTGAGAAAAAAATGACAGATGAAATGAGCATCATCCATGGAGATGACGGACAACTTCAACAGGCATTTCTCAACCTGCTCATCAACGCTCGGGATGCCATGCCGGATGGAGGAACCATCACTGTCCAGAGCATGCACAAACACATTGAAGAGGATAGAACTGCCACACCTGAGATTCGCAAAGGATTATATGTTGCCGTTTCCATTACCGATAAAGGTATTGGGATGGATAAGAAAACCTTACAACATATCTTCGAACCGTTTTTCACGACGAAAGATGTAGGAAAAGGTACGGGATTAGGGCTTTCTGTAGTGTACGGCGTTGTGAATTCCCACAATGGATTCGTGAATGTCCAAAGCGAACCAGGGCATGGCTCCGAATTTACCATGCATTTTCCCATCATACCCGCAACAGAAAATTTGCACCAGCCAGTACGTCTTTCAAAACTCGAACGCGGTACCGAACGGGTACTGGTGATTGATGACGAAAAAGATGTTGCTGCTATTATAAGCGGAATGTTAGAGAGTCTCGGATATCAGGTAACCCACGTCGATAGCGGTCAGAAAGCAATTAATCTCTACAAGAAGAAAAAAAGATTTGATGTTGTTATTCTTGATCTCAATATGCCAAAGATGAGCGGAAAGGAGACTTTTATAAAGTTGAAAAAAATTGACCCGGATGTTCGAGTCGTTATTTCTACCGGTTATGGTGACCGAGTCATAGATGCTTCTCTTGGTAAAGCCGCAGGCGACACTTTTCTTCAAAAACCCTATCAGGTGGAAGAACTTTCCAAAATATTACGCCTTACGTTAAATCGCGATAGAGAAAAAACATCTCGTTGAATATTGTACTGCATGGTGCTTGATGTCATAGCGAGAATTTCCATCAACACATGCAATCAGACTCTGACCAGAGGAATGTAGATGAACTTACCGGAAAAACACGTTCTTATCAGCGATTTCTTCCTCCGCTCTTGGCGGCCCTACGTTTGGATCGTGCTTATCGCATCTTTACCTTATTTGCATATTCTTACATTTTCTGAATATACGTATCATGACGATAGCTTCCTTATACTGGAAAGCTTTTCATATATTAACAAGTTGTCTAATATAGGCCATGCATTTTTGGAAGATGCGAGTCATCAGGGACAGGGGGGGAATCTCTATCGACCGTTATTGACAATTTCTCTTATCCTCAATGCACAAACAAACGGAATAACACCTTTCGGCTATCATTTGATTGACATCATCTTGCACTGTGCATGCTGTGCTCTTCTCTTTATTACCCTTCAGAAGATAGGGTTTAAAAAATCTCTATCATTTCTCGGAACACTCTTGTTTTGTATTCACCCTGCATTAACACAAACAGTTGCATGGATTCCCGGGAGAAACGATTCTCTCCTTGCGTTTTTTATTTTATTGTGTTTTCTATCGTTTATACAATTCCTTTCAACCTCATATTTGAGGTGGTATTTCCTTCATCTTTTCTTTTTCGCTTGTGCCATGTTTACAAAGGAAACGAGTATCGTTTTTCCGGTTCTTGCCATGTTGTATTTTTACAATTTGAAGGGGAAAAAAGTTCTATCCATCACAACGATTCTCTTCTTTGTTGGTTGGGGAATTGTACTGTTCAACTGGCATATCTTGCGGTCTGCTGCGATGATTGCACCTATGGGGAACAAGTTCCATGCCGCTGTGTTGGTTTTATCAACCTTTCCGGTAGCACTCTATTATTTAGGAAAAATATTCTGGCCATTGAATCTTGCGTTCGCACCAGTCTTAGAGGACGTACATTTCACTATAGGGATATTCTCTATGATAGCACTGGCACTCATTATTCTCTTCTCTGAACGCAGAGATTGGAAAAAGATCATTTTTGGTGCGATATGGTTTCTCGCTTTTCTTATCCCCACATTCTACCATTATTTAGGCGCCGACACTTTACCAAAATTTTATGAACATAGAATTTATCTTCCTTTTATGGGAATATTGTTCATTCTCCTTTCTTTGTCTTATTCAAACAGATTGGTTTATTTTAAAAGATTTTTACCACTACTAGCATTTCTCGTTTTCATTTCATTAAGCTGGTTGAGTTATACACACTCGTTCAATTTCAAGGACTCTCTTGCACTCAGCGAATACGATGCTACAACATCACCGAACGAACCAAGACGGTATAGCGATATCGCAAAAATGGCTATTCCCAAAAAACTTGGGCAAGTAATAAAGGCCATACGAAGCAGATCACCTTTACAGGAAAACGACCGTACGCCGATTTCTAAAAAGGAACTATGGGAAATCATTGATACAATAAAAACCGAACTTAGATTGAATCGTAATGATACGGAATTGTACCATGCTCTTGCTGTCGCATACTTTGCACGAGGATTATTTCTCTCATCCGAAGAAAATTTTTATTCTGCAATCAAAAGAAATCCGCACAATGCGGCTATCTTCTACAATCTGGGTATCTTGTATTACAGTGCTCAACCTAAAATGAAAGCCGAGAATGCATGGCAAGAAGCCGTGCGATTAGATCCTGCCGCGGGTGATGCACATCTTAATCTTTCCTACCTCTATTATGAATCAGGTCATTATCAAACTGCTTGGGATCATTGTCAAAAAGCGATGCAACTTGGAATGGCTGTTCCTCCAGGATTAGTAAATGAAATTCAAAAGCATATTGCTCATTAAATAATACTTTTGTTAAACTTTTTATTTCTCTTGTTCCTCATTTAAGAAAAAGCAATTAGAGTTTGATAAAGCAGGCGGGTTGATCGGAAGCGATTGACAAAGAAAAAAACTTTCAAAGATTCAGCAAATAGAATTGCTCATACAAGAATAATGGCAAAGCGGATAAAACACTCAGAGTGGTTTTAGAGGTTCATAAAAATTATTGCCTCTCATGAATGTGCCTTGCATCGCCATTACTATATTTATTGTGATTTGCATATATTTTTTTGGATAATAAACCATACCGCTGAAAACCCTACAACCACAAATGGGTATGTTGCACCATAGTGTCGAAATAAAGACCAATGAACACCATGAATTGCGTAATTCAAAAATATTGCCGAAAGAACAACAAATAAGGTTGTTAGAAGTGAGGTTTCAATAACGATGCTTTCAATATTTGTCTGTTGTTCCCGAAAAATATAGAACAAAGAAAATATCAATAATAAATTAAGCATCACACCGACCCAGGCAGCATAAACGAGCGGCAATCCTAACATACTGGCAAAGAAGTATCGAAAAAACCACCAAATATTCTGAAAGCCTCCGAAAGAAAACTGTTGGTTGGTGACAATGGAATTATGAAACAACGAATATTTAATAATTGGAAACAGCAAAAACAAAACAATCAATAAGATACTGTGCTTCTTAGTCAATGAATTCCAACGATACCGGATAAGTAAAGTACATGGAATAAACAATAAAGCATTTGAAACCTTCACAAAACTTGTAGCCAGCGAAGCAATAGCAACAATCAGAAATAGATATTTAATTTCGTCCATGGCACGAAAAGACTGAATAAATAAATGAAATAAAACAACTCCAAATAAAGGTGACAGTAAATCGTTACCTAATGTCGTATAAGAACCATGAGCCACCAATGTGACTATACCTGCTGCTACTAGTGTCGTATATGCTAAAAATGGCGACCATACTAATAAATTATTTGCAGTATATAAAAGAACTAAAACTGCCCCAAGTACCATAAGAAGCGATAATAACCGCAGGGTGTGAATCTGAATCATTGGATTTACATGGAAATTCTTCAATAATAAATTAGGAGCAGCCAATAAAGCATAATACAGCGGCGGCTGATTCGCTTCATAAGATTTTCGACCAAAACCATTGGCGGTTAACATACTGTCCGGCCAAGTAGGCGGAAGAGAATCGATTAAATGATCCGAATAGATCGAGATTGCATGCTCCGCTTTAGGAAGATATCCGTCGGACAAACAATTAATATAATCGAAGTGCTGGATCTCATCGCGAAGGCTCCAGATCGGCGTTTCGAAAACATTCGAGATATTCCTGACCCAGCCAAGGGATATCACAATTAAAATCAAGTATTTAATCTTGCGTTTCATACAGTCAACGATTATTTTCTCAATACCCAAGAAGATACATTGCATATTATTCGTAAAATTTCGATCCTTTCAGATATACATACTTGTGTAGGTAGCTTTGCTGCAGTTGTTTTCATTCTTGTGTGCCATCCCTGTCATTTGCCAGCATCTATATAAGCAATATAGCTGTCATAATCCACGACTGGTCATTCATTTCGAGATAGTGGTTAAAAGATAAATTCACAACAAGATAATAGTGTGCAAATTAATTTTTCCACGTCATTTCAAATGGAAACACTCCTCGATTTCCTTGAAAGTGGTCAAAATTATTGCTACTATTCCGGCAGGTAGAACCAGCATTCTCTTGAGCGGTACGTAGTATGGACTTTCCCGTATGAACCTTGAACAATTTGGCGAAGAGCTGAAACAAGCTCGTCTGAAGATAGAATTATCGTTAATGGATATTTCTGCCGAGACGCGCATCAGTATAAAATTTCTCGATGCGATTGAATGCGGACAGCTTCAGATTCTTCCCCAGACCTATGTACGCGCATTTATCAGGGAATATGCCTTCATGACTCGTCTTGATCCCGACGAAGTGCTCCAGCGATATGAAGCCGCTCGACAGGAGTCTTTCTCTCGAAAACCGGATGATGCTGCGCACCAGAATGTTTCTCTTCAAGAAAAAACACCGGCGGATGACAGCGAGAAAAAACCGTTTTCACTTTCACCTCTTCAACGTAATATTGCCTTCGGGCTTTTTATTGTGACGGCAGTCATTATCGTTGCTATTCTCGCACATATAAATAAAAATCCGAGTTCAGGTAATTCCGTAGAGGAAGTTCCGTTTGATCGCGTAGTTCGTGAAAGTGAAGCTGCCTCTCTTCCGCGGCCTGCCGCTGACTCCGCTTCTGCTGTCTTTATGGCCCAGCCTGACAGTCTGCGATTAGAGATGACCACGGAGGATTCAGTATGGATTAACATTCTTATTGACGGCAAAATCGGCAAGACGTTTCTCTTTGGATCAAAAAGAAAAAGAGTATGGGCTGCAAAAGAACGCTTTATTGTAACAATGGGAAACGCAGGGGGCGCAACTTTTCAACTAAACGGTAAAGATATTGGCGCTCTCGGCAAACCGGGAGAAGTCGTCCGCAACGCCGTCATTTCTGCAGCTGATCTTAAGAATTAATCACCGGCAAGGCTACGCTGGTATGAGTTCATCGATACAAAAAGAAATTGAAACACTGAGACGAAAAATTCTCGACCACGATGACAGGTACTATAACCTTGCCCAGCCGATAATTTCGGATGAAGAATACGATAAACTCATGCTCCGTTTGCAAGAACTTGAGCGGCAGTACCCGGCATTCTCCGCACCCGACTCTCCCACGCAGCGCGTGGGCGGTCAAATTACAAAAGAATTTTCCACTGTAAAGCATGCTGTGCCGATGCTCAGTCTTTCCAATACCTACAGCGAAGATGAGGTACGTGACTTCGACCGGCGTGTCCGGGAAACCTTGGAAAACGAACCATATCGGTATGAATGCGAGTTGAAATTTGACGGTGTCGCAATTAGTTTGCGGTACAAAGATGGCATCTTCGTACAAGGTGCCACACGCGGCGATGGGATGGAGGGTGACGATATTACACAAAACCTGAAAACAATCCGATCGATTCCTCTCCGGCTTCGGCCTGTCCGAAATGGACCACGGACAATCGAAGTACGCGGCGAAGCGTTTATGAAACGAAAAGATTTCCAACACATGAACGAGGAACGCCAGCTTGCCGGCGAAAACACATTTGTTAATCCACGCAACTCAGCTGCAGGAACATTAAAATTGCAGGACTCAAGATTGGTTGCTCAGAGACCGCTGAATTTTGTCTCTTACTTCCTCCGCACAGACGACAGAGAATTGACAAGTCAGCACGAGAACCTGCAGCTCCTTCGCAATCTCGGTTTTCCGACCAGTGAATACATAAAGATATGCCAGTCTATAGATGAAGTGATTGAATATTGGAACGAATGGGAGCACGGCCGTGACGAACTCCCGTTTGATATCGATGGTGTTGTGGTAAAAGTTGATTCACTAAAGCAGCAGGAACGGCTCGGCGCTGTTGCAAAAAGTCCCCGATGGGCTGTTGCATTCAAGTTCGCTTCCAGACAGGCGGAAACACGATTGAACAATATTCGGCTTCAAGTTGGGCGGCTTGGGACCATCACACCAGTTGCAGAATTAGAACCGGTGTTTCTTGGCGGTAGTACTGTTTCCCGTGCAACGCTTCATAACGAGGAGTACATCCGTGCGCTCGATATTCGTCTGAGTGATATTGTGGTTGTAGAAAAAGGAGGTGATGTCATTCCCAAAATTAGCGGTATTAAAAATGAAAAGCGACAATCAGGTACGAAGATTTTTCGATTTCCCAATCAATGTCCTGAATGTCATTCAAAAATATTTCGTTCCGAAAGTGAAGCAAATTACTATTGCGAGAATAGCGAATGCCCGGCACAAGTGAAAGGACGGATCGAACATTTCGCAAGCCGTGGAGCGATGGATATTGAAGGACTCGGGGAAGCTGTGGTTGATCAGTTTGTTCATCTCGGCTTACTGAAAAATTGTGCCGATCTTTACGATCTCCATTCCCGTCAAGAAACTCTTCTTTCGCTTCATCGATGGGGAAAGAAAAGTGCCCAGAATTTACTCGATGCCATTGAAAAAAGTAAAACACGCCCTTTTAGCAGGGTACTCTATGCACTTGGCATACGTCACATTGGGGCAAGTATTGCGCAACTTCTTGTTGATAATTTCATGACAATTGAGCAACTTACAGCCGCAACGGAAACCGATTTGCAATCTCTCCAAGGTATTGGTCCGCAGATTGCAGAGAGCGTTGTTCGATTCTTCGCAGACATTCACAACCAGCGCATTGTCAACCGTTTAAGAACGGCTGGCATACAGATGCAAGAAAAGAAAAAGCACGCTCGTACTTCTCAGCAACTCTCCAATAAAAGTTTTGTGCTGACAGGTACACTCTCAACAATGACGCGTGAAGAAGCAAAGCGGAAAATTGAGTCGCTGGGCGGAAAAGTCGTATCCAGTATAAGCAAAAAGACAGATTTTGTTATTGTCGGGTCGGATGCCGGTTCCAAATTAGAGAAAGCAAAAACACTCGGCATCCTCTTGATTGATGAACAGAAGTTTCTTAATATGTTGTAGAATGAATTTTCAATCCACCATCACTTACTATCTTATGAGGGTATCATGTCGAAATCTTCGTTTAGCTACCTGATATCGTTACTCCTTGTTTTCATTCTAATAGTTCCAGGGTTCGGGCAAACACGGGTTGGAAAATTAGGTATAGGAGTTGACGGCTCCATGCAATACGTTTTTGGTGCTGGTTCTGTGACGACTACACCGGCAATTGGTTATGGATTAAACATGAGTTATTCAATTTTAAATGGTCTGAGCCTGCGTTCCAAGGTCGGTATTAATGAACTCTCATGGACAAACAGCTTGAAACAATCCTCAACCACAGATATCATGTCACTCAACCTTTACTTGTCCATAGATCTCATGCCGAACAGTTCATTCAATATCTTCCTTTTGGGAGGAGGCGGGACTGCATTTTATGATCCTAAAAAAGAAGATGGAACCCGTGCAATTGGTGTCACAAGCTTCGATATACATTACATGGGCGGATTAGGCGCTGACATATTTCCGAATGAATTCTGGTCCATCACACTCATGGGCGAATATGTGCTGACAGGTTCAAAGTATTACAATGGTCCCGTGAATCCCGATAAGGATAGCTTTCTCCGGGGAAGCATTCAGTTCCGTTATTATTTCTTCGATGAATCATTCATCACCAAGCTGTTCGAGGCCCAACATGAGCGATCGAAACATAAATAGCATTTTCAACGTAGAATGAAGATTTTGGAGGGTTTTCGTCTCAATGTAGGACTTTCGTACTCGCGGCTGCATTTTCGGCACAAGCAAGACCGGATGATGAATTTCAATAATGCACTTACACGTTCTCGCCACGCGTTGGTTCTATTTCCGGAATCATCACTCGATGGCGAATCGGCTTCTACATTTTTACAATATCTGCTAAGGAAATTTTCTTCGGAAGGAATGATGGTGGCGATCAGAGACGACCAACTTTTTGCGATGGCATCTGCACCGCCGCTCAAAACACTCACGTATTCAATACACGATGTTAACAAGTGGTTTGTGCCTCGCCGTGAACTTCTCCAGAGGATGGGCAGCAATAACTTCGATGTAGCATTAGATCTCAATATAAATCTTTCTCTTACAAGCGCTTTTCTTTGCAAAGCATCGAATGCACCTTTACGGATTAGTTTTGCAAAAAAGAATGGCGACCAATTCTATAATTTTCAAGTTAAAACCAAAGGAGCTAATGATAATAAGCATTCTTATCAAAGTCTCCTAAAGTGTCTTGATATGTTTTAATGCTTTTGGGAGAGTTGAAATATGCATTTTGAAACCAAGAAAAATGGGATTGCGACAATCCTTAAAGTCAAAGAGCGCAAGCTTGACGCAACCACATCACCGGAACTCAAAGGAAAATTTCTTATACTCTGTAAACCGCAGTTGAAGGAACTGGTCATAGACCTCTCCGATGTCGAATTCTGCGACAGCACAGGCTTGAGTGCGCTGCTCATTGCAGAGCGCAAAATGCGTGAGAATAACGGCAAAGTAAAGTTGGTTGGTGTTCAAAAAAAAGTACTTTCCCTTCTTAAAATATCCCACCTTGACCGCACGTTCCAGATATTTGATACTCTCGCAAAAGCAACGAAGGGATAACACTCATCTCACTTCTTGTCTATAACGTAATGTTCTGTAGAGCATTACCGTTTCATGCTGTTTATTCTTGGTCTTTCTGTCCTATCTTGCACCTTCAGAGGAATCAATGTAATTTTCGTCTGGCATTCATCTTTGTCATCAGAAGCATTCTCAATGAAAAAAATATCGCGCGTTGTTAAACAAGCAGAAGAACAAAAATCTGCAACTGCAAGTATTGACCGCCAAATTCGCGCCTATTTGAATTACCTTCGCCTCGAAAAAAATCTTTCATCAAACACCCTAACGTCGTATAAATTCGATTTTGCAAAGTACCGCAGTTTTCTCATGTCTGCTGAAATTCAGACAGCATCGGTTGTATCGGAAGAACATATCAGTAAATTTTTGGCCGTACTGCATCGAGGCAATCTTTCAGCGCGAAGTGCAGCACGTACGCTTTCCACTATTCGCGGATTTCACCGCTATCTTCTTGGTGAGGAAGAAGTATTGGATGATCCTACCCAGATTATAGAATCACCAAAGCAAGAAAAAAAACTGCCCGATGTATTAAGCATTTTTGAAGTGGATGAAATTTTAAAAATGCCGGATACTTCCAATCGGCTTGGAATCCGCGATCGTGCAATGCTTGAGACACTCTATGCCACCGGCATTCGTGTTTCAGAATTAGTGAACCTGAAACAATCAAATCTTATGATCGAAGACGGACTGATTCTCGTCTATGGTAAAGGATCAAAAGAACGTTTAGTTCCCATTGGACGTCCGGCAAGGCAATGGATCGAGGAATATCAGAAACAATCGCGTGTGCATCTTGTTAAATCCGGAATGTCACAGGATGCTCTCTTTCTCAATGTACGCGGAACGAAGTTAACGCGTGACATGATTCGAAAATTAGTGGAAAAATATACGTTAGCGGCGGGAATAAAAAAGAAGGTTCACCCGCACACCTTCCGTCATTCGTTCGCTACACATTTGTTAGAAGGGGGAGCCGATCTCCGAGTTGTACAGGAAATGCTCGGCCATGCCGATATCTCCACCACTCAAATTTACACTCATATCGATCGTGAATATTTGAAGGAAGTTCACCGCACATTTCATCCCCGCGGATAAGGAAATACTCGCTTCTTGAACCTTGCAAAAATTTATGAAGTTTGCGCTAACCAAACTACATATTCATAACGTGCTATCTTTATAGTTCTTTCCGCTCTCGATATTTGCTCCGACCCTTCGAGCAATCCCGAAGAATGGACCGCAACAGACCTGTTGTCGAATCGTCAAAAATCAATCCAATGACCCACAAATTATTGTTCATCACCGGGCTTCCGGAGTTGCTGCCACGAATGTGATTCTGTGTGTTCATGGTAATCGTTTCCGTTGGCGTCATAACCGTTTCCCATGAGAAACATGAGAATGTACTGTAACCAATTGCTTGATGAAAAGAAGTTTCTTACCATGGTATAGACTGGATCGTTATTCACCATCACTCACTTATTGGTGAAGTATCATGCCGAAATGTTCATTCTGTTGTGTTGAGATACTACTATTGACGCTGGTTATCGTTATTCCTGGATTAAGTCAAACCCGTGTTGGAAAATTAGGAATTGGAATTGACGCATCGATGCAATACGTGCTTGGTGCAGGAACCACAAATTCTTTCCCTGCATTCGGGGAAGGGATAAATTTTAGTTATTCTGCTTTGGACAATTTCGGAATACGTGGAAAATTTTGTTATTCTCCCATGAACTGGAAAAATAGCAGTGGAACTTCCTTCTCAACCGATATCATGTCCCTTAATCTTTATGCCGGTTCAAATTTAATGCCGAATAGTTTATTCAGCATTTTTCCTTTCATCGGAGGAGGATTAGCAGTCTATGATCCAAGAGACAACAATGGAGGGCGCACTTTTACAAACGGAATACCACCACAAAGTTTTGATTTCCACATCATTATCGGAGTAAGCATAGATTGCTTTTTAAATGAATTCTGGTCCTTGAGTTTGCTGGATGAATATATTCTTACCAACTCCCAATATTATGCAGGGAATGTTGAAGGAAATCCTAATAATGATATTTTTATGCGTGTAAGCCTGCAAGTCCGGTATTATTTCTTTGACAGGGCTTTTTTAAAGAAATTGTTCGAAGCTCAGCGTGAACGATCAAAAAAAAACAAATAGATTCTTTGTTACAGAAAGATCATGGTGGAGTTTTTTTTCTATAAAAGAGGACTTTCGTCCATGTAACCGGTTTTTTTTCGGCACTGGAACGAATGAAAATTATACTTTGTGAATATATTGACTCGCCCCGCAACGTTGTATATCCGGAATTATCATTTGACGATGAACTGGCTTAGATATTCTGAATTGCTGCCGATGGAGCTAATACCTGTTTACATTGAGAAAAAACAAGAATGCGATGTATCCAATTGATTGATGAAAAGAAGTTTCTTACCATGTTATAGACTGAGTTGTTATTCATCATCACCAATTACGTTGTGAGGGGTCTATGTCGAAATTTTCTTTTTATTCCATAACGGTACTCATACTGGTCATTACTATTCCAGGATTAAGTCAAACACGTTCCGGAAAATTAGGAATTGGGGTTGAAGGATCATTGCAATACATGCTTGGTGCGGGATCGACCCATTCATCTCCAGCATTCGGTGAAGGATTAAATTTTAGTTATTCTGCATTGGAAAATTTCGGAATTCGGGGAAATTTTTGTTACTCTCCTCTTATTTGGAAAGGTGATGATGGAATTTCCTATTCAACGGATATTATGTCCCTTAATCTTTATGCCGGTTCAGATTTAATGCCGAATAGTACTTTCAACATTTTTCCTTTCATCGGAGGAGGGATAGCTGTCTTTGATCCAAGAGATAGCAGGGGAAGGCAGATTTTTAAAGATGGAATACCGCAACCGAGTTTTGATTATCACATTATTCCCGGAATAAGCCTTGACTGGTTTTTTAATGAATTATGGTCAGCAAGTTTGATGGGCGAATATGTACTTACAAATTCCCAATATTATGCAGGCCGTGTTGACAATAATACTACCAAGGACAGTTTTATGCGTGTGAGCCTGCAAATTCGATATTATTTCTTTGATCCGGCTTTTATTGCAAAAATGCTTGATGCTCAACGTGATCGATCGAAACGCAGCAAATAAAACTTGCAGTGAATCATGTGATAACGTTGTATGGTTTTCGTACTTGCAGCCGGGATTTTTAACACTAGAACGTCTGGAGAATAAATTTTACATCTGCCTCTGCATAGTCAAACCGCACAATGAATTTTCCGAGATCCCCGTTTGACGATCTGAATGTGTATCACCGGATGTTACCACATGCAATAAATCAGAGTCTCGTAGAATATAGACGTTGGCGACTAGGAGGGGAAAAAGAGTCCACTTGATAGAAGGAGACTCTCCTTTGTAACTTCGACAATTAAAAATAAATTGCTCCTCAACCTTCGCTAAAATCTTCTATCCTTCTTACTGTACGATCTTTCCTGCGCGTAATTCCTTAACAATCCTCTCAACATTATAAATTTTTTCCAACCCTTCGAGCAATCCGGCAGAGTGAACGGAGACTGTCCGATTTTTTGTATCATCGAAAATGATATCACCCGGCAAACTTTCGATATTTCCATCGAACGCCAAGCCAACCACCTCCAAATTCTTGTTGATCAACGGGCTGCCGGAGTTACCGCCGGTAATGTCGTTCGTTGAGACGAAGTTCATCGGTGTGGTCATCTTAAAAGCTGCGGGTGGATTCATCCAGCGCTCCGACAGGTTCCAAGGATCTCTCTTTCCAAACGAATAGTACCGATCGTACAATCCATAGAACGTCGTAATAGGCGGAGCGATCGTGCCGTTGTAATCGTATCCTTTTACTATACCATCGGCAATACGAAGCGTGAACGTAGCATCGGGTGGAATTTGCGTCCCAAAGATTTCGAACATTGCATTGCCAAGTATTTGTTCACATGCTTGAATTTTTTCATTGATAGTGTTATATCCCTTCTGAAGGTCTTTTACGTGCATTTGTTCGGCGACGACAAACGCAATGAAGGGATCGTTTGAGGTGAGAATGGCTTCAGGTTTTCCGGCCAGCAGCGATTGTGTTTTCTCTTTCGATGCTATGATTGAATGTGTGCTTAATTCTTCTGCCGCTTGTGCGGGGGTTCGTCCGCCCATCAGTGTATCAAACGCATCATCCTTTCCTGCTAACGTACGCTCCATGATACTCAATCGATATGCAAGCAGTTGCTTCTCTATTTCAGGCGTGAGAGTAGAAGGATAGAAATTTATTCTTATCGAATCCGCAATCGAATACTGAGATTGATTTGCTATCTTCACAAGATCGGCTGTCAATGATAAATACTTGGGGAAGTTACGTCCGCGAAATCTCAATGCATCGAATTTCGGATAGAGCGTCGTTAGTTTGACTTGGTATTCCGCGATATCGCTCCATGGATCGCCGTATTTATTTTTCAATGCCGGTTTTTCAAGTATGGCTAACTGAAATTTATTTTCGAAATCTTTTTTCTTC
>Ga0182027_10004381_pt1 | contig 21885 bp, 20 predicted proteins | sample 712E1DmetaG_FD_121300 | JGI IMG/M metagenome (GOLD analysis project Ga0182027, IMG submission 121300) | Permafrost microbial communities from Stordalen Mire, Sweden - 712E1D metaG (Illumina Assembly) | ecosystem: Environmental > Terrestrial > Soil > Wetlands > Permafrost | place: Sweden... | reverse complement strand
AGGAACATTTAAGCGCTTAAACAGGATAATTTTTAAAATAGACAATATAATGCAGTTATGTAAGTGTAGATAAATAGAAGATTCTCTTTTGCATTCTTACAAAACTTGAAATCTATTGCATTAACAAGGATAAAAAATATTTATCTGATGAAGACGATAAATATTAGGGGCGCTTTAAAGAAAGAAAGAAAGAAAGCTCTTACCTAAAAGAAAAAAGTTTAAAAACATCAGATTGACCTTTAAAACATTAAATTAAACATTTATTAAACAAAATGGCAGAAGAATATGAAGAACCACCCAGAGATATTACAGGAGAAGATTTAGTTGAAGAAATTCAATTATTAATAAATCATTATAGAACAGAATATCCCAGAGTGCACAGATTTGAAAGAGCTCAAAGAGACTATGAAAGACTTGCTCCAACATTTAATCCAGAAAATCCATTATCTGTATTAAGTATTAGAAAAGTTCTGGGTGATTTAAAAATGTTTGAAAGAGGGATAATTGGTTTAAGAGATACCTATGAAATGGCATTTTTCGCTCAATATCTTCATGCAAAATATAAAAAAGAGCAATTGCCTTCAGATTTATCAGATGAACTAGATAATATGAATGCAGAAGTAACCAGATTCACACAAGGAGTTTTAGGTAGTGTGAGTGATAAAGTTTCGCATTTAACAGAATTATTATATACTAGAGATCTGTCTTATCATCCATAATAACTTTATTATGTCTGAAATTAAAACCTCATTTTCTAAACACATATTCAACCCAAACATGCCCTGACAAACCCGTCAAAAAGAGGAGCAGGTTTTAATAAACTTGATTTGAATTCAGGATGAGCCTGGGTCCCAATAAAGAATTTATGTTTGGGAAGCTCGATAAATTCAACAAGTCTTCCATCAGGAGAAACACCTGACAAAACCATTCCATTGTCAATCAAGCATTTATGATATTCAGGGTTGACTTCATACCTATGCCTGTGCCTTTCTGATACTTCATTGCATCCATACAAATCGCAAACCTTTGTTCCATCTTTTACAATTGCTTTGTAAGCACCAAGCCTCATTGTCCCACCTTTGTTATTTATATTTCGCTGTTCAGGCAAAATATCAATGACAGGGTTTTTTGTTCCCGGATTAATTTCAGTTGTATGCGCATCCAAAAGTCCACATTTATTTCTTGCAAATTCAACAACAGCAAGCTGAAGCCCAAGACAAAGTCCAAGATAAGGAATATCATTTTCCCGTGCAAATTTAATGGCAGAAATCTTGCCTTCAACACCACTACCTCCAAATCCACCAGGAACAATGAGTCCATTAAACATTTTTAATTTTTCAACACTGAGAGCATCTTTTTCAAATTCCTTGGAATCAATCCATTCTATTTCAACCTTGCAATTATTGTTAGCTGCTGCATGTTTGAGTGCTTCATTTATTGATATATAAGAATCAACCAATTGATAGTCCCCAATATCCAAATATTTTCCAACCATGGCAACCTTTATGACTTTCTCAGGAACCATAATTTTTTGAACAGCATTTTGCCACTCACTCCAATCAGGATTTTTTCTGGGAGCAAGAGAAAGTCTCTTCATTATTTTTTCCCCAAGCCCTTCTTTTTCTAGGTCTAGTGGAATAACATAAATAGTATTTACAGTTCCAGGCCCCATAACATCAGGCATTGAAATTATATTTTCTGATTTTATATTTGCATATAACTCAAGTTTTTTCTTTCTTACTTCATCAAGTCTTTTTTTTCCTCTGCATAAAATAAAATCAGGCTGGACTCCATTTTCTCTAAGGAGTTTTATCGCAAGTTGTGTGGGTTTTGATTTCATTTCTTCAATATGTGATGGTATTGGAAGATATGTAACAAGAATATAGCAAATATTCTCGCTTCCAATCTCATTTTCAAGGCTTTTCATTGCAAATAAAAATGGAATATTCTCATAATCTCCAACAGTTCCCCCAATTTCAATCAAGACTATGTCATTTCCAACACTAGCTTTTTTTAATCTGTCTTTTATTTCATTTGGAATATGCGGAATAAACTGAACTGTCTCTCCTAAAAAATCCCCTCTTCTTTCTTTTTCAATCAAGCTCTTATAAATCTGCCCTGTTGTAATATTATTATATTTTGAAAGTGGTTTTCCAAGAAATCTTTCATAATTTCCCAAATCCTGGTCAATTTCTCCTCCATCATCAGTTACCCAGACCTCACCATGTTCAGTAGGCCGAAGTGTTCCTGCATCACAATTAATATATGGATCTATTTTAACAACACCAACTTCAAATCCTCTTTCCTTCATCATCCTTCCAATAGAAGCAGTTGTCACTCCTTTTCCAACACCAGAAATTACACCACCTACTACTACAATATATTTGGTCATATAAGCACCTATTTTTTATAATTTCAAATAAACAGAATAGGTTATAAAGATTTAGGTAGATTAGAATATATTTTTTTTACAAAATTATTTTTTAATTTATCCAAAAAATCTACTAAAAAATCTAGATTTTTTAGGAGGAATTGGGTTTTGAGAATGATTTACCGACTTACTTTTTGGAAGAATAAATACTTTAGCTCCGCTGTCTCTATCAATATGTGGCATGCAAATTCCCATAATCTTTCTTGGATTTGATCTGAGAATTTCATCAAGTTCTCCATGGCCTGTTTTTCCATTGCTTTCAAAGTATCTTTCTGACCAACTAGTTAGTTGTTGTGTTAAGTCATATAAGCTGTAAGCTGTTTCAAGGCCATCTACTTCAAATAATGCCTGATTCAAAACAGGTCTATTTACTTGATCTTTTCTTGTAGTTTTTATCCCTTCACTCATAAAATAAATGAGTCCATTTTCCTCAATTATAACAGCCCCCCATTCAGGAGAATGAACATTCGTGCATATTTCATCAAGTCTGTATCCTATATCTCTTCCATTTCTAGGAGCCCAATGATAATCATCTTCAAGTGTCCTTGATTTTACATAAGCGTGTTTTATTTCCATAAAGTATATAAACATACAAACTTTATAAATCTTACTATTGTAACTACTGTATAGATACAACAATAAAAAGGTTTATAAAGAAAAGACCCTTATTTTAATTATGGCACAAACAATTGAAAAAAAAGTTACAGCATGTGATGGAATAGACCTCTTTTATTATCTTACTTATGATAGAGACATGAAAGAAACTCCAAAATTCATACATCCTGGAGCAGGAATGAAATATTCCTCTGTAAACGCACTTGTAAAACTATTAAATGAAAGAAACCACCCTACATTAGTAATGGAACCCAGAGGTGTTGGAAAAACAAGAGCTCCAACTGATCCAAGATATTTTACCCTTGATAAATATGCTTCTGATGTAAATTCAGTAATGGCAGACATAGGCTGGAAAGATCCATCAATAATCTGCCAGAGTTTTGGACTTATGCCTATAGCAAAAAATATTGCAAAAACAGGAAATGCAAAAGATATTTACGGATTTAATGTTTCCCCTAACTTTAATAAAACAACTTTCCCTTTTGGAGCCAAGATATTCTTTAATATAGGAGCTTATATAGATAGCTTAGCAAGCATAATGGCTGGATTGCCAGATATGATAAAAGGAACAAAAAGACAATATAGTGACCATAGCGATATAGTTGGAAAAAATGATCTTGGAGCTTGTTTATCAATTAATAACATACCATTAAGAGATATGGTCTATCATCAAAGAATGAACCAAAGCCTTGCTAATTGGGATGTTTCAGATGAGTTAAGAGAGATAAAAGTTCCAATGCATTTAGTTTATGGCAAACAAGACCTTATGGTATTTCCATCAGCAGGGGGAAAAATCCAGGATTTAGCAGGAGGAATATGCACAACTGATATTATTCCAGGCGGACATTCTGTTTTATATGCAAACCCGCAAGCTTGTTTGAAAATTATGGATAAATATGAATAAGTTAGTTTAAAATTTTCATTAAAAAGCTATTTATCTTCAATTCGTAGAATTGAATAAGTTAAAGATTTGTCAAGCAAATCTTTAAAAACCCACATCTACAATTAATAATTATAAAATATAAGGTTAATATTAAGTTAACAATCCTTTGCTAACAAACATGTCAAGAACAATCTGTTCTTGAGCACCCCAAAAATTGAAAACAATTTTTGATGTGTCAATGTTTGCTAATTGAGGAGGTGACTTGTTATGGAACCTTATTGTTCATACGATGGCATTTAAAATTAATATATCTCATAAGGGAAAAACAATAAAATTAGAAACAGAAAATGAAAACCTAATTGGAAAAAAGATAGGTGAAACATTGGATGGCTCTGACTTATCAACTGACTTGAAGGGTTATGAAGTAGAAATTACAGGAACAAGTGATATTTCAGGTATTCCAGGTTCTAAAGGTTTAGAAGGAAGTTCATACCATAGAAAACTATTAACTTTTGGTTTTGGAATGAAAAACAAGGAAAAAGGACTAAGGCTTAGAAAAACACTCAGAGGAGAGGAAATCTCTCAAAAAACAATACAAATCAATACAATTGTAAAAAAAGAAGGCCAAAAAAAGTTCGCAGAACTCATAAAAAAAGAAGAAAAACCAGCTGAATAAGAATATAATAGAAGAATAATAAAAGTATAATTCTATAACAATAATATTTTAAAACGCGAGTTAAAGACCAATTACTTCTGCAAGATTATCTAGATATAAATTTAAGTCAAATCCACCTTTAGATGAGTTAAGAGTCTGCATTAATGCTTCATAAACTAAAGGATGTCTTATTAATCCTTTATGAACAACCCGGTCTGGGTTAAATCCAATTGTCCTTTTTTGTGAATGACTATAGTCTCCAAAATCAAAATGAAGTTTTAATTCTCCATCTACATTTAAGACAGTATAAAAAACAGGATAAAAACTAGAAGCATTTATTTGATTTAACATATTTTTTGCTATTATTAGTATTTATAGAATTAAAATAAGTTTATAATAGAAATTTACTTTCTTCGTTTGCCCTTGTCAGTTTTGTCTTTGCAAGTAGGGCATGCTACACCATATGTTATCATGTCATATTTCTTAAAACACTGTCTGCATTGTGCATAAATTGGTTTTGAATTTTTCATTTTATTTTTCCTGGAAACCAAATCTTTGATTTGGCAAATCCCGAATTGATAACTGAATATTGATTCAGCTATTATGGAATTCTTATCAATTCCTTGATAAGCTTGTTATCACAGAACTCTTATCCTTTGGGGCTGAAATATACAAGCATAGCTAGTATATAAACCTTGTGTTTATTGTAACTGTAAAGTAGAAACAAAACAAAGGTTTAAAAGTGTTTTATTTTTAAATAAAATATGAAAGGAATAATAAAACCAGGCAATGAATTATGGTACCCAGGACTAATGAGTGGGGCAAAAAGAAGAGTCATTTGCAATCTTAGTTCTTATGGGACAGAAAAAATAGATTTTGACATTGAAAGAACAGTAGAGTGGCATGGAAAATTTCAAGGATATGAATTATTACCGTTTACATATTCATTTATGATTAATTCAAATCAACCAATACCTTGGAGACAAAAAAATATTGAAAAATTAAAAAGAGAATTTATTGATAGAATGTCTAAAAAACAAGAATTTATACTGGATCAAGATAGAGAAGATTTTGTTGGATATGTAAATCCAGAACATCATGATATATTAGTTGACTGGATAAGATTGGATTCTTCAATAACTCTGGGCGTAATACAAGCTAAAAAACTTCAAGATTTAGACCAAGTTATTCAGTCTTTGCCATATGCAGTAGATTTATTCAATCAACTAAGTCCGCATAAACTTGAACAAGAAGTTGTTGACAGATCTATTGCTATCGCAAGACAAAGTGATTTAGTATTACCAAGATGCAAATTTAAAGAGCCATATGCATTTGAAGCATATCTTGAAAGAAAACATAACCAACACCTTTAAAAAACTCTTATATTTCTAATATTAATGGCATCACAAAAATCAGAAGACATAGAAAATCTTGAAATGATAAACATAGGAATGGTAGGTCATATTGACCATGGAAAAACAACTCTTTTATACAAGTTGACAGGCAAGTTTGCAGATACTCACTCTGAAGAAATCAAAAGAGGGATTACAATAAAACTTGGCTATGCAGATACAATAATTGAAAAAAATAACAAAAAAAGATATGTTAGTTTTGTAGATTGCCCTGGCCATGAAATGCTAATGGCAACAATGCTTTCAGGTGCAGCTTTAATTGATGCAGCAATACTTGTAATCGCTGCAAATGAAGGAATAAAGCCTCAGACAAAAGAGCATCTTGTAGCACTTCAGGCTAAAAATATAAACAAGATTTTAATTGTCCAGAATAAAATTGATTTACTCACAAAAGAACAAGCATTGGATTCTTACAAAAAAATAAAAGAGTTTACCAAAGGAACAATTGCGGAAAACGCTCCAATAATTCCAGTATCAGCCCAGCAGGATATTAATATTGATAAAATTAAAGATTTTCTATTGGAACTCGAGATTCCAAAAAGAGACTTAGATTCATCCCCAGAATTCTTGATTGCACGAAGTTTTGACATCAACAGACCAGGAACAAAAATATCAGATTTGCATGGTGGAGTAATAGCAGGAATATTAAAAAAAGGAAAATTAAAAACAGGAGATATAATAGAGATAAAACCAGGAATAATGGAAAAACAGGCAAATCAATTTACATACAAGACAATCAAAACCAAAATTGTTTCAATATTCAGGGGGACTCATAAAATAAATGAAGCAACACCTGGAGGTAGTCTGGCTTTTGAAACAGAACTAGATAATGTATTAACAAAAACAGACTCATTGTCAGGATGTTTAGCATCACTTCCAGGCACTCTTCCAGAAATAACAACTAAAATAAAAATAAAATACAGTCTTTTCCCAGAAGTTTTGGGTACAGCTGAGAAAATAAAAACAGATAACTTAAAGCCCACTGAATTAATAATGTTATCAATCAACACAACAACAAGTGTTGGCAGAGTAGTTAAAATAAAGGGTAGTGAAGTAGAGTTCTCACTCAAAATTCCAATTATTCCAATAAAAGGTGATACTGTAGGTATTGCCAGAAACATCAATAATCATTGGAGACTTATTGGTTTTGGTGAGATATTATAGTCTCAATTTATTTCAATAGTTTTATATAATAATTTTTTCTTTTTATATCAATTATTAACTTTATTAAAAATATTATAGAAGCTCTAATAATCATCATTAATATCCTCATACTAAATTAAGATAATAAAAAAAATTACACCAACATGTCAAACAACAAAAACCACAAGAAAATAGATTTCAAATATAATTTCAAGACATATTTGGGATTTCTTAAAAACTATAAATGGTGGGCATTTTTAATAATTATATTTGCAGCATTATTTGAATTAAAATCCCTGTTTGAAAAATACCTCTTCAAGATACTGGTTGACAGTGGAGCAGCATTTATATCAAAATCAATAACAAATTCAAAATTCACTTCAATATTGATTATCGTTGGAATTGTTTATCTTATAGCAATTATTATAGCAGTTTTTTCAAACTGGCTAAAAAACCATTTTGTTAATAAAATGGAATCTGCAATGATTGCAGATTTAAAACGAAGATATTTCAATCATATAATAACACTCGACCATAATTTCCATGTGACCCACAAAACAGGAAGCCTGATATCCAGGATAAAAAGGGGTGGAAGTGCAATGGAAAGGATGTCAGACACAATAGTCTATAATTTTGCATCACTAATAATACAGGTTCTGGCTGTATTCGTATCTTTGATATATTTTGATTTTATAACAGGAGTAGTAGTTTTTTTAACAGTTTTAGCATTTATCATATTCAGTTTTATAATCCAAAAAATGCAGCAAGAATCAAACTTGATTGCAAATACAACTGAAGACATTGAAAAAGGAAACACTTCAGATATTTTCACAAATATAGATTCAATAAAATATTTTGGAAAAGAAAAGCAGATAAAAGAAAAATACTATAATCTGACAGAAAAGACAAAAAATGCATTCCTAAAAAACTGGAATTATTTCAGATACCTCTCAGCAGGTCAGACTTTTATTCTTGGACTTGGAACAATTTTCATTGTTTATCTTTCAATAAATAATTTTATTAAGGGTAATATTACATTGGGAACACTTGCATTTATCTATACAGCATTCCTTGGCCTAATTAGCGAGATGTATGGTTTTGTTAACGGACTTCGTGGATTTTATTCTTCAATGGCTGATTTCCAGGATTTATTTGAATATGGAAAAATAAAAAAAGAAATATTAGATAAGCCTAATGCAAAGGAACTCAAAATAAAAGAAGGGGAAATAGAATTCAATAATATAACTTTCAAATATGGAAAAAGAACAATATTTAAGGATTTCAGTTTAAAGGTTCCAAAAAATAAGAAGATAGCATTAGTAGGTCATTCAGGTTCAGGTAAAACTACTTTAGTAAAACTTCTTTACAGATTTTATGATCTTGATAAAGGAGAAATATTGATTGATAATATAAATATTAATGATATAAAGCAGGAATCTTTAAGAGAAGAAATGTCAATTGTACCTCAGGAAGCTGTTCTTTTTGATGATACAATTTACAATAACATTGCTTTTTCGAGTCCAAAAGCAACAAAAGAAGAAGTAAATAAAGCAATAAAATTTGCACAATTAGATAAAATAATTGAAAACTTTACAAAAAAAGAAAACACAGTGGTTGGAGAAAGAGGAGTTCGGCTTTCAGGAGGAGAAAAACAAAGAGTTTCAATTGCAAGGGCAATTCTTGCAAATAAAAAAATATTAGTCTTGGATGAAGCAACATCATCTCTTGATTCAATTACAGAAGCAGAAATTCAAGCAGCACTCCATAAATTAATGCAGGGAAGAACTTCAATAATAATTGCCCACAGGCTCTCAACAATCATGAATGCAGACAAGATAATTGTAATGAAAAATGGAAAAATAATGCAAATGGGAACTCACAAGCAATTGATAAATCAGCCAGGTGAATACAAACATCTTTGGAATATCCAAAAAGGTGGATATATAAAATAATTTTATTTATATCTAAAATTCCTGAGTTTAGGAAAATTATCTCCGCCAATATTTCTCCAATAATCATTAAAGTCTGCAGTCCATAAATCATTAAATTCCTGGCATCCCCGAGGATCAAAGTTTATATTAGTAGTTATTGGATTTGCTTCTCCAGAAACATCTTTGCATGTGACAATTTCTTCCCTTGTTATTCCATAAGGAAGTCTTCCATTAACTGCATAAACCATATTTTCATTTGTTTCTAATAGTTCTAAAACAGGTTTACTGTGCAATATTGGATGCCTTGAAAAAGGCATTAAAAATATACTTGTTCTATGCCATTCTCTTGAACCTGGTTCATGTCTTGTTGTTAAATAAGTGACTTGTGAAGAATTAGGATCTTGATTTTGTTTAAGTCTTGTTAATGTTAAGTCCCCGCAACCAATATCAAATCCATATAAAACTCCTTTATCTTCTAATTCAAGAACACAATCAAGATGAAACATAGTTGCTTTCCCTTTTCTAAATTGATCGAGAGCTCCTTTATCAGTCATCATTCTTAAAAATCCATTTTGATAATCTCTAAAAAACGGGAAAGTTCCAAGAACAGCTGTATCAACACAAGGATATAAATGATTTACATCTCCATCTCGATCTATTTTTCGATAAGTTCTCTTAGTCAATTTATCAACTATTTCTCCAGGTTTCCAAGATGTAAAACAAACACTATCTAAAACATAATTTATTGCTGGAATTGCTTTTGCAACCACCCTTGGTGGAAACATATCCATTAATTCAGGTTTAACTTCATTTGTCCTATTTGCCATTAATAACCCAAAAATATATGGTTTTTAAGTATTTCTATTAAAAAAATAAAAAAATAAAAAAATTTTTTAACTAACCTATCATTATGTTTCTTTCTTCTCCTCTTTGACGAGAAAGTTTTCTTGATACATCCATTAATGCAGGATAAAGTTCTTTAGCCATTCCAGGTGAAAATCCAAGATTTGACATAACACCCATATAATCATCAGATGTTATTTTACATCCATCTTTCATTCCAAAATACAGATGAGTTTCTTTTTGTTTTCTTGTTTCATCTATAATTTCCTGTAAAACTTTACCTTCTTGGGGATAAAGACTCTTAAATTCCTCAATCCCCTCAGCCATTCCACGAGCTTTCATCTTATCATCAGTTTCAACTCTAGCATAAGTTCGGTCACCAGAATATCTAGTTTTAAATCCTTCAGAAATTTCATACGCAATTTTAGGTTTCTGTCTTTTAAGTTTTCCAGACATTGAAGAAATTGGAATTTCAATCCTGTCAGTTGCAATAAGCTGAATTAATCCTTGTTCAATATTTGTCATTTTTCATTTTCCTCCTTACATTCTATTGAAAAGAAAAAAGAAATTTTCTTTTTTATTTTTATGAGGTGATAACTATCACCACATCTATAGAAAGATTTATAAATTCAAAATTTGTAATATAATTAAGAGGGGTGTATTGAACAGTAAACCAGTAAACCAGTGAAAATTTACAGCGAACAAATTCATAAATCACCAAGTCCTGCGGACATTTATTCACCTCAAAAGGTGTTGCCTATTTCGGGCTTGGAGAGTCAGATAAAAAACAAGTTTTATTGTCTGAATAACTAAACTAAACTACCCCCCTTAATTTCTAAAAAATATAAAGAATACGACAGATAAAAAACAAGTAATGAGATTTTACTACAACTCTCTTGATTACCCTATTAACATTTTACATTAAACTACCTAAATCATAAAATGCAAGAGTTAAAAGAAGCAGGTTTGACTGATAATGAATCAAAAGTATACTTGGCACTAATAGATTTGGGTCCAAGCTTGGCCGGGCAAATTGCAAGAAAAACAGGAATGCATAGAAGAACAGTTTATGATACAATAGAAATGCTTATTGAAAAAGGACTTATTGGTTATATTCAAAAAAACAACAGGAAATTATTCCAGGCAGCTAATCCAGATAGATTACTTGAAATAATAAAAGAAAAACAAAACATATTGTCCCCTTTTGTTGAAAGTCTCCAAGAAAAATTCCATTCAACAAAAGAAAAAGAAGAGACTAATTTCTATAAAGGTAAAGAAGGGTTAAAAACAATTTTTGAAGACCAGCTAAACTCAAAAGAAATCCTTATATTAGGAGCATCTCCAAAAGCTTATGATATTCTTCAATTCTATTTTAAATGGTATGATAAGACAAGAAAACAAAAGAAAATCAATTCAAGAATAATAGCAAGTGATAAAAAAATTGAAAAATCAAAAATTCCTCTTGCAGAAATCAGATATCTGCCTCAAAAATATGAAAATCCTGTTTCAGTGAATATTTATGGTGATAAGACAGCAATAATTCTTTGGGCAAAAGAACCAATTGCAATTTTAATAAAAAACAAAGAAATTGCAAGTGCTTATAAAACTTATTTTGAATTAATGTGGAGAATTGCTAAAAATTAGAATATTCATCATAGACATTAATGTCTTGAAGTATAATCATACAGAGCTCTCAAGTCACTTACCGCACCATGATAATAATGTTCATTCAAAGAACAATTAATAGCACAACAAATAAAATGAGAAGCCTGCATTTCGCACATTTCAGAGAATAAATTATTTGCAATAGGGCGGGTAATCAATAAAACATCAGCTAATGAATGACATACTGCTTTAAATTTTGAATTATCTGAAATATTTGAATCATTTAAATATGACTCTAAATAATTGAAGTAACTTTCTGAATCTTCGCTAACCCTGAATATATTTTTAAACATATTAGATATTTCCTCCTTTCACTGATTTGATTTTATCAAATTTAATTTTGATAACTAAAAGTAAAACCAGAAAGAAAAGACCGATTGAATCCGTGTAAATAATAGGCATACTTTTTGAGAAAAGTCCGTATACTAGCCACAATCCAGTACCAAAAATACTGAGTATTACCATTACTAAAGATAAATCTTTAGTACTTTTGGTCTTGACAGAAGAAACAATCTGAGGTATTGTCCTGACTGTCTGGGTTATTCCTGCGCTATATCCGATTATATTTATTAAATCTATCATAAAAAAAGTTATAAAATAGTATAGATAAAACATTACTCTCCTTTTTTGGAGAAAGATTTATAAAACAAGAATTTCTTATATTATGATGGATTTGGATTTTTCGGTATTAAAAGAAATTGGACTAACTGAGGCTCAAATTAAAGTATATATGAGCCTAATCGAATTAGGAGAAGTGACTTCGGGAAGTATAATAAAAAAATCAGGACTACAAAGTTCAGTAGTATATCACGCATTAAATCAGCTTCTGGAATTAGGGCTTATTAGTTTTATATCTAAAGGAAAAAGAAAATATTTTTCTGCAAAGTCACTAAGTAATCTTTTGAATTTTATTGATGACAAAAAGACAAGAATAGAAGATTTAATAAAAAAAATCCCAACAAAAAGAATAGAGAATAAAACTGCAGAAGTTTTTTCTGGATGGAGGGGAATTTATAGTGTTTTTAACATCATCCTTGAAGAATTAAAAGAAGGTTCAGAATATTTAGCTTTTGCAGGAGATTCAACAGAAGAATATCCAAAAGAAGCAATAAGCCTGTTTAGGGAATTTCAGAAGAAAAGAACATATAATAGCTATAATGTAAAGATAATCGCAAATGAAATATCTAAAATGAATATTAAAAAATATAAATATTATAATGAATTTGGAAAACCAAAATATCGTTTTGTTAATGGTCTTTCTCCATCAGAAATAATAATATTTAATAACTCAATAGTGCATCTCTCTCTAAAAGAAAATCCTATGGCAATACTCATCAGAAATAAGGATATTGCTTATTCATACAAGCAATTTTTTAATAATCTCTGGAAAATTGCTAAGCCAAATTAATATGTTCGAGAGTGTATTTCTCTATGTCTAATCTCCTTTCTAATAAGATTTCTGATTCCATTATATACAGTAATAAGTCCTTCATAATTGGGATCAGACTGTTTAAAAGGTGAATAAAGCCTGTATTCATCATCCATTTTAGATGCTTCGAGTGATAATCCATTAATCAGGTATAATTGGTCATAAAGATAATCCAAACTCATATGAGGAAGACTCAAGGACTTTCTAAAATCCTTGGACATCACTTGGTAAAGGGCAACATTCCTTCTTCCTATAAACTGCCTTCTTAACTCTCCTGCTCTTCCAAATTCCTCATTTTTTTGAAATTCTTCGAAAAGGTCTGCAATATTAATAGCACTGATCACCATCAATATATTTAATTATGACATATATAAAAACATTTCTAACGCTTATTTCAATTTCTTAACTTAACAATTACCTTGCATTTCTATTGTAAGATATGATTATTATTAATGTATTCTGCGAAATCTTTGAGCAAGAGGTGAGCATTTGAATTTAAGTAATTAAAAATTGTTCAAGAAATGCAAGTGCGAAATGAAGATTGAGAAATGTTAATCTGAAATCAAATATAAATGAGATTGAAGCATATGTTTAGAAGTTAGATCGAGATTTCTAAAAAGCAATGTTTTTAAACAAATCTTACCCTAATTATATATGGTAAAAAAGAGGATGGCTAGTTATTCAAAAGAAAGGATAAAAGAACTCCATGGATTTACAAAGCTATTATTTAACAGGCCAATACTTAAGTTTGTAGTCCTCTTAATAGTTTATTTTATATTAAATAATATTGGAAGCAATCTTTCAGAAGATATCCCAATAAGATTGATTTTAAACATAATAGGAATTTTTATATTTATTTATTTTGTAGCAGTCCTTATATTTATTACTCAGAGAACATTAAGACATTTATTCAATCCTAGAAATATATTTACATTAATATTTACATATGCATTATTTATACTTGGAATAATTTTGTTATTTTCAACACTCTATAATCTTGTTGAACTCTCCGGTACAGGTTATATAAAATATGGCAGTTGTAATAATAATTTTAATCCATCAATGATATCAACTGACTCTCAAATTTCAAGGGAATTTTTCTATTTTTCAGCAATGACTTATTTTACAGTTGGTTATGGTGATATCTGCCCAATGGGATTTGCAAAAATAATTTCTATACTAAATGCTTTTATAGGAAACATTATTGCAGTAATTATTGTTGCAGTTATTATAAATAATTATTACAGAAGGAAAAAAACCTAATGAATATCATATAACCTAAATATTTTTTATTATAATTTGTGCAATGAGATTAGATATGTGTTTATTTTATTTGATAATTACATTCTCTTAATTACCAACTAAAAAAAGCGAGCATGAAAAGCTTTAAACAAATTTTCACATTACTAAAAGAATTCAGAATCTTTAATTTTTAGCTATAGAAGTTTCAGAAGTATATATCACTTGTATCATTGAAAATCTCAGAATAAATTATTTTTAAATATATCTGTAGTCTATTTCTTCTCCTCTTCAAATTCTCCAAGTCCTTTCTGCGACTCAATTCGGCTCACAAGTCTTTCAATTATTCTTTATCATCAAATTTGCTCAAGCCTTGCTGCGCCTCACCATCACCTTCAGGAATTTCATCTTCACCTTCAAGTTTTGCCAAATCAACTACTTTATCTCCATCCTGCAGTTTTATTATTCGAACACCTTGTGTTGCTCTTCCCATTATTCTTATGTCTTTAACTCCAGTTCGAATTACAATACCTTTTTTTGTAGAAACAACAAACTTATCCTTATCATTGACTTCAATTGTTGAAACAACTTTACCAGTCTTTTCAGTAATATTAAGGTTAATTACACCTTTGCAAGCTCTTCCAGTGAGTCTATAATCTCCAACCAAACTTCTTTTACCATAACCATGTTCAGCAATGGTTAAAATTGTGGATTTTGGGTCATCGGCAATTTCCATAGAAACAACTTCATCTTTGCCATTTAGTTTAATTCCACAGACACCATAAGATGCTCTTCCCATATCCCTGACTTCACTAGAATTAAATCTTATTCCCTGCCCATTTCTGGAAAATATCATGACTTCCTGTTTTTCAGATATTCTTTTGACATCAACAACACTGTCAGTGTTATCAAGTGGAAGATTAATTATCCTAACACCAGCATTTCTTGGCTTTGCAAACATTTCCATTCTTATTTTCTTGACCTGACCAAGCTTTGTAACCATGAATAAATAATCCTTAAAATCATTGACAGCAATAACATTTGTAATTGTATCATCCTTAATATTTAATAGATTGACAATTGCCTGCCCTTTGCCATATCTTTGTGTTTCAGGAACCTTATATGCCTTAAGCCAGAACAACCTGCCTCTTGCACTAAATAATAAAAGATAGTCATGAGTGGAACATGAAATCAACTGCTTAACAAAATCCTCTGAACTAAGTTCTGCTCCAATAACACCCCTGCCCCCTCTTCTCTGCTCATGATAGGTTTTGTAAGGCATTCTTTTTATATAACCTTTATCAGTGATTGATATAATGACATCTTTCTTTTGAACAAGGTCTTTTTCTTCAATTTCTTTTACACTCCGAATTATCTTGCTTCTTCTCTCATCTCCATATTTTTCCTTTAACTCATTTAACTCTTTCTTTATAATCTTTAAAATCTCTTTTTCATCACCAAGAATTTTTTTGAGTTTATCAATTAACTCAAGCAGCTCTTGTTCTTCTTTTTTTAGTTTATCCTGTTCAAGAGAAGTTAATTGCCTTAATTTTGTTTCAAGTATTGCTTCTGCCTGTTTTTTAGTGAAATTGAATTTTTTCATTAAATTATCAAGTGCATCTTCTTTGCTCTTTTTAATGGTTTCAATTACAGCATCTAGATTCTTGAGAGCTATTAATAGCCCTTTTACAATATGCTCCCTGTCTTGAGCTTTTCTTAAGTCAAAATCAGTCCTTTTTCTTATAATTTTTCGTCTAAAATCAATATAACATTGGACCATTTCTTTCAAGTTAAGCGTTTTTGGAATTCCTGCTACAAGGGCCACCATTACAGCATCAAACTTATTCTGCAGTTTTGTAGATTTAAAGAGTCTATTGATTGCAAACTGGGAGTTTGCTCCTTTTTTCATTTCAAGAACTATTCTTATTTTCCCAAGACCTTTTGATTCATCCCTTATATCCGAAACATCCATTAATTTTTTGTCTCGAACAAGTTCTGCAATCTGCTTGACAAGTTCTGATTTATTTGTTTGATATGGGACTTCTGTAATAATAACATATTCTCTTTCTTTTTTGGTTTCAGTTGTAACTTTTCCCCTTACAACAAAGCCTGCTTTTCCAGTCGTATATAAATCCTTGAGTGTATTTCCAACAATCTGTCCTCCTGTTGGAAAATCAGGCCCTTTTATTATCTCCATTAATTCATCGATTGTTATTTGGGGTTTTTCTATAGTTGCAATTATTCCATCACAGACTTCATTTAAATTATGTGGAGGAATATTTGTTGTCATTCCAACAGCTATTCCACTGCTTCCATTAATTAATAAATTAGGGACTTTTCCTGGAAGAACTACAGGTTCATTAACTGAATTATCAAAATTAGGGACAAAGTTTACTGTTTCTTTATCAATGTCCTCCAGTAAATCAACTGCAATTTTGTCTAGTTTAGCTTCAGTATAACGTGATGCAGCAGCACTATCCCCATCCATACTTCCAAAATTTCCTTGCCCATGTACAAGCGGATACCTTAATGAAAAATCCTGTGCCATTCTTACCATTGAATCATAGATAGCCATGTCTCCATGAGGGTGGAATTTACCCATAGTGTCTCCAACAATTCTTGCTGATTTTTTTGTCATTCCTTTTTCAAGCCCCATTAATTTCATAGCATAAAGAATTCTTCGGTGCACTGGTTTTAATCCATCTTCAACAGAAGGCAGGGCTCTTGAAACAATAACAGACATTGCATAATCAATATATGCTCTTTTCATTTCATTAGAAATTTCAGTATTAATTACCCTATTTTCATCTAAATCTTTTAAATTAATATCAACTTTTTCAAGTACCTCTGATTCACCATTTCCATTTTCTTCTTCCTCATCATTTTTATCTTCATCTTCTTCGTCTTCTTCTTCATCTTCTGCTTCATCTTCTTCAATGTCTTCGTTTTTCTTTGCCATTTTTAATTTCCTATAGGTTTAGGGAAATTTAAAATCCAGAGAATTTGTTTAACAAATTGTCTTGATTTCAAAAAACTTTTATCTTCAAAACGTAAGTTTTGAATGATCCAGAAAATTTATAAAATTTTCTTGATGGTTTTTTGAATAATTAATTCCCATTATTTATCAATTTCAGTAATTTCCCCCTCAATCCAGTTTAAGTATTTATCATATCCTTTGTTTATCTTAACAGCAATAATTTCAGGTGTTTCATATTTATGATTTTCAAGAATGAAATCCCGAAGTTTTTTATAATTTTCAGATGGAGTTTTTATTTCAAGTTTGAATTCTTTTTTTGTTTCTACTTTTCCTTTCCATCTATAAAAACTTTTTATTTCACCAATCTGAACACAAGCCCCAAGCTTGGCTTCAACTATCTTCTTAGCGAGTTCATCTGCATCTTTCAAATTTTCAACTGTTGTTTTTACGATTATGTATCCCATGTTGTTATTTTATTTTCTTCTCAATTTTTCAGTCAAATTTACTTTGCTGAAAAATTGCAAATTATTTAATCCTCAAAAATTGTATACAGTTTTTGATTTAAATTATGTATCCACCTCTGCAATATTTGCATTTGTTTCTATGAATTTTCTTCTTGGCCCTACAACATCTCCCATTAACATTGAAAATGTTGAATCAGCGAGAACAGCATCTTCTATTGTAACTTTTTTTAAGATTCTTTTAGCAGGATCCATTGTAGTGTCCCATAATTGATCAGGATTCATCTCTCCAAGACCTTTAAACCTTTGCACATCAGCTTTTCCTCCAAGTTTATCCAAGATTTTTTTGAGTTCTTCATCAGAATACACATAGAAATCTTTTCCTTTTCTAATCCTGTAAAGCGGGCTCACTGCAACATATATATTTCCATTTTCAATTAACTCAGAAACATACCTATAAAAAAATGTCAATAAGAGAGTCCTTATATGGCTCCCATCTACATCAGCATCAGTCATAATGATTATTTTGTTATACCTAAGTTTTGTCAAGTCAAAATTCTCTTTTATTCCAGTTCCAATAGCAGTTATTAAATTAATAATCTCTTCAGATGATAATGCTTTTGTAGGGTTAGACTTTTCAACATTGAGTATCTTTCCTTTGAGTGGAAGAATTGCCTGGAATTCCTTGTCACGAGCCATTTTTGAACTGTTATGTACAAAGACTCCTGATGCAAGTGCAAAATTATGAGTATCTTTAACTTCTAAATCATAAACATCAATTTTCTGATTTAGTTTAATTATTTTTTTAATTTTATGGTTATAATTTCTAATCGCTTCAATCATTATATCAGGATTATTGTTGAAAAATCTCGTACAAAACGTGTTTTTCGATAAAACACTCTTATCATTATTATTTATTCTTTCATTATCAAAATCATCGAGATTGCCTGTTTTTTCATAAACTTGTTTCATAAATTTTATTGTTTTATTATAATAGGTTTTATTATAAGATTCTTTTCTTTTTTCTCTGAATTCAGGGGTCCATTGCTCTTTTGTTTTTTGTCTTCTCCAGATTATTAATGCCTCATCTTTCCATTGCTCTTTTGCAATACTTGATAAGTATTCTTTTGCATCAGGATTTTCTTCAAAAAATTTCTTGACTTTCTCTGATGCTATCTTCCTATTATCAGAATTTGACCAATATTCTTTCTGAGATTTGTTCAATAGCTCATTGTTCTTTTTTCTGTAATCTTCATTAGTATTATAGAATTCAATAAATTTTTGCATGAAATTATTTTTATATTCAGGATTTTTAAATAATTCTTTTGAAATTTCTGAAAACTTCTGTTTAATTTCGGGTTGTTCTCTCCATTTTCTTACTTTCTCCCTGTACTCTTCGGTTTTATGAGCTTGTCTAGCTTTTTCTTTAACATCTTCTCGATGCAAACATTTCTCCAAATGTTCTGTATGATAAATTAAATGTTCTTCCTTGGGAATTCTAATCAGATTTGTTGGATTATTATTAAGTTTATTAAAATCTATATGATGACGTGCATTTCCTTGTTCCATTGAATAGATTCCATGCTCTAAGTTATATTCATCAGATAGCATATGAGTAAATATCCATTTATTAACCAAATCAAAAACCATCTCGTAACCATCAATAGTTATTCTTCCACCAAGTTTAGATAATTTTCTATTTAATGGCATTAATGAATCTTTAATCGTTAAATCTTTAGCCTCTTTATATTTACCATCTCTTAACATAAACTTATGATTAGGTGTGCATATTATTTCTTGATTATTATCTAAAATAATTTTTATAACATCTGTATTCTTTTTTGTTATTCTGGGACTCTCAATTCTAGCTATTCCAATCTTTCCATTATTTTTTATAGTATAACAAAAATTTTCTTTACCTTCATTATCTTCCTTAACAAGTTCTGTAAAAGATAAGTTTCTTCCATCAGCAAGAGCAACCTCAGTTTCTCCAGAAAAACATCCTGCAGCTGAATCTCCCTCAACAATATATAATTCAGTTCTCTCAACTTTTTTAGATGAACAATCAGCTAATTTTCCAGGCAGTCCTGATAAGCCGCCCATTGCATTTTTTCTCCTGACTAAATCCCTAGCTTTCTTTGCAGCTTCACGTGCTTTTGCAGATGAAACAATTTTCTGGCAGATTTTATTGGCAATTGATGGATTTTCCTCCAAATACTCAGTTAGTGCAATATAAACCATAGAGTCAACAATTCCTTTCATCTCAGAATTTCCAAGTTTAGTTTTTGTCTGTCCCTCAAATTGAGGTTCTTTCATCTTTAGAGATATTATTGCTGTCAAACCTTCCCTAGTATCATCACCCATAATCTTTTCATTCTTCAGCATTCCTTTTTTCTCAGCATAATCATTAATCGCTCTTGTAAGTGCTGTTTTAAACCCGGAAATATGAGTCCCGCCCTCTGTTGTGTTAATTGTATTCACAAAACCAAAAATATTCTCATTATAGCCGTCTGTGTATTGAATAGCAACCTCAACAGTGTTTGAATCAACCTGCTTTTTGAAGTATATTGGCTTGTGAATAATTTGTTTTGATTTATTAATATGAGCAACAAACTCAATCAAACCCCCTTCATAATGAAAAGTTTCCTCTTTTCCTGCTTTCTCATCTTTAAGAATTATCTTTGCACTAGGATTTAAAAAAGCAATCTCTTGCAATCTCTTCTTAAGAACTGCAAAATCAAAATCAACAGTTGAAAATATCTCTTTATCTGGATAAAATTGTATTGTTGTTCCTGTTTCTTTTTTCTCGCACTTTCCAACAATTTTAACATCATATTGCGGAACACCAATTTTGTATTCCTGCTGATAAATATTCCCATCTCTGCATACCCTAGCAATTAATTTAATCGATAGTGCATTTACGCAAGAAACACCCACTCCATGAAGTCCTCCTGAAATCTGGTAAGAATCCTTGTCAAATTTTCCTCCAGCATGGAGTTTAGTAAGAGCTATCTCCATTGCAGACTTCTTATAAACCGGGTGCTTGTCAACAGGAATGCCCCTGCCATCATCAATTACAGTGACACTGCCATCTTTATTAATAATAACTGTAACAATTGTGCAATAGCCTGCCAAACACTCGTCAATTGAATTGTCAACAACTTCATAAACAAGATGATGAAGCCCGTCCTTTCCAGTTGAACCTATATACATTGCAGGACGCTTTCTAACCCCTTCCAAACCTTCAAGAACCTTTATGTTTTCAGCTTTATATTCTGCCATTTTAAATTTTTGTTTGATTTATTAAATTTAAAAGCTAGAAAATTGTTCTCAATTTTCTTTGATTTTAAATTTTCTTTATAATTCCATGGAAATTTAAAAGCTAGAAATTTTTAAATTTCTAGATTTCAAAAAACTTCTATGGTTTTTTTATTTTATTGTATTTACCTCTTTTATTTTTTATGTGTTTATTATAGTTTTGACTAATTATATAAAAACAAATTAGTTGATTTTCAGACTAAAAATAGAATTTTTTCTCTCTCTAAAAAACTCGATTTTTACACTCTTTTTAGAGTTCTTTACTTTAAAAACCTTTCGATTGAAAAAAACCATTTTACCGTCGGTAAAATACTGATTTTTTCCGAGGGGAAAATAGTAAAAAAATATTTTTTTATTGTTCTTTAGATTTTAAATTTACTTTAAAATAGACAGCTAAATCATCTTGCGAAGCAAAACATTTCTAAGCGATTAATAAAAAGCGTTAGCTTTTTATAGAGAGAATTATTAAGCTTATTATAAAGAGGCACTTATCTTATGAATCTATTAAACTTAATATCAATAGCAGCTGTAATAATAATTTTAGCAATAGTTATATATTATCTTATTTCAATAAATAAAAAATTGAAACTCAGAATAGAACAGGAAAAAAATCGTTTTATTTTGTATAAAGAAAGTTTAGCAGAATTAAAGGGAAAGCAGATATTAAACAAAAAAGATCTTGAAGCCTTAAACAAATTAGCAAGGGATTTCTTTAAGGAAAGATTCAATATCAATTACACACTGTCTTATCTGGAAATTTCTGAAATCTTTAAAAAAACCTCTCTTGATGATAGAGTTCATTTCTGTGATAGGATGGCAGAAATTTTATATGCAGGAGAAAAAGTAGATTCAGATGAAATAAGGACCTTAATCAACATACTTT
>Ga0182027_10004380_pt1 | contig 21889 bp, 15 predicted proteins | sample 712E1DmetaG_FD_121300 | JGI IMG/M metagenome (GOLD analysis project Ga0182027, IMG submission 121300) | Permafrost microbial communities from Stordalen Mire, Sweden - 712E1D metaG (Illumina Assembly) | ecosystem: Environmental > Terrestrial > Soil > Wetlands > Permafrost | place: Sweden... | reverse complement strand
CTCTGCGGCCAGCGCCTCGAAGGCAGCCTGATCGCTCGGGAAAGTGTCGTCAGTCGGAATTCCCGACGATACGCGCCCCCTCCACGCGAGGGGTGGATGGGCTCAGGAGACCTGAACAGTTACACCACCGGTTGTGATCTCCGGGGTCACAACCGCCGCCGACCAGAATGAAGTTGCCCCAGTAGAAACTCGGATTGGCAGGCGTGCGCACCACAAGATGATCACCCGCCTCCACCAGCTGCGACCCGGCCAGACGCCTGACCACCAAATCCGTCCGGTACCCGAGCGACTGCACCTGCATTCGCCCACGGTAGCCTCCGGCGCTCACCCCACGAGACCCACATCGGTCTTCAGACAAATGACTTCGGCCGTCGAGCTGCAGTTTTGGTAGAGGACCCTCTTGAGTTCACCGCGCGACCGCACGCCGAGCTTTCGGTAGGCGCGAACGAGATGCCCTTCCACCGTCTTCTCTGCAAGAAACAGCGTGCTTGCGATATCGGAGTTGGTGACCCCCCGAGCGGCTAGGGCGACGACACGCTCCTCACCCGAAGTGAGGGAGCCGGGCCCTGACTGGGCAGCCCGACGCGGCCGGGCACCACTGAGCCTGAGTTCGGTCATGCCTGCCGACACGACCGGCGCCGCTCCCAGGCTTGAGGCGATGTCCACTCCGTGTCGCAGCACGGCTCGGACCTGCGCCAAAGGCAGTCCCGCTTCTCGAAGTGCCCGGCCGAGATCTGTCAGCGCAAGCGCCAACTGAAGACGAGCCGGTGAGTTCTCCAGCAGACCAACTGCCTCCTCGAGCGTCCTCAGCCGTTTGTCCTCGTCACCCACCATTGCCGCGACCCGGAGCGCGGATCCGACTACCCAACTGGCGCCGTGGGCACGAGCGAGGTCGAGATTTGCCTCGGCCAGGAGGACCGCCTGGCCCTCGTGGCCCTCATTGAAATGCAGCTGTGCGGCCTCGCTGCGCCACGCAGTCACGACGGGACTGTCCACACCGCGTTCCGCAGCTCGGCGACCCGCCACAACCAAGTCGGACAGTGCGTCCGCCGATCGCCCTTGCTGGGCTCGGAGCCTGCCTCTCTGCTCGAGAAGCGACGGCCCTTCGAACGCGGGCACCTCCAGTTCGAGGCCCCTGTAGCGCGAGACGATACGGTCCGCTTCACCCAGTTGGCCCTGATCGATCAAGCTGCCCACCAGGCATGCGACGGCGTCAGGTAGGCGCGCCCAACTGCACCGATCGACAAGCGACAAGGACTGCAGGACATTTGCCTGCGCTTCGACGATTGCACCCTGCATCGTGAGAGACATCGCCAAGGTCAGCAAGTAGTCGGCCCGTGCCGCCGCAGACCTGCGTGAGCGGGTCAATGCCAGGGCGCGACGTGTCATACGATCGGCCGACTCGAAGTCGCCCGCTCGCGCGAGCGTGACGAGCGCGCGCGCCCACAGCTGACAGTCGATCAGGTCATCGCTACACAAATAGTCGTCCGTCAACACGCGCCGTAGCATGTCGGCGACCTCGCTCGTCTCTGCCGCCCGCTGACTGGCTATGTCGGCTATCGCGACAAGAGCAGCGGCCTTGTGCTCGACCTCGCTTCCGAGTTGCAGGCCAACCAGGCCGCGCCTGAGCGAATCGGCGGCAGCCGAGGCGAATGGCGGTCCGGCAACCAGCGCACCAGCTATCTGTAGCTCGATCCTTTCCGAGACATCGACCTCTGAGAGCCTCGCGGCGATCCGATCCATCGCCGCTCCGAGTGCCTGCTTGATTTCGGGGTCACTGACCGCAGTCGTGTCGCAACGATCGACTCGAAGTGCCAACTGACGCACGACACTAGCCGTCTGTCTGGGCTCGGCTCCCCGGTCGAGCGAACGAAGCAACTGCTCGAGCGCTGCTCGCGGGTGGCTGTCCGTCTCGGCGCGTGCAAGCTCGAGCAGGAGGACAGGGTCCTCCCAGGCAGAGGGCTGCTCGGCAAAAGCGCGCCGTAGGTACAGCACGGCCCGGTCTGGCGCGCCCGTCCTCATCGCGGTGCTCGCAGCCTCGACCAACTCCCTCGCGACCCATTCGTTGTGACCGGGGTCTGCCTGGACGAGGTGGTCGGCGATCGTCTCGTAACAAGCGCCTCGGATCTTGAGGCACTTCGCGAATCCCAGATGCAACTTGGCGCGGTGAGTTGCTTCTATCGCCTCGTAGACGGACCGTCGCACGATCGGAATCTGAACTGGAAGAGCCGGCTCCGGTGTCAATAGATCGGCAGCTGCCAACATGCGCGCCGCGGCCCTCACTCTGACGGGTCCGAGCTTGGTCACCTCAGCGATCAAGTTGAGATCAGTCGGCTCTTCCGCGACGACTGTTGCTTCAAGCACACAGAGAGCGTCGCCTGAAAGTAGCGAAAGCCTTCCGAGAACAGACCGAGTGACCGCCTGGGAGGTCGTGGCCGCTACGGATCCGACGCTGGCGACGACCGGTGGGACACGCCGGATCGTGAGCTCCCCCAAGAGCGCGAAGACAAGAAGCGGTACCCCGGCCGTCGCCTCGTGGCAGGCGCGGACAAAGGCCCCGTCACCGGGCTCCCCGGAGTACTGGCGAACGCACTGCCCTACGAGGGTGCCGACAGCTGAAGACGAGAGCGGCGCGAGCGGCATCACTCGCACGCCAGGCTCCGACAGGATCTGGTCCACGGGACGGACAGGCAACTGCGGAGATCGCGGCGTGGCACTCATGATCAAGCGGGTCCGCCCACGCCCATGCGCTGCAAGATTGCGCAGCGCCGCTACGGACCGCTCGTCGAGCCATTGAGAGTCGTCAACAGCAATGGCGACGGTCCGCGTTCCGACGAGGTGACAGACCAGCCTTTCGAGTTCCGCCATGGCGTCCTCCGGCCTAGCAATGCTCAAGACATCGGCGGTGAACTCCGTCGGATACGAGTGCAGGAGCTGGACAACGACGGACGAAAAGACGTTGGAGCGCGGACCGTCTATCCGCGCGCGGAGCACGGCGCAGCCTGCATCGGTCGCGATCTGACAGGCTGCTCCGAGAAATGCCGTCTTCCCGTGGCCGCAACGACCCTCGACGACGACTGGACCTACTGGACGGCCCCAATCGTCCGAAAGCACCGTCCTCAGCTCGCCGAGATAAGCGTCGCGTTCGAGCAGTCGGACTCGGCGCGCTTGGCCCTCGGCGCCTTTGAGCTCGTCTGCTCGCCCGCCGTCTGTTCGGTATGCATCCGACCTGGATGAACGCCTGCCCGCGAGGCTGCTCACTTGCCCACCTCGTGCTGCAGAGCGCCCGATCGATCCGCGGCCATGCAACGAACGGATCGTCGCGGTCGCTCCTGCAAGTGCGGGAAAGAACGAAGCAAGTTCTCCATACCCTTTTCGACCTGCGCTAATACGACTCACGAAGCTCGGGTCGGGTTCGCTACTCGCTCCTTCCGGCCCAAGCGACCAATCACAGGCCGGAACTCCACGCTTCCCTCGCGCCAAGAGTCTGTGTCACCAGCTCGAATATGTCAACGCAACAGTCGAATTGTCCTCAGAGAACGTGGACCGAGTCCGTCTTCAATCGTCGCAAAGCCGCCGAGCCAGCGGCGACGCCCGCCCGACCCGGACGAGCTCCGCAGCCGGGCTGCGGTGACACCCGACTGCTGCAGGTAGGCGAACCGGCAGCGCGACAACTCATGATGGTTAGCGACAGGGCACCCGTAGCGAGCCGTCGAGGTTGATATTGAAGTAGGCGGAGTCGAGACCAAGGCCGTCGGCCGACGGCTGCCCGTTGATCCCACTTGCGCAGGCGGCGTCGAACTTGGCGAGTGAGATCCCGCCGCTCGAGTATTCGACCTCGAGCACCGCTTTGCCGTTGTCGTAGTAGGGAGCGAGATCGGTGCAGTCTCCGTATTGGAAGCACTGCTCTTCAATCACAAAGTCGAAGTACGGCTCCAAGACCGACGACTGATCCTCGAAGTTCTTCTGAGCAACGGACATCCCGAGAGAGTGGATCTCCTTGGCAACCCACTCCGCATACTGGTCACCCTCAGCGACGGTGAGACTGAAACCGGTGGTGTTCTCTGATCCATCCAGGTTGTCAGGCTCCACCGCGTCGAAGCCATTGTTCTTGCACATCTCAAAGCGCGCCGTCATGATCGCCTGGAGCGTGGCGTAATCAGGCCCATTGGGATTCGTGTCCAGCCAGCGCTCGCCCGGCCAGCCGTTGTTATCGCCCAGCAACGCGGCGGGAAACCTGCTGTAGTCGGGGCGCCAGCTCTCCGCGGTTCCCACATCGACATAGCAAACGACGTGATCGCCCAGTGCGTGAAGCTCGGCGACGACCGGGGAGTGCGCGGAGCCGAGCGAAGAAGACTCGTCGGCGTTGTCGGTGCCAGTGTTGTCGAATCCGTCGATGTCAAAGACGGTGGGATCTGTTGCAGGCGCCGTCGCTCCATCGACCGCCTCGACCGGGGACGTGCCGGAGGTGATCCCCATGTCAGCGGCACACTGTGGATTCGAGGACGGGTGGGCGGCCGTGGCGGCGATGACGGCCGCAGTCTGAGAAGGTGTCTGGTTCTCGCTCCCATTGCACAACGGGTGCTCGATCTCCCAGTCCCACTCGAGGCTCCCGATCGGCGGAGCCCAGTAGGGCTCAGACGAGGGTGTCGTCGTAGTCGTACTGCTCGTCGTAGTCGTGCTCGTCGACGTGGAGGTCGTAGTCGGAGGGCGAGTGGTCGTCGTGGTAGGCGCGAGGGTAGTGGTTGTCGTACTTGGCGACGTAGTGGTTGTCGGCTGCTTGACGACCGTCGTCGTGGTCCTCGAGACCTGAGTCGAGGTCGTCGACCTCATGGTCGTGGTCGTAGAGCCCTTGCGCTTGTGGTTCGTAGCCCCAGATGCGCCCGCGACTGCGAGCGAGTTCACGAGCACGACAAGTGCTATCGATACGACGACCGAGCCGGCCAAGGCTCGGCGGCGATGCACGGCCGATGTCCGGCGGAGGGCGCTTGCTGTGTGGTGCAGCTGCTCTGTTACCAGTGCCAGGGCCCCGACGACCGAGTTGGTCGCGTTTGACCTGCACCGCCGAACGTCACGGTCCGAACCGAATCCTCTTCCCATTCGGAATTAGTCGGCAGCCACGAGTCAGAACCTGAGCAAGTTATGCAGGAATCGGCGATCACAATACGCTCAATGCTCACTTACACCCCTATATCAACACGAATGTCAAGCGACGACGCTCTACAGCTGGGATCGCACCGTCGGGATCATGGCCTTTCATGATGGTTTGGGTGACTTGTTACGCGGGGTCATCTCGAAATATGAGGGGTATCGCTCTCCAGGGCCGCCCCATAGCCTGGCTTGGGAGGGGGGCCGGTAGGAACTAGGCGACCTTTGCGAGGAACCCGGGTGGACCTGGACCTTAAGCGAGATAGGACGATCCGCGCCCAACTGCGCGCTGGAGCGCTCCGCTCCCAACTCGAAGCCGTCACTCAAGAACTGGAAGAGCTGCGCGAGGAGAACTCGCGCCTGCGGATCGACGCGACTCGACCTCGGTCGCTTCGAAGTGTGGGGTCCGAGCTGCAAACGATGGCGGATGCCGTCCTCGGCTCCTCCGGGGGTGGCGAGCTCAACGGCGACGCAGAGACCGAGGACGAGCTCGACGATGCCTGGCATCGTCTCGCCGAGGCGCGGCTGCTGCGGGCCACGGTCGCATCTGCCCTGGCGGAGCTTCAGGTTGTCTGCGAGCAGCTGCTGAGCCGGCTGGAGCTCGAGGTCGGCGCGATGGAGATTGATCGAAGGGCTTGCGAACGCGACCGCGCGGCAATCAGGTCGCTCGGGAACACCGAATGCCGATAAGGAGCAATAGATGATGGGGCAGCCTCTGAGTCGTAACACCTCGCGTCGGCGATCGCTCGTCGGGTTGCCGGCGCTCGTCGCTGCCTTGCTCATAGCAGCGCCCCTAGCGACGCTCATCGCGACCTCGCCGGCATCTGCGACGCCAAACTCGCTCGCGCTCAAGGTCCTCCTGGTCGGAAGTGGCGCGTCCGACCCCACGACAGCAGCCTGGGAAGCCGCCCTCATCAACGAGGGCGTCAACTACACCGAGGTGGACGCCAACACATCCGAGACTCCTTGGACACTCAGCCTGCCGACACTTTCGACGGGAAGCACAGGTGACTTCGACGCAGTCGTAATCGCCGACGACCGAGCGGATTTCGCTGCCGGGCCGTTGGCCGCGTTGGACTCGTACGAGCTCGCTTTCGACGTGCGCGAGCTCGACGGCTATGCCTACCCGTCTTCCACGCTGGGGGTGGCCGAGGTGTCCGCTGGTCTCATGGACGGCACCACCGCACAGCTCACCTCGGCAGGTCTTGCGGCATTGCCTGGACTGGCTGGTCCTTTGGCGTTCGACACCGGCACCTATGGCTATTCGTCGACCGTCATTTCCGGTGCGCCGTTCACTCCCTGGATCGAGAACTCCGCTGGCGACGTCCTCGGCGGCGTCTACCAACAGCCCAGCGGCATCTCGCAAGCTGCGTTGTTCTTCAACTACGGAGCCTTGCAGTCTCAATGGCTCGTGCTCGGACATGCGCTCATCGACTGGGTGACCGGCGGCGACCACCTTGGCCTGTTCCGCAACTACTCCGAAGTGGACATCGATGACACGTTCACGCCAGACGATGCTTGGAGCACCACGACCCACTCGAACGACTACAGCGGTGCCGACGCCCTGCGAATGCTGCCGACCGACGTCGTGTACGCGGCCGAGTGGTCGCAAACCAACCACTTTCGGCTCGACCAGCTGTTCAACGGCGCCGGCAGCACGAACTACCAGGCAGAAAATGGCGGGACAGATCCTTTGCTGGCGCAGTTCCAGGCCACAGACCCCGGCTCGAGTCAAACCTACGCGGCCGATTTCGGCTGGATCAGCCACACATACGACACGCCGTACCTCGACGTCGGGTGCGCTACGCAGAACTACATAGAGGCCGAGCTGAACGAGAACACGAATTGGGCCGCGGCAGCACCCGGGACCACAGCTGGGACCGGAGGGCTCGGCCTGACACAGTCCACTGACCCAACCGTCGCGCTCGGAGCAGAGAACCCCCAGGTATTCGTTCCCGGCAACCACTCAGGTCTAGCCGACCTCGTGCCCGGGAACCCTGCCACGGTTGACCCACCCGATCTCGACTCCGAGACTGCCACAAGCGGCACGGGGTCGCTTCCCGCAGCTAGCTACGAGTACGCGGTAACGGACGATTTCTCTTCCGGTGGTGGGCAGTCGTCAGCTTATGTGACCGGCGCGGTGATCCTGCCAAGCAAAGGGTCGATCGCTTTGACGTGGCAGGCGATCTGCCATGCTTCGGACTACCTCATCTACCGGGAGGTCGCAGGCAGCAATCGGTGGTCGCTCATCGGCACGGTCTCGTCGCCCTCTTCTGCCACGTTGCCCGACGCCAGCTCGGGCGACCCGGTGTCTACCAGTGACGTCACCGGCGGTGGGGAGCTGGAACAGGCCTTCACCGACACCGGGAGCGCAGGTACCGCCGAACCGTCTGGTTGGGCACCTCCAACTGTCGAGAACGCCACTGAGACAGCGTGGGAGCAGAACCCTTATTTCGTCCCTGCGCTCGAAGCCGTCGGGATCACCGATGTCGGTGCCGACGCGTCCAAGCCTTACCCCGACCCTCCCGAGGACCAGTTCGGCATTGGGGCCAGCTATGCCGGATCCGAGTACCCGGCCGGCGCGACTTTCGTCGACGGAAAAGCGCAGGTCGTCCCGCGCCACCCGCTCAACATCTACTACAACGCCTCGACCGAAGCGCAAGAGGTAGACGAGTACAACACTCTCTACCTGTCGACGGCCGACGGCGGCTCGTGCGTGGACAGCTCGACGACGACCTGTCTGACCACTCCGGCCACTTTTGCCGACATCGTCAACCAGGTGGTCTCCGGCATGTTCCAGAACATGACGGAAAACGACCCCGAGCCGAGCTACGTGCACCAGACCAACATCATGGGAGCCCCGCCGGCGGGGTCGCCGACCACTGGCACGCCACCGAGCACACCGGACACCACTGGCGACGGGCTCCTCTACTCGGTGCTCAATCCACTGCTGGCCGAGTACAACACTTATTTCAACTCGACTGAGCCATACGAGCAGCTGACCGAAGCGGCGATCGGCAACACTCTGGCCGACCAGTCCGCATGGGCGAGCGCCCTGTCCGGGGACACGGCCAGCGCTGTCGACACAGACGGTTCCCTCACGATCACCAACAACGGCTCGTCGACACTCTCGGTTCCGCTTACCGTCCCTTCGGGGACCACGCTCGGCGGAAGCACCTTCGGCCAGAGTTATGCCGGTGAGATGTCAGGGTGGATCACACTTTCTGCGGACGCAAGCGCAACCTTGTACGAGCCCACCACAGCGACGCTCACGAGCGCGACGAGCGCTACGGCAACTGTCGGTACCCCGTTCAGCTTCACGGTGAGCACAACGGGCTACCCTGCGGCGAGCTTCTCCGAGCTCGGCGCGCTCCCGGAGGGGATCACCTTCACCGACAACAACGACGGCACGGCGACACTCGCCGGCACGCCCGCGGCCGGCTCGGGCGGCGTATACGACTTGTCGATATCTGCCGCCAACGGCGTGGGCTCGCCCGCTACCCAGAGCTTCACGCTCACTGTCGACGAGGCACCGGTGATTACCAGCGCGATCGGCGCGACGGCGACGGTGGGTGAAGACTTCAACTTCTCCGTGACGACCGCGGACTATCCGCTAGCGGCTCTGTCCGAGCTCGGCGCGCTCCCGCCGGGGATCACCTTCACCGACAACGCCGATGGCACGGCAACCTTCGCCGGGACGCCGGCGACCGGGTCCGGAGCCGACTACAACCTCACTGTCTCTGCCACCAACGGCATCGGCACCGATGCAACACAGAGCTTCACGCTCGCAGTTGACGAGGAAGCGACAATCACGAGCGTAACGAGCGCTACGGCAAGTGTCGGTACCCCGTTCAGCTTCACTGTCACTACTGGCGGCTCGCCGACCGCGGCACTTTCGGAATCCGGCGCGCTCCCGGCCGGGATCACCTTCACCGACAACAACGACGGCACGGCGACATTCGCCGGTACGCCGGCCGCCGGGGGAAGCTTCGAGCCGACCATCACCGCGAGCACGAGCGCCGGAATGGCCAAACAACTCTTCACGCTGACCGTTGACGACGCCGCGGCGATCACGAGCGCTTCGTCCGGCACCGCGACCGTCGGCACCGCCTTCGCCTTCTCGGTGACCACGAGCGGCTATCCGGTCGCAACAGTCTCCGAGACGGGCGCGCTTCCGGCCGGGATCAGCTTCACCGCCAACAGCGACGGCACGGCAAGTTTGACCGGAACTCCGGCTTCCCAGGCAGGCGGTGTCTACAGCTTCACGATCTCTGCCGCCAACGGTGTGGGAGAGCCTGCCAATCAGAGCTTCTCGCTCACGCTGTGTCGTGTGCCGGCGTTCACCAGCGCCGCGAGCGCAACCGCCACGGTCGGCAAACCGTTCAGGTTCGCGCTGACCGCGAGCGGGTCGCCCGCCCCAGCGATCGCTTGGTCCGGGCGACTTCCGCAAGGACTCAAGTTCACGAGCGGCAACGGCAAAGCCAGTTTCTCCGGCACCCCGAGCGCACCTGGGAGCTTCAAAGTCACGGTCTCGGCACACAACAGCACCGGAACAGCCAAGCAGGCCTTCACTCTCACTGTCCGTAAGCCACCGACGATCATGAGCGCCGCGAAAGCGACCGTGAAGGTCGGAAGAGCGTTCAGGTTCGCCTTCACGGCGAACGGATCGCCGACCCCGACGATCACCGAGTCCGGGAAGCTACCTCGAGGGCTGAAGTTCACCACCGGCAGTGGAAAGGCCGTCGTCTCGGGTACCCCAGCTGCATCTGGGAGCTTCAAGCTCGCGATCACGGCTCGCAACAGCGCCGGAACGGTAAGGCAAACCTTCGTACTCAAGGTCGTAGCTTGAGCCGCCATCGCGGTACCACTCCAGACCGTGGCCAGGTTGCACGTCTTCGGCCTTGAGAGCCGGGCAAGCGGGGACAGAGATCATGGCTCGTCTCGCCATGATCTCTCGCCACGTGAGCACGAACCCATCCGCCAGGAGTCTGGGCCCAGGTCCATGCAAGCGGACCAGCTCCGGTTGAGACAATGACGGCCTGGGCCGCGCTCTCGCACGAAGAGCTGCAAGCACCGCCTGCGGACTTCTTCTATCCGGACATCCGAACCCACACGTCCACGAAGCGATTGACCGTGCTCCTCGTCACCGAGGGCACCTACCCGTACGTGATGGGCGGCGTCAGCACCTGGTGCGACCAGCTGTTGAGGAATCTGGACGACATCGACTGGCTCGTGCTTCCCATTGTCGCCGGTGGTATGAGGCGAAAGCCTGTCTACCAGCTGCCCGACAATGCGCGGCTCGCTGGAATTGTCGACCTTTGGGGGACGAGAGGTTCACGGTCCTTCTCAGGATTGGCCAGGTACCGTCGCGATCTCTTGGCTTCAGAGCTGGCGCGTGCGTTGCTCACCTGGGATGCCGATCCAGAGCTGCTCCTTTCCGAATTGGTGTGGTGCCACCTCCACCCTGATGCGATAGAGCCGTCGTTTCGTCGCAAACGCTCGTGGGAACAATTCCTCGAGGTTCTGGAACAAGTCATGAACGAGCCGGTCGAGGGCGTGACGCCTGGCGTGACAATGGACATGGCAACGGCCGTGTCGTGCTACCAGACCTTGTCCTGGATAGCCCAGACCGCTGCCACCCCGTTGCCGCAAGCAGATGTTCTCCACGTGACCGCGGCCGGATGGGCAGGGATCCCGGCGTTGGTGGACAAGGAGCTGAAGCGCACCCCGATCCTGCTAACCGAGCACGGGATATTCGTGCGCGAGGCCTACCTGGCGGGCGCCCGTTCCTCGGACGGAACCGGCAGCCGCCTGCTCTCGACGCGCCTTGCGCGGACATTCGCACGCGCGACATATCACTCGGCTGATCTCGTTGCGCCGGTAACAGAGGCTCATTGTCCTTGGGAAGTGGCGCTCGGAGCCGCTCCTGAGCGAATTCGGCCCATCCCCAACGGCGTCTCCGTCGGCGACGTCGTCTCTCCGCCACCTGGGCAGAGGGTCGTGGTGAGTGTGGGGAGGATCGATCCCCTCAAGGACCTGAAGACGATGCTCCGTGTCGCCGCCAAGGTCGTCGAACGTCATCCCGATGCCAAATTCATGCACTACGGCCCGGTCTCATCAGGCCAGGAGGACTACGCCGCTTCGTGTCGGCGTCTCCACAAAGAGCTGCGCCTCGGCGAGTCGTTCACTTTCAACGGACCGACGAGCGATCCGCGGGGAGCGATACGCAGCGCGAACATCGCGCTCATGACGAGCATCTCCGAGGGTTTCCCGATCGCTGTGCTCGAGGCGCTCTCCGAGGGGCGTCCGATCGTCACCACCGCTGTTGGCGGAGTCCTCGAGGCTATGACCGGGGCGGGCCTAGCCGCGGCTCCTCGCGACGTCGACGGGCTCGCCGACGCGGTTTGCGCACTCATCGAGGATCCCGAGCTAGCCCGGACCCTAGGGACCCGCGGTCAGGCACGGGTCCGACGGCGCTTCGGCCAACAAGCCTTCGTAGGACGGTACCGGGAGGCATTGGTCGGCCTAGCGGAAGGCGCGCAGCCTTGAGGCTCCGTCCGTGAAGCTCACAGAAGACCTCGCCGGTCTACGTGTCCGGGTAGCGCTCGGACGCCCTCCCCAAGATCAGCTGGAGGCGACCGTCGTGCTCGAGTCGTGGGGAGTCTCGTCCGATCTCGCGTTCACGGTCGCAGGCCCGGACACCCAAGCTGCTCCCATGCCTCTGTGGCGGCCGTATCGCGAGGAGCAACGAGCCGCCGACATGCAGAACGCGTTGGAGGTGGTCGGACTTCTCGCCGGGATAGTGGCTGCCACGGTGTGGGCTGGGCCTCTCGTGTTCAAGCTCGGTGGTTCGGCGATCAACGCCTGGCGGTTTGCGCTCCCGGTGACGCTGTTCGTCCAATGGGCACTCCGGCGCTATTACCGCTCGTTCTCAGAGCATCTACGAGCTGAACGGCTGAGCGGGCTTCGCAATGTCTTGTGGGGCCTCGGTGTTGCTCCGGCAGTTGCCGTCGCCATCCCCGTGATGCTGCTCTTGTCCCCCGTCACAGGAGCAGCGACGTCTCTCGTGGTTCTGTGGACCGGGGGCCTCTTGCTCACACGCCGCGGATGGGCGGCGATCTATGTGGCGTTCCTGCTTGGCGGAGCACTCGCTGTCGGCCACCAGCTGTCGGTGGTAGCTGTGATCGGCGGCGAGAGCGAGGCCATGCTGGCAATGGTCGCAGTGGCCGTTGTGACCAGTCGCCCGTCGCGGCACCTACCGGGTCGCTTGTGGGGAGCGCTCGAGTCCGGATGCGTGGGCGCAGGTCTAGGTGGCTTGATAGTCAGCGTCGGCTTCCCCGATGGCGCAGCGAGCGTCCGACTCCTCGGCATAGCGATGGCCCCGACGCTGCTCGCCAGCGTTGTGTGGTTCTACCTCCTCGCCCAGTTCTGGCATCTGTTTCGCCCAACCGTCGGGGTGACCAAGGCCAGCGACTCCCTCATTCGAACTCACCACCTGAGCAGGCTGATCAACCTCGCGGGCCTGACCGGATACGTGGTGACCGCCGTTGCATTGTCTTTCGCCGCCCTGGCTGTGGCTTGTGCACTCGGGATCTCGTCGCGCGACCCGTCGATCATCTTCCTCGATCTTGGGACCATAGGACTTGCGGGCGTGCTGTTCGCGTGGCTAGAGGTTCTTGGGCGCGCTGGGACCGCTTTCCTGGTTGAAGCTTGCACACTCGGTGTCGTCCTGCTCATTCACGAGCTGGGCACCCCAGGGCTCGCCCGCTACGGCGAGTTGGTCACCGCCGCACTCGCGGTGGTGCTGGCTGAAATAGTCGTCTACCGGCTCCATCGCCAGCCGGAGTGGATGGTCGCCCGGCTGCTCTGAAGCGGACCTGGTTCGGCTGAAAGCCAACAGATCTGAAGTCTTGACCTCGCGCTCAAGGCGGCGAAGTAGCCCGATCCGAAGGAGATGACAAGCGAGCGGTCATCTCCAACCGGCGCCGGTACTGCCTAAGTCACCGACACGGAACGCGCAGTGACCCGTCCAGGTTCATGCTCAAGTACACCGAGTCGAGAGGAAGCCTGTCTGCGGCGGGTTGGCCGTTGAGGCCGACCGTGCATGCCCGGGCGAACTGGGGCTTGGAGATGCCACCGCTGTACTCGACCTCCAGCACCGTCTTGTGATTGCGGTAATAAGGGGCGAGATCGCGGCAGGCAGCGTATTGGTAGCACTGCTCTTCGATCACGAAGTCGAAGGACGGTTCCAGAGCTGCCGACTCGTCTTCGTAATTCTTCTGCGCAACCGACATTCCAAGACCGTGGATCTCGCGTGCAACCCACTTGTCGTACGCGATCTGTTCCGCCTGAGTGTTGCTCGTCCCGTTCTCCGAGCTGTCTATGTTGTCGGGCTCGACTGCGTCGAAATGGTTGTCGCGACACATCTCGAAGCGCTTTGTCATGACACTTTTGACAACGGCGAGGCGACCGGGTGCCAGGCTTATCCAATACTCACCGGGCCAGCCGCTCACCGGACCGAGCCTCGAGCCCTTGAGCTCGGAATAATCCGGACGCCAGTTCTCGGCCGTCCCCACGTCTACATAGCAAATGACATGGTCGCCGAGCGCGTGCAACTCGGCAACTACCGACGAGCCGGAGGACCGAAGTGAAGCTGTCTCATCGCCGTTGTCCATACCGGTGTTGTCGAACCCGTCGATGTCGTAGACCCTCGGGTCTGTGGAGGGTGCAAAAGCACCATTGACCGCCTTCAGCGGAGATCTGCCGGAAAGAATTCCTAGGTCGGCGGCGCATTGCGGCGACTTTGACGGATGGGCAGCTGTGGCCGCGATCAGCTTGGCAGTCGCTGCGGGACTCTGGCTCCCACTCGAGTTGCAAAGGGGGTGGGCCAGCTCCCACTGCCATTCCTCGGTGGGGCGTGGGACCCACGGCCTGGCACTGGATGGCTTCGCGATCGTGGTCTCCGGCGATGCGCTCGAGCTTGCGAATCCTCCTGCGAAGCAAAGCAGGACAATTCCGAAGAGCAGGGTGCAGCGGTGCCTACGATGGCTCGAAGGACCGGCGACCCGACGCACAGAGACAACATAGACGGGCAGCGTTGCTTTCAAGTAAGGCGAACCGGTTCGAACCCTTCCCGGTGTCGTCAGCTACAGAGCGGACGTGCGCCTCTTCGGGCTCCGTGAATCGGGTCGTGAGCAGCTCAGCAGGCCGGAGCCTCCAAGGCGTTGCATGCCACGACCGCCGACAGACAGGTCAGCTCGAAGCCCCCTTCGCCGCTGACCGGTCGAACGCGACGGTGGCTATCAGATCTCGGTGGTCGCTGCCTGGGCCGCTGTCCGACGCGATCCGCGTGACCGCGAGACCTGGCCCCGTAAGCACATGGTCGATGCGCACCAAAGGCGGAAGAATCCACATGTCCTGCGACCAGGTCATCTCGAACGCCTGACCTCGGACCGCGGCGGCGTCGGTCAGGCCCGCGTCGAGAAGGGCACGAAACCCTCGACTGCCCCAGGTGGCATTGAAGTCCCCGACGACGAGCAGTCCCTTCGGTCCTCGGGCGCGAAGGAGGCGACCGATCAGGGCGAGCTGTCCCTTCCACTGCACGAAGGACGACGAAAGCGGGGCGATCGTGTGAAGGATCCAAACGGGTTGCGGTCCGAAAGGCAGCTCCACCGTTGTCTGAACAATGAGAGGACGACGGTATAGCGAGACGACGCGGGTGCCCGAGAGCGGGTAGCGCGAGGCAACGAAGAACGCGAAGGGATCCCACCTCCCCACCTCGAACCGGTACGGAAGACCCGCGAGCGCGCCTGAGCTAATGAGCTGGGCGACGTCGTTCGGATTGGCTTCCTCCATGGTCAACAATTCGGGACCGATCGTTGAGATCTCACGCGCGTAGCCGGCCATCGAGGGGTTCTCGTTGTAGACGTTGGCATCGACAAGCCGCAGCGTTGGTGCGTGCGCTGCCCACGAGGGTGCAGGCCGTGCCGCGGAGAGCTCAGGGGCGAGGAACACGAGCTGCGCGGCAACAACGACGAGCGCCGCTCCGGCGAGCAGGAGCTTGCGACCCAGGCCTGCGACGACCACCACGATCCAAGCGGGCAGGTAGACAAAGGCGGTCAAGCAGTTGAGGATCGCGAATGGTTCGAAGTCGTCCCAGGCCACCAGGCGCATGATCGCGACCAGCGCCAGCGCGAAGACGACGATCCACAACGCGATGGCGATCGCGTCCGGCAGCCTCCGGCCGCGCGCTTGAGCCGACTTGGCCGTCGAAGGCTGAATGGGCGGACCGACCTGCACAAGGCAGTGTATGACGAGCGAGTCCGTACGAACCTTCGCTCTCTTCGACAGAGTCCCGGTCACGAACTCCCCGCTGACCGTTCCCATCCCTCAGGACCTAGGGTTGAGGCATACCCACCGACTTGCAATTGAAGACCATGAACGCAATCCACCGGAGCCTCCTGCGCCTCAGCGGCGGCAGGCTCGGATGGCGCGCGGGCAAGATGCCGGTGCTCGAACTCACCACGACGGGACGCAAGAGCGGTCGACCCCACAAGGTGATGCTGATGTCGCCGGTGCAGGAGGGCGATGAGCTCGTGATCGTTGCATCACGGGGTGGCGACGACCATCACCCTGCCTGGTTCCTCAACCTGCGCGACCGCCCTGAGGTCTACGTCGCGTTCGCCGGCCAGGCGCGCAAGCCGATGGAAGCCCGCATGGCGACCCCACCTGAACGCGCCGCGCTGTGGCCCCGGGTGACGGCTGCTTATCGGGGGTACGCCAGCTACCAGCGAAAGACTGAGCGCGAGATCCCTCTCGTCTTGCTTAAGCCCCTCGACAGGACTCCGGGCTGAACAACGAAACAGTCAGTCTGCTTGTCGGTACCTTCTCGATCGAACACCAGCGTGTCCACTCCAGCGGCTGGTTCGATCTTTTCCAAGCAGCTCTGTGCGACACCGAGGGTGACCAGAAGGTGACCAACCAGCTCAGGGCCGACCCGTCTTGAGCCGTCAAGACCGTCCCTCGGAGCCCTAGACTAGGACCTCGGGCGTCAGTCGAGCAGTGTCGTCGAGACCATATGTCGGTACTCCGAGCCGCTCTGTCAGCGATCCCCACCCGCAACCCTGACGCGCTGTAGCTGGGCAGGATCATCTCGATCCGGCGTTTATTTCGGGGCTCAAGTCTTCGCCTCAGGACGGCCATAAAGTCCCGATTGAGCGACGTGGCAGTGAAGCCGACATTAGATCCGTCGCTTAGCCTCCTTCGCCGTGCCTCAGGCGACGCCCTCTCCGAGGAGCGAGGATGACCGTCAGCAAGCGATCTGAAGAGCCGGCGAGCTTGAATGGTCGTCGAACGCGCCACCTGCGGGAACTTTCATAGGCGTCAGTGCGTCGGCCGCCCAGCCCTCGCTTTGTCAGGCGGCCATTGGCTAGGAGCACGCGTGACGCTCCTGCATTGTGAGGATTTGATTGTCCACTGTTGTATCTCGCGAGACAGTACACTCACGCCATGGCGTCAGAGCCGGGGCAAATCCCCTTCCTCCTTGATCTTGGCACGGCCGGCGGCCGTCCTGATCGACGGTCTCTGTACCCGGTGAAGCCTTTAACTCTTCGCGAAGTCCGTGCTCTCATCTCCAGCCTTGAGAGGTCTGCAGGCGGCTCACAACCCGTTGATTTGTTCGTAAAGAGGACTTCCACCCCGAACAAACACGCTGCATCGCTATCTTAACTCAAACTTGAACATGGGTCAGGCGCGGAGTGTCGTCACCGTCCCTGACGCAGGCCCTGAAGCCTCGCGGTCGCGCAGGGCGGGACCGTTTCTCACACCTCGAACGGTTCCGCGTTCCCGCTGCCAGGCCATAAGAATTGCGTCACGCGCATTCGTCCACAGCCCCGGCAACCGCCAGCCTCATGATGCATGACATCTCGCCCTGTGCGCGGCTGTTCGGTGACTTGCGGCGACAGATCTATGCTCGAGCCGAGACCATCCTCGGTCATTACGTAGGCGGTATCGATGTCCGCATACCGGATTCGTCGGTTGCAAGGTGGGATCGTCACGCTTGCTGTACTCCTATGCGCGATGGTTCTTGTTCCGTCGTCGGACGCCACCACGAGCTCTGGTCCTGCGCCTGGACAAGTGCGCGTTTCGCTCGCCTCGTCAGCTGGTCAGCAGGACTGGACACCTAGCGAACCACCTGTGCCCTTTGGCTTCCTCTCGAATGATGTGCGCTTGAACTCGACCGCTTGTGCGTCGGTGTCACTCTGCGTTTCAGTTGGCTCTGCAAGTGCTGGAGACAACACGTACCCTCTGGTCGAGACCTACTCCGGCGGGACTTGGACGGCGTCTCTCGCCGAGACACCACCCAGTAGAGATATGTCCCTTATTTATGGGAGCTTCGAGAGCGTCTCGGTGCCCCGCCGACGGGCTGTGCGCGGCTGTCGGGAGCTACTACTCATCTGTGCCGACATCGCCTGAGGCCTTTCCAACGGGCATGTTGGCCAACTTGTCGGACGGATCATGGACCACGACCGAGGCCCCCTTGCCTGAGGGCCTCGGCGGGTCGTTCGTCAACCTCGAGTCGGTGTCGTGCCCGAGCGTCGCAAGCTGCAGCGCCGTCGCCTGGATTCAGCAGGGCGGCGGCGAGCTGCTCTACCTCTGGTCGGCGTCCGGGTGGCAGGTTCTGTCCCTGCCCGTCCCGGCGGCCTTCAACTTCAACGACACCCAGGTGTACTCAATTGCTTGCGCCGACGTCTACGACTGTGTCGCTGTGGGTTACTTCCAAGACCCCGGCTACGCCGACCAGGGCCTCATTTTGACGCTTGCGGGCGGCACCTGGACGGCGAGCGCGGCACCCGTCCCCGCTAACGCAGCAACGCCGGTGTCGAAGGACAACGTGTTGCTGGAGGGTGTCGACTGCCCGCAACCCGGCTACTGCGTTGCAGTCGGAAACTATGGAGACTCGAACGAAAACAACGTCCTGCCGCTTCTCGAGATCTTCGACGGGGGCACCTGGACCGCTGTCGAGGGGCCGGTTCCGACCGACGACCCGACCACCGCGGAGAACGATCTCGACGCAGTCTCGTGTCCGGTGGACGGCGACTGCGTCGCCATGGGCAGCTTCGGCGGTTCAAACGGCTGGGCAGGCATGATCCTCACACAGAACGGCGCCACCTGGTCTGCAGAAGACGCGCCGCTCGCCCCGAACGCTCTCACCGGCCACGAGATACGTTCGACGACCCCGGACGCCTCGACGCTCACAGATGTGGGGTGTGATTCCCTCGGGTTGTGCGCCGCTTCCGGGACCCAAGAAGGCGACGGCCTCCTGGAAGTCGAGCAGCTGAGCGGCCTCCCGGAGCTGAGCCGGATCGCGCCACAATCGAGGCACGGTGGCACGGTCGTGACCGTTCAGGGTGCCAATTACACCCCCGATGCGGTGGTCGCTTTTGCCGGTCGGCCCGCTACCAGCTCCACATACATCAGCAGTGACGAGGTCCGTGCGGTCGCGCCGCAGGGAACCGGGATGTCGAACGTCAGCGTAACGGTGGACGGGCTAACCAGCCGAGCAAACTCAGCCGACTACTTCGATTCGGGACTGCCCAGCGTGCTCGCCTCCAGTGACGTCGGTGCCGTGGCGGGCATGGTCGGTTACTACGTCACTCTCGGGGTGTTGGACCCTCCACGAGCGGGAGCGTCAAGGTGAGCGACGGGCAAGGGCGGAGCTGTCGAATCGCGTTGAAGAAAGGGAGCGGTACCTGCTCGATAATGGAGCCGCTCGGCGTTTACACGGTGAACTTCACCTACCCTGGCGGCGGTTCCTATAGGCCGAACTCGGCGCAGCTCACCGAGGGTGTCTGGCTCCGGCCCTGGACCGGAACCTGACGCTTGTGTTGGAGAAGCCCAGCCGAGCCGCACGAGCCTCGAGCAGTCTCAAGCCAGGAGGGGTTGATGCCAGGGTTGTCACAGGGTGAGCCAATGAAGGTCATTCGCGCGATCTCCCTCGGCCACGCCTGGCTCATGGCAACACGGGCGATCTTCGAAGAGGGCTACGGCGCGACCTACGACGGCTTGGCGACAATCGAGATCGGGCTACTCGATCTCGTGGTCGACGAGCCGAGCACACGCGACGATCTCATCGATCGTCTTGGCAACTCCGAGCGGCTCTCTTGGATGCACGAAAACTTCACCGATCGCCGTCGAGTCCGCGAGCTCGGCGATGCAGCCAGTTACGCCACTCGTCTCTACGACTACGACGACAGTGGTAGGGACCAAGTCGCATGGGTGATCGACAGGCTCCGGGCAGACCAGGATTCACGCTCGGCAATCGTCACAACCCTGCAGCCCCTCTCCGATTCCTCCTATGTCCCATGCGTCAGCCTGCTCCACTTCTGGGTGCCGACCGGCCGGCTGGAGCTGATCGTAACTGCGCACAGCATCGACTTCGGCACGAAGGCCTACGCCAACCTCCTCGAGCTCGCAGCGATCCACCAACGAGTCGCCGAGTCGCTGGAGATCCCCGTGGGCAAGCTCACGCTAAGGGTGACCTCCGCTCACATCTACGAGCGAGATCTCGAAGCTGTGAGCTTCATTCTTTCTTCCGCGTCGAAGTGATGAACTAACTCCAAGTGTCGCAGCGTGTTGTGGCCGGTAGATGCTCGGCCGGAGCAAGCTCCTGGATTCAGCTCGAGGCGGTTAGCCCCTTCACTGAGGGTGCACCGTGCTTCTTCAGCCAGACGCTGTGGCTGATAGCGACGTTCAGCACGACCACGATGGGCAACGGTATGAAGAACGCCATCGCCAAAGGGATGAGCAGAACGATCGTCAAGACGATGAACGACCCCCAATGCCACCACTTCGGTCCAACGGCAAATCCGAGCACAACCGCACCCAGCAGGAATGCCAGACCGATCGATGTTGCAGTTGCGCTGGACATGACTGCGACCATGGTGTCCTCCGATCTCTGCTTCCCAGGCCATCCCCGCCTGTGTGTCAATGGTCTCGGAGTAGTCCTTGAACAACCTTCTATCTCGATTGTCCCCAGACCGCCGCTCGCCTGACAGAGGCGAAGGACCTGTTAACAGAACTCGCCGAGCAGAGCGGTTCACCGTCTTTTTGCCAATCCGTTGACCAGACTCGTAGCTGCCTGCGCGAATCGGACAACGTCGCCGTAAGGACGGGGCGATGAGGAGGACACCCTCCAGGGCGCCGACGACGAGACGTGCCTCGTCGCTCGTCGAACCAGGAAATTCGAGCGTGCCTTCTTGACGCCCTGCTCCAGGACCCGCGCTGGCCACGACTCGTTGTCGTTAAAGAGGCTGATCACCAACAGACCGCATCTCAACGGGAAGGGTCTGGAACTCCGCCGCCAGCATCCTGCAAAGGCACATCCGCTCACATTGCAAGATGTCGAGATACAGGTCGCTGCAGGCGATGAGCTTGTGGAAAGCGTCCGCGGGCTCGGCACGATCGCAGCCAGGACGTCGGTGAAACGCGTCGCGTAGCGCCTGATGAGTGCTTCGCCCAGCTGGGCCTTGCAAAATGACAGTGAAGCGCGGCAGTTGTGATGCCCAGCTCGGCAGCTACGTCGGCGTGGCACTGGTCACCGAGGACTGCGTATTCGATTCCACCGGTCCCGCCCCGGACGGTATCTGTTACAAGGGCCACGAGGCGCTCCGCCGTGCATGGCAGCCGATCTTCGACGGCAACAACGCCATGTTCGAGCCCGAGGAAACCTTCTACGCAGCTGACCGGGTCGTGCAGCTGCGGCGCTACTCATGGGATGGCGGCCATGTGCGCGGCGTCGACGCCTTCCCGGTGCGCGAGGGGAAGGTCGCGGAGAAGCTCTCGTACGTGAAGGGCTGACCCAGCCACCGACAACCTTCGATGGCATCGAAGCTCCTCTTGGCTCCCCGTCGTCGGCACGATCATCGTCTCTCCTCTATCGACATCGAGCGCGACGCGAGGTCGGTCAACAGGTCCTAGCTACGCCGTCGTGCCAGGCGCACAATTGGCCCCCGTGCCTGAGGCCAGGTCGGCTGAACTCGGAGAGAACCTGATCGTGCAGGCACTGGGTTTCTTCAGCGGTTCGACTCACAATAGGCAGCAGAAAGACACTAACTTCCGCGAATTCCTCTAGATAGCCGTCCTATTCTTGTTGCGTAAGCTTCTTTGCCATCGGATAGGGAGGGACGGTGACGCAGATCTCCGCGATATTGAAGAGCAAGGGCCCGTCAGTGGCGACAATCCGCCGGGACGCGACGGTCGCGGCAGCAGTCGCCGAGCTGGCACGACACAACGTCGGCGCCCTCGTCGTTTCGAGCGACGACCGCACAGTTGAGGGAATCATCTCTGAGCGTGATGTCACACGCGCGCTCGACAAATTCGGAGGGGCGAGCCTCGAGATGGCCGTCCATACGATCATGTCAAGCGCGGTCCGGACAGTCTCTCCCGACGAGCAGGTCGAGTCTCTCGCAGTGATCATGACCGAGTTCCGGATCCGTCACGTTCCCGTTGTGGAGGATGGGTCCCTGTCGGGAATCGTGAGCATTGGCGACGTCGTCAAGAGCCGGATCGAAGAGCTCGAACAAGACAAGGACGCTTTGTTCAAGTACATCGACGCCCGTTAGGGTCCACCGAATGTTAGTACGCGCGATGTAAACTGGTTTGGTGGAGGCCACTCGGGAAGAACTCGCGCGATTCTTCTCGACCGTGCTTCCCCATCTGAACGAGCTGCAGCGGCGGGTAG
>Ga0182027_10004379_pt1 | contig 21890 bp, 28 predicted proteins | sample 712E1DmetaG_FD_121300 | JGI IMG/M metagenome (GOLD analysis project Ga0182027, IMG submission 121300) | Permafrost microbial communities from Stordalen Mire, Sweden - 712E1D metaG (Illumina Assembly) | ecosystem: Environmental > Terrestrial > Soil > Wetlands > Permafrost | place: Sweden... | reverse complement strand
CCGCTGGTGTTAAAACAGGAGATTGACCAGATCATACGGACACTTTATGATGTGCAAAAGCGACACGATACCGAGAAAAAGATTCCACCGTTTCGGTAACACTTTCTAATGAGCTATAGCGGAGGAGGAGAAAATCTATATATCAAATTAACCAACGCCATATGAACTATATGCAATAAACCCAAAAATAAAGCTTCTCCATACGGTATAGCAATCTGCATGATACATTTGTGTTCTCGCATAGCCCGCATGTAGTCCGATGCCGTATTACACGCATCAGAAAAAACCATGCGGAACGCTCCAATTAGTCTTTTCGTGTGCGCATCTGATCCTATGGTAAATAACTTGTTCGACATTCGTGCCTTTAACGTACTTTGAGCTTTCCTTTTATTAATAATTCCCATCCAAAAAAAATCAATTCCGTCTACGTCATCAATAATATCGTCCAATGCGTTCATAGGATGAAGAATGTCATACGGATGAGCAATAATTGCAATTCCACCTTGATCATGAATCTGTTCAACAACACGTCGTGCCGGTTGATTTGAACGGATTTCCTTGTGAATTCCGTAAGCGAGTATATGCCCACCTTCTTTCACATCTATTTCCTCAGCAGGAACTAAAATTATGCCCATTTGTTTGGCTAAAGACTTCGCGGCAAAATACCCAGCCATCGTATTGTGATCAGTGATAGCAATCATATGTAACCCACGTTTTTTTGCTATTGATAGTAGTTCAAAAACAGAGGTTTGGCACTCTATAGGTTGCACAGATCCTTTTGAGTAAAGAGTGTGACAATGAAGTTCTGCATCGTGCATGTTGTTACGTTCCGATCTTAAACTCAACCACATCGCCATCCCGCATCACGTATTCCTTCCCTTCAGACCGCACTTTTCCGGCCTCTCGGGCTTTTTTCCAACCACCAAGCGTTACAAAATCATCAAATGCAACGGCATCGGCTTTGATAAATTTCTTTTCGAAATCGGTGTGAATCGTGCCTGCAGCAAGTGGAGCCTTCGTTCCTCGTGCGATAGTCCATGCACGTGCCTCTATAATGCCGCAGGTGAGAAATGAAATTAATCCAAGCATCTCATAGGCCTTTTGGATAAGCCGATCAAGTCCTGATGCTTCAAGCCCTAATTCTCTTAAATATGCCTTTTGATCATCCTCGGACAAACTTGCAAGCTCCGACTCTGTTTTTGCACATATTTTAATTATGTCTTTCATTGAATCATTTGTCGTGATCGGGCTTGTGAGTTGCTGTTCAGATACATTAGCCACATACAAAATAGGTTTCATAGTCAATAAATGCAAATCTCTAATTAATGCGCATTCTTCCGGATCGGTTATAACTGCCCGCGCCAGTTTCCCATTATTCAATTCCTCTTTTAATTTTTTAATAATACCCCACTGGACTAACTGTTCTTTCGTAATACCGGCTTTCGGTGTTCCTTGGTCGTTATATGGATTCATTTGTTTTCCGAGGGTCTGCATATCAGCAAGAATAAGTTCGGTTTCCACAATTTCTCGATCCCTTGCCCCATCAACATCACCAACAACGTGCACAACCGATGGATCGTCAAAAAAACGCACGACATGGCAAATAATATCTACCTCACGGATATGGGACAAAAATTTATTTCCTAATCCTTGACCTTCGGATGCACCTTTCACGAGCCCAGCAATATCTACAAATTCAACAACAGCGGAAACAAGGGGCGGAAGTTTTTCCGCGTGTTCTTCTTCTTTAGTTATTTGAGCAAGTTTTTGAAGTCTCGTATCGGGAACCGGCACCACACCAATATTGGGCTCAATTGTTGCAAATGGATAATTCGCCGCAAACGCAACCTGCTTCTTAAGAAGCGCGTTAAACAAGGTGCTTTTTCCTACATTTGCGAGACCTACGATACCAATTTTTAAATTCATGAGGAGATTGTATCAATTTCAACGGAAAAAGGGTATCAGTTGTAATGTAAGTAACAATTTACTTATCGCGAGACCAGGGTTTTTCGTCAGCTTTTGTAACGGTTCGAAGCACCTCTGCCAGTTGAGGATCCACAGTTATAAAAACGCTGTTTGCGTCAACAAATTGACATGGACCATGCAACAAACCATTTTCATAAAAACTAGGCACCCCATCAATGTCACCTACTACAATCGTGTCTTCATAATCAAGGCGAATTTGATAAGGTTGGAGCGCTTCTTGTATCTTATAGTTGAGATAGCGAAATGAGCCAAAATCTGTACCCCTTTGTACATATATGCAATCAACATCACTTGCTTCTGTCACCTTGTCATGGGCAAAACTTCCAAATACTATTATTCCTAGCGCGTCTGGATCAAATTGATGAACTTCATCAACCACGCCAGTTAATAGCTCGACAAGGCCTTCTTTATTCAACATACAGAGTAAATTATATGCTATAGGTCTTTATCTGTCGAGTTTACTATTTGTGAAGGGTTTTAGTAATCCATCATTAGAAAGAAACACTGCAACGAAAATCAGTATCCCGCCAAGGAGTTCGTTGGAAAGCGGAATTACGTGAGTGAGAATAAATCACAATTTATTATTAATATTTCCTTTATCTCATGAGATAAATCGCGATGACAATAAGCACTCCGGCGAAAATTTTCTTAGGTAAAGCTTTTCGCTCCCCTAAAAATAGTGCTGCCAGGAGAATGACGACGGGTGATGTGGATGTTGCAATCGGTATAACATTTGAAGCATCTCCCATCGAAAGAGCTTTCAAATATAAAGCGTACGATACGACATTAACGAATGCCAGCAAAACTATCTTCCAAGATCCCAAACGAAATTCCTGTTTAATTTTGTTTATAGGTGCGGGTGGAAATAATAAACATGAAATAGCCGGAGCAAGAAATCCAATAACACTATAGAAAACAATGCCGTAAAAGGGCGAAAGCGTTTTATCAAAAATCCATGCAATTCCTAAAAACAAGGTGAGGATATACGCGTATATTAAACCTTTTTCCTTTGTGAACATTGCTTTCGTCGGCATGCCAAGAACCAGAAAATTTGCAGCAAGTATGATAATAAATCCTAAAACTTTAGCAACCGTGAGCGATTCATGAAGAACAAAAAAAGACACCAAGACGCTTAATACAGTTGCCAACTTAATTATGATTGAGAGCGTTGAGGCTTCGACATGTTTATGCGCAAGGTATTCATATCGACCAAACATACCGTAGATAAATGCAGCAATGATTGTTAATGCAATGACCATTGGAGGAATATGAGAAATTTTAAATGGAATAATAAGAAGAAGAAATGGCACGAGCAATACAGCAATCAAATTGTAAATACCTGAAAACACTTGCGGGTCGCGGCTTTTTACCCCTAAATATCTGCTGAGTAATTCGTAACTACTAAATCCTATAAGTGCGATAACGGAAAACGCCAACCAGTTCATGACTCATTATATCAAGACAAAGTTTAAGAAAGAAATTGAAAAATCGGACGCGAGAAGATTGTTAACGCAAGCGCAATGCCCATGCCATGTCCGATAACAGGAATTTGAATATTTTTTGCTCCTGTTAATATTTGTGTATCCGCCGGAACGACTTCATCAAATATTGGACGGATTGTTAAAATCCGACGTCTGTCTGAAATGGTTAATTCACCTTCTCCCACTTCGACCAATTTCACCGACTCTGCAAACGACGGACTGGATTTTGTTTTTGATGTAAACGATCGAAAACCGGTTGTTGCACCTACCCGCAATCTTCCGCAAACATTAACCACCCGATACACGACTTTTTTTCGCTCGATAAATGCGTTCAGCACCGCGCTTCCACCTGCGCTTGTCCCAATAAGTGAGACTTTGTTACCACCCCGATGATAATTATCAATAAGTTTAACGAGTGGATTAAGCTTTGGACGAAATGTGTTATCGGAGTCATGCCATCCAACCGGATGAACAATCGGTTTCAAACCGTATCTTCGAAAATACCATAAAATAATTGTTGAAGTATAAATTTTATCACCTAGTCCTGGAACAATGATAACGAAATGATTGTTGGACATTAGTTTTGACTTATTAATAGAACACTGGGTATTTCCCCAAGCGCAGCTTGAGTGCGTTGTGTCATTTCTAACATATCTTCCTGTTTTCTCCACCAACTAATTACTTCTTCAATATTGTGTACATCATCCATTATAAAATCAAGACTATGAACGAAATCGTCAGGTGGTATAAAATTTTTATCAACTACCATTTGCGCCATGTTCTCTGCAAAACTTCCTCTGGACGGAAGATTATGAATCCCAATAATCCTCTCAGCTGCAACGATACGAATTGCATTTATTTCTATTTGCCTTAAATCTAAAGGGTCCGAACGATAACTAAAATACGGATCCTCACTACTTTCAACATCAGGATGATCTTTACCCATCTCGACTGGAATCATGGCTGAAGTATACCATATCTCATTTCCTACACCTTATTCTTCCGGTTCTAATGTGAGAAACGTGTAGCGGATTCCGTTTTCTTCCTGAGGAATTTTTTCTATAACTTTCGTAAACCGAGAATAATCTGGAAAAAACGTATCTGCAATTGGTGCGTTTTCATCAACAACAGTTAAATAGAGCTTATCTGCACGTGTTATCGCTTGCGCATAAATCTGCCCACCACCTATGACAAAAATTTCTTCTCCGCCCAGAGAAGATCCTGCATTTTCAATTGCTTCATCAAGCGACGAAACGATTGTCATACCCTCGGCCGTAAACATTTTATCGTGAGTGATTAGAAAATTTGTTCGATTAGGAAGAGCCCGTCCGATCGATTGAAAAGTCCTTCGCCCCATAATCACCGGATGGCCACTGGTAATTTGACGGAATCGCTTAAGATCCCCAGGTAAATTCCAAATTAACCCATTATTTTTGCCTAACTCTCTATTCTTACCAACGACCGCAATGATCGAAAGCATATATCTATTTTTATCACGTTTTAGGCAAGATAACACAATGCAATATATCTACTCTTATTTACTCACATTAAAGTCAGAAGAATTATCTAATATTTTTAACAATTGTTGTTTTCTTTTTAAAAACTCATCATTACCCCACCGCGGTGCCCAATCGCTTTGAATTGTTAATAACCAATCGCTAAGATTACTTCTAATGCTTGCCCTGATCTCATCTGCGTTCTCCATCACGTTATGTACACTTGTTAAAAATTTTATTGATTTTGGAGATTCGGGAGTAGCTAAACTAAATATTGCCTGATAAATAATATTCCGCGCATATTGTTTAGCCCAATTATCGTCTAATTGTGTGCTTAATAACATGTCATTATTACATTCCATCTGCGCTAACGCCAATCCAGATTCATATGAACAAAACTCATGATACTGCAACCAGGTAGCTATAAGTGATTCACGGGAAACATTACGGCCCATTATCTCTTTTGCAAATACCTGATAATATGCCGCTGCATACTTAATTCCGTTGAAATCATACTCATCCTGCGTTTGTTGGGAAAAAAATATTCCGGCCTCATCGCCCGTCGCAGTACTTTTAAGTTGTATTTTTTCTGCGAATAATGTTGCAGCCATGCTCTCTGTTGTATCAATTTGCCACCCGTCATGTTGCCACTTATACTGTGTCCTCTTACTTAACGTACGTAATATTTCATATCGTTTTGCTGGTATTGATGCTGCATAATTTAATAGAGAATTAATAATGGAATCAAAATCTGATGCATCTGTTATGGATTTCAATAACTCAAGTCCATTAATATGTATTTCGTGCGCCAGTTCCAAAACCTGACCGGTAAGATTTCTAAACTGAACAACTTTATTTATATCATCACTATTATCTGAAACACATAAACCTTTCGGATCAATACTTGCAAATGAGATCTCATGTAAATTTCCCCGATCACCCAGAAGATATGCCGATAATTCTTCCTGAAAACGATCAAATACCAGATCTTTATTCGTTACAATAATACCCTTCTGTTTCAGAAAAGCTCTAAAGATATGAAACGTTTCATGAATCAACACCTCTTCCCGACTTCGAAGTTTTATACCATGACGCTCTACGAACCCTGGTATTTCCTTCTCAATCTGTACCCAATCCATTTGTGCGTCATTACCCGGTAACGCTATAAAAGAAATATTTTCTCCTTGCAGTGCTAGACCCTCAGTTTGAGAACCCTGCAATTTATTTACGACATTCCACAATATTCCGGGCATAACAAGAACCGGTAATCCAGGATATATTTCCCGATAGTGAGTCTTATTTATTTGTTCATTAATATCGTGAATATCGGATTGTTTTGATTGTGATAATGCCAGGCTGAGTTTTCCATGAACGAAGTCATCCAGTAAAAATATTATTTTATTTCCTGATTGTTCATCAAGTAATTTTTTTTGAGATGATAACCGATCGGTAATTCCATGTATCCATGTGGATGCCATTTCTTTCTTTTTACCAGCGAGTAACTCTAATTGCGATTGTTTTTCTATATCTGTCAGCTGATCCGCCGCAATAATTTTGCACGCAGAATAAAGAAATTCTCCAAAATGGATTGCCTGATAATGCTCTTGCGTTCGCTGTTCTGGATGCGCTGTTGTTCTTTTTTGTTCCGAACTGTTATCTGCAAATGCCATATCAGAATCCGCCAACTACCGTTATGTCCCCTTTAATCGGTGGATGCGGATTGTACCCAACCAATTCAAAATCTTCAAATTTAAAATCATCAATATTTTTCACTTTTGGATTGATGACAATTTTCGGAAATCGTTTTGGCGTCCGTTTCAATTGTTCACGGCATTGCTTGAAATGATTTTCATAAATATGCACGTCCCCAAACACATGAACAAATTCTCCCGGCTTGTACCCCGTTACCTGCGCAAGCATCATGGTGAGTAACGCGTATGATGCGATATTAAACGGAACACCTAAAAATAAATCTGCACTTCGCTGATACAAAAGTAGCGATAATTTATCACCTGTGATATTTATATGAAACATTGTGTGACACGGTGCAATCACCATACTCGCACTGTGGCTCCCACTCATTTCATAAATACATCCGGCATTCCAAGCAGATATAATATAATGTTTTTTCATCGGATATTTCTTAATTTTTTCAATTGCCCATCCAAGTTGATCCACTGTTTTCTTAGCATTTACCGGCCATTTTCGCCACTGCACGCCATAAACTGGACCAAGTTCTCCCCATTTTTTCAGGAATTTCGGATCAGTTTTTGCCTTTTCCATAAACTCTTCAAACGTCATTGATTTCGCTTTACTATCTTTTACCGCCCACGTATATTTTTTATATGCCCACTCATCCCAAATATGCACGTTGTTATCAACCAAATATTTAATATTACTGGAACCGGATAAAAACCATAACAGCTCATGAATAATACCGCGGGTAAATACTTTTTTCGTCGTCAGAACCGGCAATCCCTTTGAAAGATCATATCGGCAAATGCGGCCAAAAACGCTTTTCAACTTAACGCCTGTCGAGTGGCTTATTTTCCACTTCCCGTGTTTCATGATATCTTCCATCAAATCCAAATATTGGTATTCTGGATGTGTATGTTTTCTTGTCATAGTTCCTCCTCAGTAATGAGGGCAGTCATCGGAATATCATACGATGTATGTGGCACTTCCGCAAGAACCTGACATTCATATGCCAGACCAATTTTAGGAACGGTTACTTCGGAGAGTAATCTATCGTAAAACCCCCCGCCGCGACCTAATCGATGCAATTTTCGATCAAACCCTAAGCCCGGAACGATAAAAAGATCAACTGACGTTTTATAGGCTTCCTCCGGTTTAACAATAATTTTCCCCATCCCCAACAATCGAATAATCAATTTCTTTGTATCAACTTCCGTGCCAAATGACACGTAACAACAAATGATTTTAGCATCGACGACTTCAGATCGATGGAGTATTTTTTTAAGAATAATAGAATCAGATTTCTTTCTCTCTTCTGGGTTAAAATGAGAAAGGATTTTTTTTATTTTTAGTCGAAGAATAATTTTATCTTGTTCTAAGCTTCGCATACATTAAGGATCCAACCTCTGCAACTGCGGCAATACCAATAAGTGTAAACCAACTTCTTTCGGAAAAAAAAGTGTGGACTACAAGTACCCAAATAATTCCGTATAAAAGCGAATGAATGCGATGCCACCAAATACCAGTTCGATGTACACTAAAATCATTTGAGGTAATAAAGAGAGGAATAAGAAGGATAATCGTTGCCCACCCGGAAAGATTCTGTAAATTAGTCGCAATGAGCGGCATTTGAAATACTATTTCCGGAAATACCGTAATATAACAGACATGTACGAGCGCAAACATAAAGGCCGCGATACCAAGTTGTCTGCGAAACAACATAAGGATCATCACGAGTTTATGCGTAAAATGAAACCGACGCGCGATACCTGGGATGCTTGCGGCAATAAGAAATAAAACGGCGATATCCGCGGCCTTGCTTCCAATTCGATATGTAAGTGTCGGATCACCACCAATGCCGAGTACAATCATCCGATATCCAAATCCAATGAGGATACAAAGAAGAATATTGACTAACCAAAATAGCCGGATGAATAAAATACGACGAGTAGCAACCCACAGATAAAAACGATCAACCATATTACTCTTCCGGAGGTGGCGGTTGTTCCATCATAGCTCCTGCCTTAAGCCATTCAACATACGTACAGCCAGTAGCTACACGCTTTTCCCGATCCCAGCCAGCAGTACTGCATTTCTTCATTTTTTTACCTGCAGCAGTTGTATATAAAACAAGATTAGCGCCGCAGTCTGGACATTTCTCATCAAGCGGTTCAGTCGTTCCATTTATCCACTCTACATAATCGCATCCAGTTGCTTTTTTAGCAGCCGCATCCCACACATTGGTTGAACATTTTTTCATCTTTTTACCAAATCGGGTAACGACGAGAATTAACGGATTTCCACACTTTGGGCACTTTTCGTCCAACGTGACCGGGTCGACAGCCAACCATTTAACATACGTGCAACCTTCTGCTCGTTTGGTTTCCGCATTCCAAGAACCCGCGGTACAACGTTGGAGCTTCTTGCCGGTTGGAGTTGTAACGATCTCACTTAATGGACTTCCACATTTCGGACATTTCTCTGTATTGGTTTGAGAAGAATCATCTGTTTTATTCATTCAAAAATCGTACCACAAAACAGTAAAAGAAAATAGAGGGATATTTTACGTTACCGCATGAGGTATATCGCAATAACAATAAGTACCGCAGCGAATATTTTTTTAGATATATTAGTACGCTCATTCAAAAAAACTATTCCGCCGATAACAACAAACGGGGCCGTTGCTGTCGCGATTGGAATAACTTTTGACGCATCGGCTAACGTCAAAGCTTTTATCATTGCTCCATAGGCCATAACATTACAAAGTGCCAAGACAACAATTTTCCAGCTGCTCAATCGGACTTCATACGTTAAATCCTTAACCGATAATTTCGACGCGAACATGTTATACACAATCGGTACAAAATATGTTATTGCGCTAAATACAAAAACGCCATATATCGGAGTCAAGACCTTATCGAACGTTAATGCGATCCCCTGAACGATCGCAAGAGATAATCCAAACAATATTCCTTTTTCTTTTTTTATTTTTCTCAAATTAAATCCACCGATAACCAACACACTTCCGATTACTGTTAAAACAAGAGCGGCGACTTTTGCCAGGGTGAGTGATTCCCGAAGAAATAGAATAGACAGAATAAATGTAAGAATCGGACTTAACCGTTCCAGAATTGTCAACACAGACGCTTCAACATTTTTATGGGTTAAAAATTCTAATCTGCTAAATATGGTCCAGGCACCCACCCCAAATATCGTAAACGCCACGGTAAGTAACGTTACGTGGATCTTCGGAATCGGATCTATAAAAAGAAGAATAGGCGTCAGGATAACCGCAGAAATATCGTAAACGACTTGAAAGGCAAAAGGATTTTTACTCTTTACGCTCAAATGCCGGCTTAACAGATCATAAACTGTAAAGATGATAAGCGCGAAAAGAGCGAATACGAGCCAATTCATGAATTAGTCCTTTAATACATGTAGTATATCATCAATACTCTCATACACTTCATCGATGCTTTGTGCTTCCATCGCCCGGACGCGATAATCAGAAGCATTATCAAATCCGTTGATATATATTTTGAAAAATTTCTTAAGAATTGCAAAATGCTTTGTATTTCCCCAGGTTTTAGCGAATAAATCAATGTGATTCTTCATGAGCGTCAGTAGTTCTTTCGTTGTCGGCTGATGAGGCTTATTCGAACGGTCAAAACACCATGGATTATCAAATATTCCTCTGCCGATCATAACGCCATCAACTCTGAAATCTTTACATTTTTCGATTGCCTCTTTAAAATTTTTCACATCCCCGTTTCCTAAAATTACTGTATCTTTTTTCATCTCATCGCGAATCATCACCACTTTTTCGATCTCATCCCAGTGGGCCGGTTCTTTGGACATTTCCTGCGCAGTACGTCCATGAACGGTTAATGCATCGATGTCGCAAGATAAAAGATGAGAAATCCACTCTTCTGTTTCAATAGTTTTATATCCGATCCGAGTTTTAACGCTAACCGGAATCCGCCGGTTGGTGCCTTCTTTCGTCGCGATAATAATTTCTTTGGCAAGTGATGGATTTTTAATTAATGCCGCACATGCACCATCTTTCACCATCCGTCGTTGCGGACAACCCATGTTGATATCAACGCCGTCGAAACCCATTGAAACAACAATCTTGGCAACCTCAAAAAATGTTTTCGGATTAATCCCCCAGAGTTGGGCAATAATTGGGTGTTCTATGTCAGTGAACTTCAGACGCTTAGAAACCTGATCTCGCCCCTCAGACATAAACCCGTCACAATTCATAAACTCAGTAAAAAATATATCAGGTTTCGCGCACGACGCCACAATCTGTCGAAACACGGTATCCGTCACGTCTTCCATCGGAGCAAGGGCAAGAATTGGTTTAGATAGTGATTTCCAGATCGATTTCATCCCCTTATTATGTCACAGCGCGCGTGTTATAGTAAAAACATGGCCCTTGGACTTCATCATTGGCACAAACGACAAATTAAAAAATCGGCATCGAAAAAAGGCATTCAATCAAAAACAATGCAGGGATTTTTGGATAAATTTATTTATTTTGCCTCGATCACTGCCGTTGCCGCCAATATCCCTCAACTTCTTCAAATTTGGGTGAATCACAATTCGTCAGGTGTTTCATTTCTTTCGTGGGCAACATTTTTTATTAGCTCCCTATTCTGGGTATTCTATGGATATGTTCACAAATCATTCCCGCTTATCGTATTAAATGCGTCCGTTGCTTTTGTGCAACTTTTTATTGTTGTGGGAATTCTTATAAAACCTTAAGCAAGATAAAATTTGCGCTTCTCTTGAGGAAACTTTTCAATTGCATACCGAAGCATCGTTCGCGGCATGGTTTTATAGTGCTTCAACAAAAATTCTTCTTCGGCGTTCTGATCCCTTTTTCCTAACTCCCGCAACATCCATCCGACGGCTTTATGAATAAGATCGTGTTCATCGTGTAACAACGTTTCTGCAACGGAAAATGTTTCTGAAAATTCGTTATGCCTAAGCAATGCATAACATGCAACCATAGAAATCCGTTTTTCCCAAAGGCTTTTGGACTGCGCGAGTTTCAGTAATAATTTTCGTTCCTTTGGATTTTCAAAAAGATATGTACCAATTATTTCATGTGAGGATAGGTCTACCAGATCCCAATTATTTATATATTTCGTATTAGAAAGATAAACGTCAACAATCTGTTTTTTTACTTTCTCATCTGCTTTTACAAATTGTTCGCAAAGAATGAGTAACGCTGTTAAACGGTGTTCATGAAATTTACTATGAAGTAATGCTTCAACGTCGGAAAATGGTAATATTGTATATTTTTTTGCAACCGTCCGCTGTGCCGGAACGGTAATACCTAAAAAAATATCACCCTCCCCGTACTGTCCTTTTCCGGTTTTGAAAAATCTCAGAAGAAATGTGGCCTTTTCTTTATCAGCTAATTTTTGCAAATCAGCGGAAACATCATCTGCATTCATACATTTATATTAGATCGCCATACAATGGTAGTCCAGAAGGCTTTGTATATGTCATACTCGGATCTAGACTTTTAAGTCCATTGGGAAATGCATCAACCATATTGATAACATCAGTACTCAATCTCCAATATTCGTCTCCCGGAAAAAAATCAATTATTAACTCAGAAGCAGCCGCTTGAGCCCTGGGTAAAAAATTTTGCCAATCTATCCATCGTCGATGTGATCCAAAATCTCGAACACATGAAAGAGCAAATACTACATGCGCAAGTGCATCTAACGGATTCGTTTGAGCAAGGGTTACGAATTCATTCATCATTAATATACGAGTCTCGAGACCGTTTCTGATATCTTTGGGAAATCCAACGTTTACAATTGAAGGTCCTCCGGAAACGAGTGTAATATTATTTATGTCTGCTGCCAGATCAATTGCACCTGTAAAACCAAAACTTATGGCATTTTGTTCAAATACCAAATTAGCAATTCTTGCCTGCTTTTTTAAATTATTATTAGTACAAGATCGTGCTAAATATCTAAACCCTGAATTAAAAAAATCTATTGAGGTAACAAGCTTATGCTCTGGTGTTGCCTCATTATAATCTGTTAAATCATGCATCTTCATTGCCGTCAGAAATGCATCATGTGGGTTAGAAATATGTAATGGAATTTCACTCATAGAATAAGACTAGATTATACTACTATAGGGAAATACGTGCAGAACACGTTACGTTATTAATGTTTTAAAAATTTCCTCTGCATGTGTAATGGTACACGTATGTCCTTCATCGTGATAGATCGTCAACGTACTTCCTCTTATATGTTCGTAATAATACTTACCCATCGCTAAAGAAACAGCTTTATCAGCTGCTGCATACCACAAATATGTTTTTACATTAATATGCGACACATCAAATGCCCAATCTGTTGTATATAACCGCAAGTCCCAAGCCGGACCTCTCCGTCCCTGGCGAAATGCCTCACGGTAACTTGCTTCGATAGACTGCGTGATGATAGGATTCGTTAACATTTTTCGATCAGGTTTTGCATTAAAAACGTTATTTTTATAAAGACCCTGAGTGAATCCATATCGAACGGCCAGCTGTTGAACAATAAGCGCCGCTTTCTGTAAACCCAAATATTTTCCATACCGAGTCAATCCTAATTTTAATGTCCATTTCATACCACGCATTGATTTCCAGTTAAAAACCGGTGCCAGCCCAACCACAATCCCAGCGTTTGTAATCCTATCCGGGATTTTATACGCGCAAACCGCTGCGTATGGCCCACCACCGGATACTCCCATGATTGCAAAATTCTTTATTTTAAGTTTATCGGCAAGCTCGCAAACATCATCCGGCCAATCCAAAATCTTCCGGTCTTTTTTAAAATCTGAGAGACCATATCCGGGTCGATCCGGCGCAATGATATGTATATGAAGTTTTTTAGTGCGCGCATCATATTTTCCCGCTGCCAACCGAGCAGATGGCCAACCATGGAAGAAGAATAATGGTTTCCCATTCGGATCGCCGTATTCGGCATATCCCAACACCCTGCCATCTTTTAATTTTATCGTCTGATTTTCCCGATCCATGAGGAAAATTGTACCATACATTCAGTTTTTAATATCGTTGAACGCGTAGTATATAATGCAAATACAAAATATACTTCCGTGAAAAAGAAACGAATTACTATCATCGATATTCTTAAAATCCCGATTATTATCGCGTTACTTCCTGTTTACCTTATTGAAAAAACTATTGAAAAACGAAAAGGAAAACCGGGACTTGCAACCGCCGGAATTTATGCTGCTATTTGTCTTACCGTTCTCCCTATTTGGATTGCTGGATATGGAGCAGCTGGATTTCTCACCGTAAACCATTTCGGATTCGTTTCTAAAATGGTTCCCATAAGTGGTACCGGCTCTATGGAACCCACCCTACCCAAAGGAATCGGCACGGATCCCGTGGAGCTCAGCAAACAAATCGTCATAAAAATTCACATGACCCCCTACCCTAATGGCATAGTACTTTTTGGAAATCGATATTTTGGTTACACAATCCAACGCCGCGATATTGTTGTTGTTGAAAATTCCGGTATTGATGCCCTCAGCAAAAAACTATATGGCACGGAAAGTGGATTTGTAAAACGGGTTATTGCCATTCCCGGTGATACGTTAGAAATTCGGGATGGGAATGTAATCCTCAATGGTATTGCCCAGAAAGAACCATATATCGCACGTTCGCGCTCAACATTCGGCGGAGAATTTTTATCAGACTGCAAAACCATCACCATTCCGCCGAACAAATACTTCATCATGGGAGATAACAGAAAATCCAGCGACGACTCACGACACGATGTTGGGCTAATTGACGACAAAGATATTCAATTTGTGCTGCCTTGGACTCAGCAACTCGGGTATCTCGATAAACACTGGCACGATCCAACGAATGATTTAACTGACGCAGCCAGAATTACACTGGATACAACGGATTTTATTAATCAATTGAATAAAAAACGCGAGGAAGCTGGACGAAGTGCTTTGAATTACGAACCCCGACTTGCTTTTTCTGCAGTAAAGCGCGGAGACGCAATTTTAGAAAACGATGATTTTTCTTTTGAAGCAACAAAAAGCGGGTATACGATGGAAAAAGCGGTTGCCGACGCCGGGTACAGTAATATCGTCTACGGCGAATGGTCAATCATGGGATATTACGACGCCAATGAGCTTATCGATACTATGTTTCAATTTCCTGACAGCACGAAATTCCTCACCAATACCGAATATCAGGATATAGGAGTCGCCCAAGTTCGCGGATCATTAAACAGCTGTCCTGCGCAGATTATTGTCATGCATTTCGGCGGGTATGTTCCGCCAAATTATACTCAAGCCGTCATTAATTCGTGGACGACTGCCCTATCTGATTTAAAATCTATCCAACCCAGCTGGCAACATCTTACAACACTACCTACCTTTTACGCTCAACATAAAGATCAGGTTGACCGCATCGATAGCCTTATTCAGCAGCGTATCGACAACATTACCAGTATTGTCGCGCGAATAAACGCAAATCTTTGGCTTACCCCGGCAGAGGATCAATATGTAAAACAGGATCCATCAATCAGTTCTGAAATGGATGCGTTGGCGAAACAACTCAACGGAAAATAAGGTATAATTTCTTTCATGAATCCAATCGTTCCACCAATTGCAACAACACTTTCAGTCATGACCGTTGCAACAGACGTTCTGATTGTACTGTATTTTTTAAGCTATCTTCTTGGACTTTTTATAACACCCATTAGAGAAATACGAACAAGGGCTCTTAATTCTGTCGTACCAATTGCGCGTATTTGGGCATTTATTATTGCCCTCGTTGCCATGAGTGGAAGTCTTTTTTACTCCGATGTTGCCAAATATACACCATGTCTTCTTTGCTGGTGGCAGCGGATTTTTATGTATCCTCAGGTCATTATAATTCTTATGGGGATTGTTAAAAATGACAAAAACGTTGCCGATTATGCCATGGGGTTGTCGGCAGTCGGCATACTACTTGCCGCATATCATTATTACATTCAACTTGGAGGAAACAGTTTCTTTACCTGTAGTCAAATTGGTTTTTCCGTGGCGTGTGATCAACGATTCAGTTTGGAATTCGGATATGTAACTATTCCGATGATGTCACTTTCTGCATTTATCTCAATCTTTCTCCTCATGCGGCTATCAAAGAAAAAATTATTTTCTTGACATCCTAACTCCCCCGTGAAAAAATGGGCTCATGGCCATGAAAAGGAAAAATATTTTCGTGTTCGGCAGTCTGGGATTGATCATTATCGGCATCATCCTGGCATCTATTATTGATCGCGTAACAACAGCAAATAACGGACCAAACGACATCCGCGCGCTGGCCGGCATCACCAAACACCTTACCGCAAATGCCACTGTCGTATCTTCCGATACAACGAATGGAAAACTAACTGTAACTGATCTGTATCTTTCTGATGAAAGTAGATCCGGTGACGCTCAGAATCTTGGGACCTGGATTATTAAAACCCCCGCAACGTTTAACTTTTCAGCTGTTTCTCCCGGAATTGATATTGTTCTTGGAATTGACTCGCCAACGTTTAATGTATCCGCCCGCACATTCAACGCGACTTCAATAACGCCGAAAAATTGAATACCTTTCCTGTCGTCATCGTCTTTTCTTTGCCCTTCGATATTATATGCACCGATCCCACCCCTAACACATCACACATTTTTGTTTTCGGATCCATAACTAACGCGGTTTCTTCGTCAATTCCAATGATCGTCACGTTTGTCGGTAATAATTTTTTAAGAAGTTCAAATCGAACTTTTCCCATCCAACAATGTGTTGTATCAAAATCTTCACCCTCCATATTATTCCAATGAGGAATAACTGCAACGTTAAATCCTAGGTTCCCTAATAAATTCAGACCGTTAATCCAATGTAAACCTTCGCCGGCTTTATATATTTCATACACCGGGAGTACATATCTTCCTACGGCAATTGCACTTGCTGACCCTAAACAAAGAGTTGTACCTCTTTCGAATGCTCTGGCCAAATTTGCATACGCACGACTTTTTACCAAATGTTTCACTGTATAAGTTGGGGATCCAGCACCGGAATAGAGATAATCCTGAAGAAGAATACCATCAACAATTGACGCATCGTTTGTGCTGTAGTTCCCTACACGACGTAATGCTCGAATCCGCGCAATGACTGGTTTATAATTTTTTAAACTGGTCTTAAAAAACGCCTCCATTCTTTCAGGCCATCCGTGGATAGAGTTCACTTCAAAACCTGTCGGTGTTTCTAAAATACCAATAGAAACGGGTGGGGTTAATCCGAGACGTTTCAAGATCGTATCATGAATTTTCCTGCCGGTTGGAGACATTTCACCGGAACCAAAAAGAACGATCAGACCAGGACCTTTACGTTGTTGTTGCAGGATCAACTGATCTTTTTTTTTACACGAATTCCTTGAGGCGTATCTTCCAAAACATATCCCTTATCCTCAATTTGTTTTCGTACAGAATCTGCCTCTTTAAATTTCTTTTCTTTCCTGAATGTTTCTCGTTGAACAACTAATGCATTCACCTCTTCAGGTACTTCGACATCAACTTTTTTTACTGTATCAAATCCAAGACCTAAAACACTGTCAAACCGTGAAAGCAATATATATTTCTCATGAGAAGTAATTGTCGCTTTTACCACTTCCCAAACGACAGCAACTGCACGTGGTGTATTGAGATCGTCTTGTAATGCAACCTGAAACTTTGTTTCAAACGCTTTTGCATCTGCACTCAATTCCAAAGAGTCTGTTGCTGATTGAAAATTTCCAACCGCAGCACGTAGTTCGGTTAATGCTTTTTGGGCGGCGTTCATGCCTTCCCAGGTAAAATTCAAGAATGCTCTGTAGTGCGTCGTCATGTAAAGATAGCGAAGAACCAACGGATCAAATCCGTTCTTCTCAATATCCGCAAGACGGTAGAAATTACCTTTACTTTTGCTCATTTTTTGCCCGTCTACCATGATAAATTGCCCATGCACCCAATATCGGACAAACGGAGATTTACCGGTAGCTGCTTCACTTTGGGCAATTTCGTTGGTGTGATGGACTGGAATAAGATCAGCACCGCCTGTGTGAATATCCAATTGATCAGTTTTTAAAACGGTGCGGCTCATTGCCGAACATTCTATATGCCATCCCGGAAATCCTTTACCCCAGGGACTCTCCCACTCCATTTCCCGTTGTTTATCCTTCGGAGAAAATTTCCAAAGGGCAAAATCTGTCGGGTTTCTCTTTTGGGGATTGGGTTCAACTCTGGCCCCGGCTTTTAGATCTTCAATATTCTGCCCAGTAAGAGCTCCATAGGTTTTAAATTTGCTTGTATCAAAATATATTCCATCATCAATCGTATATGCATATCCCTTTTTAAGAAGTGTTTTTACCATATCTATCTGCTCCGGAATATATGCCGTCGCATGAGGGCGTTCATCCGGTGTCAATAAATTGAGTTTTTGACTATCTTTTATAAATGCCTCTGCGTAAAAATTAGCAATATCCCACGCAGTTTTTCCTTCGCGATTGGCACCTTTTTCCATTTTATCTTCACCCGAGTCATTATCGGAAACGAGATGCCCGACGTCAGTAATATTCATCGCGAATCTCGTGGAGTACCCCAAATATTTAAGAGTCCGAACGAGAATATCATTCATGGTATACGTACGGAAATTCCCGATGTGCGCATAATCGTATACCGTCGGACCACAACAATAGATTGTCACTTGTTTAGGATCTCGGGGAGTAAATTCTTCAATTTTTTTGGTAAGAGTATTATAAAGTTTCAACATATAGGTATTTTACTTCCGGTACAACACTGTCGCAATGGACATAAGGATAAGAATGCTCAGTGACCACCATCCCCATATCGTTTTTCTCATTTTCCAAAATAGAACGCCATACATCGATGCCGTAGGAACAACGACATACCATTTGAAAAAATAGAAAAAGCAAAACCACAAACAATTAGCGACAACCCATACAGCCAATGGGGAAATTCGTTTCGCACTACTGTTAGTCTTGTCTGACATTACGGTTTTCTGTGGCAGTTTGTTTAGCCTTTTTTCCGTACAGATCACCTATAGGACGTTTACTAGACGACGGTTGCAGCTGTTGAGCTGCAGCTGCTTTTTGATTCGTGTCTTCTTTCTTTTTCTGGTCAGCCTCCATCTGAAGCCGTTCCCAAATCGACGGCTCCTTCTGTTTTCGCCCTGCTCCTCCTAACAAATCTTCAAGCGCGCGCCTTGCCATCTGGCGCTTTATCTTTTTATCTGTTTGGGCATCAATCTGATCCCATGCGCTTTTAGGGGCACCTCCATCAGACGTCTGAACAACTTTTTGACCCTGAACTGTTTTGCCACCGGTTGATGCGCCAACGCTTTCAAGCGCCTGGCCAATTATATCACCTGGAACTTTCGCGACCTCACCACCGATCTTTTTTCCAAGTTCCCCTAACTCACCGATTATACCGCCGCCAATTGAATCTGCCATATGTTACAAGATATTTAGTATCTTTTATAGTATACACATTTCGCATAAGAACGTGAACTTGACAGTTACAAAAAATAAGCCTATAATATAATACTATTATGGATGAAAAATTTCATTCTCAAAGAGATGGTGGATACTCCCAAGAAGCCGAACAATCTATAGCAGATTTTTTTGAAATAGCTACCTCTGCAGCCAGAAGCGGATCAGAAATCCACGGTTCTAACTTAAGACGACAATCTATAGCTTCGCTAGTTAATCGGCAAACCGATACCCTTTTCCATGTGATTGAATCTGAGTCTCGTGAAGGTAAAAGAGCCATACAGCTAACTTGGCAAAGCACTACTAATATATTTCCAGTCGATTCCGGAATGTTAACTTTTGAACAAGCTACTCCGTCTGGTGAGATCGCAATATCTGGTGGATCTGTCTTCAATGAACCAATGCCGATTGGAATGTTTCAACGATTAGGTTTTCGGTGGGCACCTCTTTTTAAACGTGTTGGTGAATCTAATCCTGAGCCAATATCTGGAGCACAAATGGGTGAAGTGTTTAGAAGACTTATGTTAAGTCATCTCGACACTGAAATAACGCGCGAAGCTGCGAATCGAGAGATAGTACTCAATGTTATTAATAATCCGAAAGCATCTATTTTTATGAAATGGCGAGTTTATAATCTTAACGATATCCATGGTTGGCTTACTGAGACAGACCTCGAAGCATTTGCTCCAAAAGGATATAAGGAGATCAAATCTAAAATGTTCCAACTACGATTGCGCGTTGCGCGACTAGCTGAGGCGGCAAAAATGACACTTATAGTTGCTGGCGTTCAAGCAGTAGAACAAACTCAAAAAAATTGGAGAAAAGATCTTGATGATACTCATGACGGACATCAACAATAGATATTTTATCTCTCGAATTACTTCTAATTTAAATATGATCCTACCAGAGCGACACTATTCTTATAGAGATATTTCCTATTATCCGGATAGAGAAAAGGCTTTTTTTGCCTTACAACAAAAGCTTGAATTATTACCAATCGCCGGAGCTTCTGATCCTTCAAAAGCGATCAATGAATTCGCAGAAGTAATGTTTTTGTACGAGAAGTCTCAAGAAGGAACTATTTTCGATATAGGAGCATCAAAACGATGTAAAGAAAAATGGCTTTCTGAAGGATTTTCAGAACCAATTATTCGACCTCTTGCTCTACAATTTGTCGCTGGCGCGGACCTTTTTACCGATCCTGCTCTCAAAACATTATCGTTACTTACACTTATGTATCAAGGATCTCTGGATATTGCCGAAAGTGAAGAGCTCATCTCAATTTATGCAAAAAAAGTATCTCTTGGAATATTTGCCAACCAAAATGATGCACTGAGTTTTCTTTCGCATTTGCATGATATTACACGCGAGATGCTTTCTAAACGATATATAGATCATTTTGTCAGTCGATCAGTTTCTACGATACATGAGCCAAAAGAACAAGTTACACAATTCTTTAATTCAGACATGGGACAACAAATAAGGAAGATTGATACAGTTTTTTGGTTTACTAATGATGACCATCGATCCGGCAACCATGATATGCCGTACACTGATATAGCTCGGAGTACTTTTCACAATATTATTGCGACACCGCTGTATCAACAGTTCATTAAAATTAATCAACTGGAACACGTTCCGCTTATCCAACAATACTATCAACAATGGTTAGGAAAATCCTAACTGAACTTTTGCCTCTTCACTCATTCTATCAGGTGACCACGGAGGCTCAAAGGTGAGGTTAATTTCAACGTTCTTAACTCCTTTAACCGCTAAAACTTTTTCGCGAATTGGGTTTGCAATAAGATCAAAGAGCGGACAACCGATGGTTGTAAGCGTCATAAGGACTTCAACGATTCCTTTTTTATCTACATCCACGTTATAAATAAGACCTAATTGCATGATGGACACACCTAGCTCGGGATCGGCAATAGTATCTAAAATTTTTTCAATTTGCTTTTTTGTGACCATATTAAAATTCCCTTCTTCCCTCCAACGCCCTCGTTAATGTGACATCGTCAGCGTATTCTATATCAGCTCCAATTGGCAAACCGTGAGCCAGTCTTGTAAGTTTTACCCGATTCCCAATCAGTTTTTGTATATGCATCGCAGTTGCTTCCCCTTCCATATTCAAATTCATAGCAAGAATGATTTCCAAAATTTCTGATTCGCGAGATGAAACTCGTTTAACAAGATCTGCAAGATAAATTTCATCCGGACCGATATTATTTAAGGGATCAATCACTCCATGCAACACATGGTAAACGCCTTTATAATGTCCCGTGCGCTCAATTGATAAAACATCAGTCGGCTGTTCTACAACACAAACAATACTATGATCACGCGCGGGATTGGAGCAAATTGCGCATGGATCAGATTCTGCCACGTTCTTACAAATAGAACACAAAATTGTTTTGGATTTCAATTCCGATAAATTTTTCGCAAAAACATCTAATTCCTCCTGCGGCACGTGAAGAAGATAAAATGCAAGACGTTGTGCGGTTTTAGGACCAATACCTGGCAAACGAGAAAATGAATCGATAACTTTAGAAACTGCCTTCGGCAATATGGATGCCATATCTAGGTATATTACCTCACTAGTGTGGAAATTGCATCGGCGATAACTGGAGCAATCGAAACAACGCGAAGTTTTCCGAAAT
>Ga0182027_10004378_pt1 | contig 21890 bp, 15 predicted proteins | sample 712E1DmetaG_FD_121300 | JGI IMG/M metagenome (GOLD analysis project Ga0182027, IMG submission 121300) | Permafrost microbial communities from Stordalen Mire, Sweden - 712E1D metaG (Illumina Assembly) | ecosystem: Environmental > Terrestrial > Soil > Wetlands > Permafrost | place: Sweden... | reverse complement strand
CGGCCCGATAAAATCCGCTGCCGCGTGAATGTCTGCAAAGGTTGCGTTCATAGGCTCTTTCCGCCCCCTCCATGGGGCCAGTCGGTAACAGTTGTCAGTTATCAGTTGTCAGCGATCAGCTAGAAGCTGAAAGCTGCCTTTACGCGATGGCGCCTGCACGCAGCAGTTGGCTCTTCACCGCGATGCGCTGTTCCAGGCTCAGGCCGGCCAGTGCCGCGTCCAGGGTCCGCACGTCCACTGGACCCTCGCCGATTCCATGCTTGGCCAGCATCTCGGAGGTGGCCGCGGGCACCGTCTTGCGCAGCGGGTTCAACGCCGCCGGCGGCGCCGCCGCCCTCAGCTCGCTCAACTCCCGTTCGGCCTCGGCCAGCTTTTCCGCCAGTTCCGCTTCCCTCCGGCTCTGCTCGACGGTCGCAGAAATCCTCTCTACCTCGCCGGCCAAAGCACCCTGCCGCTCTTCCAGCCAGGTCAGCGTCTTCTCGAGTTGCGCCGTTGCGGCTTCCAGCCGCTCCGCAATCTCCTTCTCTTCTTTTTCCATGTCCTTCCTTTCTTCAGTTGAGAGTCGACAGCTAACAGCTCTCAGCTATCGGTTCTTCGTGCAAGTCATCCGTTGATCCCTGATTGTTCCCGTCTTCTGGCTGTTAGCCGACTGCCGATCGCCGATCGCTGCCAGGCGCTAACTCGCCATGCGGAAGCTGGTTGCCCGGTAGGCCGCCTTCTCGCGGAGCAGGATTGCCGCTCCGGTGAAGGTGACGCGGGTCAGCTTCCATACCTCGGCCCACATATCTTCAACCCGCGCATCGGCCAGTTCGTAGCTCATTCCCATGGCCTCGGGCGACTGCGCCTGGATGGCCCCGGCCACCTCGGGAAAGTCCCGCGCATAGAGGTATCCGCGCACCACCAGGCGCTGGCCGATCACATCCGCCTCGGTCAGCAGCCCGATCTTGCGCCGCGCGTCATGGCCGTCCCACCCCGGCCGGTAGTCCACTCCCATGCCCAGCAGCGAAGGCAGCGCCTTCTCCGCCGCCTCGCGGGTCAACATCACCCGGTGCCCGCGCGCCCCGGCCGGTGCCTTGTCGCTGGCCGCATTCACCACCGTCAATACCCCCTCGAACGGCACCCGGTTGGGGTGTCCGTCTACTTGAGGAATCCTTACCGCCATCGCTTCCAGTCTCATGCGCTCTCCGCCCATCCGCCCGCTTCCCACCCTTGGCGCAAAAACAAAAACGCGCCAAGGATTGGGCACCCGCGTTCCGCAACAGTGAAAATGCCTTAGCCTGCCCGCTCCGTTGCCGCTTCACCCGCCAGTTGCGCCGGCCCATCCTGGCCCAATGGCCCTAACCCCCGCATCGCCCGCACCTCGTTCACTGTCAGCACCCCGGCCTGCAGCAATTGCACCTGCACCGCCAGCTCCGTCTCCTCGTCCCTCGCGTTCAGGTCGTTGAAGACAAACTCGAACTCCCGCCATCCGATGCACTTGGCGAAGAGGTCCCGGGTCAGATGCCCGGCCAACAGTTGCGCCAGCGGCAAAATCGCCCCGCGGAAGGCCTCGTCGGCCAGTTCCGAAGCGGTGGAGCGATTCACGTCGCCCTCCAGCCCCAGCAGCAGCGGAGGCAGCCCAAAAGCGTTGGCCACCATGCGGATCAGAAACTCCTGCCAGGCCAGCCGCAGGTCGGCATCCGTTCCCTGGGCAAAGCGCAATACCTCCGGCTTCTGCTCGGTAGAGATCAGCGGAACGCGCCCCGTTCCCTCGATCTCGTCCTGCCACCAGCGGATCAGCCGGTCGTGCTGCGCCGGAGTGGCCTCGTTCAGCCACAATGCGTACTGGGCCACCGCGTTAGCCGCCAGCTTGCCCGCGAAGCGGTGCGCACTCAGGAACTGGTTGACCGTCTCGAAGGCCACCTCCAGCGGTCCCAGCCCGAAGGGCGTAAAGCTGCGCGGATTCATGCGTATGTACATCAACTGGTCATCACGCAGATCGACGGCGCTCGACTCCAGTTGCCCCGGCAGCGCCTGCGCATACCGCGGCGTCTCCTCCTGCCCGTCCCAGCGCGCGTTGATGCGAATGGAAGCCCCATCCACCGGCCACAGCATCGCCGGCCGCTCAGGGTCGCCGGTCGGCTCCATCTCGATGGCCCCGTATCCACCCGTGAGCGCGTCCTCGATCACCTGTTCGATCAGGGTTCGAAAGCTGTCCACAGCGTTCGGTTCTTCCAGCGTCCGGCGTAGCGCACGCAGCTTCTCTTCCGCACCAGCCACATCCCCCGGCCTCACTCCGCGCCGCACCCTCACCTGCCAGTCCATGGCCGCGATGCGGTCCTTGATGACATTGATCGCCCGGCGCACCACCGGCGTCTCCGCAAATCGGCGCAGGTTGACCGGCGTCGGCTTGGGCAGAAGGCGCCCCGGAAACTGGACCGGAGTCAAGACGGCGGGCAGCGCCAGCGTCTTGCGCTCCGCCTCCGCATTGGCCGCGCCGGCCGCAACGTCCGCGCTCCGGCCACTCCCGGTCGCTTGCCGCCAGATCTCCCGCAACTGTTCTCCTACCCTCACGCGCACCTTCCTTCTTCCGCCTAAAAACAAAAAGGCACAGCCCGGAAGGGCCATGCCTTGTCTTCGCCAGCTAATAGCTACCAGCTTTCAGCTATTAGTTATCAGTTACAAGCTTCTTACTTACAAAACTTATCTTATCGCAAATGCGAATAAATATCTGCAATACCGCGCACAATATCTCACGCTAAAAATGATAGCTGAAAGCGGTCTGCTGTTCGCTGCCTTTTCACACCCGCAGCTCCCGCCGCGCAGTCTCCGCCACCCGGCCCAAGTCCGATGTGGTCAGCACCCGGATCTGGTGCTCCTCCATCGTCTCCACGCCAAAGCGGTACATCTCGAGGCGATCCGGCTCGTCGCCGGTGGCTCCCAGCCGGGCCGCCGGCTCAATCACCGCGGTCAACTCCAGTTGCGCCTTCTCTACCCGTTCCACGCCGGCATGCAATCCCGCCGCCGAAAAGGCCAGCACCTTGGCCATCTCCACGCCCGGCTCCAGGCTGACCGCATGAAACATGCGGATCATCCCATTCGGCCTGTACCCCACGTCGATGCGCAGCGGGTCTCCCGGCCGCGTGTACTCGGAGGCCGCAATTCTTTTTCTGAGAAGCTCCCATACGCCGGCCCGTTCGAACTCCGTCCGCATCTTCGCCTGGATGCCGGCGCGTCCGCTCAGACGCGGCACGCGCTCGCGGGGCGGCGGCTCCACATATAGCCGCATCAACTCTTCCATCCCCGCTGGAAGGCTCTCCGCCAGGTAGGCCTTGGCTTCGGTCATCTGCACGCCCAGGGAAAGCGATTCGGTGAGCAGCCGCATAAGGTTGCCATCCGGCTCGGCCAGGAAGCGCCTGCGCAACTCGCTCTCCATGCCCTCAAGGAGCGCGGTGTCGGCATCCGGATCGAGGCAGCGCACCCGGCGCCAGTCGCGGGTAAAGCGGACCTGAGCGCCCTCGCGGCTGCCCTGCTCGCGCAGGATCACCCCGATATGCACCCCCTCGTTCCGCACCGCATCCGGCACATACCGGAGCAGGTGGAACTCGCAGGCCCGCCGACTGTTTCCGTCACTCATGGCCTATCCGCCGCTCGCTTCCGCTATTCATCGATGTGAGCTCTCAGCCCTCAGCTTTCAGCTCTTAGCTCGTGGTTGCCAGCTTGCAGTTGCCCGAAGCCAAGGCAAAACCTGAAAGCTGATAGCTAAAAGCTGAAAGCTGCCTTTCAATTCACTCTTCCTACGATGCTAGTACTCCACCGTGCATCCTTCCAACCTGCATCGCTGCTAATTGTTCCAGCCGCGCCCCAATTCGGAAACGGCTTGCGGTCCGACTTCCCGAATCCTTCAATCAATTCCCGAATCCGGCTTCGCCGCTTGAGCAGCTTCTCCACCAGAGACTCCATCTCGCTCAAGTCGCCCCCATACCACTCCGGAGGCACCTGGTTGGCCGCCGCCCACACAGTCTCCGCCGCCAGGGTCTCCAGCCGCGTCAGCCAGGGTTCAAACGACTCCCACCCGGCAATCTCCCGGTAGACGTCGTTGCGGAAGTAGACCCCGCGCAGCGGCGCATCCTCAAACTTCCACTCCCCGGCGTGAAAGCAATACCCAAAGTCGATGAATACCGCCCGGTATCGCCGCTCCCGCTGCTTGCGCGCAAAGACCGCCTGCCGCCCGTTGGCGTTCCCCGTCCACTTGTCCAAGGCCAGGATGCCGGCAAACTCCTTCAGATTCCTCACCTCAGCCATCTGCTCCTGGGGCAGGTAATCCACCACCTGGCCCGGCATCAAGCCGCCCACGAAGCGCGACCCGAATTGCAAGCCTGGCTGGCAGCGCACCCGCGTCCGCCCCAGATCGATCTCCAGCTCCGGCGTATTCTCCACCAGCCAGTTCGATACCTCTACCAGTTCGGCCTCCGGGGCCGTCAGCCCGGCTGCCGCCGCCAGCCTGGAGGCCAGAAACTCGTTGGCCAGCACCCGGGTGTGCTGCGGGTTGTTCTGGAACTTGACCACGTACACCTGGCCATCGGCGCCCAGCATCAACTGGCCCTGCGCACCGCCCCGCATCCGCCGGATATGCTGCACCGCCAGAACCGCCAAACCCGTCCCCCCGCTTACTCGTGATTCTCAATCGAATTCTAAGCGCTTTGGCCGGAATTCTACGCAAAAGCAGCTTCCAGCTTCTAGCTGCCAGCCTCTAGCCAGTGTGCTGGCGGCACCCGGCGCTCTCTTCCTTGTCCAAATGACCCCACCGTACACGCCGCACTTGCGAGCTAAGAGCTAAAAGCTAGAAGCTGGCGGCTGGTTTTTCCCAGCAACTCCGCCCGCGCTCCCAACCCGATCGCCATGGCCATCACCCGGTCGTCATGCGTGCCGGCTCGCGCTCCCGCGTTTCCGTTGGGCATGCGCATAAAGCTTCTGCATTCGCCCAGCAACCTCCGGCTCTGAAAGCATTTTGGCCGCTCCACCAGGCCCGCATCCAAGCGCCCCAGCGCCGCCGGCCGGCTCATGGACGTCGTCAGCCATCCTAGCTGGCCCCCCTGCCGGTAGATTCGCTTGTATCCGCAGACCGTCTCCGCCAGCGCCAGCACCCCGCTGCCGTGGTTGTTCCTCTCCACCACCAGCCAGGCTTGGTTGTACTCGCCGGCGAGCGCCGTCACCAGCCGCGCCAGTTCCAATCCGCCCACATGCCCGGCAAACTCCGCGCACTGCAAGCCCGTCTCCAACTCCAGCACCTGGGCCGCCGAGTAATCCCCCTCGCTGCCGCCACCGGCCGGGTCCACCGCTACCAGATACTCCTTGCCCTCGAGCGGTGGCAGCCACACCTCCAACTCCCCATTCATCCGCCGCTCAACCGGCTCCGGCGCCTCCTTCAGGCGCGCCTCGATCGCCGCTAACTCAAAGACCGAATCTCCGCTGGCCAGAAAGCAGCTTTCCTCATCCTCGGCATACTCCTGCCGCGCCAGCCCGCGAAAGTCCGCGCGGATTTGCCGCCGGAAGCCGATCTGTTCGAGATCCAGGCGCTTCCGAGCCATCAGATCGCGTTCTTCCCTGGTCAGGGTTGCCTCTTCTGCCGCCGCGGCCCGGTAACGCCGCTCCATCCACCAGGGAAAGAAGTGCCGCACCATCCCCGTCTCGCCGGCCTTCTGCCACTCCTGGTGGAAGCATCCGCCCACCCCGTCCGGCGTCGACTCCAGGATCAGCTCCGCCCCCGGCGCCATGGCCGCGCGCAACCCCGCCAGGGTCTCCGCCGGATCTCCCGGCCAGCGCGCCAGCTCCGAGCAGTGCAGGTTCTGCACCGTCAATCCCCGCCCTGCATTCCGATCTCCCGCCGACACTACCTGGTACTGCGCATCCATCTTTGGAAAGACGATCTGCCGCACATTGGTCCGAGAAGTTTTCAGCATTCCCTCCCGCAGCTCCTCCGGCAGCCAGTCCACAAACCTGTGCACGATCCGGAAGATATCTTCGGCAGCCTCCTGAGTGTGCGCCACCTCCAGGGTCAGTGTCCCTGGCTGGGTAATGGTCTTGAGAAAATATCGCGCCGCCGCCCACGTCGTTAGCCCCATCTGCCGCGCCTTCAGCACGATGTTCCGTTCGCCCCGCCGCCGCTCGAAGACCCGCTGCACCGCGTTCGCCTTCAACTGCTCCGTCCACCCCTCGCGCGTCCTTACAAAAAGCAGCTTCTCGGCCAGCGCCATTCCCACCGTCCGCCCCCGCAGGCTTGACGGACGCTCGTCCAGGATTCTTCCGAATTGCTCGAGTTCCTCCTTGTTTAACTCCTCCGGCCAATGATGAAGCCACTCCCCCGCAATAGCCGTGCATCCTCTCCCTGTTTCCGCCACGAACCCCTCATTTCAACCTCGCCGGCAAGCGCGCCAGGCTACCACCCTGAATACATCGCACTCCATCCTGCCCCACCATCGCCGTCACCACCGCTTCCGCTATGAAAGCCTTCCACATCGCCACACCTCAATTGTGTGCCAGATACATCTGCGCGATCTGGCTGTTAGTCAACGGCACATTAAAACACCGTATATCGTTGATCAGACCACGGTATGGATAAGGATAGCCGGACCGGTTTTGCTGTCCCACTCTAAAACTCAACGATGCAATGGATGTAAACGCATAGCCGATTGCCCCGCTTCCGGCAGGACTGCCATTTACATAGAGCGTCACAATGCAGGATGTGCTGTTCAGGCAGGTTGCTTTGACGGCAATGAATGACCATGACCCCGTAAGGATTGACGATGTTGAACTAAGAGACCAAAAGTGATAAGGGGAGTTAGAGGCAAACATCCAAAAGGTTGTATTATGCGTTGTCGTTCCAGAGGCTATGGCCAACCCATAAGTCTGACCTGTAGGATAATCGGATCCTTTGTTTATTAAGTTGTTATTGCTACCGGAAGAAGAAGGATTGACCCACGCGGTAATTGTTCCGCCGCCGGTCAGCGAGAACGGGCTATAAGACGTTCCCATGTCGATGTAGTTCGTGCTGCCGTCGAAATTACAGGCATACGGCCCGACGTTTGCCCCGGTTGAGTAATAAGTACTGGATACGCTCCCGGCTTTTGTTCCCGAATATATCCCAGTAATGCCATGGCCGCTAGAATCGTAAACTGTCGTTCCGGTTGTGGGTAGAGAGGACGTGGCAGATGAATCTCCAATGCACTTCCACCATCCAATCAGCCCTTTATTTGTATCTGCCTGCGTAATGGCCTGCGCGTGGGCCAGTCCAGGCGGCATGGCGAATTTAGCCCCGCTCAGAATTACGAGAACGATGAAAACACTCAGCAGCTTTTTCATTGGTTCACCCAGGTGTCGCAGTTGGCGCCGTCGTAATGGACGATGACATGACTGGCTTTCGTCGCTGCTGCCGTGAGTGCCGGAGTCGTTGATGCAACGAATCCGCCTCCGCTGGCAACGCGCCAGGTGCAGGAAGGCGAAATTGCTGCCATCGTGATCGTATTTCCTCCGCTGGCATCCTGTAGGGCCTCGATGTCAACCCACGAGCCATTGACCAGCCCCGTTATCGTGACCGTCGTAGTCGAGGCGAGGGCCAACGATTGCGTCCAGTTCGATTGATAGCAACCTGCCGTCGCCGCCGTGTAGGCGTAACTTGACCCGCTGGTTGCCGTAAATGCGGGGTTGCACACCGCCCATGTTCCCGATGCAACCTGGGGTACACCCGTTGAGGATGCGGTACTGATGCCCGTGCCTCCCTGCGCATTGGTTGCAGTCGATTCAGTCGCCAGAACGCCGAGGCCGCTGACTTGAGCAGCCGAAACCTGGGCGCAGCTTGGCCCTCCCGCCGCATCGGCAGTTTCATACTGGCCGGAGGTGCAGGTTCCCGTGCCCGCCCGCGCCGCCGCCGCGCCCGAGGCATCGAAGTCCGTAGCCGCGTGGGTTGCCGCGGTCCCTACCGTTGTTGAGCAGCCGGAAGCCCCGTTGCTCAGATCGGAGCAGCCCGCTTGCCCGAATGACCAGCTGCCGTTCGATTTGATCGCGCCCGTCACAGCCCCGACGTTCTGAGATATATATACTGAGCCAGAGCTGGTAAAGCAAATACCGTTATAATTACTGCTTTCGCAGATACGGAAAGGCCCGTTGTAGATATTTGTCGGTTGCGCCGCAATGGTTTGCGGATTCCAGTCATAGCCCGTTATCTTACTGCCGCCAATCATTCCGCTGAACCCCGGAGAACCGCCAGCCGAGGGCGAGAGCGCGTTCAAAGTAAGGATGTCTTGATATTCCCCATTGGAGAAAATCGTTGTGTCGGTAAAAGCAGTGGGGCTACCCTCGATACCAAGACCATGTACGCCCTGGAATCTTCCTGCCAGGGTTACTGCGCCGCCGTTGATACGACCCGTCCAAACCCCTCCATTCACAAAGACGCCATTCGCGCCGGGCGCTGTTGTCGAGTTGACGGTAGCTATTGCTGCAAAAGGGGTTGAAGAGCTTTGATTCTCGATATTGACGCCGCTGAGGGTAAGCGTCATTCCTTGGCAAGTGGTTGCATAGCTCAGATCGACAATGCCGTGTGTTCTGTCTCCTGCATTGATCTCCGCTATGTATCCAGCGCCTCCAGAGTTGTCAATCACATAATCTCCACAATTCCCAGTAAGCTCAAGAGGCGAAAATGTGCTTAGAAGGATCGAACTGCTGATAACTAAGTGGGTGTCTCCGTAACCTGCCCCAGTGGTATAGGACGATGTGGTTGTGCTCGGACCGGAAATTTGACCCAGCACCAGCGAGTTTCCCCCACTTAATAACTTCGAGCCTATGACAGCCGACAAATCCTGACCGATAATTGCGGCTCCGCTGCTGCCGGCCCCTGCCCCGCAATTCAGGTAGCTGTTGTAGATACTGACTTGGCCGCCACCGATAGAGTCTGGCATGGAGAACACACAACTTCCCGCACTTGGTGTGCCATTGAGGGGCACGATGGAAATGCCGTTTATTACCAAGTCTCCATGCATCACCGCATCGATAACCGGAGAGGTTGATCCGATGGCTGAGGTGTAGCAGATTGGCGAGGCAGTTCCTGCATTTGGCTGACCATGCCCATCGCCCACGATCTGCATTGTCCCGCCAAACCCTCCAAAGAGAAGTGGACTGCTTACCTTGTAGCAAACAGGTGGGGTTGGCAGCGTCAGGGTTAGATTGTGCGCCTTCGCATAATTCCAGCAGGTTAGCAGCGCAGCCCCATCGTCTGTTGACCCATCGCCCACCGCTCCGCACGTCGAGGACATTGCGCTGATCGTACCAATTAATTCTGTAGCGGTAGCAGCGTTTCCGGTCGTGCTCTGGTTCCAGGTTGGCACCGGGCCTGTCAATCCGCTATATGCCATATTGGTTGCTGTAGCCGCATTGCCGGTGATCGATATGCCCCAGACGCCGGTAGCCCCCGCGCCATTCAATGGAACGCCCCCCAGATTTGCCAGCGCTCCGGCCGCAGTTGCAGCACCTGTCCCGCCCGCCGCAAGAGGAACCGTGCTTATGCCGCCGATCGACGAGCCGCTGGCAGTGTAATATGCAATCTGTCCGGAGGCGCCCGTGTTGATGGTGCCGCCGCTGCCGCCCGAGCCGCAGGCCGAACCGGTATTGGTGATATAACCCGAGTTATCGATCTGCAGGCAGTTATGCCCGCTGCTCGCCGCAAGCCCTGGAAACTTGATTGCCATTGTTCCCGTAAAACTCGCATACAAAGTACTGCTGCCGCCGCCGTAGATATTGAAGCCCGTCCCGGAGCCGGTTTCGTAGTTGACGCGCACTACTCCGGAGGAATTCGAGGCATTGATGTATGTGTCTCCGCTGTTGGTGCTCTGGTAGGCCTTGAAGCTGTCCAGCCCTCCGGTAGCCGAATTCAACGCCCAGTTATTACTGGCGTCCTTTACCATGTACCACTGGCTGTTGCCGTTGTAGTCCTTATAGATGAAGGATTCCTTCTGGCTCGCCGACAAACCGGCCCACAGGGTTGCGTCGATCTCAGCATTCGCCTGGTTTTTGACTGTCGGCGTGCCGATGAACGTAGACGTGCCGCCCACTTGCAGCGTCCCGTTGAACTGCGCGTTTCCGGCACTGGTGATGGTTGCGACAGTGGACACCCCGGCTCCGCCCGATCCGAAAACCACGCCCCCGGTGCCCGAGTTATTCGAGCCGTTCAGAACTACGGCGCCCGTCCCGGCCGCATTGATCACCGTCTGGTTGTTGGTGCTCGATTGACCGTTGTTATACTGCCCGATCGACAACCGGTATACATTGTTCAGTTCATCCAATATTTGATAGAACTGCTCGCCCGCCGTGGCGTCGCTTAATCCCGTGGTCCAGCGGTAGCCGTAATCCGTCTGGTACCGGTCCTGCAGACCGCGTTCGTTTCCCGCGCCAATTCCTAGACGGTAGTGGTTGGTGACCGTGGCGTCCTTCTGGCTGCCGTACCAATCGCCATTCAGGCCATTGAAACTGCGGTGGAAGGTATCGAGGAAACTGTTGCGCGTACCGTTGTCCGTTAACTGCCCGGTAAACATCGTCCCGCCGGTCATCCAGTTGTTGTATGCGCTGCCCGCGTCCGCCACCACCTGATTGGTCGAGTTTTCGTTCCGCAGCCCGACGATCGTATTGTTCTGCGCGTTTGGCCCCAAGTGCAGCGCCGTCGAGCATCCCTCTACGTCTCCGCCGGTGAAGGTGTTTCCATCCCCCTGCTGCAGATTGATCCCATAGGTTCCGGCGATCTGATTCCCCCCGCTGGTCGGGCAATCGATGTGCAGCCGAATAAATGTGCTCGCATTCATCCAATCCGTAGTCGCCGGATTCGAAATCTGGTGCCCAATTGCGTTTACTGCCGTTTGGAACCCGTTGAAGGTGTTGTCGAAGAACGTTCCTCCCGTATAGTTGCCGGTTCCGTCCAGAGTCATGCCCGTCTGGTTCTGGTTTCCCAGAAAATACAGGCTCTCCAGATCCATCTCCTGCGTGCGATAAGCTGTTAATCCTTGCGCGGTCGCGTTATTCGCCGCCGTGGTGTTGATCACCGCGTTGTCCAAATGAAATCCCGGCGTATCCGCCACATACGTCGGGTCTCCCACTTGCACCATCGTGCCTGTTCCGGAGTACAGAAATACCGTTCCGCCCTGGCTGCCGCTGGCGGTACTCGCGCCGCGCAAGGCGCATCCACGCAGGGATACATTCCTTGTTCCAGCCGTCACAATCACCTGATTGGCCGTCGAAATTGTCGCGCACGGCAATAGCACCGTCGCATTCGCCGTCGATATGGTCAGGTTCGATCCCATCGACTGCGTACCGGTAAAATTCCGGGCGTCGCACGTGCCGCCATAGGTCGCGTTTAACGTGCCCAGGCAGGCCTGCAATTTGGCGCCAAAATCCGTCCCAGGAAACTGGTCCACCGGGTTCGCAGAACCCATCGGACTATTCGCCACCAGCCCCGCGTAGCTTCCGCCGCCCCGTAGTGTCCCGCCGCCCCCATCCAATTGCGTTTCATAGCTCTGGGAGCCCGCCGCATTCCATACCGTGTAACCGCCGTTGCCCTTCAGCAGGTTTCCGCCAAAGAACGACATGCTCTGCCCGGCAATAAGGTTCACCGGCGCGGAGGTATCCCAGTTTCCCGCGGCGTTCACGCTTGCCGTCGTCGTTCCCGAACAGCCCGTCCCGCCCTGCGTCACGCTGATGGTCCCGATCGATCCGTCGCTGTTGACGTTGGCCGTGGCCTGAGCCGTGCAGCTCCCGCTGAACTTCAACGGAACCTGCGTCCCATACGGATCGAATCCCAGCCCGTGCTCCGGCCCCGCCGTCACCCCGGTGACCGCGCCGCCTGAAGCCGTCAGCGCCAGTTGCGGCTGCACCGCGTTCCACGCCGGCAACACCACAGCGTTGCGCACCGTCCAACCCTGTTGCGCGCCCGCAAAATCCAGCACCAGCCCGGTGGGCGGCTCCGCCGTCGCGGCCGAATTACCAACTAGCGCCACCACGTTATCCAGCACGTTATTCGAGCCTGCCGCTGCCGTAAACCCATGCGTCGCCTGAATGGTGATGTTCTGCCAGCGATTCGAGTCCGCATTGAGCCCCGCCGGCGCCGTTACCGGCAGCGCGGGAATCGCGATGCCCGTATTCACGCCGCGTATGTCGATATTCCGGAACTCGCTCCACTGCGGCCACTGCGCCAAATAAAGCCCGCAAGTATGCGTCGAGTGCGCGCCCGGATACTGCGCTGCCATGGGGTCCACGCCCGTGGCCGCAATGGCCAGGTTCTCTATCTCCGCCACGCGCAGCCCGTTTCCGCCCGATCCCGTTGCCGCCGGCATGGCGATGGCGCAATTGCCCACCGCCCATCCCGCGCCCGTTCCCGCTGTCCCAGTCAGTCCGTTCCCGCCCGCTGAAAAGATCGAATTGTTCTCCAACAGCCGGCCCAGCGCGCAGCTTCCGGCCGGCGCGCGCTTCTCAGCAGGAGAACAGGAGACATCGACGCTCTGATCCACATAGATCGTCAAGTCGTGGATTCGCGTGTTCGCCAGCAGATTCGTACTGTCGGTCACCGTGGCCAGCACATCCTGCCCCGGAAAGCCCATCAGCGCGGATACCTGCTTGCCCAGGCCGCCGAGCGACTCTCCATGCCAGTTCAGCGATCGCGTCTTGCACGTTCCCTGCGGAATCGTCAGCGCCACCGCGTGCGCCTGGGCAAAGTTCAGCGCCACTTGCAGCGCGTTCGTATCGTCCGTGACCCCGTCGCAAACCGCACCGAACTCCTTCACGCTGCGCTCGGTTTGCTGTGCGCTCCCCGGACGCAAATCCATCACCCGCACGCCGTTTGGATTCGTGAAGCCGTCGGTCCCTGCATAGGTGGGCGGAATCTGCATTGCACCATTGGTCCCCGCGGCGCTTATCGCAGCCTGGAGCGTCGTTTGCGGGCTTCCCGCCGCGGGCGACTGCACTCCGTTCACGGCGGGAGCAGTCAACGGCCCGGTCATGCTGCCGCCCGCAATCGGCACCTCCATATTGAAGGTCGTATCTACATAGTGCTTGTCCGCCGCCTGCAACGCCTGTGTCGGGTCGCCGTTCAGATACAGCGGCCCGCTCAGCGTCCCGCCCGACGCCGTCAGCAGGCTCTGGGCCAGCTCCGCAATCGATTGGTCCACGTACGCCTTGCTCACCGCTTGCACGGCCTGGGCCGCCGGCATCAGTTGCGCCCGCACCTGCCCCAGGCTCGCCTGCGCCGCCGCGGGCACCACCCAGTACTCGGTGCTCGTGGCGCCGTCGCTCATGTGATAAATCGCCGTGTAGTAGAGCCCTGCCGGAGTCGCCCCCAGGTTGGGAGCCAGATTCACGGTCATAAACCCATCCGGCGCAATCGTCACCATCGTCCGGCCCGCTGTAATCGCCTGGTTGTTGGCGGTGGTAAATGCCGGCCAGCTCACGTCCAGTGTCCCCGCGCCAGCTTGCCCATTTGCCAGATACACCGTTCCCTGAACTGTCGTGGTGCTGACCGCCTGTGCGTTGGCCACCTGCCCCAGCACCAATCCCATCAGGCACAGTTCCAGTCCAAGCCTCATCCATCTACCGGCGCCGAACAACCAATCGTTCTTCGTGAGCTTCATCCGTGTCTCATCCTTCTTTTGGAGCGCCGCACAGAGCCATCCGTTTCTGTGCCGCAATCCCCGCCAAGTCAAAATCCAGGTCCATCCGGCGTCCGTCTCCACGGCCGCCTCAATCGCAAGCGTCACTCTACTCCGGCCGTGGCTTCCCACCAGCGCCGCCTACTTCGGGTGTGCAAGTGGAAAACCACGGCTCTTCACAAGCCAGCTTTTTTCGCAGCAATTCGATACTGAAGAGAGAAGCTGGGCTACTCAATCAACTTTCCGGTTCCCGTGGTTAGGAGTACGTCTCCGCCGCCGCTTCATTCCCAGCGCCCAGCCATTGCGGCTGGGCCGCCAGTTCCGACGCCTTGCTGCGAAGCGGCCGAATGGTCATGGCCTCCTCAGCCTCCATGTTTCCCTCCGCCAGCTCAACCAGTAAACGCGCGCTCGGTACGTGGCCATCGATCGAGCTTTTATAAAGCGACTTGGCAATCTGGGTGGCTTTGTCGTCCACCAACTTGTGCGCCGCTTTGTTCAGCTTTATTACCTTTCCAGTGTGGCCTGCATTGGCCTTCTTCATTACTGCCTACTTCCATGTTGCCCTTGTCATCCATCGCCATTCCCGGCCCACCGTTCCACGGCAAATCGCATTCTCCGCAGATAGGAACAGGCGGCGATTCAACTGCGGAATCGCCCCTTTCGCCTTGTCTTCTTCTTCCCTACCCCAGCGAATCCGCGGAGATGGCACGAAGACGATTGGGAAACCTTAGCGCCTTCCCTTTCTCGATTCATTTCGCTTTGAATGTTCTTAGCTTAACCAAAAGCACCGGAATCATCGGCAATCCGAAGAATTCACGATTCCCCTATGTTTTCAACCACTTACCGAAGAAGATTCTCCTCCGGCCTTTGACACCAAGCCCGGAAGGGACCAATCGGAATACAAAAAGCACAAGAAAATCTGAATAGGGTTCCGGAGACTTCCGCCTCGGTCTCTTGAATCGGGCGGGCAATAGATTTTAGGGATTTGCCGGAAAACTGTATTCGTGCCGGTCGAACTCAGCCACCCCGCACAATGCTCTACCATATCCCAGTGACGTCCCCGCCCAGACACGCCCCCATCCTCCTCGTCCACGGCGGCGCATGGGCCATCCCCGCCGAGGCGGCGCCCGCCCACGAAGCAGGCGTGCGTAATGCTCTTGAAACCGGCCACGCCATACTCGCTCGTGGCGGCTCGGCGCTGGACGCCGTCGAAGCCGCCGTCACCGTTCTCGAAGACGACCCCACCTTCGACGCCGGCCGCGGCAGTTTCCTCACCTCCGATGGCCGCGTCCAGCTCGACGCTCTGCTCATGGACGGCGGCCGCATGAAGGCTGGCGGCGTGGCCTGTGTCGAGCGCCTCCGCAACCCAATCCAGGCCGCGCGCCTGGTTCTGGAAAAAAGCCCGCACGTCTACTTCGTCGGTCCCGGCGCTGAGCAGTTCGCCCACTCCCACGGCATGGCCCTCATCGACAACGCCGAGTTGGTGCTCAACCGCGAGCGCGAACGCCTCAAGCTTGCCCAGGCTCGTGAAGCAGCCGGTCTGGAAGACCAAACCTTCTCCGGCCCGGAAGAAATTCCCGTTCATATTCTTCACGACGACAAAAGCCCGGAGACAGCCTTCCCTCACGATTCGTCCCAATTCACCAGCCACGATACTGTCGGCGCCGTCGCCCTGGATGCACGCGGCAACCTGGCCGCCGCCACCTCCACCGGCGGCACGCTGAACAAGCCCCCCGGCCGTGTTGGCGACTCCTCGCTCATCGGTTGCGGCTGCTACGCCGACAATCTCTCCGCCGCCGTCTCCCTCACCGGCTGGGGCGAACCCATCATGAAGCTGGTTCTGGGCAAGTGGGCCACCGACCGCGTGGCCGACGGCACTGCCCCTGAAATCGCCGCTCGCGAAGCTATCTCGTACCTCTACAACCGCCTCGGCGGCCACGGCGGCATCATCCTTCTCGGTCCCGACGGCCGCTTCGGCCTGGCCCACAACACACCGGCCATGGCCTGGGGCATCGCCGCTCCCAACGGCCTGCAAACCGGCCTCAGCGTCTAGGAGGTAAGCCGCCACTTCAGCCGTGTGTACGCCACGCGAAAGCCCTTCCGCTCGGCATTCCGCTGAGAGTTGCTTCCCGCCTCCGCCACCATCATCGCCAGATCGCAACCCTGTTCATAGGCATATCGCATCCGCTCTTCCAGCAGCGCCGCCTGCAGTCCCCTCCTCCGCAACTCGGGTACCGTGGCCGCACCGCCAAATAGCGCCACCCCTTCATGCAGGTTCAGTACTCCAGCGGCGCCCGGTTCTCCGTCAACCTCGGCCAGAAAGCACGGGCTCTGCCGGCGCGCCACACACAACACTCCCATCTGCTGAATAAACTCCTCCAGCTCCGGATGCTCGTGTGTCCATCCCCGCGCGCTCACGCTGCTCCAAAGCTGCGCCTCTTCCGGCTCAATCACACGCACCCGGATGTTGCCGGGAAGTGAGTGGCCGGGCTTCTCCACGCTCTGATAGAGCACGCTGCTCACTTCGAATGGCCGGTAATCGCGCGCGCAGAGTAGCTCCAGCACAGCCCCGCCGGCCATCGGGCTAACCTCATGCATCACCGCCGCGCCGCGGCTCTTAAAAAAGCTCTCGATCTCATCCAGCGCCGCAGGCGTCAGTTCCTCGAATAGCCCCAGGCCAAAACTCTGAGTGGTCGGCGCATCGATGCCGTCGAAGATCAGAGTTGCTCCCGCGCATTTCGTCCACGTCGAGCCACATTGAGGAAACAAACGACTGCGTGCCTCTGCAAACTGAGCGCCCGCGAAACCCTCCGCCGCTTCCAATCGCCGCGCCAGCATCAAATCGGAGAAAATCATCATAAATCTGATCCTACTCAACCACATTCATCCTATGCAGCATAATCTCAATATGCTCATCCTGGCCTCAGCCTCGCCCCGCCGCCGCGAACTCCTCGCCCAGGCCGGCTTTTCGTTTAAGGTTCATCCAGCCCACGTCCCCGAGAACCCAAATCCCAACGAAGGCCCCATCGCCTACGTCACCCGCCTGGCGCGCGAAAAAGCCGAAGCCGTCTTCGCCCAGCTAACCGCCAATCTCGAGACCACCGCCAACCTGGCCGTCTTAGGCGCCGACACTACCGTCACCATCGACAACCACATCCTCGGCAAACCCGAAGACCCCGCCGACGCTGCCCGCATGTTGCGCCTTCTCTCAGGCCGCACCCATCTCGTCATCACCGGCGTCGCCGTCGTCACCGCGGAGCGCACCGAAGTAGCTGCCGAAGTCACCGGCGTCAAATTCCTCACCCTCTCCGATGAAGAAATTGCCGCCTACGTGGCCACAGGCGAGCCTATGGACAAAGCCGGCGCTTACGCCATCCAGGGCCGCGCCGCCCGCTGGATTCCCCGCATCGAAGGCGACTACTTCAACGTCGTCGGCTTGCCCCTGGCGCTGGTCTCCACGCTCCTTGAAAGCTCGAAGCCTTTAGCTTGAGGTTCTTAGCCTCATTCCACTGCAAAATATTGTCTTGCCTGGCCGATATTTACTCGGCCGTTATTAAGATCAAAAGCAATAGATAGGGCTCTTTCCACCGGCTTATTACACCCCGCTGTGACAACGCGCACAGCACACGCTGTTTCTCACCTTTTGTTCTTGCCTACACTCCTCTTTCCGCCCAAAGTAGAAGCAAGAAAATACTAAGTCTGGCAGTACCGTCTCGCAGTACGCTTCCACTTGCCTGCGAGCAAAGGAAAATCTCATGCGGATTCATGCCTTCCTACGCAACGTACTCCTGCTCCTGGCCACCGCATCACCAGCTCTCCTGCTCGCGCAGTTTCAGCAGCCCACCAACGAAGAACTCAAGATGACTGCCGACCCCAAGGCGCCCGGAGCCGCGGCCGTCTACCTCAACATTGAGGAAGTCACTAACGATCCGATGCACTACCGCAGTATTTACACAAGAATCAAAGTGCTCCAGGAGAAAGGCAAGGATCTGGCCACCGTCGAGATCCCATACGAACATAGCAATTACAGGGTCACCGATATCAAAGCCCGCACTATACACGCCGACGGTACCGTGATTCCGCTCGCCGGCAAGCCTGAAGACCTGTTAATTGCCAAGACGACGACCAAGGACGGCGATAATAAGCAATTCAACCGCACGGTCTTTACCCTGCCCAGTGTAGAGGTCGGAAGCATCTTAGAATATCGCTACGAAGTGCGCTACGACGACAACCACTACTCTTCTCCGTACTGGGAGATTCAGCGGCCCTACTACGTCCACAAAGCGCACTATGCATTCACGCCCTTCAAAGCATTCCTGCCCGGAATCCAAAACCAGACCAGCAGCTTCCTGATCGATGAACACGGTCATCCGGTTAACACCCTTCTCTGGTGGACGATCCTCCCTGCGGGCATGCAGGTCATATCCGATGTCTCCGGTCGTTATAGCGTTGACGTTACAGATATTCCGTCCAGACCGGACGAAGAGTGGATGCCACCCATACAGAACATCCTTTATAAGGTTTTCTTCTATTACAAGAGCGCCTTTAACGCCCGCGATTTCTGGATCGACGAGGCTAAAAGCTGGTCAAAAGATGTGGATCATTTTGCCGAGCCCTCCAATTCCATCCGTGAGGCAGTCGCAGGCGTGGTTGCCCCCAGTGATAGCGGCCTGGACAAGGCAAAGAAACTCTATAAGGCCGTACAGGCGCTCGACAATACGGATTATTCAAGGAAAAAAGGGGAGTCCGAACTCAAGCAGCTCAAGTTGAAGGCTGCAAAGCGCGCCGAGGACACCTGGACGCAGAAAAGTGGCTCCAGCGAGGATATCGCCCTCCTTTATCTGGCCATGCTGCGTGCAGCTGGTCTCTCCGCATACGCCTACAAGGTCGTTGATCGTGAGCGGAGCGTCTTCGATATCTCCTACCTCACATTTGACCAGCTAGACGATACCCTTGTGGTTCTTAACGTCGACGGCAAAGAGATCGTGCTCGATCCCGGCGAAATAATGTGTCCCTTCCAAACAGTCAATTGGAGGCACTCCGGTGCCGGCGGAATTACGCAAGCCGCAAAGGGTCCCTCCGTCGCCACTTCCGGGCTACAGAATTATTCCGATAACAAGACTCTTCGCATTGGCGACGTCATACTCGATGGCCACGGCACACTTACCGGCAACTTCCACTTTGTCTTCACCGGACAGCAAGCCCTCAGTTGGCGTCAGGCCGCCATCAGAAACGATCTGGATGAGGTCAGGAAGCAGTACGATCACTCGCTGGAGTCTGTCTTCCCCGACGGTGTCGAGGCGCACGTCGATCACTTCGTCGGAATTGACGATCCCGACGCTAATCTGGTTGCTGTTATCAAAGCCAAAGGCTCACTCGGCGCCGTCACATCCAAGCGAATCCTGCTTCCTGCCTTCTTCTTCGAGACCCGCGGCTCGCATCCCTTTGTCGCCCAGGAAAAGCGCCAGCAGCCCGTCGATATGCGCTATGGCGACATAATTACCGACCAGGTCACATATCACTTGCCCGACGGCTTCACAGTCGAAGGCGCGCCACCGGACGACAAGATTGCCTGGCCGCAGCACGCGAATCTAATCGATAAAACGGTGATGGCGCCCGGCCAGATCACGATTGCTCGCTCGCTTGCCCGCGCCTTCACCTTCGCCAAGCCTGAGGAATATCAGGATCTGCGTGGCTTCTACCAGAAGGTTGCCGCCGCCGACCAGCAGCAACTAGTCCTCACTACGGCTCCAGCAGCGAAAGGCAACTGATGATCCCTCGTCATCGCAGTCTTCCGGCCATTGCCGCTCTGGTCTGGTGTGCGGCCTTTATGGGATCCGTTCCCGCAGCCGCCAAGGATAAGCCTCAGCCCGCACCGCAGTGGGCCGTGGACGCCGCTAAAACCCCTACGCCCGCCAACGTCAAGGATGCGCCCGCCGTGGTGCTCTTCGACGAGTACCTGATTACCGTCGATGAGCAGAACCACGCCGTCGAACGCAATCGCGTTGCCATCCGCATTCTCAAGCCTCAGGGGCGCAAGTACGCACCGTGCGAGGCCGAGTACGATGTCGACGAAAAACTCAACTACATCCGCTCCTGGACCATCGCCGCCGACGGCCATCAGTTCCAGGCCATGGAGACGGACTTCATGGACGTAGGGGCATACGCCGATCCCGTCATGCAGGCGACTGACCGCTACCGCGTTGCGAAACCCCCGGCCAGCGATCCCGGCGCTGTAGTCGTTTGCGAAACCGAGGGGCACCTCCGTCCCTACATGTACGAGGAGAACTGGGAAATCCAAGCCCCTATCCCCATCGTCTTCGAGGCTCTCGAACTTGCCCTTCCTCCTGGCGGCCATTACGCCGAGGCATGGCACAAGTCTCCTCCAGTGAAACCCATTGAGATCGGCTCCAACCATCTCCGCTGGGAGATCAAGGAGATGCCTGCCCTCGATCTTGAAAATTTGCGCGCTACGCCGCCATCGAGAGCGCTGGCCGCGCGTATGGCCATCAAATGGGGCGACTTCGCTGTCAGGGGAACGGATGCCCAGTGGCGGGCCATCGGTATTTGGCACGATCAATTGGAGGCGGGCCGGACCGATCCCACACCGGAGATCGCCGCCAAGGCCCAGGAACTCGCCGCCGGCGCGCCCGACCTCTATACCAAGCTCAGCCACATCACCGAATACATCCAGAAGAACATCCGCTACTTCATCGTCGCCAAAGGTATCGGCGGCTGGCAGGCGCATTACGCGGCGGACATCTATCGCAACCGCTACGGCGACTGCAAGGACAAGACCACCCTGCTTATCTCCATGCTTCAGGCCATCGGCATTCACGCTTATTACCTGCACGTGGATAGCGAGCGCGGCATCGTGGACCCCGACACGCCGTCTCTGGCCGGCAATCACATCATCACCGCCATTGAATTGCCCGGCGGCGACAACGACTCTCGCCTTTTGGCCCGCGTCAAGGCAGTTAACGGCAAGACCTTCCTCATCTTCGACCCCACCGACGAGGAAACTCCCGTCGGCCTCATTCGCGCCCAATTGCAGGGCGCTTACGGCAACATCGGCAACGGAGCCGACAGCCAGGTTCTGCAAATGCCGGTCCTCACGCCGGAGTCCGCGGGACGAACCTGGAAAGGCTCATTCACCCTCACCGCCGATGGTGCTCTCGCAGGAGACATAGCCGAAACCTTTACCGGCGATGACGCCACCAATGAACGCTGGTTCATCAAGGAAAACGACTCCAAGGAGCTTCGCGAAAAGCTCGAACAGAGCATTGGCTCCGATCTCCCCGGTTTGGCCTTCAAAGGCTTCGAGTTTCACGGCACAGCCGACCTCGACAAACCTCTGAACCTCGATCTTCACCTCAGCGCAACCAACTACGCCCGACCCTCCGGCCCACTCCTGTTGCTGCGTCCCCGCGTTTTGGGCAGCCTCGCCCGCGTTGTTCCCGATGTGATGGAGGGCAAACTTCGCAGCTACTTCATCGAACTCGGCCATCCCGGCCGTTGGCTCGATCACTTCGACATCGCCATTCCCCAGGGGTACGTTGTCGATGAGATGCCTGACCCCGTGAACATCGACCTCGACTTTGCCAACTACCACTCTTCCGTCTCGGTCAAAGGGAACCTAATCCAATACGAGCGCGAATACGTCGTCCGCCAGGTCGAGATTCCTGCTGACAAGGCAGCGTCGTTCCGCAAGCTGGAGAGCGCCATCCTATCTGACGAAAAGGGCACCGCCGTCCTCAAAAAACAGTATTAGGTTCCGTATTTGTGCTCTTAGCCAGCACACAAATGCCGTGTGTCCGGATAATTTTGCTTCACAAATAGTGCAAATTGTGGCCTATACTGCGTTTAGAGCGAGTTCCCGCCCGTTTGCGGTTTCTTCCTCTCTTGACTATGGCTACGCAACTTTCCCAGAAGCGCGCCTCCGACTCGCCCTCGATCCCCGACCGTCTCTACTTCAAGATTGGTGACGTTGCGCGCATCTGCGAGGTCGAGACCTACGTCCTGCGCTTTTGGGAGACGCAGTTTCCGCAGCTAAAACCCAACAAAAGCGGGACTGGCCAGAGGCTTTACCGCCGGCGCGACGTGGAGCTGGTCCTGAAGATCTAGCGCCTGGTCCACGCCGAGGGATACACGCTTTCCGGCGCCCGCCAGGCTCTCGAGCAACAGCACCGCCGTCCCAGTGCCCAGCGTGAACCACAGTCTCCCCTGCCGCTT
>Ga0182027_10004377_pt1 | contig 21891 bp, 23 predicted proteins | sample 712E1DmetaG_FD_121300 | JGI IMG/M metagenome (GOLD analysis project Ga0182027, IMG submission 121300) | Permafrost microbial communities from Stordalen Mire, Sweden - 712E1D metaG (Illumina Assembly) | ecosystem: Environmental > Terrestrial > Soil > Wetlands > Permafrost | place: Sweden... | reverse complement strand
TCGGTCAAGCGCGCCCTGGAGATCGCGGCGGCGGGCGGCCACAACGTGCTGCTGATCGGTCCGCCGGGCACGGGAAAATCCATGCTGGCCCGGCGGCTGACGACGATTTTGCCGCCGCTGACTTTGGAGGAGGCGCTGGAGACGACCAAAATCCACAGCATCGTCGGCCTGCTCAAGCCCGGCCAGGCGCTGGTGACGCGGCGGCCCTTTCGCACGCCCCACCACACGGCCTCCGACGTCGGTTTGCTCGGCGGCACCGCCAATCCCACGCCCGGTGAAATTTCCCTCGCGCACCACGGCGTGTTGTTTCTGGACGAATTGCCGGAGTTCAAGCGCGGCGTTCTGGAAACCATGCGCCAGCCGCTGGAAGAAGGGCGGGTGACCATCACGCGCGCCGCGGGCACGATGACCTTTCCCTCCGAGTTCATGCTGGTCGCCGCCATGAATCCGACAGGTTTCGTTGCCTTTTTGTGAGTTCTTCAGAAGACGGTGCGTTCCAAAAGGTTATGTCGATTTCGTCGCCCGCAAGGGTGATCTTTTCAGTGATGCTTTCGACGATTCTGCGCTTCTCTTCGGGGGTGAACTTCGGCCAGAGCCGGTGAAGGTTTGTGGCTTCGGAGACGATTTCGTCGGCGGACAACTGGTGCATTTCGAGGGCGTCAATCTCGCCCTGGAGCCTGGGCAGTTCGGCGGCAAGGGCGCGTTCCTGCTCTTCCAAGGGCTTGTAGAGCTTGCCAAAGCCTTCGGGCGAGATTTGGTCGCTCTGGTAAAGGTCATAGACCTTGCGCATCTCGGCCTTCACTTTCTCCACTTGCCGCATGTGGGCGGCCAGATGTTCCTTCTTGGCGGCCAGGTGGGTGTTGGCGCTTGAAAGGTGCTCCCTGACCCTGTCCGCTGAAATGAAGTAATCCTCCAACTGCTCTTTGAAGATGCCCTCCATGGTCACGATGGGGATTTTATTCCGGCACTTGGGGCAGACATATTTGGGCGAGCGGGCGAAGACATACATTTTCGCTCCGCATCCGCAAAAAAGCAGTCCGGCGAAGAGTTGCACGGTCTTGGGGCCAGGGGCTTTTCCGTCCCTGCGGGTCTGAAGGATGTCGTTGCACTGTTTCCAAAGGTCTTCGGAAATAATCGGCTCGACGGGCGTGAACACCCATTCCGATTCGGGCTTGTCAATGAGCTTGCCCTTGCTGTCGCGATAGGTGTGGTTGGCGCGATACATGCCCTTGGCGGTGGTGTCCTCAAGGAGGCGGAGGATGGTGGTGTCGGTGAATCGCGCGCCTTTCCGTGTGCGATACCCCGCCTGATTGAGAAGCCGCGCCACGCCCTTCATGCGCTTCTCCCTGGCGAAGAGTTCATACATCTGCTTCCTGACCGGCGCTTCGGCTGGGTTCAGGACGAGCCGCTTGTCCTTCCACATGAATCCGAAAGGGGCCGCCCCACCCAAACTCTTGCCGAGCTTCGCCCTGATTTTGATCGAAGCCTTTACGCGGTCTGCGATTTCCTCGCGTTCCCATTGGGAGAGCGCCGCAATCATGGTGTAGAAGAGGCGGCCAGCGGGGGTGGATGTGTCGATTTTCTCCTGGAGCGAAACCATGTCCGCGTGGTGTTCCCTGAACAGGTCGGAAAAATCGAGGAGCTCCCTGGTGTTGCGGGCGAGACGGGCGAGCTTGGAGAAAATGAGGGCGGTGATGTGGCCCCGCTTCACGTCGGCGAGCATCCGCTTGGCTTCGGGGTGCTCCATCACGGTTTTGCCGGAGACACCGGCAAGGTCATAGACCTCTTTGACATCCCAGCCGTTGAACCTGGCATATTCGCGGGCGCGCTCCTCGTGGTGTTGCGGGCTTTCGCCCTGGGCCTGGTCTTCGGTTGAAACACGAATCCAGATGCCTACCGGCTTTTTTTCTGCGGGCTTTTCCTTCATGCCATTATTTTGTATCCAAAAGCGATACGTGAAGCAAGAAAAAAGTGTAGCTAAAACAGATTTAGTTTGATATTTGTGCCCCATGCCAAACATTAGACCTCTGGCCGAAAGAGAGTTGGCCGCGCTTGCAAAGCTCTACCGCAAACAGGCGGGGATACGGCGCGCGCAAGCGGCGCGGGACCTGGGCGTGTCGCAAACATCCATTTTCAATGCAGAGGAAAGCCCTACGCGGCCTCTTCTCAAATTGCGGATGAGGATGATTGCGGCATATTCGCCGTGGAAGGTGGTCGGGCCGGTCTTCTTCCTGAAACGGCAAAAGCCCGCACCGTAGTGCGGGCCGTGCCTCTGCGACAACATGGGCGCTGTCATTCGCCGCCGGAATCCAGCCACCTCGTTACTCTGACGATGTCGGTGAAGATATGGTCGTCGGGCTTTCCCGTTTCCTGCCAGTTCTTTTCCTCGTCGTCGTGGAGGTAATCCAGAATCTGCCGCAAGCTTTCGATGGTTTCACAATCCATGTTTTTTGTCCGTTGTTTTGATAATCGGGCGGCCCCATTCGGGGTCTTGCTGGGCGCTGTCGAAGTCGAACCAGAATTGCTCCAACGCCTCCTCGGTGTCCTCGGCTGTGATGACCGACGTGAACGCCGGAACGGTGATGGTGAAGGTCTTCACGACAGGGTGGTGATTAAGGCCCATAATTCCTCGACCAACACCACGCCTCTCGTCTCCTTCCATCCGTCGGTTTCAAGGCCCCAGCCGTATAGGTAATTCAGGAACGACGCGATGCTGTCCCGTTCGCTGGCCCTCGCGCCGTTTTGGTCGGCCTCCGTCATGGTCTGCTTCCCGCCCGCAATCGAATCCAGTTTCTCCTCAATCGCGTCGGCTTCGGGATGCCAGTTCATATCATGGAGCCATTCGATGACATAGGATGCCCGCGCCGCTTTCTTGGCCGCCGCATTGCCGTGATATGGCCTTTCCACGAACGCGAGGGCGTGTGTCAATGCGTCTTTTTGCGTCATGGCGTTATGCGGGACTTCCCGCCGTGTGAAGGGAAGCGGCGGATTCCCTGATGAGTTCCTCGGCCTGCTCCATCTTGTCTTCCACATCCGCAAAGCGGCTGTAAAGGCGGGATTCCATTGCGTCGATCCGCTCCTCAAGTCGCTCGAACGAGCGGCCAATGCTGACGGCGATGTCGTCGCCGTTCTTGTAAATCATGCGCTCGATGGTCTCGATGGCCTGCTGGGGAAGGTTGCACGCCGGAACCTGCTTTTTAGTAGTCATGGGTGTTTTGATGACTGGTAATGCTTCCATCGGCCCGAATCGCCGACGGGGAGAACGCTACGTCTAACATTCTCCAGGGTGGCGGACATGAGAGGACATGACCGGCACGCTGTAAAACATTAGGACACACTATATTGTCAATGTACAGATTAAGCCTAACGTACCATTATCATCTGTCAAGCATTTTTAAGCGATTTTCGCGAAAGAAAGATGCGCGGAGCGTGAGGCGGGGTATCGGAAGTGTCGGGGCGGGCTTCGGCCTGCCGATTCAGCGCGGGGATGCGTCCAAAAGTTCCCCCCGCCGCAACAATTCGGTGTTGATTTGCGACAGTTCCTCCAAATCGGCCTGGACTTCGGCATGCGCCGCGATGCTTGCGCGCGCCTGCTCGCGTTGGGCGGGGGTTTTCAAAAGGAACTTGTGCACGTCGCCCACCCCCATGCACTGGACGAGGTAGTGGAAGGGCCCGTGCTTATGCCCCCTGTGGCAGCGGCAGTTCTTCTTCCCGCATGTGAGGAATTGCTTCACATACGAGGCCCGCACATACGCGGTCGGAATGCGGAGGCGCGCCGCGAGGGCAAGTTTGCGCTTCAAAAGGGCCGGCGTAGATCTCTTATGCAGATTGAATATCTTAGCCATAGATATGACTAAACAGGTGCGATCCCCTCATGGCTTTGGCCTCTTCTTTGGACGCTGTATCGCCTCCATCGCCACATTGAATGTCTCGTCCTGCTTGCGCTTCTGCTCTTCCGGCGTCAATTTTGACGATGATCGCTTGACCTTGTATCCGTGGCTCATTTTGGAGGTCTGGGGCGGGGCCGGGACCGGCATCCTCCGCAATTCCTGGATGAGTTCGTCCGGCAGGTAATACCTGACGCAATCAGCCGCCTGTGCCCCAAAACTGGCGGAAACGGCGGAAGCGATTTTTTGCAGCCGCTCCCTGTCAACAGCAATGACCGCGATCTTCACAAAGCCGGCTTTCAAGCACTTTGCGACATTGCCGACTTCGTGGTCAATCGTTGTCGTGATGGCGATCTCGCACGCAATGATTTGATCGTCACGTTTCAAGAGCACGTCCACGCTGCCTTTGCCGTCCAACACCTCCGCTTCAGGCTTGCTTCGGAAGCCAAGTGGTTGAGCAGCCTCTATGATGCGCTTCTGGATGGCCTTGTGCTGGATACCGCCCCGGCCCAGATCGGGCGGCGGCTCCGGCTCGGGGGCGGGTCCGGCTTGCTTGGATGCCTGTGGCTCGGAAATGGCCGCAGGTTGTGATTCAACCGGTGGAACGGCTGATTTCTCCTTCTTCGGCGGCGACGCGGGTTTCGGAACTTCGGCAGGCTTTGGAACGGGCTTCGTTTCCTCAGCCTTCGGAATTGGCGGGACAACCGGCCTTGCCTTGGGCGGCTCCGGCTGCGCTGCCGTTGTTTGGAGCTTCACCAGCAACGCCGCTTCGATCTCAGTCCGCGGCCTCGCATACTTTTCTCTCGAAGCCGTGACGACTTCCTGCCGCCGCCGTTCGGCCTCTCCGCCGTCCAGCTTTTCCGGCGGGCGGATGGTCAGGTTGAAATCGCAGTCGCTCCGTTCGACACGGGCAATGGCATGGAATTTTTCCAGATTCTTCAGGCTCTGCGCGTCAAAGGACGAAAAGCCTTCCGCGAGCCGCTTGGCATCATCGTCGCCAACGTGGAACACGATCCGCGTGGCGGGATGCGTGGCAACGGCGCTCTCCACCTTCGGGTCGCTTTTCAATTGGTGCAATTCCTGGTGGGCGAGCGTGAGGCCGAGACGGTATTTGCGGGCGCCCTTCAATATCTCGGCCATCGTCGGTGTGATGAAATGATCGAATTCGTCAATGTAGAGCCAATAGTCCCTGCGGAGGGACATGGCCTGGGCCTGCCGGCTCATGGCGATCTCCTGGAACTTGGACACGAGGAGCGTGCCGAGCATGTACGAGTTTTCCGAGCCAAAGAGTCCCTCCGGCAGGCGGGCCAGAAAGATTTTGCCGCTGTCCATGATGTCCGCAAAATCAAGGCGGTTCTCCGGCTGGGAGACCATGTTGCGGATCGGCTTCTGGCTCATAAAGCCCTGGAGGCGGGTGAGGACCGGCCCTACCGAGCGGTTGCCGGTCAGTTGGGGAAAGACCTTGTTCCAGTAATAGATGAGTTCCGGGTCGGGCACGGTTTTGAGGAATTCCGCGCGGAATGCCGGTTCAATGAGAAACCGCCGCAAATCTGCCAACGTGCCGCCCCTGGGGCTTTCCAAGAAGACCAGAATCGAGTTTTGCAATACCGTGTCCATCTGGTCGCCCCATGTTGACGAAAGGCGGCGGAATACCGAGACAAGATCGGATGCAAGCAGGGTCTTCTCCTGCTCGGAATGGGCGGAAAGGATGTTGAAGCCGACGGAAAAATCCATATCGGAAGGGTCAACCAAAACAACGTCGTCAATGCGGGATTCGGGAATGATGCCCAGAATCCTGTCAATCAAATCGCCGTGGGGGTCGAGCACCGCTACGCCGTCGCCGTTTTCTATGTCCTGGCGGATGAGATTGAACAAGAGGGTTGATTTCCCGGTGCCGGAGGCGCCAATGATATGCGTATGCTGCACCCGTTGGTCGGGCGAGAGCCGGACTTCGATGGATACACCGGCGTGAACATTGTCGCCAAGCAAGAGTCCTTCCGCGTGCCGGACTGAGGCCGGGGCGGCCTTGGTTTTTCCGGAATCCCTCTCCAACACAGGCGAGCGCACCGCGCTTCCCGGCAAGTGGACAAAGCCGATCAATTCGTCGCTCGTGAGGAACATCCCGGAGCGGCGCGTCTGCCGGGAGAGGACATCTTCGATGTGGTCTTCCATGCCGGGGTAGTCGTCATTGCGGAGAGCGATGAGCGCATTGCCCTGCGGATGGACGAACACCCGGAGCGAACCGGAGAGATCACGGGCCAGCCGGAGCATCCGGTCGTGACGTTCGGTCTTGATCGCGATGCGCACAACTGCGGCATACAGCGGGCGTGTGACCTTGTTTTCCGCCGCGTCCGCCAGTTCGGGCCTGTTCACAAAAAGTGGTTTGCCGTCGTTGCCGTTGACGGAGCGCGTGATGCTTTCCGGCCAGGGATTCTGCACCGGTTGAAAAAGAACCTGGAACAGACCGAGTTCGCCCGCCTGCATTTCAGACAATGCGCCGATGATGCCGATGAACGGGTCAATCTTGCCGCTGGCAAGCGGGAACATGAATTCACGCTCCAGGCCGAATTCGACGGCAAATTCTTCCTGGCCTTCTAGGCGGAGCCACGAAGTCTCCAGCGTGTCCTCACGCTGTTGAAACAGCGCTTCCGGAAAGTATGCCTGCAACTGGCGGCGCAGAAGGGGCGCGTCGTCCGGGTGGGCGGCGAATTGGGCGGTGACACGGTTTGGAACACCGAGCAATTCAAAGGCAATCGGCTCGCGGCAATGGGACAGATTCAACAGAAACTGCTCGAAGGTTTCCTTGGAGATGTCGAGCTTGGCGGGCAGGGAAGTTTGAAGTTCGATGAGCGGGCCGCGATACAGCGGTTCCGGTTCCGGCTCTTCTTCGGGTTCCGGCGCGATTCGAGGGGGTTTGGGATTGAGGCGCTTGTGTATCGTATCGAACAGGGAAGCAAGCAGGGTTGGGACGCGGCCGTCATCGACTTCGGTATCAGGCTCAGGCAGGGTGTAACACAGAAACGGGCGAAATGGCGGTTCCAGGGCGACCGGATGGGGCCAGACATCGTAGCCGCGCCCGCGCCGCTCCCAGCGTGCGAATTGCTCGCTGGCAATTTCATCCAGTCGGCCCATAGCTCACTTCGTTGCCGGTGCCGGGCTGGTGCCGCCGAAGTCAACCCTTGACCGTTTATACAGCCCGTCCATGAGGGGTTGGTTCTCGAAATAGTCGAGGAACTTGACCCCGTTGGCGGATGTGGTTTCCTCAACATGTTCTTTCACAAGCTCCGTGACGCTATGAAGAAATGCCATGCGGGTGTCCTGCTGAAAATACGTGTCCTTGCGGAACCACGTCTCATACACGGGGCCCACGACCGGCAACTGGATGAGAATGGAATCAATCCTGGTCAGGCCCAGCTTGAGGATGTTGAACAAAAACCAGAGAATGAACACAAGCAGGAACATCAGCGAGATGGAGCCGGGTATCAACCCAAGGGTTTGAATGGAGGCCGACGTCACGAAATACAAGGTGAGCAAAAGTACGATGAATGCGCGGACACTCACAACCGCGGGAATTTCAGCTTCCCGGACGCTGAAAAAGTAATCTTTGCCGAATGTCGCGGCGCAGATGTCGAACAGATGCCGCTGCCGGATGACGCGGAGATATTGCCGCTTATGGGAAAGCAGTCCGGCCTCGCTGTAATCGAGGCGGACCAATTGAACGCCCGGCCACTCTTTGGCGCGGATGGCATCTTCGAGCTTGGCATAAAAGTCCTTCGCGGAGAAATGAAAATCGGGAGGGAAGGTGGCGGAATGCCCATACACTTCGGCTTTGCGGGAACTGAGTTTCTTTGCCACCAAGTCAAGGAGCGTGGTGCTTTGCAGTTGGCCGGAGAAGGCGAACAGGGCGAAGGCCAGCCAGCGGGAGAGGGGTTGGCCCCAGCGCACCTCCGCAAACGACAAGGAATGCATCTTGGAAACCACGTAGCCGAGGTAAATCCAGGTGATGACGGCGGTTGCCGTTCCAAGCTTCCGGCAGAGGGCGTTGTTTCTGCGCCGTTCAACCGTTGCCAGCGCAAGAATGGGAAGCAGCCAGAGGATTTTGAACGATTTATCGAGGCGATACAGGGTGTAACCGCTGTATGTGGCGTAGGTGGAGATCACCCACGGGGCAAAGAAAGCCGCGACAAGGGCCAATGCACATGCGGTTATGGCGATCTCCTGCGGCGTGCGCGGCAGGAATCTTTCCCTCCAAGACGTTGATGTTGTAGGTGTTCCAGCCGATTGAGGCATCGGCTCCACAGACTTGCTCTCCGACATATCTGTCCCTTTCCGTAACGTTGTTTGCCCCCGGCAACGTCCCTGGCAGGCAAATCCCGCAATGCAAAGAGCATTTGTCCCGGTGACGGTTGGGGGTGGGGGGATATTACCTGGCTGAGGGTCGGATGCAACATGAATTTCACCGCCAACGGGTTCGGTGGGGATGATTCGCCCGATGGTGGTTGTGCATGAGCAAATCGCAGCAGCCCCCGTCACTTTAGAAAGAAAAAGGGCGGGACCGCGTGGTTCCGCCCGTGATAATTCATCGCTCGATTTCGAGCAATGCACTCTGCGCCTGCGCCGCACGTTGCCGATCCCTCTCGGCTTGTTCGTGCTCCCTGGACAGGCGTTCCCCGTCAATGGTGATCTCGGCGAACAAATTAAACGTGTGTGGTATGAAGCCGAATTCCTTTTGCGGAATCGGCAGACGTTTTCCCCGCTTCATACCCCCTCCGTCGCAAAGGCATCCGCATAATCCCACGGATACACGGGCCGGGGGTCATTCGCTCCACGAAAGGCGGCGCGAGTTCCCCTGGGCAATGCCAGCCACACGGCATACGCCAATTTCTGGTCGTCATAGTGGGTGACACGGCCATCCGGGAAGCTGACTCGTGCTTTCCGGGTGTCAACCCGGGATGAGGATTTCATCGTGCCCTCCCTCCCTCCACTCGGCCAACTTGCGCCGATTCAGTCATGGGCCACGTCGCCTTCCTCGAATTTCCTGCCAAGAACGAAGTCCGCCGCCCGCTGGGCCTGCGCCGCCGCATGGACGATCAATTTCTTGTCGTCCTTCATCCGCTTGAGCCATTCGGCGACATACGCCGCCGAATTGTCAATCGTCCGCTCGGCGATCTCCGCCTGGCCGCACAGAAATGCGGCTCCGATCTCGGCAATCAGTTCCTCCTTGCAGTATGGGTCGGAACCAAAGCCCGCCTGCTCATTCAGCGTTGGCCGGTTCAAACGGTTTTCGTGGCCGGTTGAATGGACCAGTTCGTGAAAGAGGGTGGCGTGATATTCCTCGTTTCGGCTGAACCGCTCCCGCGCCGGCATTCCAACGTAATCTTCGCGGAGCGAGTAGAACGCCCGCGTGAAGCCGTCCTTGATGGCCGGCCTCTGCGGCATGTTGGCGACGATTTCCTCCGGCTTGGGGGAAGCCACAGGCTCCGTGCCGTTCAGTGCCGTCGGATGGCCGTTCTTTAGCCTCTCGCATTGGGCCAGATTGAAGACGTGATAATAGCGGAGGAGCGGGATTTCCCGCGCTTCAGTCGTATCCTTTTCGCCAACCGTGAGCCGTTTCCAAAAGACGACAGGGCAAGCTTTTTCGCCCTTCTTGATCGTGCCGCCAAGCATGTTGGCCTGGCGGCAGGTGAGCCACTGAGGCGATTCGTAGCTCATGCTCAAGAGCAAAAGTACGTTTATCCCCCGGTATGGCTTGTGTGTGACCAAGTTCCGGGGCCAGCCGGTGGATGCTTTCCACGTCTTGTGCCAGGGAACGGTGCCTTGCTCCAGCAAGGCGATGATCTGCCCGGTGATGCGGTCGTATGCGTAAGCACTCATGCCGATCTCCTTTCTGTCAGGCGGTGACTTTTGCGGTTAAGGATTTCAACATCGGCCTGGGGCGAGATGCGGAACATGGCGGGCGGCTGCTCGAATCGAACGGGCTTGTCAAAGCGCGTCGTGAACACGCGCACCGGGCGATTCATAATCACAACCGCCGCGCAGTCATTGACGCGTATGACACGGCACAGCCGGTTGTCAAAGCGTATGACATCGCCTGCACGAAGCCGGGTAGGGGGCGGCTGGAGGAGCCGCCAGATGAGGCCGACAAACCGGGTCTGGTCGGGGTCGCTCGAAGGTTTTTGGGTCCGTTTCATAGCAACTCCTATTGGCAGAGGTAGCCCATTTCACGAAGTGACGCGTGATTCGGGTTCCCGATAATGACGTGGTCGAGCACTTCGATTTTGAGCAATTGCCCGGCCCGGACAAGATCGCGGGTCACTTTGATGTCGGCTTCCGATGGCGACGGCTCGCCCGATGGGTGGTTGTGCATGAGCACAACCGCCGCCGCGCTTCCGACGACCGCCGTTCGGAACACCTCGCGCGGATGCACGAGGAGTGTGTCCATCGTCCCGATGGTGACGATTTGGTGCCCTTTGACCCGGCGGCGGGTATTCAAGAGGATGACCACAAGGCATTCGCACTCGGCATTCAACTGAGGCGACGTGGCAATGTGCATCTTCCAATACTCGACCGCCTTATCCGGCGTGTCGCACATTTGCAGGCGCTCCGGGGTGGGGCATTCGCGCAAGGCGACCACTTTCCATTCCTTGGGCTGGTATTTGCGTTTCTCCTTTTCAGGCTTGAACATTTGTATCTGTTCCATGTATTCTCTTTCCGCCGTCCACCCGCTCTAACGGGTTGCTTCTGGTTGGGTATTCTCGCTGGAAGCGCGGACGGCGCTTTGTTTTGGCAGCGGGAATATTGTTGGTCAGAGGTGGTAATCCTCGAATGTTGCGGCCAGTCCGTCTTCGTCGCCGCCCATGATCTCCTCAATCGCCGCTTTGGTCATAACCTGCTCCAAATTCGGCTTTGCGTCTTTGGGACAAGCGGGGCAGCGCGTGACGTTTATCACCGACTGCCCGAATTCCCAACCGGCGGCGCGGAATGCGTCCCGGTAATGATCGGAGAGCTTTTGATTGCGTGGAAGAGAACACCAGGCTTCGGCTTCCTCGTGCGGCAAGGCGTCGTAAATGGCGTCGTGCCAAAGGTGATATACATCCCAAGGCTCGCCACAGGTGGAACAATGAACATCCATATGAACCTCCTTTATGCGTTTTGAAACGCGGTGATGGTGTCCCTGATCTCCTCCTCCGTGAGTGTCCAGCCTGCATACGGCAAGCCGGCCACAACGGCCGATTTGAAGTCGTTATGCCATTCGACAGCATCCTGTTCGTCACTGAGACAGTCGGCGAGCAACGCCAGTGCCAGTTGCGCCGGACCGCTGCCCGCATATCCCCATTCAAACCCTGACGGACTGTGATTCCACAGGTCAAGACGGGGATTCAATGGCTCCCCGTCAACTGTTACGTCAACGGCATGGCCTATGCGCGTTCCTTGATACCGCTTCATTGGACACCTCCGCACAATTGGGTCACTTCTTCGGCGCTCAACTGCTCCGGTTGACGGCCTTCCTCGGCAAAGGTGTGAACCTTCACAAAGAGGAACCGAGCCAAGCGAACCGCGATGTCCTCGCGTCCTGCCCGGCCCGCGTCGTCCTCGTCAAGCATGACGATGGCCTGGCTGTTTGCATTGGTGTGTTTTTTGATCAACTCCTCCTGCGCCGCTGACATGGTGCTGCCCATGAGGGCGACAACCTTGCGAAGCCCAAGCTGGTGCAATTTCATGCAGCCAAAGAAGCCTTCAACTATCACAAGCGGTTTCTCGGCTGGTTCCTTGATTGCTCGGTCAATGTTGAAAAGCTCCAGCGACTTGCGGAAGCCCTGGGGAAGCTTGTATTTCGGGGTGCCCTCCGGCGGCTCGCCCGGCCATCGGCCTGCGTATGCCACAACCTCTCCCTCCGGGTTGTGGATGGGAATGGCGATCCGGTCCGCCATCATGCCTTTGCCGCAAAACCCAACACCGAAATCAATCATGGTTTCGCGCGTGAGTCCCCGTTCGGCAAGGGAAGGATGATCCTGCGCCAGTTTGTCCAGCCGGAATTTGAGCGGCTTATTGGGCGCGCCGGTCTCTCCGGTCGGCGTCGGCGTTGAGGCCGGCCTCGGCCTGGGAGAGTCGCCGTTTTTTGGCGCCGCGCTCGGCTGCTCCGGTTCCTGTTCCGAATCTGCCGACATTGCCTCTGGGTCCAGGTGAAACCATTCGATGGCCTTGTGCGCCGCCGCGTGGATGCTCACGTTCTCCATCTTGGCGATGAAGTCCAGGGCATTGCCGCCGTGTTTGCACTCGCTGAAGCAGTTCCAGACGTTCTTGCTCAAGCTCACCCGGAACTGCGTCGGGTTTGAGCCTTTGTGGATCGGGCATGGCCCACTCAAGCTGTCTCCGCTCCGCTTGAATGTGTGAAGCAGGCCGTAGTGGTCAAGAACCTGCTCCATCTTGATGGCCGCTTTGACGGCCTTGAAGTCAACGAACTTTGATTTTGGCATGGTATTTTGGGGTTAATTGTCAACGAACTAATAACGAACTGATGAAGAACTAACGACGGCTCGTCCTTACGAACCGTCTTCCGTGGAACATCGTATGCCGCGTGGTGATTCTGTAATAGACTGCGGAATTTGCCGATTACGGCAATATCCTGGCAATCTCGCCTCTGCCTGTTTTCCAGGGCAGGGACAACATATCGCCGTGCTTCTGCAAGGTCGTCTCGGGCATGGATGTTGTAGATGCCATCGCCAATGTGCCGACCAATGACAATCCTCCGGCCGGCTCCAATGAGCCGCTTACGCCGGTCACCATGGCATCGGTCACGGTCGCGGATACGAAGTAAGAAAAATATCCAGTGATGGATGTCTTGGAAACTATCTTCGACATGGCCGGAAAATTCCTCGATCCGATCGAGCAGAGAAGGACCGCCGCGATTATCACCTATTTGAGAGTGAAAAAGATGAAATGAAAGGTGGATAATCGGCACCTCAGCACCTTTATGTTTGTGCTATGATTTACCCAGAATATATTGTTTTGTTATCGTGTTTTCTCGTCTATTAGAAACTAATTCATTTAACATGTCCATAGAATCAAAATCGCATGAGAGCGAGTCTGCGGGTGCGGAAAAAAGCCCCGCCCAAAAACTCGCTGTCATCGGCCAAAACATCGAGGCCTTAAAAGCGCGCGCGGAACAAGCGCGGAAGGAAAAGGAGGAATATCTCAAGAAAAAGATCCTCGACCTTGAGACTCTCACGGCCAAAGGCGACGAGGTCGCCAAGCTGAAGCAGTTCGCACAGGAGACCCTCGGCAGACTCGCGCCCCTTCGGGAACAGCCGGAATTGCAGGGCGACCCGCAATTACAGCAACAGGCGGAAGAAGCCGAGAGTATTCTGGCGCAGCTCGACGCGCAGGCGAAAGATATCTTCGCTGAAATTGACAAGATTGGGAAGCAACCAGAGATCACAGACAAGATATATGTCGAGGGCATGGAGACGAATAAAAAGCTCGAGGCGGACAAGCAGTTGGAAGCGGAGCTTGAGAAAGATACGGTTGGATTCATCCAGAAGATCGGGGAATATGTGGATGCCAATAATGCGTGGTATATGGAAAACGACAGATTGTACGGCGCTTTAAATCAAGAGATTGAAAAGGTCCGACCCATACTCGACGCAGTCATGGAGACCATCCGTGATTACAAACCTAAAGTCGACTGGCAGTCGACCGGATTATTTGAATTACAAGATGATCTACAGGGCATTCAACCTGAACGGGCAGAAGCGATACTTGCAAATCTAGGCTCGACCTGGGAATCGCTTCCTTTCTTTGGCGCGGGAAAGGAGAAAAAAGCGCTCGATCTTATTTTCTCAAAGAAGGACGAATTTGCGGCTTTCACAAAGGCTAAGACCGAGCTCGCTCGGCATAAAGAACAATTTGAACAGATTCAAGCCAAAACAGATGATCTTACGAAAGAGTACCGCCGTATGGATGAGAAGTACACTCGGGTCGATGGCGGAGCGTATTCCCACATCTATCCGTTGGTCAACAAGCTCGATGCCTCGATACGGCAAAAAGCTTCGGGACAGAAGGTTGCTATGAACGCGACTCCAAGTAGTGTATTCCAGCTTGTACATAGGCGGATACATCCATAGATCGAATAATAAGATTGAGACGATGAACCCGCTTCATCATCCAGGAACCCAGAATCCCACGAAAAGATTTCTGCACATTATCCTACGACAAAGGACATTGTGTGAGACCAATACCGCCGGCCGTCAAAGGACGCTTTTGTCAAAAAGAGGTGAGGTGTGCGGAGTATGCGACATAATTGGCGGAAAATAGGGTGATATGATACGATTGCTTCACCTATGGAAAATGAAACACATTTTTCAAATAATCTAGAACTTCCGAGCCGATCAGAAAAATAAATTGAGTCAGAAAAAGATTGGGCTCAACACGGCCAGTTTGTGCCCAGAGAATTGCGCCCCGCCGCTGATTATCTTTTCAATCTGACTGGTCGGACGGTCAACTATCTTGCAGACTTGGATACCCCAGAAAAGCAAGCTGCTCTGGTCGGGCTTCTCGAACGATGGAGCGTTGAAAATAAATCACAGGAGGAAACTTCGCGGATCAAGCAGGAATTCAAGAAACTCTTGCGGTAGCTACGGAAAGAGCCAATCCATATCGGTGATGATTATATGCCGCTATTCGAAGTCCAGAGGAGTCTTTGATCAATCTTCCTTGCGTGGACTTGTTTATATATGATCCGACCTTAGTTCTATTCCAATATCGCCGCACAGCGCGCGGATAATGTCAAATCAAGCGTGTGCATAACTAGCTGTTGTGAATGCAGAAGGGATGACTATACTTAAGGGCGTACCCATTAAAAGTATCATTTATCCGTAAATTCATTTTTTTATGAAAAATAAAACCTTTGCTTTGCGAGCCGTTCTTGTCACATCTGCATTTGCCATTGCCTTTTCTTTGGTGTCGGCCAGTCAATCCGTAGTTTCCGCGTCAGTTGTCACATCCGCACCGACAGCTTCCGGTCTTACCTCATGGTCTGGCATTACCACCCAAAACCTCAACGCAGTCACCTATGGAAACGGCACATTCCTCGCAGTGGGAGCTAGTTCAACCGCAGTCACGGGAGCAGGCTCTTCTCCATCAAGCCTATCATGGACAGGAAGCACAGTGCCGACGGCTAAAATGAATTTGACAGCTGTAGGCTTCGGCAACAATACATTCGTTGCTGGGGGTGCCAGTGCGACCACTAACATGTTTATGTCTACTAATGGAACCGCTTGGACCAGTCTCGGTAATGCCCTACATGCTGCTGTTGCTCCCGGAGGCATAGCCTTTAATTCAGGGACGTTTGTAGCAGTTGCAGAAACCCCTGTAATCGTGCATGCGAATCAGAATAACTTGACTGCCGCTGGATGGGGTACAGAGTCTACTATTTCGCCAAGCGGCCTTGCAACGAAGTTTTACGGCGTGGCACCGTTTGGAGCGAATGGATTTCTCGCTGTTGGGAATACCGGGCAAATGGAAATCTGGAAATCTACCGACGGGGGAGTGAACTGGACTGGTGTCTATGGTGCGGGATCACTTCTCGCCGCTTTCCGCGGTATTGCCACCAACGGCTCCAACACCGTCGCAGTCGGAACCGGCGGAACGATTGTCACCGCACTCAATGGCGGCACCACTTTCACCTCTCAAACCTCCGGCATCACGACCAACCTGAACGCCGTGGCATACACCGGCAATGGCTTCATCGCAGTGGGTGACGGCGGAATCATTCTTACCAGCCCTGATGGCGTGACGTGGACACAGAAGGCTTCCGGCACGACCCAGAACCTTCTCGGCATCTCGGTGGCAACCTCTGGAACGCTGTCAGGCTCGCTTATGATCGTCGGTACTAACGGTACGGTGATTACGGGGACGGCCAGCAGTTTGGTGACTGCTCCAACCATCACTTCCACCACAAACGCTTCCGGTCTCACCTCATGGTTTGGCATTACAACCCAAAACCTCAACGCAGTCACCTATGGAAACGGCACATTCCACGCAGTGGGAGCTAGTTCAACTGCTGTCACAAGTACAGGTTCTACCCCTTCGTCTCTGTCATGGACGGGAAGCACGGTACCGACGGCTAAACTTAATTTGACGGCTGTAGGATTCGGGAACAATACCTACCTTGCTGGTGGGGCTAATGGCAATATCTATACTTCTGCCAATGGTTTGGCTTGGGTCAATCAGGGTTCTCTTAATGAAGGTGGTATTCCAGCTGTTGCCTTTAATAATGAGGGAACATTTTTTGCATTATCAAAATCATTACTCGCCGGGATGCATGCGAATCAAAATAATTTGGCGGCTAGGAATTGGTTAGCCGCAAATTCTTTCACTGCGCCAGGTGTTATACTTAATAATGATGGCGTTTGTGCGATTCCGTTCGGAAATGGTTTTCTCACTTGTGGAAATACGGATGGATCAGGCCTACCCTCTTCTATCTTGGGCTCTGGGGAAATTTGGGTGACAAGCGATTTCGGATTGACTTGGTCGGACGCATTAGGACGGAAGTGGTCGACAAAATCCACTGCTTCTTGTTCCCAATCTTCTTGGTGTGGTTTTACAACCTATGTGCCAACATGGTTCTATGGTCATGTTTTGGATGGAGTTGAGTTGAGAGGTCTCGCCCAAGGCGGTAGTAGCGTTGTCGCGGTAGGAACAAAAGGAACCATCATGCTAGCAACGAATCTAGCAGTTGGTCTAGCGAGCGGAGCCGACACGAATTTCACCGTCCAAACTTCTGGAAGCACGGCAAACCTGAACGCCGTGGCATACACCGGCACATGCTTCATCGCAGTGGGTGACGGCGGAATCATACTCACCAGCCCTGACGGCGTGACATGGACATCGAGAGCTTCCGGCACGACACAGAACCTTCTCGGCATCTCGGTGGCGACCTCTGGAACATTGTCAGGCTCTCTGATGATCGTTGGTGCTAATGGCACGGTCATCACTGGTACGGCTAGCAGTTTGGTGGGAGGTACGACGGTCACGGCTACACCCGTTCTTTCTTCCTTCTCATCCACACACGCGGCTCCGGGTACTAGCGTAACGGTCACTGGCACCAATCTATTCTCCAACACTAATTTGGGCACTTTGGTCTTCTACAACAGCGCAGGAACAGCAGTTTCCAATTATAGCAATCTGTTCTCCAGCGGAGGGAATACCATCTTCACTGTTCCAACATTAACCGCCGGCACCTATAGCGTGGCTGACTACAGTGCTTCGGTCTTGAGCAATAAAATCTCATTCACCATTGATGCTCCTGTCACTCCGGTATCTACGGCCACCTTAAACTCGCTCTCTCCCACAAGCGGACCGGCCGGCACGGCGGTCTCCATCTCAGGAACCGGCATCTCCGGAAGCAGGGTAGCCATATACAACAGCTCCGGCGCAGAGGCAGGCTCCTTCATCCCGTATATGTACGGCTCAACAGGCACCATATACATCCCGTCCCTTTCCCCCGGCCCATACACCATATCAGCCACGGGAAACAACGGCACCCCTAGCAACGCCCTGTCCTTCACAGTGACCGCTCCGCCTTCCGCACCCCCCAGCCTCTCTTCTGTCTCGCCAACCCACGCCCTTGCTGGCGCCACTGTGACCGTCTACGGCAGCAACTTCCTCAACTCCGCTTCCAACAACCTCTACATATACAGCTCATCCGGGGCCTTCGCCGGAAGCGCCAATAACCTGGCTCCCTCAGGGGGGACCCTCTCATTCACGGTGCCGACCATGAACCCGGGCAGCTACACCCTGGCAGTCACAACCGCCGGTGGGACATTGAGCGGCAAGATTCCCTTCACTATCGACGCCCCGGCCAACCCGGCCCCGGTCATCACCCAGGGCCCGGGCTACAGCGGCCGCACCACCATCACCGCGACCGGCATCACTCCGACCGGGAACGTGGTCACCATAAACGGAACGGCCGTACCCAACGTCCAGGCCTACGGCACCGGCCAGGTCATCTTCGACATGCCGACCCTGGCCCCCGGCACCTACCCTGTGACCCTCTCCAACTCTAACGGCACCAGCAACCAGGTCACGGTCACCGTCCCCGTGCCGCCCCCAGCCGTGGTCATCGACTCCGTCTCTCCCTCTTCAGGCCCCCTCGGCACCACGGTGACCCTCTCCGGCAGCGGCTTTGACGCTACATCCAACAGGGTCACCCTGGACGTGGGCAGCGGCAGCATCGGAAGCCTGACCGTGGCCTCTCCCGACGGCAAGACCCTGACCTTCACCATCCCCACCCGGTACACCGCCTCCGGAGAGCTCGACATCACCGTGGAGAACAACACCAACGGCACTCAAGGCTTCGCGACCTTCACCATCACGGCGGCGACAAGCTATGTCGGAACCTCTAATGATGCCGCCGGTTGGGAGGCAGTCAGACAATTATGCGACATCACTCACTGGTCTCTGTGCACCGTTTATTAATCATTAAAGTTTAATCTTCTGCGTCGGAAACCGCCTCTGGAAGGGGCGGTTTTCATTTGAAGCATGGATATGGGGGATAGAGTGGGTCTTGTCACTGGGCCAAAAAACTGCTTTATTTTCCAAAATACCTAATAAGGGGACTATACAGAGGTGCCGTACGTCAGCTTAGCCAAGAATGCTGGTGGTTTCGCCCTGTCTGCCGATTTTCCAGGGCACGGTCAATATATTGCCGTGCTTCTGCAATGTCGCTTGATCACAAAAGAGAAACAGGCCATGTCCGCTTTTTAACTGTGAACATGCCTGCACCAGCGACTCCACCCGCGCGGCGCTCGTCGTCACGGTGAGAACCCGGAAACGGTGAAAGCCGAATTGCGAGCGGTGCAACCCTCTGGCCCATGTCGTCTCGTATGCCAAGAGTTTGCGGTAGAAAGAAGTCTGAGCGAGATTTTTGCGGACAACGGGCATGGTGCCCCGGTCGGCTTCAAGGAAAAAGAAGGTGGGATTTATGTCGGGTGATTCCTTCCCTGAAACGAGTGCAAACACGCGATCCGGGATGATACCGAGCAACACCCGGTTGTTCAACTTGACCTTCCATTTGAGTTTCAAGCGAACACCGCCCGGAAGGGGCAGTTCGTCCCCCGCAAGCAGGCGGATGCCCTCCACTTTGCCGCAGGCCAGTTCAAGGGCTACCATGATATCGGAAACCAAGAGTGCATGTTCAAAGAAGAACCGGTGAGGAGGATCGTTCTTTCCCCCAGCTTGAAAATATCGGAGATTTGCACCGGGTTCGTGTTTCAAGAGTGATGCGCCTTTGCTTCCGAGACCGTACACAATCTGGCGGGACCCGCCCTGGTGGTAGTATTCAATCTGAATGCGCGGCCGGTCTAAAAACCCTTGGTGATACAGCAATTGCAACCGCCGCAAAACGTGCTGGGGGCTACCGCCGATGAGCGACACGATATGCGAAGAACGTAAAAAATGGTGCCGGTGGACCAACCGGATGATGGCGCGGTCGCGCTCGGTCAACTGCACCGCGGCAACCGTGGGGGCGCGTTTGAAACGCGGAAGACGGCGGGACTCCATCAATCCAGAATATCAGCGATGGAAAAGCGGGGAAGCCGTCAGGATTTGCGCTTTGGGGCAAGTTTGCGGGCTTGCGCGATGATCTCGGCCAAATCAACGCCAAGACCTCCCGCCATCCGCAACGCGGTTTCGAGGGATGGTCGGCGCAAGCCCCGCTCGACGTAACCGATCATCTGTTGGGAGAGGCCACACCTTTGTTCAACAGCGTATTTTGACAAACCCTGCCGTTTTCGCTCGGCGCAAAGCAGGCGGACAATGCGCTCGCTCAACTCGGTATAGGATTTCTGAGTATTCACCCTCAAAAATTATGCGAAAAAGACGTTGACATGATACGACACAACTGTTACGTATTGCCCATGATTTTTATCAAACGCATCGGACCGGACCCGCACGCCAACGGCGCGAAGAGCGTCGGGTGCCACAATTGCCCGGATATTTGGGAAATCGAAGGCGGCGATTTCGCCGTCATCGGCATTGACATGACGCATTTGGCCGGGGCGCTGCCGCCCTCGGCCGGTTGCGGGCCAGACGAGCGGATCGTGAGAGTCCCGCGCAACATACTGGTGAACGCCAAGCCGGACATCCCGGACCGGCCTTGACGGCGGCTTTTCCATTCCGCGCTCTGGTGGTATGATGGGGCCATGCCGGGCTGGCCGTGGACAGTGGATTATTGGATGGCCGTCTTGAACGCCGTGGGTGTCATCGGCGGGCTGTTCCTGACGGCTCGTGCCTTGCGTTCGGAAACCAAGACCCGGAAAATCGCCAACCTGCTCACCGCGACCACCAATCACCGGGAAGTCTGGAGGGAATTCTTCACGCATCCCGAATTGGCGCGCGTCGTCGATCCGTCCGCTGATCTGTCAAAGAGGCCCGTCACGCCCGGCGAACAGGAATTTGTCAACATGGTCGTAAACCATATCAGCAGTGTCTATGAATCGCTCAAAGACGAACTGGTTACGCAGCAGGAGGGGTTACGTCAGGATGTGCGGTCATTCTTTTCACTGCCGCTTCCGAAAGCAGTATGGGAGAAAACGAAGCCTTTTCAAAATGAGGATTTTGTGAATTTTGTCGAGATGTGCCGACGGGGGTAAAACCTTTAAGACTGGCAGCGTTTGTCCGGGGATTCGCCGAAATAAACTTCGTGTGCGTCGCGGCCTGAACAACGGCCTCCGATGGGCATATCACGTCGCGTTTCCAGCCATATCCGCGTCGGTAACAATCGCTGGCTGTTCTCCGAGCCAACGGTTCAATTTGCCCTCGACAACCACCCTCGGCGCGGCAAACCGCTCCCGTGATCGGGCGATGAGTTTTTCTTTGCGGCCAACTCGGTTCTCCAGGGGCGGGAGCATCTTGGCCCGGAAGGGTTCCCGGTTCGCCCCTTCCTCAAGCAATTTCACAATGGCCTCATAACGCTCAAGGTCGGACAAAGCGGCCGGGGGGAAGGTCTTTCCAAACTCCTTCTCCAATACCTCCGCGTCTGCGTAACCGACACGGAACGAGATCACCGTTCCCACATTGCCAAACACTGCCTGGCGGACCGGAAGTGTTAGCTGGTCAATGTATTGGTGAGAAATGGTCAGGCAGAGACGATATTTGCGCGCCTCGGCCAACATGGAGGCAAAGGCGTCGGTGGAGAAGTTCTGGAACTCGTCGATGTAGAGGTAAAACGGGCGGCGGTCGGATTCTGGGCGTTTGGCGCGGGCCATCGCGGCCAACTGGAATTGTGTCGAGAGAAGGGAACCAAGCAAGTTCGCCTTGTCATGTCCCAGCCGGCCTTTGGAGAGATTGGCAATGAAGATGCGGCCATTGTCTATCGTGAACGGAATACTCACCTTCGTCTTGACCTGGCCCAGAATGTTGCGAACCACCGGGTTCAAAAGAAACTGGCCGACCTTGTTCTGGATGGGAGCGATGGCCTCACGCTGAAAGCGCGGGTCGTAGCCTGCATATTCCTCCTCCCAAAACGCCCGAATGAAGGGGTCTTTGATCTGCCGCATGACCCAGGCCCTATACGTTTCGTCGGTAAGCATCCGGTTGACGCCCAAAAGCGTTGTGTTGGGGCAGTCAAGAAGGGCGGCCACCGCATTGTAGAGGATGTATTCCATGCGCGGCCCCCATGAATCGTGCCAGATGTTTTTGAAGGCGCCCACAATACCAGAGGCCACCAGAGGGCGGTCGTCCGGCTCGACACTCGCCAGTAAATTTAGGCCGATGGGGAATTCAAGGTCGCCGGGATTGAAATATACCAGATGATCGGCCCGTGAGGGTGGAATGTGGTGCAATAATTCTTCGGCCAGGTCACCGTGGGGGTCAATGAGGCCGACACCATGACCGAGCCTGATATGTTGGATGAGCAAGTTACGCAGCAATGTTGTTTTGCCTGAACCGGTCTTACCGATGATATACATATGGTGGCAATGATCGGCAGGGGAAATGCCAAAGG
>Ga0182027_10004376_pt1 | contig 21892 bp, 13 predicted proteins | sample 712E1DmetaG_FD_121300 | JGI IMG/M metagenome (GOLD analysis project Ga0182027, IMG submission 121300) | Permafrost microbial communities from Stordalen Mire, Sweden - 712E1D metaG (Illumina Assembly) | ecosystem: Environmental > Terrestrial > Soil > Wetlands > Permafrost | place: Sweden... | reverse complement strand
TCCCAACTGTCACCGCGTGATTTCAAGTAGTTACGCAGGAATTGTACGTACAAAGCCGTTCGCGATTTTGCCATAATCTCAAGTGATTTAATGGTGTTGGCGAATTTTAGCAGATCTGGGGTGGTCAAGTTGGGATGAAGGTGCTGGGCGGGATGTAGGAGCAGCTACGGGCTGTCTACGGGCACTCTGCGCCCTGGTTGTTCAACCCCTCCCGATCTCGGGTGAACGAAGCTGAGAGACGACCGTCCACGCGAGTCAGCTTGACCACATAGATGCTGTCGAAGTCGTCGTGCCCCCACGCGGGCACCAGCGAGGGATCGCCGCTCCCTTGCGCGACGAGATCCTTCACCAAGCTGGCCAGCAATCCGTGTTCCCATGCCACGAAGACCAGGGCGCCTTGGTACCCCGGTTGCGTCAGCTCCTTTCGCAACCCTCCGATGTCGCGGAAGCCGAACTGCGTGTTGAACGAAGCCGCTCCGCGGCGGTGACTAGAAAGTGCACATTCCCCAGGATGTCGGCGGCTGGCGACTCCGACCTCGTGCCCGCATTCCCGTGCTGATGGCCAAGCCTGGGTATCGAGAGATGGCTTGTCTCGTGATGGACTCGCCTTCGACAAGGAGGCACCCATGGGCATTTTTCGTGAACGGATGAAACAGGACATGGAGCTCAGAGGCTTTGCGCGCAAAACACGAGAGGTCTATCTCTCCGCCGTGACCGAACTCGCGCGATTTACTCGGCGGTCGCCGGCCGAGCTTGGTCAAGAGGAAGTCCGCGCATATGTCGACCACCTGATCAGTGTTCGGACCAAGGGGCAGACCGCCTCACGGATCCGCCAACACCTCGCGGCCCTGAAGCTCTTCTTTGGCCGGACGCTCGGCCGCCCCGAAGTCGTTTCCTTCATCTCCTTTCCATCGGATCCCGCCAGATTGCCGACGGTGCTCGGCACCGACGAGATCGTGGCCCTGCTTGAGGCACTCAAGATCCGTCGGTACCGAGTACTGCACACAACCGTATACGGCACCGGTCTGAGGATCAGCGAAGCCTGCTCGCTTGAAACATCAGATATCGATGCGCAGCGGGGTGTTATCCATGTCAGGCAGGGGAAGGGCGGGAAAGATCGAATGGTGATGCTCAGCCCGCGGCTGCTCGCGATCTTACGTGAGTACTGGCGCCTCGAACGACCGGCGCCGCCGTACCTATTCGCGTCGCCCAAGACGGGTAAGCCGGTTTCGGTGGAGGCCGCGCGCCACGCGCTCAAATTGGCTGCGGCCGAGGCGGGCCTCGACAAGCGTGTCACGCCCCATGTTCTGCGCCACAGTTTCGCCACGCACCTCCTCGATGCCGGTACGGACCTCCGGGTCATCCAGGTGCTGCTTGGTCATTCCAACATTCGGACCACCACCATCTACACGAAGGTCTCGGCCAACCTGATCTCCCGCACATCGAGCCCGCTCGATCACTTGCCATAGACCCAAACCATGCAACCGCCGTCCTTTCAGGGCGGGCGGCCGAGGTTCGATATTGCCGACATCGTGCGCGCGCACGGTGAAGCGCTTGCCAGAGAGACTCCGTTGACGCTCGCCCAGCGTCGCGTGGTCTCGGCGATCGCTTCCTGCCGGACCGCTGCCCTCGGCGGCCATCTCGACCTCTGTTGCTCGTGTGGCCACGTCCACCCGTCCTACAACTCGTGCAGGAACCGCCATTGCCCCAAGTGCCAAGCACTCGCCCAAGAGCGCTGGATTGTCGCTCGGCAGGCGCGGGTTCTGCCCGTGAGGCACTTCCATGTCGTCTTCACGCTTTCCAGCGAGCTTCGCCGCCTCGGCCAGTGGGCGCCCAAACTCATTTTCACAACCTTGTTCCGCGCAGCCAGCGAAACCCTGCTCGAACTCGGCCGCTCACGCCTTCACGCCAACATCGGCGTGACAGCGGTGCTCCACACCTGGACGCGCGATCTTCGATTCCACCCTCACGTCCACTGCATCGTGACTGCTGGAGGTCTCGCCGAAGCCGGCGATCGGTGGGTAAGTTCAGACAAGCAGTACCTCTTCCCCGTCGAGGTCATGGGCACTCTCCTGCGCGGCAAGGTCATGCAGATGCTCCACACGCTCCGCGCCTCGAGAGCCTTCGACGGCTTCGACGACTTTCGTCCGCCCGACGGATTCGATCGTCTGATGCGGCAGCTCGCACGATCCAAGTGGGTCGTCTACGCCAAGAAACCCTTCTGTCGCGCAGACCATGTCCTCCGCTATCTCGGCCGCTACACACATCGGGTCGGACTGTCGAACAGCCGGTTGGTCGACGTCACGGAGAACACCGTGACCTTTCGGACCAAGGATGGTCAGACCGTCACCCTTTCACCAATCGAGTTCCTAGGCCGTTTCCTCCAGCATGTGCTTCCGCCCAGCTTCGTGAAGATCCGTCACTTCGGTTTGCTGGCTGGCGCACACGTCGATGGCAAGCTCGAACAAGCCCGACAGCTCCTTGCACCGCAGGACACGCCATCGAGCACGAATGCATCGCCGTCGACGGACGAACTATCTTGGGAGAGCTTGTTGCGGGCGCTCAACGGCAAAGACGTCTGGCGCTGTCCGGTGTGCGGTGCACACGTCGTCCGACAGATCCTCCCTCCCCTTTCGCGCGCGCCACCGAGGTCCATCGGATGAGCCGACGACAATTCCTTGACCTACTTTCTCCGCGGCATGGCCGTGCTACGGCGAAGCCTTGCCACCAGCTGTTTCTCAGCGCCCCACGACGACGCCGCGCCTACCTTGTCCTCAGATCAGCCACAACAATTCCTGCCCGGTGCCTCACGAGATCGACCCCGCACCGCCTGCTCCACTCGCGCACATGGCTCTGCGCGCTGGGCCCCTACCCCGCATGGGCGGCGAAGTCCCCATAGAGCACGCCATCTCCCCACAGAGGCCGCCGCTACGGGCTTGTTCAACAAGCATTTCCCCGCTGGTCCTCGACGTCGCGATCTGAAGCAACGGCACCGGCTCGTACGGCGGTCAGCGGGGGAAATGCTCCTAGTTAACCGACGGCTAGCAGACGGTTAACAGACGGCTTGCTCGAACCAGGATGGCCGGAGCGCCCGGCGTTTGTGGTATCGTGGTTTTCCAACCGTGATTGGAACCCGCACGCCAATCGTCTTCCTGGCCGGACTCTGGGCGCTCGTTGCGACTCAGGTTGCATCCGCGGCCGAGGTCACGCGTGTCCTCACCGCCCGATCCGCAAAGGATTTCGATTTCGACCTTTCACTCGATTGGCAGCACGACGAGACCCGCGGCTCAATCAAACGCGAGTACGTCGACCCGACTGGCGTGACCCCAATCAACGACGCGGTTTATCACCAAGTCCGCGATTCCATGCACCTGCGCGGTGAAGTGGGCCTGGTTCACGACCTCAGTTTCTTTATGGTCGGCTCCATCGTTCTGGCCGATAACCGCGGACTCGACTTCGACAGAAGCGGCGACTGTTCCGCCACGCCGAATCCTTGCGTCGAGACTCTGCTTCGCGACAACATTCTTCCCGGCAATCAAGCTTCCACCTGGGGGCTCGACTCGGAGAGCGGCCGACCATTCCAGCAACCCTCTGGCCAGCTGTTCAGCGGCCCCAAGCGGAGTGGCTTCGAATACCTCGGGCTTGGGCTGAGCTGGGCTGCCTTCAACCAAGCCCGCGACTACACCAAACCGACGTGGGTCATTCGCCTCGAAACGCGCCTGTCGGTGGCGGGCGACCAGCGCTTCGCCCCTGGCAAGCCGACGGCCAATCGCAGTGTCGGGCTTGGCTACCACCAGATCATCTTATCCACCATGTTCTCGCGCAAGTTCGGACCTTATGAACCGTACATGGGTGGCTGGCTCATGCAGCCCGCGCTGACTTCAAGCAGCGTGTACAAGAACGTCGGCACCGGATCGTTCTCCTTGCCACAGCGACGGGCGGGCGGCGAAGCGGGGATCGAGGACACGATGTGGGAAAACCCGACGACCCACAGGCGATTCGCGCTTGAGGCGGTCGGTCGCTTTGAATTCCGGTTCGAAGGTTTGGCCCAGGGCGAGCTGTGGGAAGTCTTGTCCGGCGATTCGCGTTGTGCGACCGACACGACTTACTGCCGGCCGGGCATCGACGTGGATGCCAATGGCAAACCCAGTCCGAGCTCCGGCGTCGTGCGCAGCCCGGCCTACGGCCTGTTCGGCGGCGACGCCGGCATCAGCGCCCACTTCAGTCGCGACGCGCGCTTCCGCGCCTTGTTCGGCATGCTCTTCGAGGAGGCGCACTTCCTCACCGACGGCGCCTCGGGGAACAGCGTCTACGACATTCCCGGCCGGCGCTTCTGGATCGACGGGATGGTTTCGTGGCACGTCCTGGCCGACGTGACCGCTACGTTCTGACCGCGAGCACGAGCTGGTAGATTTCGCGCCGCGGGCGCTTGCTGTCCACGGCCAAGGCGTCGGCCACATCGCGGGCCGACATGCCGGTCGCAAGCAACGTGCGCGCGCGCGCCACCAGCGTGTCGTCGTCGTCCTCGACGGCCTCGTCCCCTTCGCCCGCACCGCCCACCACCAGGGTGACCTCGCCCAGGGGCCGGAGGCTGGCGTAACGCTCCGCCAATTCGCCCAGCGTTCCGCGCACCAGCTCTTCGTGGGTCTTGGTCAGCTCGCGCGCCAGGCACGCGGGACGCGCTTCGCCGAGAACGGCAACCAGCTCGGCGAGCGTGCTACCGACCCTGTGAGGCGATTCGTAGAAGATGAGCGTGGTGCCGAGCTGTCCAAGTTGGGTGAACAGCAGGCGGCGAGCGCCGGTCTTGCGCGGCGGAAAGCCGGCGAAAAAGAAGCTGTCGGTGGGCAACCCCGAAGCCACCAGCGCCGCCAGCAACGCGGATGGCCCGGGAATCGGGACCACGCGCGCGCCCAGGACAACCGCCGCCCGCACCACGCGATAGCCCGGATCCGATACCGCCGGTGTGCCGGCCTCGGACAGCAGCGCCACGCTCTGGCCAGCGCGCAAGAGGGAGCAGGCTTCCTCGGCACGCTCGGGTTCGTTGGCGTCGAAGCAGGACTGCGTGCGCCGGTCGATGCCGTAAGAAGAAAGCAGCTTGCGCGCCGACCGTGTGTCTTCGGCAAGCACCACATCCACCATTTTCAGGGTTTCGATCGCCCGCGGCGAAAAGTCGCCAGGGTTGCCGATGGAGGATGCAACGACGTAAAGCGTGCCAAGCGGTTGATGGACCACAGTGCAGTGGATCGCACGAACTGGCCCGAGCAGCAAGCCTCCTGGCCAAACTCTTCTCCCCGTCATGCGCCGCGGTCAGCCCGGCGATTCCACAACGTGGCGAGCGACGCCGAGCCTACCGCTTGCTATCATGACCCATTCAACAATGGATCTTATCGACGGTCCTAACTCGCCGCCACCCGAGAGCTCGGAGTCGTTCATGCACCGCTTCCGCAAGTTGATTGTATTTGTCGGGGCTTCTGCCCTGGCCCTGGTCTTGACCATCGAGCATCGTGGCCAGGATGTCCGGCTGTCCGCCGAGTCGTCGCTTAGCGCCGCGGTGCGGTCCGACAGCGCGGGTTACGAGCTTGCTCAGGCGCAAATCTTCAGCAAGACGCTCTACTACGTCAACAGCCAGTATTTCGACCGCACGCGCCTTGATCCCAAGCGCATGCTGGTGGGCGCCCTGGACTTCTTGCAACGCGACGTTCCCGAGGTCCTGGTCGACCGTTTTCCAGAACACGATCCCACGCAGGTGACGGTGAAGGTCAACGGCGATCAAAAGATTTTCTCCATCGAGCGCGTGGATTCGCCCTGGACCCTGCGCAGTACGATCAAGGACATCTTCGCCTTCATCGAGCCGCGGCTGCGACCGGTGGCGGCCAAGGATCGCGCCCGCCACCTCGTCGAGATCGAGATGACGGCCACCAACGGCATGCTCTACACGCTCGACCCGCATTCGGTGCTGCTGGATGTGGACAGCTTCAAGGACATGCGCACCACGACCCAGGGAAAGTTCGGCGGCCTCGGCATCGTCATCGAGATGGATCGCAAGGGACGCATCACGGTCAAGAAGCCCATGCCTGACACGCCGGCTATCCGCATCGGCATCAAGGCCAAGGACCACATCGTGCGCATCAACAACGAATCGACGATGAACATGACCTTGCAGGAAGCGGTCGATCGCCTGCGCGGCGATGTGGGCTCCTCCGTCGAGGTCTACGTCGATCGCGCCGGCTCGCCGACGCCCAAGAAGTTCACCATCGTGCGCGACTACATCCGGCCGCCCGCCATCGATCCGCCGGCGCGCATTCTTGCCGTGCCCGCCGCGAGCGGCCAGCCGGCGGCCAAGATCGGTTACTTTCGCATCGTCAGCTTTTCCGCCAACACCGAAGCCGACCTGACCCGAACGCTGGCGTATTTCGAACGCGAGAAGGTCAAGGGCATCGTCATGGATTTGCGCGGCAACCCGGGTGGACTTTACGACCAAGCCCAGAAGGTGGCGGATGCCTTCATCGAATCAGGCGTGCTGGTTTCCATGGTCGGCGTCGGCGGCGCGCAACGCAAGGACGAGCACGCGACCCGCAACGGCGACACCAAGGTTCCCTTGGCGGTCCTGGTCAGCCAGACCTCGGCCAGCGCGTCCGAGATCGTGGCCGGAGCGCTCAAGAATCTCGATCGCGGCGTGATCATCGGCGAGACAACCTTCGGCAAGGGATCGGTGCAGATGCTGTTCGACATCCCTTCGCCGGTGCCTTTCGGAAAAAACAGCGAGGACGACAAGCTCGGCCTGAAGCTCACCACGGCCCAGTACCTCACCCCCGGCGACATTTCCATCCAGGGTGTGGGCGTGACCCCGGACATCGAGCTCGACCGCATGCGCGTCGAGAAAAAGAGCGACGAAGCCTGGATCAGCCTGCAACCGTCCAATCGCCGCCGGCAGGAATCCGACTACGAGTGGCACCTCGAAAATCCCAACGCGCGCAAAGGGAGCCGTCCGTTCGACACCCTGTCGTACCTTTTCGTTCCACCGCCCGGCAAGGAGCAGCACCATGCCGACGAGGATGAGCTGGACGTGGACGCCGACGCCGATGCCGACGAGGCCGAGGTGGAAGAACCGGACGACGCGCGCATTGACTATCCCATCGAGTTTGCGCGCGACTTGTTGGCCCAGGCGAAGTCGGCGCAACGTCAAGAATTGGTCAGCCTGTCCAAGCCCTTCCTCGAAAAGGCGCGCGCGGAACAAGATCGAAAGCTTTCGCTCGCGCTCGAAAAGTTGGGCGTGGACTGGAGCAACGGATCTGCGACGGGCGACGGAGACATCCAGGCGTCGCTCTCTCTGCTCGGCAGCGAAGCCAAAGCCGGAGCGGGTCAGCCAATCAAGATCCGCGGCACGGTGAAGAACACGGGGACGACGACGGTGTATCGCGTGCGCGCGGTGCTGCGCAGCGATAATTTGCTCTTCGACGAGAACGAAATGGTGTTCGGCAAGATCGCGCCGGGTGCAACCAAGACCTACGACCTGGCGGTCAAGATTCCCAAGAACAGCCTCACGCGCACCGACGTTCTGCGCGCCGAGTTTTCCGCGCAAGGCAAGCTGCACGCGAACAGCGCCGAAATGACCCTCAACATCGAGGGCAAGCCCCGCCCACTGTTCGCCTACGCCTACCAAACCATCGACGACGTGGCCGGCAATCGCGACGGCCGCGTACAAAAGGGCGAGCGCGTGCGCACCATCGTTCGGGTCAAGAATATCGGCGCGGGCCCTGCCCTGCACACCGAAGCCATCGTGCGCAATGGCGCCGGACAGGAAGGGATTTTGATCAGCGCCGGTCGCTTCGAGGCCAAGGATCTGGCGCCCGGCGCGACCAAGGATTTCTCGTTCGTCTATGAGGTCGGCAACGACTTCCAGGGTGACGAGTACCAGCTCGAGTTGATGGTGGCCGATACCGTTCTCGGCGAATCCATTTCCGACAAGATCAAGATCAAGGTGGCGCCGCCGGGCCCGGCTCCCGCGCCCGACGACGGCATGCTGACTGCGAGCAAAGCCAACGTGGCCCTACGCGAAGCACCTTCGAGCGACGCCCTCGTCCTCGGCTACGCCAACCAGGGAAGCTCGTTCCACAGCACCGGCAAGATCGGCGGCTTTAGCCGCATCGACCTCGAAAGTGGACGAAGCGCTTTTGCGACAACCGCGGATTTTACCCGCGGTGGCAGCGGCGCCCCAGTCTACCGCCAGGAATGGGACGTGACGCCGCCCGTGCTGTCCGTCAACGCGCCCACGGTGGTCACGGGTAGCACGGTGCACCTGACTGGTACAGCCACCGACAACACCGAGGTCAAGGACATCTACATCCGAGTGTGGAACCGCGAATCCAAGCTTCCGCCCAAGAAGGTCTTCTACCTGCCAAACAAGGGCGAAAAGACTCGGCTGTCGTTCGAAGCCGACGTACCACTCTGGCCTGGCAGCAACCTCATTCAGGTTTTCGCGCGCGAGAGCAACGAGGTGCAAGCGGTGCAGACGGTGATGGTGCTTCAGCGCTCGAATCCCAGCGTCTCACAGAAATAGTGCCGCTCGGAAATAGCTATACCGACGGCCAGCTTGTCTGGGTAACCGAATCGTCGAAATGCAGAACGCGCCCTTTGCCGGCGCGCTTTCCCATCAGCAGCGCACGATCGGCCCGGCGTAGGAGCTCTTCCTGGTCGAAGCTTGAGGTCGCGGGATCGAAAGTGGCGACGCCAAAGGTGGCACCCACCACGCCTTGCCTGTCCACCGGCTCGCCGATCACGCTCTGGCGAATGCGCTCCGCCGCCGCCCGCGCTTGGACGCCGTCAGTCTCGGGCAGCAGAATGACGAATTCGTCGCCACCGTAGCGAGCCACGGTGTCGAATTCGCGCAGACTACGGCGCAGGCGTTCGGCCACTCGCAGCAGCACGCGATCGCCGGCGTCGTGGCCGTGCTCGTCGTTCACCTGCTTGAAGCCATCCAGATCGACGACGATAAGGCTCAGACTGCGCAGGTGCCGGCGGGCGCGGGCAAACTCGCTTTCCAAGCGGTGGATGAGATGGCGGCGATTGAATAGACCCGTGAGCGGGTCGGTGACCGCCAGGGCCTCAACTTCCTTGCGCGCTTCTTCCACGGCGCGGATGAGCTGGGCGCCTTTGAGCGCCGCGCCCAGAACCAGACGCAATTCCCCATAGACCCTGGTATCGACGGTGCCGTAGTCGAACAGAGCCAGGCCCAGGCACTCGCCACGAAAACCGAGCGGCTCGACGAGAACCGAACGGCCGTCGAGAAAATCTGCCGGCGCGAGCAACTTCGCGCGGTAGCGCACCGGCGTCGGCTGGCGTCCTTGCTCGGTGAAGATGAGGGCGGTCTCCAGTCCGTCGCTGACCCTTCCCGGCTCGGTGAAAAGCGCGATGACCCCGGCGTGGATACCGAGGCCTGGCAGGTGATTCGCCGCGGTCTCGGCCAAAGTGGTCACATCGGGCGCAGCCAGCAGGGCCGCAGTCGCTTCGGCAAGCACTGCCATCCGGTCCATGAGCGCGCTTCGCCGACGCGACTGCGCGATGGCCGCCAGGTTGCTTGCCGACAGCAGCGCTTCCTGGAGCAGATCCTCGATGCGCCCGCGCGTTTCCGGATCGCTGGCGCAGGCGAGAATGTGGCGGCGAAACACGACCAGAACGTCCTGCGCGCTACCGACCTCGCTGCCCTTGCGCAGCAGCTCGTAGCAGATGTTTTCCACAAAATCGAGAAACGATGCCTGGCCCGGATCGTTGAGTTGCAGAAGGAAGGAATCGAACAAGCGATCCTCCCAGCCCTCGCTGACGAATTCGAACCCGCCGTGCGAGGCCCGATCAATATCCTCGATCAAGGTAGCCCGATGCATGCGCAGGGCCGCGCCCAGCTCCTTATTCTCGCCGGTGGCGTTCCAGGAAGGCACGGTTTCACGGTGGTGCACGTTGCATCCACACGAGCGGCGTTTGACGAACTCGGTTTCGAAGGTCACGACCTCGGCCGTGCTTTCGGTTCCGTGCACAGCCGCGGCCAGAATCGAAACCGCATGGCGAATCTGTTCGTCGATGGGTTGGCGAACCGTGGTGAGAGGCACGCGTGCGTAGCGCGCGAATTCGGTGTCGTCGAAGCCGACCAGGGCAATCTGGCGCGGAACATTGACCCCTCGTCGGTCGAGCTCGTCGAGCGCGCCCAGGGCCATCAAGTCGTCCGCGCAGGCAATGGCGTCGATGTCCGAAGGTCCAAGGCCTCGCTCACCGAAGAGAGTCGCCACCGCGCGTGCACCGGCCTCGCGAGTGAAATTTCCGGTCACCACGTAGCGCGGGTCAGACTCAAGGCCGCGATCCGCGATGGCACGCAGATAGCCGCGGGTTCGCGCTTGTGCCTCCTGGCTGCCCTCGGGCCCGGCGACGAAGGCAATGCGCCGCAGGCGGTGAATTTCCACCAGGTGCCTGACCGCCGTGTACATGCCGGTCTCATTGTCCATGAGCAAGGTGGTGACACCGGCAAGCGCGACCCCCAAACAAACTCGCGGGACGGCGGCGAAACGTGCCACGAAGTCGGTCAGCTCGGCCAAGGTCGAGTGATGCCCGATGGTGTGGGTGCAAATCAGAAGCGCGTCCACGCAGTCCGGGCCCACGAGGTCGTACACGAAGCGCTTCGGATCGCGCGAATCCACGCCCAGCACGCCGCCTGACACCGCGATGAAATCGAGACCATGCTCGCGTGCCGCCCGCTCCGCCGCGACGAGCACGCGGGTCTGAAACTCGTAGTCGTAGCCATCGGCCAAAAGACCTAGGCGAGGCCCACGACATCGGGTACCAGTTTTTTTCTCAACCATCGGCGGTGACCGCGGAAAGTTTTCCCACTGACAAGGTAGTTCCGTCGCGCGTACGCCGCAAGGGGGCGCTGGCTGTGCGTCCTTGGCTCACATCTACCGAATAGTGGTGCACGTCGCTCGCTCCTGTCGACTGGCGCGCGCCCACTCTGTATAACCATCGCGTGGAATCGGCGGACTTGCTTCCAATTTCTGCCAGCCTTCCGGCTGGTCGCTTCTCGGCCAGTGCGCTTCATCGCGAGCTGAACCCATCCCAAGTCGAGGCCGTCATTTATCCGCCCAAACCGCTGCTGGTCGTCGCAGGCGCCGGCTCGGGCAAGACGCGCGTTATCACCTATCGGCTGGCGCACCTGCTGTCGCAAGGCGCGGATCCGCGCGGGATCCTGGCCGTGACATTCACCAACAAGGCGGCGCGCGAGCTCAAGGAGCGCGTGGAGCGACTGTTCGGCGGCCCGGGCGAAGGCACCTACGGCATGTGGCTTGGTACGTTTCACGGCATCGCCGCCCGCCTTTTGCGACGGTTCGGTACGGCGATCGGCGTGCGCAAGGAATTCGTCATCTACGACGACGACGACTCGCGCCGGTTGATGTCGCGCGTGCTCGCCGATATGAAGGTCGTCGAAAAGAATTTTCCCGTCCGCCAGGTTCTGTCGCTCATCGATCGCGCCAAGAATCAAGGCGTGACCGCGGACAATTTTCCGTCGGGCGACTACTTCGACGAAGTGGTGTCGAAGGCCTACCGCCTCTACGAAGAGCGCTTGACCGCCGCCAACGCCGTCGACTTCGGCGGGCTGTTGCTCTCGGCACTCAATCTGTGCAAGGCCGACTGTACGGCGGCGCCCGAGCTGGCGCATCTGTTCGATCACGTGATGGTCGACGAATTCCAGGATACCAACAGTGTCCAGTACCGTCTGGTGCGCTTCCTTTCCCATCGCACCGGCAGCATCACCGTGGTGGGCGATGAGGATCAATCGATTTACCGCTGGCGCGGGGCCGACATTCGCAACATCCTCGATTTCGAGCATGACCACGCTGGCGCGGGCGTGATCAAGCTGGAGCAGAACTACCGCTCGACCAGCAACATTCTTCGCACCGCCAACGCCGTCATCACGCGCAACAAGGAGCGCCGACCCAAGCGCCTCTTTACCGAGCAAGACGCGGGCGCGCCCGTGGTCGCGTTCGAAGGCGACAGCGAGCGCGAAGAGGCCGAGTTCGTGGCCGCCACCATCGGCGCCGATCTGGCCAAGGACGCCGCGCCTCGCGACTTCGCCGTGTTTTATCGAACCAACGCCCAGTCGCGCGTGATCGAAGAAGCCTTGCGCGTGCGCAACATCCCCTACGTCATCGTGGGCGGAACGCGATTCTACGATCGGGCAGAGGTCAAGGATCTGCTGTCCTATCTACGCGTGCTGCAGAACCCCGAGGATTCCATCGGCCTTCAGCGCATCATCAACGTACCGGCGCGCGGGATTGGCAACACCACCCTCGACCGTCTGCTGGCCGTGGCAACCGAGCACCACGCGAGCTTGTTCGCGGCGCTCGAGATCGCCGCCCAAGATCCCGCAATTCTGGGTCAGGCGGCCCGGCGCAAAGTCGCCGAGTTTTTCGCGCTGATGACCAGGCTGCGCGCGTCGCTGGCGTTGCCGCCGGCTGAGCTGGCGGAAAAAGTTCTGGAGGAATCCGGCTACCGCGATTTCCTTGCCGCGGACGCTAGCCTCGAATCCGAAGGCCGCCTGGAAAACCTGCTCGAGCTCGTCGGTCAGATGCGCGAATACGAGCGCGACAGCGAGGAGCCAACCCTGTCGGGTTTTCTCGAACGCATCACCTTGGCGTCCGACGTGGACGGCTACGATCCAGACAAGGGCGCGGTGGCACTCATGACCGTACACACAGCGAAAGGTCTGGAATTCGACGTGGTGTTCGTGACCGGACTGGAAGAGGGCACCTTCCCCCACCAACGCAGCATCGACGACGACGGCGCTATGGAAGAAGAGCGGCGACTTTGCTACGTAGCCGTCACGCGCGCGCGCAAGCGACTCTTCCTTTGCCGCGCTCGCTGGCGGCGACTGTCCGGGCAAACCTTCGGCGGAATTCCCAGTCGCTTTCTACGCGACTTACCGCCCGAGGGAGTCGAGCACATCGTAACCCCGCAGCGATCGTATCAGGACGTGAACACCGAGGGCGCGGGACCGTGGCAAGGCCGCTGGAACAAGGACGGCGGAAACACACGAAGCCCACCTGGCCGCCCCGCTCCTCCGTCGGGCGCGGCGCCACAGGGAGAAATCACACGCCACTACGATGAAGGCGCGGCACCGGGCGGCGCCGGCGAAGGCGAGCTTGGATTGCGCGTCGGCGTGAAGGTGCGCCACGCGCAGTTCGGCATCGGTGAAGTGCGCGCCTGGCAATCATCGGGCGCCGATCTGAAGGTCACGGTTCGCTTTCCTAGCGTCGGTGCCAAGACCGTCCTGGCGCGCTTCCTGGCGCGGCCGTAATTTCATCAACAATTGCGAGAATGGGAATACGGGTCTAGCCTGGTTCGTCCAATCTCGGGGGAGAAAAACATGACCCGATCCGCACCTTGGCTTCTCGTTCTCACAATTCCTGGCATCGTCGCGGGCTGTGTGGTTCGCACCGCGGTTCCCGTCGGACCGCCACCGCCAGAACCGCAGCCGGTCTACTACCAGCCCGCGCCCCAGCCGGTCTATCAGCCCGAGCCGCAGCCGTCCGCGCCGGTGGTCGAGGAAGAGTCTGTTTTCGTTCCCAATGCGCCGCCACCACCGCAGCAAGAATACGTTCCCCCCGCGCCAGGACCCGGCTACTACTGGGTTCGCGGCTACTGGAACTGGAACAGCTACCAATGGGCCTGCGTTCCGGGCTATTGGGAATATGCCCAGCCTGGGCATGTCTACATCGAGCCGACCTATGTGATTATCGACGGGCGTTGGCAATACCGGCGCGGCTATTGGAATGAGCCCGGTGGCCGCCGCGAGTATGTTCGCCCCTACGAACGCAGGGCTCCGCCGCGCGAAGACTGGCGCAGACCGGGCGCGCCACAGCCTGCGCCGGGCTACGGACGCGCGGCACCCAACCGTCCCTACGGCGCGCCCGAGCCCCAGCGCGGATTTGCGCAGCCGGGCCAGCCCGGCCCGGGACGCTCTTTTCCGCAACAACCCGGCCACCCGGCGCCGATGCCCCCGCAGCAGCAACCCATGGGCCGCGCAGCACCGATGCCGGCCGCGAACCCGGCACCGATGCAGCCTGGGCGCGAGGCACCGACCGCGGTTCATGGCGGTCAAATGCACACGCAGCCGGTACCGCAAGGATCAGCCCCACCAGCAGCCGGAATGCCGCACCGTGGGCCCGCACCCGCACCAACAGCGGCGCCTTCCGGGAACAAGTCGGCACCTCAACCGGTGCAGCCCAAGTCCCAGCCCCGCCGCGGCCCGGCGCCCAAGCCCTAGTCGCGGTTTCCGCCCGCTGGGGAAGCGGGCCGTGGCGCTGGCATGTGACGTGCAGAAACACGGAGCATGCGCCTCGTATTTGATCGTGGAACCATCGTTATCCTCGGCAGCGAATCGCCAAAAAAGCTCGCCGATCTCCCGGGTGCGCTGTGGGATCCGCGCATCGGATCCCTACGCTGTCCCGCCCGGTTTCATCACGCTCTGGTCGCCGAGCTTGGTCGACGGCGTGTCCGGTTCGCGGACGAGGTGGCCGAACACTCGGCCGCCCGGCTGACGGAAAACCTCGCCCCGGTCGACTTGCGGCCCTATCAAGAAGCGGCGCTCGCCGCCTGGGACTTAGCGGGCCGGCGCGGAACGGCAGTGCTGCCGACGGGAGCAGGCAAAACCAGGCTCGCCATCGCCGCCATGGCTCGCGCGGGCGTGCCGGCACTCTGCCTCGTCCCCACACGCGTGCTGCTCGACCAGTGGGCGCGCGCCATTCAGGAAATCCTCGGCGTTGTGCCGGGACGTCTGGGCGACGGCGAGCGGCGAATCGACAGCCTCACCGTAGCGACATTTGAGAGCGCCTGGCGCGCCATGCATCGCCTGGGAAACCAATTCGGCATGGTCGTGGTGGACGAGGCACACCACTTCGGTTGTGGCATGCGCGATGAAGCGCTCGACATGTGTACGGCGCGCCTCCGCCTCGGGCTGACCGCCACCAAGCCGCGAGGGCAACCGGCGGCGAGGCTTGCCGAATTGGTCGGCCCCACGGTGTACGAGCTTCGCGTCGATGAGCTCACCGGGGAATTTCTCGCACCCTACGACACCGTGGTCCTGCATCTGGACCTCACGGCTGAGGAGCGCGCCAACTACGAGCAATTGATGGCGACTTTCCGCGAAGTCATGTGCGGCTATCGTCGCTTCCACCCAGAAGCAAGCTGGAACGAATTCGCCACGGCGGCGGCGCGGACCGACGCTGGCCGCCGCGCCATCGCGGCCTGGCATCGCGCGCGTAAGCTCATCGCCTTTCCCGCCGCCAAGCGCGCCCTGGTGGGCACCTTGCTCGAACGCCATCGCGCCACGCCCACCATCGTGTTCACAGCGGACAATCCCACGGCGTATGCCATCAGCCGCGAGCACCTCATCATGCCGCTCACCTGCGACATCAAACGCAAAGAGCGCGAGCGCATCTTGGTGCTGTTCACGGAAGGCAAGCTGCGCGCCCTGGTTTCGGCGCAGGTGCTCAACGAAGGGCTCGATGTCCCCGATGCCGAGGTCGGGATTATCGTGGCGGGAACCAAGGGCGAACGCGAATACGTGCAACGCGTTGGTCGCGTGCTACGGCCCCGGCCGGGCAAGCGCGCGTTGGTTTACGAATTGGTGGTGCGGGCAACGACCGAGGTTGGCCAATCCCGCCGACGGAGACAAGCCCTTGCTGCCTGAATCCGCGCTTCCCTTTCGCATCGATCGCGGGCGCATCCTGCCTGGCTTTCTCGACGCTCGCGACGTCCCGTGGCTGCGCGTTCTCGTCGACGAGATCGATCGCTTTTGCGGCTCGCCGGTGCGAGATCTGCTCGAACGCCTGCGCCAACCCATGCCGTGCTTCTGTCCGCCGTTCAAATCCCGCGCGGCCATTGCGGTGCTCTTGCGCTTGTGGAAGAGCGAGCTCGACGCGGCCGTCGCTCCGGAAAAAGCGCGCGAAATCCTCTTCTGCGCAGCGGTCGCTCAATCCGCGACGCCAAGAGCCGCCGCCGTGGAAGTCGCAGCGCAGACACTCGCTGTGACACCTGCTGCCGTCGAGCGCGCCTTGTTCGCCGATCTCCCCGGCGAAAAGCTGGTCTCTGCTCCGGGCACGATCCCGTCGCCCGACGAGATCGCCTTGCGTACCAATCAGCTCATCGCACGCAGCTTACTCTTTCACGCCCGTCGCGTCCGCATCAAGGCCGAGGGGGCGACCCGCGCGTTGGTCCGCCAAGCCAAGTTGCGTGGCCTCATCTGCAACGTGACCGAAGGTGCGCCGCCCATCCTCGAGCTGTCCGGACCGTTCACGGTTTTCCGGCACACCCTGCTTTACGGTCGCGCCCTGGGTGAGCTCGTGCAATTCCTTCCCCACTGCGCGAGGTTCAAGCTGCGCGCTGAATGCATCTTGCGCGAGCGGGAGGCGACGCTCGATTTGCAAAGCGGAGATCCTATTTTTCCATCCATAGCGCCGCAGCCCTTCGACAGCAAGCTGGAGGAGCGTTTCGCGCGCGACCTCAAAAAGGCCGCGCCCAACTGGGATCTGGTACGCGAGCCCGAGCCCGTGGCCGCTGGCGGCTCCATCATTTTTCCCGACTTTTTGCTGCGCCACCGCCTGTGTCCGCAGCGCAGTTTCCTCGTCGAGATCGTGGGCTTCTGGTCGGCCGACTACCTTGAGCGCAAGCTGGCGCTGCTGCGCCAGGCGGGCATCGACAATCTCATCCTGTGCGTCGACGAAGCGCGGATCTGCGACGAAGGAAAGCTGCCAGCCGGCGCTCGCCTCGTGCGCTTTCGCCGTCGCATCGATCCGTTCGCGGTGCTCGCGGCCGCAGGCGATCCGCCGCCTACAGAATGTACTGCGACAGATCTTCGTCCTTGAGCAAGCCCTGCAAACGATCGCGCACGTAGACCGCCGTGATCGGTACCGTCTGCTCGCCGAGGTCGGGCGCTTCGAACGAAAGCTCGTCGAGGAGCTTTTCCATGACGGTATGAAGCCGGCGCGCGCCGATGTTTTCCATGCGCGCGTTGACGTCGGCGGCGATGCGCGCGATCTCGGCCACGGCGTCGGCCTGGATATCGAGGTGCACCTTCTCGGTCGCAAGCAGCGCCGTGTACTGCTTGACCAGGGCGTTCTCCGGCTCGGTCAGGATGCGCACAAAATCGGCGTCGGTCAGCGATTCCAGCTCCACGCGGATGGGAAAACGGCCTTGCAGCTCCGGAATTAGATCCTTGGGCTTGGCCACATGGAAAGCGCCCGCGGCGATGAACAGCACGTGGTCGGTCTTGAGCGGGCCGTACTTGGTCGATACCGTCGAACCTTCCACGATGGGCAGAAGGTCGCGCTGCACGCCCTCGCGCGAGACATCGGGGCCATGCCCGCCGGACTCGCGCCCCGCCACCTTGTCGAGCTCGTCGATGAAGATGATGCCGTCCTGTTCGGCGCGGCGGACCGCCTCCTTGGTGACCCGATCCATGTCGATGAGCTTGCCCACTTCCTCCTCGGTGAGCGCGTCCAGCGCTTCGGGCACGCTCAGACGGCGGTGCTTGGTGCGCTTGTTGTGGGGAAACATGTTTTGCAGGTTGAGGACCATCTCCTCCATACCGGTGCCGGAGAACACGTCGACGAAGGACTGGCCGCCTTCGCTGGTGTCGATCTCGACCATCTTGTCGTTTAGCTTCCCATCGCGCAGAAGACGGCGCAGGCTCTCGCGCGTGGTCGACGTCGTCGATTCCGTGGGCGCTCCCGGTTCGGCCGCGGCCTCGGTACCGGGCAGGGCGATTGCGCCCGACGGGGTTCGTGCCGTGCGCGGCGGCGGCAGCAGCACGTCGAGCAGCCGTTCTTCGGCGTTTTCACGCGCGCGCGGCTTGGCCCGTTCGCGCTCTTCTTCGCGCAACATGGACACCGCGGTTTCCGCCAGGTCGCGCACCATGGAATCCACGTCGCGGCCCACGTAGCCCACCTCGGTGAACTTGGACGCCTCGACCTTCACGAACGGCGCGTTGGCCAGCTTGGCCAGGCGGCGCGCGATTTCGGTCTTGCCGACGCCGGTGGGACCGATGAGCATGATGTTCTTGGGCGAGATTTCGTCGCGCATGCTGCCCGGCACCTGCTGCCGGCGCCAGCGGTTGCGCAAGGCGACCGCCACAGCGCGCTTGGCTGCCCGTTGCCCCACGATGTAGCGATCCAATTCCTCGACGATGGCACGCGGGGTGAGCGCCTCGGCACGTTTCGAAGTTCCTGGCATGGGCTACAGCTCCTCGAAAACGAAGTGGGTGTTGGTGTACACGCAAATGTCGGCGGCGATGCCCAGGCTGCGCTCGACGATCTCGTGCGCCGACAGCTTGGTCTCGGCCAGCAGCGCGCGGGCCGCGGCCAAGGCGAAGTTGCCGCCTGAACCGACCGCGGCCACGTCGGAATCCGGCTCGATAATGTCGCCGGTGCCGGACAGCATGAGGATGTGCTCGCCATCGGCCACGAGCAACAGCGCTTCCAGCCGACGCAACACGCGGTCGGTGCGCCAATCCTTGGCCAGCTCCACTGCCGCGCGCATGAGATTGCCGCTCGCGTCCTTGAGCTTCGCTTCCAGCTTTTCAAACAGAGTCAGGCCGTCGGCCGCCGATCCGGCAAAACCGGCGATAATCTTGCCGTCGTTGAGGCGGCGCAGTTTGCGCGCGGTGGACTTGACCACGGTCTGCCCCATGGTGACCTGGCCGTCGCTGCCCATGACGACCTTGCCGCCGGTGCGCACGACCAGGACCGTGGTGGCGCGAGTTTTGGGTGAATGCATACGCGCAGCTTACCGCGTTCGCAGCGTCGCGCGAGGATGAGCTCTGTCATAAACCGCCATGAGGTGATCGATGTCGACCTGGGCATAGCGCTGGGTGGTGCGCAGGCTGGCGTGGCCGAGCAATTCCTGGATGGAACGCAGGTCCGCGCCTTCGCCGAGCAGATGGGTGGCGAAGCTGTGGCGCAAGGCATGCGGCGACACCCGTTTTACGTCGTTCTCGCGCTCGCGGCGGTCGAGCTTGCGCCGGGCCTCGCGGTCGCCCATGCGCAAACCTCGCCGCGAAAGAAACAGCGCCTGCACGTCCACGGGCTTGCCTTGCGCCATGACCGAGGTCATGAGACTTGCCCGCGACGGCAAGTAGTTTTGCACCGCCTGCCACGCCTTGCCGCCCGCCGGAACGATGCGATCCTTGTCGCCCTTGCCCATGCGCACGGTGATTTTCGCTCCGTTTCCGTCGGGCACCACGTCGTCCAGGTCGAGATGGCAAGCTTCGGAAATGCGCAAGCCACTTCCGTAAAGGACCTCGAACAGCGCTTGGTCGCGCGTGGTTTCGAGCTCGCCGTGCGAGATCCCGTGCGCTTGCCTGCCGTCGAGCAGGCGCGAGGCCTCTTCCTTGCCAAGGAAGGCGGGCAGGTGATGCGCGCGCTTGGGGCCGCGTAAGGCGGCCAGGGGATTGGCGGCGATGAGCTTGCGCCGCACCAGCAAGCGAAAGAAGGTCTTGAGCGACGACAGCTTGCGGCCAACGCTGGCGGGATCGTTGTGGCCGTGCAGCCCAGCCAGAAACGAACGGCAGGCGATGGTATCGAGCTCCTGGGCGACGAGCGGAGCGCTGACGGGGTCGGCGCGGCGGGCGTGCACGTGGGCAAACAGTTCTTCCAGATCAGCCAAATAGGCGCGCACGGTGTTGGGCGAAGCACGCTTCTCACTTTCGAGATGCTGGCGGAATAGCTCGACGAGCGGCTCCATCGCGCCCGATCCTATCCTCCGCGAGCCGCGAGCGCCAAAAACGGCTCTGGCCAGCTCTTCCTACGAGGCCTGCACCTTGGGCTCGTTGTCGCTGTCGTCGACATCGGCGGCCCAGCCACAAGCCTCGGCGATGCAACGCAGGCGCGTACCGGAGCGCGATACCTTCTGCACGATGAAAACCGCGCCACACTGGGGACAGGGCTTGGGCACCGGGCGATCCCACGACACGAAGTCGCATTTCGACTTGGCGTAATTCGAACAGCCGAAGAAGACCTTGCCACGCCGCGAGCGCTTCTCCGTAAGATAGCCGCCGCAGTTTGGCCGCGGACATGTCACCCCGAGGGAGATGGGGCTGGTGGTCTTGCAATCGGGATAGCGCGAGCACGCCAGGAATTCACCAAAGCGGCCGCGCCGGACGACCATGGAGGAACCGCACGTCGGGCAGGTCTGGTCGGACGGCCGCGTGGCGGGATGCACGGTCAACGTGCCGTCGGGATTGCGCGTGTATTCCTTGGTATTGCGACATTCAGGATAGCCCGAACAGGCGAGGAAATAGCCGTTGCGGCCCCACTTGATGACCATGGGCTTGCCGCACTTCTCGCACACCTCCTCGGTGGGCTGCTCCTCGCGCTTGATGTCGCGCATTTCGACCTTGGCGCGCGCCAAATCGCGCTCGAACGGCTGGTAGAAATCGCGCAGCAGTTTGATCCAGTCAACCGCGCCTTCTTCGACCTCGTCGAGCTGCTCTTCCATTTGCGCCGTGAAGTCGGTGTTGAGAATGTCGGGGAAGCTCTTGACGAGCAGTCCGTTCACAACCACGCCGAGCTCCGTCGGCGCCAGGCGTCCTTCCTTCTTCTCGGCGTAGCCGCGGTCCTGGACCGTGGAAAGAATGGCGGCGTAGGTCGACGGCCGGCCGATGCCTTTTTCCTCCAGCTCGCGCACCAGGGTCGCTTCGGAGAAGCGCGGCGGCGGTTGGGTGAAGTGCTGCTCGGGATTTTCGCCCACCAGGCGCAAGAGCTCGCCTTCCTTCACGTCGGGCAAGCTGCCGCCGCTGTCGTCCTCGGCCGCGGCGTCTTCCTGGGTCTCGGCGTAGACGTCGAGAAAGCCGGGGAAGCGCATGACCTGGCCGCTCGCGCGCAAGCCGACGCGGCCGGCTTCGATTTCGATGGTTGTCTGATCGAACACCGCCGGCGCCATCTGGCACGCCACGAAGCGGTTCCAAATCAGCGTGTACAGCTTGATGAGATCTTCGGTCTCGCGTGCATCGCGCCCGGCGCCCGACTCGGTCAGCAAGGCGCGCACGCGCTCAGGATCGTGGTCGAGCAGCGTGGGCCGAATCGCTTCGTGCGCGTCCTGCGCGCTCTTCTTCGATTTGAAGAAATTCGGCTCGCTCGGCAGGTGGGCCGGGCTGTAGCGACTGGCGATCAGGGTGCGTACCTCGCGAACCGCATCGTCGGAGATGCGGGTCGAATCGGTTCGCATGTAGGTGATAAGACCGGTCGGTCCCTCGGCGCCGAGCTCGATACCTTCGTAAAGTCGCTGCGCGAGCCCCATGGTCCGCTTGGGCGAGAAGCGCAGCTTGCTCGACGCCTCTTGCTGCAGGCGCGAGGTGATGAAGGGCGGCGGGGCATTCTTGCGCCGCTCTTTGCGCTCGACCGACGCCACCCGCAGCTGTGCCTGGCGAACGATGTCGAGAGCCTGCGTCGCCTGCCCCTCGTGCACGAGAACCGGCTTGTCCCCATCCAGCCTGACCACGCGCGCGGCAAAGGGTGGCGGATGGCTTCCCTCGACCTGGACCTCGACGGTCCAATACTCCTCGGTCTGGAAGGCCTTGATCTCTTCTTCGCGCTCGACCAGCAGGCGGACCGCCACCGACTGAACCCGGCCGGCGGAAAGCCCGCGCCGGACCTTGGTCCACAGGATCGGACTGATTTGATAGCCGACCAAGCGGTCGAGGACGCGCCTTGCCTGCTGCGACTCGTACTTCTTGGCGTCGAGCGGAAGTGGGTGAAGGATGGCTTCGAGAACCGCCTTTTTGGTGATCTCGTTGAACATCACACGATGGATGTTGGCGTTGGAGGATCGAATCTCGTCGGCGATGTGCCACGCGATG